>Ga0134079_10000294_pt1 | contig 13045 bp, 7 predicted proteins | sample 15_taG_2_FD_119770 | JGI IMG/M metagenome (GOLD analysis project Ga0134079, IMG submission 119770) | Grasslands soil microbial communities from the Angelo Coastal Reserve, California, USA - 15_D_Rain_40cm_2_09182015 | ecosystem: Environmental > Terrestrial > Soil > Grasslands ...
CTCGACGATGCTGCAGACGTCGCTCACGCAGACATCCAAGGCCCAGCCCGGCACGCAGAACGGCAACGTGGAGTTCCCGCAGGAATTGAGCGTCTTCTTCGGCGAGGCGATCTCGCCGCGGCTGGGAACGTTCATCCAGATCACGTATGACGGAGCGGAGGGAACGCTGGGGGTCGACAACATCGATCTCCGCTACGCGAACCACGCCAAGGTCCTGTCCAAGCGGACGATTTACGGAATCACCGTCAACAACAGCCCGACCGTGCAGGATGTGTGGAACTCGACGCCAGTGTGGGGATTTCCGTTCGGTTCATCGGGCGTCGCCCCCACTCCCAGCGGATCCCCGTTGATCAATGAAGGATTGGCGCAGAGCGTCGCCGGGATCGGGACCTACGCGCTGTGGGACGACCATCTCTACGGCGAGGTGTCGGTCTACCGCTCCTCGCCGCAGGGCGGCCCCCATCCCCCGGACGCGACCTCGACCGGGATCATGAAGGGCGTGACGCCCTATTGGCGGCTCGCCTACCAGCGGACGTTCGGGACGCAGTACATCGAGCTGGGGACGTTCGGCATGGCATCGCAGTTGTATCCCACCGGCGTCACGGGACCCACCGACCATTTCAGCGACGTGGGTGCCGATCTGCAATACGAACGTCACGCAGGGAAAAATGGCGCGGGGACGTTCGTCGTCCACGCGAGCTATATCGATGAGCGCCAGACGCTCGATGCCAGCTTTGGCGGCGGAGCGTCTGCCAATGCCAAAAATACGTTGAACACCGTGCGGGCTGATGCGGCGTGGCTGACGCCGACGCGCTGGGGCGGCTCGGTCGGCGTCTTCAACACGAGTGGCACCGCCGACACGCTGCTGTATGCCCCGGGCGCGGTCACGGGTAACGCAACCGGAAAACCCAACAGCAACGGCGTGATCGCCGAACTGCAGTTCATGCCGTGGATCAACACCCGGTTCTCGCTGCAGTATGTGGCGTATCAAAAGTTCAACGGCGGCACGAGCGACTACGACGGCGCAGGGCGCAGCGCGTCAGCCAACAACACCGTCTACGCACTCGTGTGGTTGATGTTCTAGCAGCGGCGGGAACCGAAGGACCAATGTCCAATGATCATTGATCGATGATCATTGGACATTGATCATTGGACATTCTTTGGCACGGAGGAGGGGGGATTCGAACCCCCGATAGGGTTTTAAGGCCCTATAACGGTTTAGCAAACCGCCGCCTTCAGCCACTCGGCCACCCCTCCCGGGGGTGAATTATCCCCGGACGAGCCTCATGGAGCAAGGACCAAAGGACAATTGAGAAGAACGCGGGCCGGCGGTTACAATCGGGCGATGGAGAAAAACATGAGCGCCTGCCTCCTGGCCCTGATTGCCGTCGCCCTGTCGTTCCCTATGGTCGCCGCCGCGCAACATCCGCATTGGGAGTACGAGGGAGAACACGGGCCGACGCATTGGGGAAGTCTCGATCCCGCGTTCCACGCCTGCGGCGCGGGCAAGCACCAATCTCCGATTCCCATCAACGACCCAACGTCCAAGGACCTCCCCGCGATCGAGTTTTCCTACCAGGCCACGCCGCTAAAAATCATCGACAACGGGCACACGATTCAGGTGACCTACGCGCCCGGCAGCTTCATCACCGTGAATCATCACAAGTACGAGCTGCAACAATTTCACTTCCATCATCCAAGCGAAGAGGAAGTGAACGGCAGATCATATCCCGTCGTGGCGCATCTGGTGCACAAGGATTCCACCGGAAAGCTTGCCGTGGTCGCCGTGCTGCTCGATGAAGGCAAGGCGAACGAGGTCATCCAGGCCATCTGGACCCACCTCCCGGAAGAGCAGGGCAAGGAGGTCGAACGCGTCGGCCTGACCGTAGACGCGACGAAACTGCTCCCGGCGAGAGGCGGCTACTACACATTCACCGGATCACTCACGACGCCGCCGTGCACGGAAGGCGTGACCTGGTTCGTCTTGAAGACCCCGTCGCAAATCTCCGGCGACGAGATCGCCGTGTTCGCAAAGCATTATCCGCACAACGCTCGGCCACTGCAGGCCGTCAATCGCCGCACGATCGTGATGTCGCACTAGTTGCGACGTCCTGTCAACCATCCGCTGCGAACCCGGAGCTGTTCAGCCGTCGCGCCGGGTAGCTCTTCGATCCGCCACGCACCGGAATCAGGCCGCACCAACTTGAGCCCGGCCCAGCCCAGCGCCGTGTCGTAATCCATGTCCTCAGTGCCGCCGACGTGCCGCTGGAACCAGTCGAACATTTCGACGCCCGCGGCCTCGCTCACGGCGCGCTCGACGTCATCCTCGGTGTACCCGCGCCCCTGCAGGTAATAGCTCGCGCTCTTCGCTCCCCAGGAACGCGCCTTGAGATCGTTGAAGGCATCGTCGAGCGACTTGGCGTTGCTCGTCTGATGCCGGATGAACAGATCGAGGTACAAGGCGATTCCCGCGCCGTGCGTGTAGTAGTCGAAGAAGGTCTCCCGGAAATTCGTCGGCTGCGCCTGCGGCGCGCCGTCCCAGAACGGCGCCAGCAACGACGCCGTGCGCGCCGACGTGTACTTGCGCCCCGGATCGGTCAGGTTGTCGTTGATGAGTCCGGCCATCCGGCTGTAAAAGGTGGCGGTGTCCTGGATGCCCGCACGGCGCAACGCGACCTGCCCGTAGTATTGCGTCCATCCCTCCGCCACCCACAGCGACGGCTGATACTGCTCGCGCGTGTAATCGAACGGGCCGAGCGCGAGCGGCCGCACGCGCTTCACGTTCCAGACGTGGAAGTACTCGTGCGCGGCGGAGCTGATGCCGGGCAGCACGGCGGCCGTATCGGTCCAGACGCGGCCGTTCTGGATTTGCGTCGAGTACAGGTGCTCCATTCCGTCGCCGCCGGGAAATCCGATGTTGAACAGAAACGTGTACTGCTGCAGCGGCGGGGGGCCAAACACCGTGTTCTCGTACTGCACGATGCGTTCGACATTCTTGACGAAGCGCTCGCGCGTTCCCGGGGGCGTCGGCCCATTGTGGTGGACCATGATGCGGTAGCTCCGATTATCCACGACGAACGAATCCATCGTGAACGCGGCTGCCGGCGCGACCTCGGTCGGCGTATCGATCAGGAGGTCGTAATTGGGAAAATCGAAATGGTGCTGGCCCGCCGACTTCACGTCGCCGTTCATGATCGACCAGCCGTCCGGCGGCGTGACATCGAGGGAAACCGGGGCTTGTTTGCGGCCCTCGACATAGAGGAACAGCGACGCGCCGTTCCAGTTGGCGTGCGCGCTGTCCAGGTGTGAAAACGTGCCGGACATCGGCGCGTCGGCGAACACGCGGTAACTCACGGTGACGCTGTGGTTCGCCCCGGGGATGATTCGCCACAGCGAGCCGCTGACCCGATCCCACAACACCGGCCTGCCGTTGGGCGCCGTCACCGCGAAGTCCTGTACGTTCTTGGCGAAATCCATGCGGCCATAGCGGCCGGGAGACCAGACCGGCATCTGGAGATTGACGGGCTTCGAGCCCAGGTCCCGCAGTGTCAGCGTGATCGCGAACAGGTGCGATCCGGGGTCGGGCATCGCGATGGTGTACGCGATTTTGGGCGGCGCCTGAATCGTGAGACTCGAGATGAGCAGCAGTTGCGTGATCACGCGAGCGCTCCCCCCTCCCCCCCGTCAGACCAGGTGAATGTCTTCCGTCCGAAACCGGGCGTGCAGCTGCTTGATGAACTCGTGCTGGATGAGATGCTGGTCCGCGATTTCTCGGCCGCGCAGCACCACGGTGAAGGCGACGCCGGGTTTGCTGAACGCGCTGAAGCGCACGAACGGTTTGAATCCATCCACGCCTCCCGCCACCTGGTTCATGACCGCCTGCGCGACGTCAAGGGAGATCGCCTCGACGCGCCCGAGATCGGTGTCGTTCACCACCGTGACGGGGACGAGCACCGCCATCTCCATCGCCGGCAGATAGTAGTTGGTCAGCGTGGTGCCCGCGAGCTTGGAATTCGGAACGATCGTCAGGTTATTGGAAAGTTGGCGTATCGTGGTGTACCGCCACGTCACATCCTGGATGTAGCCTTCCTCGCCGGTCGCGAGCTGGACGTAGTCGCCGGGACGCACCTGCCGCGACGAGAGGATATGAATCCCTGCGAAAAAGTTTGCGAGCGTATCCTGCAGCGCGAGCCCGATCGCCAGGCCGCCGATGCCGAGCGCGGTGAGCGCGGGCGTGATCGATACGCCGAACGTCTGCAGAATGATGAGCACGCCGATCGTGATGATCACGAGCCGCGCGACGTTCACGAGCAGCGTGGCCGAGGCGAGCGAGCCACGCAGCGGCCCCGACAGATGCGAGACGATGGCGCCCACGAGCCGCGCGACCGACCAGCTGATCGACAGCACCAGCAACACGAACAGCGTGTGCCGGATGCCCAGCGTCAACCGGTTCGGTGTCTCGAGCACTTCGAGCGCCAGGAACAGACCGGCCGCCGCACACCACAAGACCGTCGGGCCGCGCAGCAGCGCGTAGAGATAATCGCCGAGCCAGGAGCGGCGGCGCCGCCCGCCCGGAAACATCACGTATTGGAGAATGAGACCGACGATGGCACCGCCGACCGCGAACGCAGCCGGCGGCCACACCGTCTTCAATACGGCAGGATCGATCAACTCTCCCAGCCGCGGCGATTGGAACCCGCGGGCGCGTGCACGCCCTCGCCGAACTCTTCGATCATCTTCTTGTTGAAGGCCGGGATGTCGTCCGGCTTGCGGCTGGTGACGAGACCGTTGTCCGTGACCACCTGCTCGTCCACCCAGTTGGCGCCGGCGTTCTTGAGATCGGTCTTGAGCGACGGCCACGACGTGAGCTTCCTGCCGCGCACCGCATCCGCTTCAATCAGGATCCATGGCGCGTGACAGATCGCCGCCACCGGCTTGCCGGCTGTGACGAAGGCGCGCACGAATTCGACCGCGCGCGGCTCCATGCGGATCGAGTCCGCATTGATCACCCCGCCGGGTAACAGCAGGGCGTCGAAGTCGTCGGGCTTCGCCTGTTCGAGTGCGACGTCCACCCGGACCGTCTCACCCCAGTGATCTTTTTCCCACGCCTTGATCTGCCCGCTCCTGGGCGAGATCACCTTCGTTTCCGCACCCTCGGCGTCGAGCGCCTTGCGGGGCTCGATCAGCTCCGCACGCTCGAAACCATCGGTGGCGAGGATTGCGACTTGGGTGTTCTTCAGTTTGTCTGCCATGCCTTTCTCCTTTTGAAATCGGCATGGCCACGTACACCTGCTCGACGGAGACGTTCTGCGGAACCTGGAACGAGGATTAATTCACTTCATCCACACTTCGATGACGCCGCCGGTATGGCCTGAACCGTAGCGCTGCTGCGCTTCGCCGGCGGTGAGGAACCGCAGCACCCGCACGTTCATGATCTGAAAATCCCGTAACCGGCTGACGTCCCCCGTCAGGATGCCGCCGTTGAGCGCGACGTGGACCTCGCCCGCGCTCTGGTCATATATGCTGGTCCGTCCGCGCGTGACCAGCCAGTTGGGCCGGAATTGCTGGATGAGGGACAGGACATCGGTTGCCGACGTGCCTTCGTACTCCGCGGGGTCGAGGACGTTCTGATTGTGCGACGCGGCGCGGCGGCGCTCCGCGCTGGCTCGGAAGGCCGCAGTGTCGTTCCCTGCCGGAATGATCGTCGGCGGCGTGTTTGGCGCTGCTAGCGGCGGAGGCGGAGGCGGGGGCGCCTTCGCAATGGGACCGGTCGGTGCGATCGCTCCGGTCCGCACGTCGATGACACCGCCCTCATGACCGGCACCGAAGCGCAGCTGCGCTTCACTCCCGGTGAAGAAGCGAATCTCCCGAATCTCTTGTGCGGGGATCTCGCGCAGCCGGCTCAGCTCTCCGAACTGCTGACCGTTGAGATAGACCTGCACGTTTCCGGCAGTCGGATCATGAATGCTGATCGTGCCGCGGCTGCGCATCCACATGGGCCGCAGCTCTTGCACGATCGAGTAGGCGTCGGTCGCGGTCGTGCCCTGCACATCTTCCTGCGTGATGAGATTGGTGTTATGTGACTTGGAGCGCGCCGCTATGACTGCGGCCGCCGGCACAATCGTATCCGGAGCACTCCCGGAGGAGGCAGGAGACACTGCGGCCGGCGCCGCTCCCATCCCAACCGGTTGCGGCGCGGGATCTGTTGCGGCGGCCATCACGCTCGCGCTCGTTGCGGCGACGCTCGCCAGTGCCGCGGCCAGCGAGTCGGAGCGATACACGACGGCGCCGTCGCGAGTCTTGATCTCCACCGCATTCCCGCCGGTCTCGATGAATCCCACCACCTCCGGCGCGGTCCCCATGGCCATCGGGCGCTGCTTCAGCACGGCGAGCGGCATCCGGATCGCCCAGTTGTGCACGATCCACGTGCCTGACGGCAACCGCAGGAACTCGATTCGCCCACCCGCCTTGGGCGCGACGAGATCCTCCGGCAGCCGCGTGTACGTGTAGTCGACGAAACGCAGCTCGGCGGTCTTTCGGTCGATCCAGAGCGTCCCTGCAATGTCGGAGAGGGTTCGGCCCTTCGCCGGTGTGAATGCCAGGCCGACCAAGTGGTCCGTTTCATCCCGGCCCTGTTTCGTCTCGAAGCAGTGTGTCCGCAGGAACGGAGTGCTGACCAGGACGTCGGCATCCGGACCGCGATAGATCCAGCCGGCACCCTCTCCTGCGGAAATGACGAAGCCCTGCGCCTCGAGCTCCTCGGGCGGCGCGCTCTTGACGGGCACCAGCCGGTACCCGGCGTCGCGCCACGTCGAATCCGCGCCCTTGCGACGGCCACTCGCGGTCAACTCGCGCTGGAAATGCGCCAGGTCGTACCAGTAGTTCGGGAGTCGAGACGTCCATGCCACCGCCGCGAGCGCCTCGTGAATCTCATCCCAGAGTGCCGCCACCGACGCGCCGCCGACGAGGTCGCATTGCCGTTCGCCCTCCACGACGACGCTGGCCAACGCCACCGGGATCGGATGGACCATCGCCTGGAAGGAGACGACGTCCGTGCCTTGCAACGTGAGGGGTGCAGAGACATAGGGGCGGAACCCGATTCGTTTCGAGCGCCGCCGGTAGCTTTCGCGTGCCGGTGCCGTCAGCAGGAATTCGCCGGCCGCGTTCGTGATGGCGCGCGCGCGTTCGGCGCCCTGATCATCGATGAGGGTGACGAACGCGTCCGGAATCGACGCCCGCGTGAGGCTATCGGTCAGTTGTCCGCGCACGCTTTGCGCCGCCACGAGTACGGGCAGAGCCAGCAGGCACACCGTCGGGACGAGGGCTAGCTTTTTTGCTCCCACCATCTGTACCTCTGCGGTTCAAGCTTGTTGAGGCGGTACAGGTTTCTGGCGAACCGTCCCACGAACAGCGCCACCATGCCCGCAAGGATCACGCCGAGCGTCCAGTTCGCCACGACGTCGATCGGAACGGGCAGCGGCGAGGGCCAGCCCGTGGTGACAATCGCCACCGTATTAAGGAAGACGAGAATCAGCCGCACTTCGGTCGGACCGATCCGGCCGTACGAGATCTTGAAGACGCCAAAGACCGTGGACTCGAGGTAGACGTTGATCGACATCGCGAGATAGACCACCACGACGGCGAGTGCGAGGCCGAGGTAGACGTAGGGCGACAGGCCGAGTCCCAGGCCGATGATCATGGTCGAGTAGGCGTCCACGACGTGATCGAGGTAGTAGCCGTACTTGGGGCGCTGGGTCTCGCGCACGCGCGCGAGCGTGCCGTCGAGACTGTCCCCCAGCCAATTGACCACCAGCATGGCGCTGGCCATCCAGAGCCACGCGTGACTGTAGTTGGTGAGCGCGTAGGCAATACCGGTGCCCGTCGCGCCGATCACGCCCAGGCCGGTGAGGTGGTTCGAGCGGATTCGCCGCGGCACCCGCTGGGCGAGCCACACGAGGATCGGCTTTTCCCAGCGGGCAAGCAGGAACGTCAGCTCCCGCTGACCGCCCCCTCGTCCTGATTCAGCGTTAGCCGTCACTAATGCCAGCCCTCCGTCTTCACCTCGGCAAGCACCGACTCCAGCGGATTCAATTGCACCTCGGTCGGCTCGGCGGGTAGCCGAATCCGGGTCTCGGACGTCGGACCGCGGACGGCGATTCGGACGAGCGCCTCGCCCTGCGCGAACTTGATCAGCACCGGCACGTACATCGAGAAGCCGTCCGGGACGTCGCTCTGCCGTACCCGCATACGCAGCGCGCGTCCGTTGCCGCCGCTGTCAGGTTCGGTCGTCCAGGAGAAGGTATACGTCGGGACCGCGGTGCCATAGACCCATTCGTTGAAGAACCAGTCCATCGGTTGTCCGACGTGGCGCTCCACGACCTTCTGGAAATCGTCGGTGGTCGCCCGCTTGCCGCGGTAGCTCGTGTAAAAGTCGTGCATCGTGGCGACGAAGCGGTCTTCGCTCATGGTATGCGTGTCGAGCAGCATATTCCGCAGCATGTGCAGGACCCACGCGCCCTTCTCGTAGGTGATCAGCTGATAGTCGCCGCGCCAGCTGTCCGCGGCGCGCGTACCGATGCCCAGCGGGGCCGCCTTCGCACGCTCCCGCCGGATGACCTCGCGCGAATTCTTCAGGGCTTTCAGGTACTTGTCGTTGTCGTGCAGGATCATCTGCATGTACCACATGCCTGAGAACTCGGAGAATCCCTCCGAGAGCCAGCGGTCGCGGTATCCGGCGGGTTCGACGCCGATCCCCCACCACTGGTGCGCCATCTCGTGCGCCCGAAAGATCTCGTCTTCGCCGTCGGTCGAGAGTCCGAGGAATGTGGTAAACGAGAGGTGGATCATGCCGGGAAAGGCTTCGCCGTGGAAGTACGGGATTTCCGTCGCCACGTACTGATGGAACAGCGGCGGGCCGTACATCTGCGTGAAGAAGGAGAGGCTGTTCGCGACGTCCGCGCCGACCATATCCGCGGGATTGCGCGCCGACGGAATGAAGCGGTGGATGGCGGCGTGCGCATCGGTGTTGACATGCACCGTCACCGGCGGGATCCGCGGGTCTTTGATGTCGATCTCGTCGAAGTGGCCGATGTTGAACGAGATGTTTCGCGCCGGCCGCTCGCTCACCCAGTGCGTCGTGGTCACGTCGCCGGTCGTCGAGGAATCGGCCAGCTGGCCGATGGCCGCGAATTTCAGCTTGCGCGGCGTGTGGAATGTCATCGTCACCGGGACGCTCTGCACGAAGCTGTAGCGCGGGAACCAGGTGCTCGACGACTTGATGTAGGCCCACTGGTCGAGCGTCGTGGCGAGCGAGCGCTCGGACTGATCGAACCACGGCGGGATGATATCGTCGAGTGTCGAGCCGAAGCCGATCAGGTTGCCGTGATAGACGAAGCGCAGGTCGAGGGTGTCGCCGCCGGCGAGCGGTTTGGGGAAGCGCACCCAGAGCTCGCCTTCATCCTTCTTGCGATGGAACGTGAGCGGTGTGCCGTCTTTGGTCGTGATGGAGTCGACTTCGAGCTCGCCGTAGAGTCCGAAGTCGGCCCACTGGAGCGGAAAGCGTCCCGGACGTCCCACGACGCGCTCGTTCGCTTTGCCCGCGTACTTGTAGTTGTTGTCGATGCTCGCTTCGAGATCGTAGTTGACCGCGATGAGCGCGTCGGGTTGCTCGTCGGCCACCGAGAGGCCTTTCACGATCTCGTTCGCGCTCTGGAATTGGCAGACGACCTCGGTGCGCTGTCCGGGCATGTGGCCGCGCCGCAGCAGGAAGACTTCTTCGGCGTAGGCGGGATCGTACTGGATCATCACGCTCTCGCCCTTCTGGCGCTTGACGTAGGCGGCGAAGTAGCCGGTGTTCGTGGCGTTGAGCGCCGCGATGAGCAGACTTTCATCGGCGCTGTGCGCGCTTTTCTCCATGACGTAATCGAGCGCGGCGTCGATCGCGGCGCTCGGATCCGGCGCGTTGCCCGGTGCCGGACCGAATTTCAGCGAACGCGCGAGCTCGGTGCCGGTCGAGTCGGCGAACAGGAACACCGCCGCGGTGATGGGTCCATTGATCGTCGTGTCGCCCATGACGCGTTTGAGATTGAACTGCTCGACTACGAGCGGCGGCGCGAAGGACAGTGATCCCGAGCCGACGTACGCGATGCCGATGGGACGGCCGCCGACGGGCGTGAGCTGGAAGGCAAAGCCGTCGTCGAGCCGCAGCTCCATCACATCGCGGCGGAGCACCACGCCGTGGACGGCCGCGACCCCGTTGGGCAGGGTAGCAAGGTTTTTCAGTTGATCGTAGACTGTGTCGTAGGGCGTCTGGACGGCGCTGAGTGCGACAAGCACTGCGACGACGGCGTGCATGCAGACCTCCAACGTGAAAGGAGGGGCTAACCCTGATGGCACGGAGGGCACAGGATTCGAACCTGTAAGGGCTTGCGCCCGCCGGTTTTCAAGACCGGTGCCTTAGCCATTCGGCCAGCCCTCCAACGCCTGTAACCTACTCGCCGGTCTGCGTGTCCCAAAGCGAAATTGTGACGTTTCGCGCGGCTCTTGCCGGCCTCGCGAATTTCGGTGTATGTTCGGGTCCCTTAAGCGTTACACGATCGGGACCGGCGAATGTCGATTTCCCGCGTTCTCTTTCGACGTATTAGCAGCGCAGATCTGGAACTCGCGCCTGAGCGGTCCCGTTACGTGAGGGACTGTCCGGCCGAATCATTTTCCTGGGAAAATTTTCGCTTATGAAACTGTCCGAAACCGCCATTCGCCGCCCCGTGCTCGCGAGCATGCTCTCCGGGGCGCTCGTGCTCTTCGGCTTCATCGGCTACACGCGACTCTCGGTGCGCGAGCTGCCCGACATCGATCCCCCGGTCATCTCGGTCACGACGGTGCTGCCCGGCGCGAACGCCCAGGTCGTCGAGACCGCGGTGACCGACGTGCTCGAAGAAGAGCTCTCGACCATCCAGGGCATCCGCACGTTGAGCAGCCAGTCGGCGGAGCAGACGAGCAACATCACGCTCGAGTTCACGCTCGACCGGCCGGTGGACGTGGCCGCGCAGGACGTGCGCGACAAGGTGTCGCGCGTGCGCGGACGGCTGCCGATCGACGTGCTCGAGCCGGTGATCGCGAAGCAGTCGGCGGATGCGCAGCCGTTCTTCTGGCTGGCGCTGTCGAGCGACAACTACGACCTGATGCAGCTGTCGGACGTGGCCGATCGGTTGGTGAAGGCGCGGCTCCAGAGCCTGCCGGGCGTCGGCAGCGCCCAGATCTTCGGCGAGCGGCGCTACTCGATGCGCGTCTGGGTCGATCCCGAAGCACTCTCGGCGCGCGGCATGACCGTGCAGGACATCGAGAGCGCGATCGCCTCGCGCAATGTCGAGATCCCGGCAGGCCGAATCGAGTCCACGCGCCGCGAATTCTCCGTCCGCTCCCTCGGCGAGCTGAAGACGCCGCAGGAGTTCGGCGAGATGGTGGTCGCCGGCCGGGGCACCCAGCTCGTCAAGTTGAAGGACGTCGCGCGCGTGGAGCTCGGCCCTGAAGACGATCGCTCGATCTTCCGGTGGTCGGGACATCCGTCCGTCGCGATCGGTGTCGTCCGCCAATCGAAGGCGAATCTGATCGACGTGGCCCGGCGCATTCGGGAAACGCTGCCCAGCATCCAGCAGACGCTGCCGACCGGCGTCAAGCTCGAAAGCGCGTATGACGGCTCCTTGTTCGTCACGCACTCGATCGACGACGCGAAGCTGACGCTGCTCATCGCGGCGATCCTGGTCGTGCTGATCATCTTCGTGTTCCTGCGCAACGTCCGCGCCACGATCATCCCGGGACTGGCGATCCCGGCGTCGATCATCGCGACGTTCGCGATCATGTACTTCCTGGGATTTTCGATCAACAACTTTACGCTGCTCGCGCTGACGATCGCGATCGGCATCGTCGTGGATGACGCGATCATCGTGCTCGAGAACGCGTTCCGGCACCAGGAAGAGCTGCACGAACAGCCGGAACAGGCGGCGGTGAACGGAACCAACGAAATCGGGTTCGCCGTCATCGCGACCACGATCGCGCTCGTCGCCGTGTTCTCACCGCTCGCGTTCCTGACGGGCACCGCGGGCCGATTGCTCAGCGAATTCGGCATTGCGGTCGCCGGCGCCGTCGTGATCTCGGGTTTCGTTGCGCTGACGCTCACGCCGATGCTCTGCGCCAAGATCCTGCGCATGCAACAGCAGCACGGCCGGTTCTTCGAGATGTTCGAGAGCGGGTTCAAGGCGCTCTCGGAACGGTATTCGCGGCTGCTGCGTCGCGCGGTCGAACACCGTGCCGCCGTCCTGCTCGGCACGGTGGTGGTCGTGGCGGTTTCGGTATTCTTGTTCATGATATTCCCGGCGACGCGGCTGCAGAATGAGCTGATCCCGGAAGACGATCGCGGCTTTTTCCTGATCGTCGTACGCGGACCGGAAGGTGCATCCCTGCCGTACACCGACAGCTACGTGCGCCAGGTCGAAGGAATCCTTGGACACACGCCCGGCGTGCGAGGGTACTTCACGATCGTCGGCGGATTTGCGGGTGGCGTGAACAGCGCTTTCGTCGGCGTCATCATGGAGGATTGGGGCAAGCGCCCGCCGGTGGCACGGACGATCGGCGGGCTGTTCCCGCAACTCATGGGGATCCCCGGAGTCCTGGCGTTCCCGTACGCGCCCGGCGCGATCGGGTTCGCGCAGCCGATTCAGTTCGTCGTGCAGAACCCCGACTTCGCGAAGCTCACCGAGATCATGGGGCCGTTCGTCGGCCGGGTCTCGCAGATCAAGGGTCTCGCGAACGTCCAGACCGACCTGTTCGTGAACAAGCCCGAGCTGCGCGTGACCTTCGACCGCGACCGTGCGGAGGATTTGGGTGTGCCCGTCCGCGACGTCGCAAGCGCGCTCCAGACGTTCCTCGGCGGCCGCCGCGTCAGCACGTTCACGCGCAATGACAAGCTGTACTACGTCATGGTGCAGCTCGATCCCAGGGATCGCGCGACGCCGAGCGACATGCGGGGCATCTACCTGCGCGGCAAGAA
>Ga0134079_10000295_pt1 | contig 13029 bp, 13 predicted proteins | sample 15_taG_2_FD_119770 | JGI IMG/M metagenome (GOLD analysis project Ga0134079, IMG submission 119770) | Grasslands soil microbial communities from the Angelo Coastal Reserve, California, USA - 15_D_Rain_40cm_2_09182015 | ecosystem: Environmental > Terrestrial > Soil > Grasslands ...
GACTCGAATGTGGCCGGCCTGCGCGCGGTGCGGCGCGCGCAGGTGGACAGCGCGCTCAGCGCTCCCGGCGTCCAGCTCGTCGTCATGGTGCGGGGACGCTACCTCGGCATGTGCGGCCTCGACCCGCAGAATCTCTTGCAAGTCGAGCCCGGCGTCGTGCTGCACACCCGCTGGCTCCAGGCGTGCGCCGGCGATTTTCAGGCGACGTTCAACACGCCGGTCTTGCAGGATGGCAACACGCAGACGCTGCGCGCGGTCATTGGAGCGGACTCGACGGTCGTGGTCACTCCCGGAGCGGACGGCGGGATACGGGTGGAGTCGCCGCTCGTCTCGCTGCGCGCCGCGAAGGCCGTGGTCTCTCGCGCTGGGCGGGTGTTGACGATCAAGATCGGCTCGTGACGTCCGCCTATGACGCGATCCCCGATTTCGGTGTGCTGTACGACAGCGTGCCGCTGTATGCGGCGCGGCAGGACGTCGATTTCTATCTGGCCGAGGCGAAACGGACGCGCGGCGCGGTGCTCGAAGTCGGGTGCGGCACGGGACGAATCCTGTTGCCCATCGCGCGCGCGGGGGGCGCCATCACCGGGCTCGACGGTTCGCCTGCGATGCTCGACCGCTGCCGCACGAAGCTCGCCGCGGAATCCGCCGCAGTGCAGGGGCGCGTGCGGCTCACGCAGGCCGACATGCGTGAGTTCAACCTCGGCGCGGTGTTCCCGCTGATCATCGCCCCGTTTCGCGTGGTGCAGCATCTCCTCACGGTGGACGATCAGCTCAAGTTCCTCACCAGAGTCGCTAACCATCTGGCGCCGGGCGGCCGGTTGATCTTCGACGTGTTCAATCCCCGGTTCGATATGCTCGTCGGCCACGACGGCGTCGAGCGCGAAGACACGCCCGAGCAGCGGCTGGCGGACGGGCGCGCGCTGCGACGGACGTACCGTATCGCGCGCGTGCGCTGGGTCGATCAGGTGAGCGAGGCGGAGCTGATCTACTACCTGGACGGCGAGCGCTACGTCCAGGCGTTCGAGATGCGCTGGTACCTCGCCACCGAGCTGCGGCACTTGCTGGCGCGCGCGGGATTTCGCGTGCGTGAGATGTACGGCGACTTCGCGCGCGGGGCGGTCGTGGACGGCTGTCCGGAGCTGGTGGTCGTCGCCGAGAACGCAGGCTCTACGGCTGGATCTCCGTCAGCGTAATCGCGTTAGCCCGCGTTGCGACCACGTGCTGCCGCAGCGTGTGCCCGCTCCCGGTCGCCATCACGGTCACATTGCCCGGCACCACGTTCGCAATGTAGGCCACGCCGTCGTCGGAGGTTGACGACGCAGTCGAGCTCGGGATCCCGCCGGCGTTGTAGCGCACTTCGCCCGCGGGGTTGCTGCTCACCGTCGCGCCGGCGATCGGCACGCCCTGGCAGTTCCGCACCACCATCCCGATGAATCCATCGCCTGCGACGGGCGTGATGCCGGCCGATGCCGCGAGGATCCCGAACTCGGTGTTCGAGACCATGAGCACATTTTCCGTGAAACCACCGGCGAGCGGCACAGCCGGGTACGCGAAGGTGTCGAGGTGCCTGTTGCTGTCCGATACCGTGATGTACCCATCGACGGGCGTTCCACCGGTCGTAATCATCAAGCTGTAGTTGCCGATCGTATCGGTTGTGTCGCCCGCCAGGTGCGTGCTGTCGCCGCGGCGAAACGCGTACACGTAGGCATGAGGCACGGGTGAGGGAGACGTGAAGTTGGCCGTTATCCTGCCCGAGACGTTGATGGCCGCCGGGGCGGTCGTGGGAAGGGCCTGGCCAAGGCACTCGAAGCCGGCCGCCGGGCCGTTCGAATCACTGCCGCCACACGCTGCCACGATCAGCGCCACGGGAATTGCGCAAAATCCGCGAATCATGAAACCCCGCATCCTGTTCTGGTTGCAGCGGAATCTACTCCCAAAACGCATCTTTGTGCGCTATGAACGAGAATCCGAGTCGAGTCGAAGCGTTCAGCGACGGCGTGTTCGCGATCGCGATCACGCTGCTCATCCTCGAGATCCGCGTGCCGCACGGCGCGGCCGGCGGGGGCGGGGGCGGGGGCGGCCTCTGGCCGGGGCTGCGCGCGCTGTGGCCGTCTTACATTGCGTTCCTGATGAGCTTCGTGGTCATTCTGATCGAGTGGGTCAATCATCACGAGCTGCTGCGCATGGTCCGCGGCGTCAACTATCCGTTCATGTTCGCCAATGGCCTGCTGCTGCTCACCATCACGTTCCTCCCGTTCCCGACCGCGGTGCTGGCCGCGAATCTCGCGACGCCCGATGCCGGGGCCGCGGTCACCTTCTACTGTATGACGTTCGTCCTGAATGCGCTGTTCTGGAACGTGCTGTTCAACACGATCGTCCGCGGCCGCCTGCTGCGCGCCGAGGTTTCGCCGGATGTCGTGCGCAACATCCGGCGAACGTATTACGTATCGATGGCCATCTACGTCCTCGCCGCGGTACTGGCGTTCGTCCAGCCCGCGCTGGCCCTGCTCCTCAACGCGTCCCTATGGATCGTATTCATCAGACTCGGTTATCGCTCGGAATCGTCGGTCTCGTCGGATCGCTCCTAGGCGCGGGCTGCAAGCGCTCGACCCCGGACTTCGCGGCGATGCAGGAGCGCGGCGCGCACGTCATGGGGGTCGATCAGTACACGTCGGCGCACGTCTTTGAGGACCTGCCCGACGGCGGCCGCGTCGTCCTGGACCGCAATGACCCGTCCGACACCGCCGCGATCCGTACGATTCGCGCGCATATCCGCGACATCGAGACCGCGTTCCGCGCCGGCGACTTCTCGAAACCGTTCCAGGTGCACGCGCAGCAGGTGCCGGGCACCGAGGTCATGAAGGAGCGGCGAGCGGTGATCGGCTACGAGGCCACGGATCGGCCGCGAGGTGGGGAGGTACGGATCCGGAGTAGCGATACGGTTGCTGTAGCGGCCATTCATGAGTTTCTCGCGTTCCAGCGGCAGCAGCACCATGCCGGTGGGCATGCGATGTGAGAAGAGCGCCCCGTCGTGTTGATTCACACCCTAAAGGGTGTGCTCGGCCGACACTGTCCTAAAGGACAGCGTTAGATCGCTTCATCGTCAGACTTCCGTGGGAAGGACCAAGCCGTTATGGCGGGATCTCCAATCCTGCGATAGAACTCAGCCATGAGATCGCTCCTATTCCTGGCTGGGCTCGTGTGTCTATCCGGGCCGGTGTTCGGGCAGGCCGGCAAATTCCCGCCCGATTCCCTCGTCAACGTGAAGGTCATCCCCAAAAACACGCCCGTCATGCAGGTCGTCGGCATGATGCGAAACTTCGCGGGCGCCCTGGGCGTGCGGTGCCCGTTCTGCCATGTCGGCCAGGAAGGCCAGCCGCTCTCGTCGTTCGATTTCGCCAAAGACGACAAGCGCACCAAGCTCACGGCGCGCCAGATGATGCGGATGGTCGAAGAGATCAATCGGCGGCTCGACACACTGCCCGAGCACGCGCAGATGACGAGCCACGTCGAGGTCACCTGCCAGACCTGTCATCGCGGCGTCAGCCGGCCGATGCCGCTCGAGCAGCTGATCATGGAAACGGCGCAAGGCTCGGGCGTCGATTCCGCGACACGCGCCTATCGCGCGCTGCGCGAGCGCTACTACGGTCGCGCGGCCTACGATTTTGGCGAGCCCACGCTCGACGTCGCCGCGTTCCGGCTCGCGCGGGCGGGAAAGTACGACGAGTCGTTTGCAATTTTGAAGCTCAACGAGGAGCAATTCCCCGGCTCGTCGAACGCGGCGACGTTCCGCGGCAACATCAACCTGATGAAAGGGGACACGACGGCCGCGATCGCTGCATTCCGCGAGGCGGTGCAGCGGGATTCGACGAACGGCGAGGCGCAAGGCCGGCTGCGCGCGCTCACCGGCGGCGCTCGGGGGGGACCTACTCGACCGTAGCTTTCTTGATCTTGTCGAGCTTGGGGAACTGACGGGCGAGATACTTCTCGCCCTCGACGTGAATCCGATCCTGAAGCGGGCCGCGTCCGTTCGGCGCGCCCTCGCCGTAGCCGCCGTACAGGGAATCCACGACGCCCATGCCTTCCACGACTTCTCCAAAGGGCGCGAAGCCCATCCCATCCAGCCGGCTGTTGTCGCGGTAATTGATGAACACCTGCGTAGTCCGCGTGCCCGGCCCCGCGGTCGCGAACGTCACCATGCCGCGCTGATTGGAGCGTCGCATCGGGTCGTCCGGAATCGCGCGGCCGGCCCACGCGGACGTCACCGCGGTGTCGGCATGCAGGCCAAACTGCGCCATGAAGCCCGGAATGACGCGGAAGAACCGCACGCCATCGTAGTAGCCCGAGCGCACGAGGTTGTAGAATCGGTCGGCGCCGAGCGGCGCCCATGCCCGGTGCACCGCGATCACGAAGTCGCCCCTGGTCGTCGCGAAGCGCGCGCGGAAGCTGTCGGGCGCCTGCTGCGCGAAGCCGGGATCGGCGGGGTTGTGGAAGTCGGGAACGCCGCCGGCGCTCGTGGCCTTGGGCGGGGCCGACTCCTTCTTGCAGGCCCCCGCAGCCACAACCGTGAGCGCAATCACACAGAGAGATGAGTATCGCATGCCGCTATGCTAGCTTCGCCGAAAGCCGTTCGCTATAGTGTGGCCCCTGCTTCCGGAGGGCCCCATGGACGGCTGGATCAGCAAGCGGATTCGCATCGTGTCGCGGCGCCGGGTGATCGCGTGGAGTCTCGCGCTGATCGTCGGCGTGCTGGCCGCCACGAGCGATCATCGCTACCTCGCCAATTTCGTCGGCGGTCCGTACGCGCTCACGCAGGCCGACCTCGATTCGATCCGTGATGTGACGGCCGCGCCGCGCTACTACGCGCGCGTGATCGGGAACCGCGTCCTCGATACCGGCCTCCGCCAATACACCGTCCACACGCAGAACGGCGTCGAGACGAGCCGCGAGGAATCGAGCGCCTATAACGCGCTAGCGATCGGCAATCATTTTCTCGTGGTGCGGACCGCGGCGGACAACGCATCTCCCAGCGCGGAAGGCAAGCTCGTGCCGTGGCCCGAAGACCTCGAGAATCAACTGTTCGACACGAAGGAGATGCGCTCGATCCGCTCGAGCTTCTATTCCTTCTATTTGGACAGCGATTCGTTCCGGCGTCCCGGCTACGTCGTGATCGTGATCGGCATTCTGTTCCTGGCGCTGTTCGTGTGGCAGGCGCTGCCGGCGTGGCGCGCATGGCGTGATCCGGCGCGGCATCCGCTCGCCCGGCGCTTGGCGGCGTGGGGCGACCCGATGGGCGTAGCGCTCGAAGCCGAGCATGAGTGGGACAATCCGCTGCTGAAGGCGAAGCGTGGCTGGCGCCTGGGCAACAAATATCTGCAGCGCTCGACGTTTTTTTCGTTCAACGTGCTGCGCTTCGGTGACGTGCTGTGGGCGTACAAGAAAGTCACCAAGCACAGCGTGAACTTCATCCCCACCGGCAAGACGTACGAGGCGATCGTCCAGTGCGCCGGCGGCACGGCGACGATCCCCGGTAAGGAAAAGAAAGTGCACGAGCTGCTGGCGTTCGTGCAGCAGCGCGCGCCGTGGGCGGTGTATGGATTCAGCGATCAGCTGTCCCAGCATTTTCACAAGCATCCGCAAGACTTCGTGCGCAGCGTGGAGCAGCGGCGTGAGGAGTGGGCGAAAAAGGTTTAGTCCCACCACGCCATCCTGTGGCGCAAAACCGGCGGCGGTCCAGCAACCCCGTAACTGTTCCGCACATTAGAGCCGCCATGCACCGACGAACGCTGGCGGCTCTTTTGCGTTCAGCGCGCGGTGACTCCGTCTCCCCAGATCCGCATCCCGCGCGTCTCGGGCATCAGAAACATCGAGAGCACCAGGGCCACGGCCGGCACCGCGATCGAATACGCGAGTGTCAGGCCGAGGTTCTGCGTCGCCGTCCAGACGGCCGTCGTAATGAGCGGGACCGCGCCGCCGCCCCAGCCATTCCCGATGTGATACGGCACCGACACCGACGTGTAGCGGATGCGGCTCGGGAAGTACTCGGCCAGGAACGCCGCGATCGGCCCGTACACCATCCCGACGTACGACACCAGCACTACAACGATCAGCACGGCGAGCGGATAATTGACGGCGCCGGCGGGCGTGACCTTGCGGAGCGCGGCGAACAGCGGGTAGTAGGTCGTCGCCGCCAGGAAGAAGCCGGTGAGAATGATCGCCTTGCGGCCGATCTTGTCGGAGAGCCAGCCAAACAGGACGAACGTGGGTGTCGCCAGCAGCAGCGCCGCGCCGACGATGATGTTGGTGTGGAGCAGGTCCAGCTTGCTCACCGTTTGCAGGAAGTACAGGACCCAGAACTGACTCGAGTACCACACGCAGCCTTCGCCCAGCACGACGATCGTTGCGATGGCGACGTATCTCAGGTTCGCGCCGCTGAACGCTTCGTGCCACGGGTTGGTCGCCGTCTGGCCCTTCGCCTTGATGTCCTGAAAGATCGGCGTCTCCTGCAGCCGGAGCCGGATGTAGATCGCGACCGCGACGAGCAGCAGCGACACGAGGAACGGAATGCGCCAGCCCCACGCGCCGAACCGTTCCTCGCCGAGTGCGATCCGGGTACCGGCGACGACGGCCAGCGACACCACGATGCCGAGGGTCGGGGAAGTCTGAAGCCAGCCCGTGTACCAACCGCGCTTCTCGTCCGGCACGTGCTCGGCCACATACGTGATCGCGCCGCCGTATTCCCCGCCCAGGCACAGGCCCTGAATCACGCGCAGTAGTAGTAGAAGGGCGGGAGCCAGGACGCCGATCGTTGCATAGGTCGGGACGATGCCGATCGCCGCGGTCGAGAGGCCGATGCCCGTCAGCGTGATGAGGAACGTGTACTTGCGGCCGATCAGATCGCCGACGCGGCCGAGCAGCAGCGCGCCGAGGGGTCGCACGCCGAATCCGACGGCGAATACGGCGACCCATTTGACCAGATCCTTCCCCGGTTGACTCGGGTCGAAGAATTTCGCGGCGAGCGTGGTTGCGAGACTGCCGAAGATGTAGAAGTCGTACCATTCGATGACATTGCCGACCGCCGCCGCGGTGACGACCCGCCGCAAGTCCCGTTGCTCCAGGGTCGGAGCGGGGTATGAATTTGGCATGAGCGAGGCTACGCGTCCCTTTCTCACTGCGCAATGGCGCAATCTGATCCTGCTGACGTATGCCGTCGACCCTGTGCGGCTCATCGACCTGGTCCCGCCCGACACCACGCTCGACTCATGGCGCGGCCAAACGTTCGTGAGCCTCGTCGGCTTTCAGTTTCTCGAGACGAAAATCCTCGGCGCGCCGGTGCCGTTTCATCAGGACTTCGAGGAAGTGAACCTGCGCTTTTATGTCCGCCGGATCATGCCGGACAGCGTTCGGCACGGTGTGGTCTTTATCCGCGAGATCGTGCCGCGGCCACTCGTCGGAGGAATGGCGCGCCTCCTTTATAGAGAGCCCTATCAGATCATGCCCACCCGGAGCAAGGTGACCGCCGGGCCGCCGCCGGATGTCGAGTACCAATGGAATGACGCGGGACGCTGGTGCACGCTCTCGGGGGCCGGCAGGGGAGAGGGCTTCGAGCCGGGCGAAGGGACGCTCGAGGAATTTCTCACCGAGCGGCACTGGGGCTACAACGGCGAGCGCGGCAAGCCGACGCTCGAGTATCGCGTCGACCATCCCCGCTGGAAGGTCTGGCACGCGCAGGACAGCCGAGTCGAGTATAATGCCGAGACATTGTGCGGCCGGGAGCTCGCCCGGGAGCTCAAGATGCCGATGTCGAAGCTGATCGCGGAAGGCTCCCCCGTTACCATCCGCTGGCGGACGCATATCCCGGGCTCAGAATCGGGAGCAGGGGCTGATTCTCGGTGATCTGAGCCCCACCGCAGGAGCCTTCGAGCATTATCTTAATCCACATGGCTGACAGCAGCTTTATGCCCCCCTCGCCTCCGGGCCGTCCCTCCCGCGGCTCGGGATCGCTCACTGTGCATCTCGCCGATGAGCTCGACGTCTACTTCAATGAGGTCGCGCACGGCAGGCCGGTCGGATTCGTCGCCTCGCCCAAGTGGAAGCCTCGCAGCGACGTCTACGAGACCGACGAGGAGCTCATCGTGCACATGGACATCGCCGGGATGCGGGCCGAGGATTTTCAGGTCGAGCTGGACGACGGCATCCTGAAGATCTGCGGTGAGCGCGCCACCCGGCAGCAGGGCAGCGGCAAGCGTCACTATCACGCGATGGAAGTCCAGATCGGACCGTTCGAGCGCCGCTTCCGGCTGCCCGTCGTCGTCGATCCGGCCTCCATCCGCGCCACCTACGAGCACGGCTTCCTCGAAATCCGGCTCGCCAAACAGCCGCCTCGGAGCTCGGGTGCGCGTTCGGTGCGGGTGACCTGATGGAGCGTTTGCCGGTCCTTCCCCTGGGCCAGCTCGTCGTCTATCCCCACGTCGTTCTGCCGCTGGCCCTCACAGATCCCAAAGCCGTTCAGCTGATCGACGAGATCATCCAGGGCGAGAAGCGCGTGCTGCTGGCCGTCGTCCGGTCGATGGGCGGCATCGAGGCGCCCGAGGGCGCGGTGATGAACACGCTCCCGCACCAGCTCTACGACGTCGGCACGCTCGGCACCATCGTTCGGATGCTCAAGCTCGGCGACGGGTCGGTGCGCGTCATGGTGCAGGGGCTCGAGCGCGCGCGGCTCGCAAACATCGCGCAGGGCGAAAAGTGGTTGATGGCCGACTTCGAACCCCTGACGGAGAACACGCTCGAAGACGCGCGCACCGAAGCGTTGAAACGGACGACCATCGCGCAATTCTCGCGCGTCATCGATATCGCGCCCTATCTCGGCGCCGAGCTGCATGAAGTCCTCGCCGGTATCACGGAAGCGGGAAAGCTGGCCGACTTCATCGCCGCGAATCTCGATCTCGCCTTGCCCGCCAAGGCCGAGCTGCTCGCGATCGATGACGTGACGCACCGGCTCGAGCGGCTCGGCGAGTTCCTCGTGCAGGAGCTGCAGGTGCTCGAGGTCGGGACGCAGATCCAGGAGAAGGTGAAGAATCGGCTCGACCAGAATCAGCGCGAGTATGTCCTGCGCGAACAGCTCCAGGTGATTCGCCAGGAGCTGGGCGAGGGAGAAGGCGACGACGAGCTCGAGGAACTGGCCCGCCGTCTCGAGGAGGCGCAGCTATCGCCGGAAGCAAAGAAAGTGTCCGACCGCGAGCTCAAGCGGCTGCGGCAGATGTCGCCGCAATCGGCCGAGTATCAGGTCGCGCGCACCTACCTCGATGTGTTTGCCGCCTTGCCGTGGGGTCGCGTCACGCAGGACCGGCTCGATCTCAAGACCGCGCGCGAAATCCTCGAGCGCGATCACTACGATCTGAAGACCATCAAGGAACGGATCCTCGAGTACCTCGCCGTGCGGACGCTGAATCCGCAGGCCAAGGGATCGATTCTCTGTTTCGTCGGCCCGCCCGGGGTCGGCAAGACGTCGCTGGGGCAGAGCATCGCCGAGGCGCTGGGTCGCAAGTTCACGCGCGTGTCTCTGGGAGGTGTGCGCGACGAAGCCGAGATTCGCGGGCATCGCCGCACCTACGTGGGCGCGATCCCCGGCCGCATCATCCACGCGCTCCAGCGCTGCGAAACTCGCAGCCCGGTCTTGATGCTCGACGAGGTGGACAAGATGGGCGCCGACGTGCGCGGCGATCCGACCGCCGCGCTGCTCGAGGTGCTCGATCCCGCGCAGAACTCGACCTTTGTCGATCACTACCTCGAGGTTCCGTTCGATCTCTCGGCCGTGATGTTCATCGCGACCGCGAACAGCACGCAACCGATTCCCGATCCGCTGCTCGATCGTATGGAGCAGCTCACGCTGGTGGGCTATACGCCGTCGGAAAAGCTGCAGATCGCCAAACGCTATCTGTTGCCGCGCCAGCTCAAGGAGACGGGACTCGGGGGGCGCGACGCGACGGAGCGCGCGCACATCGCCGACGGTGCCCTGGAGCGGTTGATCGGCGAGTACACCCGCGAAGCCGGGGTGCGCCAGCTCGAGCGCGAGATCCAGGGCGTGCTGCGAAAGGCCGCATTGGAGGTCGTCGAAGGCGGCGCCAGGGCGGTACGGATCTCGTCGAAGAACCTCGAGAAGTACGCCGGCCAACCGAAGGTCCAAAGCGAAGTCGCGGGCCGCGCCCCGGAGATCGGTGTCGCCACCGGTCTCGCGTGGACGCCGGTGGGCGGCGACATCATGTTCATCGAGGCGATCCGGATGCCGGGCAAGGGCCAGATCACCCTGACCGGACAGCTCGGCGACGTCATGAAGGAATCGGCCCAGGCGGCATGGAGCCTGCTGCGAGCCCGCGCGAGCGCCCTCGGCATCCCGCTCGACGCCTTTACACAGTCGGACGTGCACCTCCACGTGCCGGCCGGCGGCGTACCCAAAGACGGCCCCTCGGCCGGGATCACGATCGCCGCGGCCCTGGCGTCGCTCCTGTGCCGCCGCCCCGCCCGCCACGACGTCGCCATGACCGGCGAGCTGACCCTGCGGGGTCGGGTGCTGCCTATTGGTGGATTGAAGGAAAAACTGACTGCCGCGGCGCGGGCCGGGGTCACGCGCGTGCTGGTTCCGGAGCGTAACAAGAACGACCTTATTGACTTGCCGGACGAGGTACAGAAGTTGCTCGATATACAACTCGTGGAAACGATCGACGACGTGCTCGATTTGGCGCTGCTGGATGCGCCCGTGGAGGACAAGCGCGCTGAGCGCCGGTCCGGGGGCATCCGGGTGGTGACCCCTTCGACGACTCCCGTCCCTCCCACTTCGCCTCCGCCGGGCGAAGCCCGCCGATGAGCGACGTCGCCACACTCGAAGCGGCGCTCGCCGAGCTTCGCAGGCGCGATGGGAAGTACAATGAGCGCGCGTACGTCTTTGTGCTCGCCGCGCTCGAGTTCGCCCAGACACGGCTGCCGGTGCGGCGCCATCTGAGCGGGGTCGAGTTGGCGTGGGCCTGCCGCGATTTCGCGCTGGAGCAGTTCGGGATGCTCGCGGGCTCGGTGCTCTCGCACTGGGGTGTCCAATCGACTGAGGACTTCGGTCAGCTCGTGTTCCTGCTGATTGAAGTGGGATTGCTGGCGCGCCAGCCCACCGACAAGCTCGAGGACTTCGAGCGCGTGTACGACTTCGCCGAGGTGTTCAAGGCCGGCGAAGGTTATCGCTGGCCGGGAGTTTCTACTCCAGGGGAGTGATCCGACCGCCCGTCGTCGCAGGTCGCTTCTATCCGAAAGACCCCGCGGAATTACGGGCGACGGTTGCAACGCTGCTCGCGGACGCGCGTCGTCCTCACAACCTGACCCCCTCTCCGCGAGCGGAGCGGGGGAACGTGCGGGCGGTTGTGGCTCCTCACGCCGGTTACATCTACTCAGGCCCGACGGCAGCACGAGCGTTCGCGCGCGTCGCGATTCCAGGCCTCGTCGTCATTCTCGCTCCCAACCACACCGGAATCTGTCACGCAACCAGCGGGATCTCGCTATGGGAATCGGGAGCGTTCCGGACTCCGCTCGGCGACGTTCCCGTCGATGCCGATGTCGCAAGTGCACTGCGAGAGATCTCCGGCAACACCGTCGAAGTCGATCATGCGGCGCATGAGAATGAGCATGCGGTCGAAGTTGAGTTGCCGTTTATCCAGGTATCGCGTGCTGACGTCCGGATCGTGCCTCTCGTCATCGCGTGGGATGCGTGGGAACCCGCCCGACGCCTGGGAGAGATTCTGGCCAGGCTGATCGGTGCTATCGGTGAGCCGACGCTGCTTCTGGCCTCGAGCGACCTCAACCACTACGAGCCCGCCGAGATTTCCGAGAAGAAGGACGCGCGCGCGCTGGACGCGGTGACGGCGCTCGATGGGGAGGAGCTGCTCGCGCGCTGCAAACGCGAGCGGATTTCGATGTGCGGGCGCGCGCCGGTTGCGGCAACCCTGGCCGCGGCGCGTGCCGTGGGCGCGACCCGCGCGGAAGTGGTAGACTATCGCCACTCCGGGTGGGTGTCCGGCGACAACGCACGCGTGGTCGGCTACGCGGGGGTGGTGATCTCGTGAATGTGATTCCCGTGCTCTCGGCGACCGAGGCGGCGGCGTGGGATTCGGCCGCGCGCACGCAGTATCGCGTGCCGAGCCGGGTGCTCATGGAGACCGCGGGCCGCGCGATCGTGCAGGTATTGATCGCCGAGTTCCCGGAGGCGACGAGGGGAGGGACGGAGGGGGGCGGCGTGCTGGTCGCCGCGGGCGCGGGGAACAACGGCGGCGACGGCTGGGTGATCGCCCGCGCGCTCCACGCTGCCGGCATCCCCGTGTGGGTGGCATCCGTCGATCCCAAGACCGACGACGCAATCGACAATCGCGCGCTTGCGCGGCTCGACGGCGTGCACGAGCTCGGGCGTGCAGAAGCGTGGCCGCAGGCCGCGCTCACCGTTGACGCGTTGCTCGGTACCGGCGCGGTCGGGCCCGCCAAGGGCGACGTGCTGGCGCTCGCGGAGCGCGTAGCCGCGTTCGGCGCGCCGATTCTCGCCGTGGATGGCCCGACCGGTCTCGATCTGTCGAGCGGCGAAGCGCACGGACCGATTCATGCGCGCATCACCGTGACGTTCGGCGGCCCGCGCCGCGGTCATCTGCTGGCGCGGGAGTGGTGCGGCAAGATCATCGTCGTCGATATCGGTTTTCCACCGCCGGACACCGCGTGGCCGGTCCTGGTCACCGATCGCTGGGCGGGCGAGCGGCTGCCGCGGCTCGTGCCGCAGATGCACAAGGGCGATCGCGGACGCGTCTGCGTGATCGGCGGCGCCGCCGGCATGACGGGCGCCGCGCTGCATGCCGCTCGCGCCGCACTCGCGGCGGGAGCGGGTCTCGTCAAGCTCGTCGCGGCGCGCGAGACCATCGCGGCCGCGCAGGCCAGCCTGCCCGATGTGTTGACCGTCGAGACGGCGATCGGCGAAGCCCTCGAGCCTGCGGTTGTCGAAGCGCTCGA
>Ga0134079_10000296_pt1 | contig 13015 bp, 11 predicted proteins | sample 15_taG_2_FD_119770 | JGI IMG/M metagenome (GOLD analysis project Ga0134079, IMG submission 119770) | Grasslands soil microbial communities from the Angelo Coastal Reserve, California, USA - 15_D_Rain_40cm_2_09182015 | ecosystem: Environmental > Terrestrial > Soil > Grasslands ...
CATCTCGCCAAGCAGCTGAAACCGATCGTGGTGCCCGATCTCGTCATCTTCGCCGAGCGCGCCGGTGAGGTCGTGGGATTCGCCGTGAGTCTCCCGGATTTCAATCTCGCGCTGTTGCATAACCGTTCCGGCCGGATGTTTCCGGGCATTCTCAAAGTGCTGTGGTACGCGCGCAAGATCAACCGCGCGCGTGTCATGCTGCTGGGCGTGATTCCGGAGTTTCGCGGTCGCGCGATCGACGCGGTGCTGTACCACCGCACGTGGGAAAACTCCGTGAAGCACGGTATGCCGCGCGGCGAAGCCGGCTGGATCCTCGAGGACAACATCTCGATGAACAAGGCCGCGCTCCAGCTCGGGTTCCGCGTCACCAAGACCTACCGCGTCTACGATAAGACGCTGTGAACGTCTTGGTGACCGGGGGCACCGGATTTGTCGGTGCCCACCTGGTCAAGGCGCTCTGCGCGCGCGGCGATGTCGTCACCGTCATCGCCCGCCGTCCAGCACTCGCGCAAACGCTCGGATGGGGTCCCGACGTCAAGCTCGTGCGTGGCGGCCTTGACGACGAAACCGCGCTGCGCGAGGGCTGTCGCGGCGCAGACGTGGTGTACCACGTCGCGGGCAAAATCGCCGCGCGCGGCGTCGCGGACTTCATGGCCACCAACCGCGACGGCACCGCCAAAGTCCTCGAGGCAGCGCGCGACGCCGGGGTGCGACGGTTCGTGCACGTCTCCTCTCTGGCCGTCGGTGGGCCGACCACGCCAGGCCACCCGATCGACGAACAGCGCCCGCCCCAGCCGGTGACCGACTACGGCCGCTCCAAGCTCGCCGCCGAGGTACTCGTGCGGGCAATGCCCGCTTCCCTGCCCTGGGCGATCGTCCGACCGCCCCTGGTGTACGGCGAATGGGATCGCGGGACGCTCAAGATCTTCCAGTTCGTCCGGCGCGGGATCGCGCCGGTGTTCGGTGACGGATCGCAGGAATTGTCGGTCATTCACGCGGAAGACTTGGCGCAAGCCTTGATCGCAGCAGGCACCGCGCCCGCCGCGGCCGGCCGTATCTACTTCGCGGCGCATCCGACCACCACGACGACCCGCGACCTGGTGCTCGCGGCCGGGCGGGCGCTCGGGACCAGACCGAGAATCGTGCCCGTGCCGCCGGCCGTCGCCCGCAGCGTGCTATGGACGGTCGGTACCATCGCTTATCTTGCTGGGCGCGCCACCCTGCTGTCGGCCGACAAGGCGCACGAATTCCTGGCCCCGGCCTGGACGTGCAGCAGCGCCGCCTTGACCCGCGACACGGGCTGGCGGGCGGCGATCGATCTCGAAACCGGCTTGAAGCGCGCCGCGAACTGGTATCGGGAGATGGGATGGCTCTGAAGACGGGACGCGGGTTCACGGGAATCGATATCGCCACGGGCGCGTACGTCGCCATCGCGACGGGCGCCCTGCTGCTCGCGTTTCGCGGCGACGGCGTTCCGGGGTGGCCGTGGCTGCTGAGCGCGCACGCCCTCCTCGTTGCCCTCGTGTTGCTCGCACCCCGCGCGCGCGAATCCGGACCCGTAGGACGCTTCGTCGCCGACTGGTATCCGATGCTGCTGCTGCCCGCGCTCTACGGCGAGATCGGCATCCTCACACTGAGCGCCGGGTTCCAAAACGATCTGCTGATCCAGCGGCTTGAGACATGGGTCTTCGGCTCCCAGATCTCCTACCGATGGATTCGTGAGTCACCCAACGTGGTGCTGTCGTGGGCGCTGCACTCCTGTTATCTGGCCTACTATCCCATCCTGTACGCGGCGCCGCTCGGGCTGTGGATGTCGAACCGGCGCGATGCATCGCGGCACACGATCTTCGCCGTCATGGCGACGTTCTATCTCTGTTACGTCGTATTCCTCTTTTTCCCGGTCGCCGGGCCGCGCTATGCGTTCGACGGCGCCCACAACGCCGCCACGCAGGTTGGGCCGGCGCGCTTCGCCGCCTGGCTGCTGGATCGCGGGGACTCGTGGGGCGCGGCGTTCCCCTCGTCGCACGTGGCGGCATCCGTCGTCGCGACCGGGATGGCCTTACGCTATTGGCGGACCCTCGGCCTCGTGCTGGTACCGTTTACGGTTGGATTGATTCTGTCCGTGGTGTACGGACAGTTCCACTACGCGATCGACGCGCTGACCGGTCTGGTGGTGGCGGCACTGATGCTGGGACTCATGCAGACCGCCGAGGCGACGGAGCCTGAGCCGCTCGCCGTCGCCAACTATGGAGTGGAATCGCGCAGCAGTCTCTAGTGCTCCATGTGCATGTGGTCGAGTGGCACCGTCACGGCCACTTGCTCGACCGGTCCCATGAAGTGGCGCAGATCTTTCTGATACAGGGTATCCTGAGGATTCGTCGCCGGCCAGACGGCATCCTTGTCGGGTCTGAAGAGCCCGCCGATGACTCCCATGCCGCCAACCGGAATCGCGTGACCGGACGTGTTGTTGTAGACCACGCGCACGCGATAGCGGTGCGTTGGCGTCACCGACAGACCGATGCGTGTCAGGCTGTACATCCTGCCGGGCGGCACGACCGCGGGCTGTCCCGGCGCGGGGGCGACCGGCTCGCCATGCCACAGCAGCTTGCCCGTCGTCGCATCCCAGAGCTCGATCGTGGTGGCGTAGTCGTGCACATGTCCACCAATCATGATGATCTTGCCCGGGACCGCCGGGCTTCCTTCATACGCGCGCTCGCTGCGACCCGGAGGAAGATCGAAGGTCTTGTCACCCACCGGAAATGCGACGTCGAGCTGCCAGGGCACCACTGAGAACAACGGCCACGGGCGGTTGTCGGGGACGTAGCTGAGGACGAGCCGAACTTTCACGCCGTGATAACTCACGTCGGTCGGATTGTGCAGCATCGCATTGGCGAGGATGCGCTCGCCCGCGCGGACCCGCGCGCCGAACAGCAACCAGGGAAACCGGATCTCCCCCGTCTCCTTGCCCGAGGCAAGCAGACGCCGCGAGATGGGCAAAAACAGCTCGCGCTCCGAGGGATCCATCACGTTCATGTGATGCAGCAAATCGTTCGACAGCCGCCGACCATGTTCGTCCACGATTTCCGCGTGGAAGGCGTAGAGCGAACCGTTCAGCGGAAACTCACCGACCGAGGCGGCCTGGTCCACCATGGTGCCGGCTGGGAGATCCACCGCCGGCAACTCCATGATCAGCTCATTGCCGGCTGGGCTCTTGGTGATGGTCGTGCGCTCGAGGTCGCTCCAGTCGCGCGGCGAAACGACACCGGCGACGGGAACGGCTCTGGCGGGGTACACCGCAGCCGCCAGGCGGAGCGCGGCGACGATCACGAGCATACGTGAGGGCATCGAGGAATCCCCTTACCGAGTCAGTGGTTCGGCGTGAGCGGTTTTGGAAAATGCAGCGCCATCGAGTGCGACACCGGGCGGCACGGGCACGTCGAGGCACTCCAGCACCGTCGGCATCAGATCTACTGTACGAATGGGCGAGTCCGGAAGAGCCACGTTGGTGGCAATCGGGACCTCCATGTGTTCCGCGATCAAACTCCCGTGACCGGCGCGATGCTCGGGGATTTCCCAGGGTCCCCGGAAATCGAAGCCCGGCGCGGCCGCCAGGACGACGTCTCCACTTCTCGCCGTTTGAAAGAGCTGCAGCAATTGTCGCGGGGCATCCGGCACGTCCGTCTCCCTGGTGAGTGCGAGCAGCTCACGATCGTCGCGTTCTATGTACCCGCCGAGTCCGAGCGGGTCGCCATTCTCGGGTTGGTAGCGGACTAACCCCTCGGCGTCCGTCAACAGCGCTCGACCCTCTCTGGTTCGGATGACGACGCCCTCGTCGTCCGCGCGATATGCGGCCAACCGCACCGACGGCATCGCCACGAGCTCGTCTACAATGGACTGCGGGAGGTTCGATTCCTCCAGAGGGGTTCCCCTACCGGACCGCGGCTCGAAATACAGCTGCACGCTCGCGTTGCCCGACACCATCGCGGCCGCTGCGGCACCGCGGCGCCAGACATGGACCGGATGACGAAGCGTGCGCACGCCTCGCTGCTCGAGGAGCTCCGCGACATCATGGTGCTCGCGCATCTGCGTCATCCCATGATCCGAAACGACGAACATCGCCGGCAGCTCGCCCCCCGTGCGACGGACGCGCGAGACAAAACCCCCGAACGCGCGGTCGACCAACCGATAGCTCTCGAGGACGCGCGGGTGGAACGGATCCGTAAGATGCGCGATGCCATCGATTCCCGGAAATACCACCAAGAGGAAACGCCACGGCTCGTTGGCGGCAGCGACCCAGGCGCGCGCCACGGCCCGATCGAGCGCCTCGTAGGTGCCAAGATAATGCGCCGCCGAGCCGAGAATGGCGCGTCGCGTTGCGATGCGGTTGGCTCCGGGCCCGAGACCGCGCGTGAGCGGCGTGCAAATGGCAATGCTTTCCGGAACGAGATCGAATAGCGACGGAGCCGCCGGTGAGACATCGCTGTTCAGCCACGATCCCTGCGCGCCGCAGTAGCTACGGGCCGCGCGCCATTGTTCGCGCCAGCCGCTCCCCTGCGCCGCGCCCCGACGATCGAGCCAACGGATCCCCGGGACTCCCACGCTTCCCGGGTAGCGTCCGAACAGGAACGGGATGTACGCCACGCCGGTCGTCGAGGGGAACACGGTCGTTCCGGTCGTCAGTCCGCCCGGCTCGATCACCCAGCGCGCCAGATTCGGCAGATCACCACGGTTCAAGAGGTCGCGCAACACATCGACGCGCGCGCCATCGATCAGAACCAGTGCCGCCCTCATCGCGTCCCGCTCGGCGCAGGCGTTTCGGTCCGTTCCCAGCAGAGTCCGAGCGGCTTGCAGAACGCGGCCATCGCGATGATCGCCGCAGCGATGAGAATCACGACCAGGGCCGGCCAGATGGGATGTTGCGGTCGCGGGACCCAGAGGGCGCGCTGAAAGGCTGCAGCATCTTGCCAGCGCTTTTCCGGCGCCGGACTCAGTGCGCGACGGAGCACGCGCTGCAGCTGCCGCGGCACGCCCGACCAGTCTGCCGCAGCCGGAGCGGTTCCCGCCGACCACGGCCGGCCGCTCACCGCCTCGTAGAGAACGGTGGCGACCGCGTAGAGATCAGCCGCCAGGGCGTCGGTCGCCTGCGGAGCGCCGTCCGCGGCGAGAACCGCCCGTCCCTGCTCCAGGACGATCGTTTGCGGTGAGATCGCCCCGTGCGCCACGCCGCGCGCATGCGCGGCCTCGATCGCCGACAGCAGGGCGCGGCAGATCTGCGTGGCTTCCCGCGGGGACAGCGGTCCCGTACGAAGGCGGGTGGCGAGCGTTTCACGCGTCGCGTTCATGCTTCGCCCGAATCTACGACAAGAAAGCGGCCCCGGCATCCGCCGGGGCCGCCCGATTTCTCGCCAAAAATCACTACTGCACCTTGATCGCGATCTTCATGCCGAGGGTGAGATGCGGCGTGCAGTAGCCCTTGTACGTCCCCTTGGGGGCATTTGCGAACGACACCTCGTAGGTCTCGTTCGGCTGCGTCAGGAACGGACCTGAGAGATTGTCGACCGTGTTCTTCATGCCCGCCTGGAGTGCCGCCGCACCGCCTGACGGAACGGAGTCGGGCCAGAACGTGATGTTGTGCGGTCCACCGGAAACATCGATGAAGCGGACCGTCGCGCCCGCAGGGATCGTAATGGAGTTTGGCTCGAATGCGGCCTTCGTGCTGCCGTTACCGGTCATCTTCACTTCAACAACGGGACCGCTCGTCGTCGCGGCGGACGGCGCCGCTGCGGGGGGCGCGTTCGGCGCCGCCTGGGTCTGGGTCTGATCGCCGCCCTTCTTTCCACAGGCGAGTGCGCCAATGGCGACGACGGTCGTGAGCAAAGCGAATCGCATTGCGGGAATCCTCCGGACGTGAGCTTGGTGGCCTGGGTACGGCGTACTGGTGTCGCGGTTAGTGTCGCTTGTGAACTGTTTCACGAGCCGGGAATATAGAGGCGGGACAACAAAACGGGAGTCCTCCAAAGGTGCAGGCCCGGCTAACACCATTGCGTTTCTACTCGTAACTCCAATATTGGGGCGCCTTTTTGCCGCCGCTTCTTTCTCTGGAGGTCCCGTGCGCACAACCTTCCTCTTGCTCGCGCTGCTTGCCGGTGTGGCGACGCATGGACAGGCGCAAAAGGCCTGGCAGACCGAGTTTGGTTTTCAGGGCGGGTTTAGCCGGCTCGTCGATGCCGGCAGCGCCAGCGATCCGACGGATGCCATCAGCTTTCCGGGGTTCAATCTCGGAAACGCGCTTCCTTCCGCGGCGGGACTCTATGCAATCATCCCCTGGAAGAACAAGCTCGCCGTCGAGACGGACTTTGCGGCCTCGCAGTTCTCGTCCGGCGCGACGGTCACACTCCTGAGCGTCGGCGTGCGCGGTGATTATGCCTTGACGAAACACGCGTACGCAGCCGCCGGTGGTTCGCTCGCCTACAACAATGGGTTGGCCAACGAAACACAGCTCGGCGTCCAGGGCGGGCTCGGGTACCGTTTTGCGCTCACCGCGGGCCTGAACGCGCGGTTCGAGGGTCGCGTGGCGTTGTTCGGCAAGGCCGAGAATGCTGGGCCGGTCGACGTGTATTCGGTGTTGTTCGGCGTATCGAAAGTGACGAGCCACGGCCGCACCGCGCGCAGCTCCGCTGCGCATGCGCCTGGCGGGGGCCGCCAGTGGACGACGCACATCGGTATCTCCGGCGGTTATGCCGACGTGCACTTGATCGGAGTTGGGTCCGTGACCGCGATGGCCGTACCCGGCTACGGTGGCGGGCTCGGGAATGTCTTCGGAGCCGGCGCCGGCCAGCTACGCGCGATCACGCTGCCGCCGACCGTATTCGCCGTATTCCCCATCGGCAACACGGTCGCGCTCGAGCCGGCGGTCGATATCCACCGCTTCCAGTCTGGTGGACAGACGGACTTCTCCGGCAATTTCTCGCTCCGTCTCGACCTGGCCGTCCACGGCGGCTGGTACGGGGCGCTGGGCGGGAATCTCAACTACATCAAGAGCACGGGCGTCGACGCGGCAACACGCACCGGTCTGAATCTGGCCTCGGGCTATCGATTCCCGCTTACCCACGACGTCGGCGGCCGCGTCGAAGCGAACTACACGATGTTCCCCGACAACTCGACGTACGGCCTGCCACCGACAAATACGTTCGGCCTGATGTTTGGACTCACGTTACCCGTCAAGTAACCGCAGGCAGGATTCCTGACGCGCGGCCCTCAGGTGATGGGGGCCGTTGCGTTTTTACCTGAGCGCGACGACACTACCCGCGATGGCGGATTCGTCCCTGCCCCAGATTCCTCCGCAGGAGCTTGCCGAGCGCCTGGATCGCGGCGAGGCGCTCCAGGTGTTGGATGTTCGTGCGCCCGACAAGGTCGAACGTGGCCACATCGAATTCGGGGCTGAGCTCGACTTCCATGCGCACCCGAACTCGAGGCTTTTTGCCGCGCCGGATGTCGGCGACCTCCATCTCGATCGCGCCCGGCCGATCGCCGTCATTTGCGGTCATGGCAACTCCAGCAAGAAGGCGACGGCGTTCCTGCGCGAGCGCGGCTACGAGGCCTACTCGGTCATCGGCGGGATGGCCGCGTGGGAAACGGTGTACGTGGCGCGGCACCTGTCGCCCACACCCTCCTTGGCGCACGTGGTGCAGTTCGATCGCGTGGGAAAAGGGGCACTGAGTTACGTGCTCGTGAGCGATGGCGACGCCGTGGTGGTCGATCCGGGCCGCCATCTGGAGCGCTACGACGCATTGCTCAAAGAGCTCCGCGCGACACCGGCGGCAGTGGTCGACACACACATCCATGCCGATTATCTGAGCGGCGCGCGAGCCGCGGCGGCGCATTGGGGAGTGCCCTACTTCCTTCATCCGGATGACGCCGTGTCGCCCTACGATCGGACGCCCGGAACACTCGCATACCAGCGCCTGAGCGACGGCGACACAATCGCGTTTGGGCGCGCCTCGCTTCGGGCCGTGCACGTCCCAGGCCATACGCTCGGCAGCATTTCGCTGGTATCCGACGACGGTCTCGCGCTCACCGGCGATTTCCTGTTTGTGCAATCGATCGGCCGGCCGGACCTCGCGGGCCAAACCGAATCGTGGGCCAAGCTTCTGTGGCGCAGCCTCGAGCGGGTGCGACAGACCTGGTCGGGCGAGCTCCTCGTGCTGCCCGCGCACTACGCGTCCGAATCGGAGCGGCGCGCCGATCGTGCGGTGGCTTCCCGATTCGATGTGATCCTCGCTACAAATCCCGTCGCGAGGATCCAGGAGGAGCGCGAATTCCTGCGCTGGATTGCTGGGCACGTAATGCCGTTCCCCGACGCATACCGCACAATAAAGGAAGCAAACCTCGGCCTAGTCGCCCTGTCTGAGGCGGATGCCGAGATCGTGGAATCCGGCCCTAACCAATGTGCAATCGCTTAGCCGCCTAGCCGCTTAGCCGCTGCAGTGTGCAAGGCTCCGGCCGCTGCCCGTCTCTCATGGCGTCCCTTACCGGAGCTCACAATGCAGTCCCTTCGTATGCTGGGAGTGGCCGCCCTCCTGGGCACCTGTGCGTCCGTACTCAATGCCCAAGGCTGGATCGATCCAGTTCGGCCCGTCCCGCAGAACCCCACCGGACCAGTCGAGCGACTCCGCAGCGCCGTGCAGGTCAGCATCAGCGGACGGGTGGCGCGGGTGACCGTGGAAGAGTGGTTCCGCAACAACGGTCCCACGCTCGGCGAGGGGATGTATCACTTTCCCCTGCCGGGAGAGGCGGTCTTTTCGAGCTATTCCCTCTGGCAGGGCGATCAGGAGCTGCGCGGCGAAGCGATGGATGCAACGCAGGCGCGCTCGATCTACGAAGCCATCGTGCGCCAGAAGCGCGATCCCGCATTGATCGAGCTGGCGGGCCAGGGACTGATTCGCGCGCGCGTGTTCCCGATCGCGCCCGGTGAGACTCGCAAGATCACGCTCAAGTACACACAACTGTTGGACCGTGCGGGCGACGCCTGGCGGTTCCGCTATCTCGGCGACAAGAATCGCCAGACTGCGCCGCGCAGTTTCCGCATCGAGGTCGATAGTGCCGCGCGTCTGGGCAATCCGTATTCACCCACGCATCAAGTGCAGGTCACACGCCGCGACGACCGGCTCGAGATCACGCTTGCCGACAACGCGGCCGGCGGAGATTTCGAGCTGCTCCTGCCGCTCGCACGTGGTCTGGTGGGACTGTCGCTCATTCCACATCACCCGGTCGGCGAGGATGGCTACTTCATGCTGCTGCTCGCGCCCGGCGCTGCTGATGCAACCGCGCTCCGCCGGGATCTGGTCGCGGTCATCGATATCTCCGGCTCGATGTCGGGTGAGAAGATCCAGCAGGCGCGCTCCGCGCTGATTCAACTCTTGGGCACGCTTCGGGAAGGAGACCGCTTTCGGCTGGTCGCATTCTCGGGCGGCGTCCGTCGCTATGCAGAGGGGTGGACCAGCATGACGGCTGACGCGCGCCCTGACGCCGAGCGCTGGATCCGAAGCCTCGAGGCCGAAGGCGGGACCAACATCGCCGGGGCGCTCACCGAGGCCTTCGCGCAGGCACCCGCGGAACAGTCGCTCGGCGTCGTCGTATTCCTGACCGACGGCCAGGCGAGCACCGGCGAGACGGATCCAGAGCGGATCGCGCAAAGCGCGGAGCAGAATCGAGGCCGATTCCGTGTGTTCTCGTTCGGCGTGGGCGACGACGTCAACACGTATCTGCTCGACCGGCTCACCGAGCGCGCACGCGGCACCACCGAATACGTCCGTCCGGGCGAGAACATCGAGCAGGCGGTCGGCACTCTGGCCGCCAAGGTCGCGAGCCCGGTGCTCACCGACGTGACGATGACGGCGAGCTCAGGCATCGAGCTGTATGATCTGCAACCCGGAAATCTTCCCGATCTCTTTGCAGGCGATGAGATGGTCGTGCTCGGGAGGTACCGGGGTGTGGGAAGTGGGGAGTGGTCTGTTACGGTGCACGGACGGCGCAACGGCCGGCAGGAAGAGTTTCGAACGAGTGTGGGTGATCGCGAGAACACCGACGCCCGCTACATCGAGCAGCTCTGGGCCGCGCGGAAGGCCGGCGCGCTGTCGCGCGAGATCCGGTTGCGCGGGCAAACACCGGAGCTCATGAACTCACTCAAGCAGCTGGCGCTGCGCTACGGCATCTTGACCGAATACACATCGTATCTCGTGCAGGAACCAACGGTCGCCCTGCGCCGTGAGGCCGAGAATCGCGTGATGCAGGCTCCGGCGGCCGCTCCCGCGGAGCAAGCCGGTGCGGGTGCTGTTGGGCGTGCTGCGCAGGACAAGTCGATGGCCGGCGCGATGCGCCTCGACGCGGTCACGGTTGTCAACGGCATGGAGATCGATGAGTTTCGCCGCGCGCGGTCGGGAATCAACCCCACGCAGCGCGTGGGTGGCCGATTGTTCATCTTGCGGGACAGCACATGGACTGACCTCGGGCATGGCGACTCACTCCGCGTCGTGAGCATCGCTCCGTATAGCGATGCGTACTTCGCGGTCCTTGCGGCGCTGCCCGATCTGCGTGAAGTGGCCGCGCTCGAGCCCAGGGTACTGATGGCCGGGAAGCATGTGAGCATCAAGATTGCTGAGGGCGGCAAAACACGGTGGAACCCCGGTGAACTGGAGCGGCTCGTGAGGGAGTTTCGGGGATGATGGCATTGCGGATTTGGGATTGTGGATTGCGGATTGGAAAATCGAGAACACCAATCCGCAATCCCCAATCCGCAATGCACAAGTAGCGTATGCCCGACGACATCGCCGAAGTGTATCGCAACACCTATCCAGCGCTCGTGCGCTTCCTGTACCGCAAGGTCTGGGACGCCGAGCGCGCGGAGGATCTCGCGCAAGAGGCGTTTGCGCGGGCACTGGTCCACCGGCCGGACAACCCTCGAGGATGGCTCTTTGTGGTAGCGGCAAACATGGCTCGGGACGAAGCGCGGCGCGCTGCGCGCGAGCGGCGGCACCTCACGCTGCTGAAAAGCGAGCCGGATGCGGTGCACAGCGCACCGGAAGACGAGATGGACGCCGATACGCAGCGCACGCGGGTCCGCGCCGCACTCGAGCAGCTCACGCCGCGAGACCGCGAAGCGCTCCTGCTCTGGGACTCGGGATTATCGTACGACGAGATCGCCGCGCAGACCGGACTCGCGCGCGGCGCCATTGGAACGACGCTGGCGCGAGCGCGCCGGAGACTGATAGAGGCGTATGACGTACGAGAAGGAGACCAGCATGTCGCACGTGGCTGAAGGCGTGCTGCACGCGTACCTCGATGGCGAACTGCCTGCCGGGGAACGGTCGGCCCTCGAAGTCCATGTTGCGCAGTGCGAAGCGTGCCGCGCGCGGGTGAATGAAGAACGCGCCCTGGTGGAACGCGCGAGCACGCTGCTCGGTGCGGTGCGACCACTCGAGCGCCCCGCGCCGCCGTTCGAGGATATTCGGCGAGCGCCGACGCGCTCTCCGTGGCGCGTACGGACCTCATTTGCGTGGGCCGCGTCGATCGTGCTCGCCTTGGGATTCGGCTATTACCTCGCCGGCGCTGGTGCTTATCGCTTGGCTCCAGAGACGGCGACCCCAACCAACGTTGCGACACAAAACCGCCCGGCCGATAACGCTGTCGCGCCCGCCGCGCGTGACGAGGCACAGCCGAAGACGCGGGCGCGGCAGGAGGTTGCGGAACGCCGACCGCCTGGCGGTGAACGCGAAGAAGCCGCGACCGGACGTCTCGGCGCCACCAGCGCAGATTCGATAAGCGCCAAAGCGGCCGCGCCGCCAAGCGCCACAGTCGCAGCGGTCCCGGCGCCCATGAGAGACTCCGTCGTAGTGGCCGAACAGGACGTCAGAGGGACGACCGCCGCCGCGCCGGCTCCGACCACCAGAATGCAGCGACAGGACGCGTTATCCGTGCGCGAGGCGCCCGCGAACACCTGGCCGCGCATCGACCGTCAGACCGCGAAGACGATCCTCGGCAACGACCCCGTTGGTCTTCCCGACGTCGCGCCCGTGACGATCCGGCGCAGTCCCGACCAGAGCGGCGTCGTGGTCGTCGAACAGAAGCTGGACGACCGCACCGTGATCCAGATCTTCCAACAGCCGAACGCAGCCACCGGAGCTGCTGGTGGTCGGGGCTCTGTTTATAGTGAGGGAGCCCGCGCCGATCGGCTGGCCCGGTTTGTGGGGAATCTGCGTGTCGAGATCGGCGGACCAGTGTCGGTGGATTCGCTGAACCGGCTGCTGGACCTGGTGCGGCCCCTGCCCTAGGCTTCGCCGCGGCGCCAGCCGATCAGCTCGGCGACGACGCTCACCGCGATTTCTTCCGGCGTCACCGCCCCGATGGACAACCCCACGGGTACGCGCACGCGCTGCAAACTCTTTGCCGGGACCCCCGCGGCCTTCAGGCCTTTGGTGACGACGATTTTTTTGCGTCGGCTGCCCAGCAGGCCGACATAGCCCGCCGCCGAGGTCGCGACGCGCGCGAGGATCTCGGCGTCGTTGCGATGGCCGCGCGTCGCGATCACGACGGCGTCGCCGCGCGTCAGCGAATAACGCGCGAGCGCGGTCTCGACGTCCGCCACCAGCACCGTGACGCCCGTCTCGAAACGGGAGGGATCCGCATACTCGGGGCGATCGTCGATTACGACGACGCGGAAGCCGGCCGCGCTCGCCGCTCGCGCAATCGCCGCGCCGACGTGCCCGGCGCCAAAAACCAGGACATGCGGGGCCGGTAGCAGGCGCTCTTCCACGAAGCGCCCGTCACGTGTCAGCGTCGCCGCGGCGCCGCGCGTCAACCCTTTCGCGAGCGGCTCAAAAGTTTTCACCGGACCCTTGGGCCACTCGGTCGCCGTGCGGACCAAACCGGACTCGGCGCGTGCGGCACGCTCGAGTACGCGCACATACGCGTCGTCCGCGAGCAACGGCTCGACGAAGATGTCCACGGTCCCGCCGCA
>Ga0134079_10000297_pt1 | contig 13001 bp, 15 predicted proteins | sample 15_taG_2_FD_119770 | JGI IMG/M metagenome (GOLD analysis project Ga0134079, IMG submission 119770) | Grasslands soil microbial communities from the Angelo Coastal Reserve, California, USA - 15_D_Rain_40cm_2_09182015 | ecosystem: Environmental > Terrestrial > Soil > Grasslands ...
CCAAGAAACTCGGTCAGAAGCCGCGCGCGGTCGCCGACAAGCTCATCGCGGGGCTGGAGCTGCCGCCCGGCTTGGTGCGCACGACCGAGGTCGCGGGGCCGGGCTTCATCAACTTCTTCCTGGCGGACGCCCAGGTCGTCAGCGCGCTTCCCGCGATCCTCGCGGCCGGTCCCGCCTACGGCAAGACGGATGTGGGCCATGGGGCGACGTTCAACGTCGAATTTGTGTCGGCGAATCCCACGGGGCCTCTGCACGTCGGGCACGGCCGCCAGGCTGCCCTGGGCGATGCGATCGCGACGCTGCTCGAATGGACCGGCTGGAAAGTGAGCCGTGAATTCTACTACAACGACGCCGGTGGTCAGATCATGAATCTCGCGCGCAGCGTCCAGGCCCGAATCCGGCAGGCGCGCGGGTTGCCCGCCGAGATTCCGGAGCAGGGCTATCAGGGCGAGTACATCCGTGACATCGCCGAGCGCTACGTCGCTGAGCATCCCCAGGATAAGGAAGGCGGCGATCTCGAGGCCGTCCGCCGGTTTGCCGTGCGGGAGCTGCGCGCGGAGCAGGATCGCGACCTGCAAGCGTTCGGCGTGAAGTTCGACGTCTACTTCCTGGAGTCGTCCCTCTACACCGACGGCAAGGTGGAAGAAACCACGCGGCGCCTCGTCGCGGCGGGACACACCTACGAGCGCGACGGCGCGCTCTGGCTGCGGACGACAGACTTTGGGGACGACAAGGACCGCGTGATGCGCAAGAGCGCGGAGAAGGGCAGCGAGTTCACCTACTTCCTGCCCGATGTCGCCTACCACGTGACGAAGTGGGAGCGCGGCTTCCGCCACGCGATCAACGTGCAGGGCGCCGACCACCACGGCACGGTGGCGCGCGTGCGCATCGGGCTCCAGGCGCTCGAGATGGGCATCCCGCCCGGCTATCCCGAGTACGTGCTGCACCAGATGGTCACGGTGATGCGTGGCGGGGACGAGGTGAAGCTCTCGAAGCGCGCGGGCAGCTATATGACCGTGCGTGACCTGGTCGAAGAAGTCGGTCGCGACGCCGTGCGGTATTTCTACTTGATGCGGCGCGGCGAGACACATTTCGTGTTCGACGTGGATCTCGCGAAGAGCCAGACCGACGAAAACCCGGTCTTCTACGTGCAAATGGCGCACGCACGGATGACGGGGATCTTCCGCGTCGCGGGGCGCGATCCGGCGAGCGCGCGCGCGGAAGGCAGCGACCTCAGTGTACTCACCCAGCCCGAAGAAGCCGATCTGATCAAGGAGTTGGCCGAGTTTCCGGCGATGGTTGCCGGCGCCGCGGCCGCCCGCGAGCCGCATCGCATCACGACCTATCTCGAGGGACTGGCCCGGATCGCGCACGTGTGGTATCACAAATACCGCGTGTTGGGCGAGCCGCAAGAAGCGGCGCGGCTCGTCCTCGCGCGCGCCGTCAAACAGGTGCTGGCCAACGGTCTTTCACTCTTGGGGATCAGCGCCCCGGAACGGATGTAAGCGTGGGACTACTCGTCGTCGGCTCGATTGCGCTCGACTCCGTCATCACGCCCTTCGGCGAGACCGCCGACGCCCTCGGCGGCGCCGCGGTGTTCTTCTCGATGGCGGGGGCGGTCCTCCACAATCCCGTGCAGGTCGTCGGCGTGGTCGGCAGCGACTTCCCGGAAGCCCATCTGAAGAAGCTGGCGGCGCGCGGCGTCGATCTCGCCGGCGTCGAACGCAAGGAGGGTGAGTCGTTCCGCTGGAAGGCGCGCTACTCCTACGACCTCAACAGCCGCGAGACGCTGGAAACGCGTCTGGGCGTCTTCGCCCAGTTCCAGCCTCGCATCCCGGAGAAGTTCCGCGCGGCCAAGTTCGTCTTCCTGGGCAACATCGATCCGGAGCTCCAGCTCAACGTGCTCGATCAGGTGAAGCAGCCCACGCTGGTCGCCTGCGATACGATGAATTACTGGATTCAGGGCAAGAAGGATCTGCTGCTCGAGCTGCTGCGGCACATCGACATTCTCATGGTCAACGACTCCGAGGCCCGCGAGCTCTCGGGCGACTGGAACATCTATCGCGCGGCGCACTGGATTCTCGGCCGTGGTCCCAAAATGGTCGTGATCAAGCAAGGCGATCACGGCGCGCTGCTCGTCGATCCCGCAACGATCTTCAAGGTGCCGGCCTATCCGCTGCAGGACGTCTTCGATCCCACCGGCGCGGGCGACGCCTTCGCCGGCGGATTCATGGCGCACGTCGCCCGCACCGGTGACCTGTCGTTCCCCAATCTGCGGCGCGCCATGGTCTACGGATCGGCCATGGGATCGCTCGCCGTGGAAGCGTTCGGCGTGCAGCGGCTCGAGCAGGTCACGCTGCCGGAGGTGCGCGCCCGCGTGAAGGCGTTCCGCGATCTCGTGCACTTCTCGCTGGACGGCGAGGAATGACCAAAGGCGATCGCTACGCGGCGGTGGGCGTCAAGCTCGATACGGCCGAGGAGGCGAAGCGCCGCATCGCCGAGCTGGTGCGCGGGACGCGCACGCCGCTGGCGCGTGGCGCCGTCGGTGGCTTCGGCGGCATGGTGCGCGTGCCCGACGGCTACAAGAAGCCCGTGCTCGTGATGTCGACCGACGGAGTCGGCTCGAAGGTGCTCGTCGCCGCCGCTGCCGGGATCCACGACACGGTCGGCGAAGATCTCGTCAATCACTCCGTCAACGACATTCTGGTACACGGCGCGACGCCGCTCGCGTTCCTCGACTACATCGCGGCCGGCAGCCTCGTGCCCGAGGTCGCGGAGCAAATCGTGGCGGGTGTCGCGCGGGGCTGCCGGGCGCACGAGATGACCCTGGCCGGCGGCGAGACGGCGCAGATGCCGGATCTCTATCAGCCCGGCCACTACGACCTGGCCGGCTCGATTGTCGGCGTGGTGGAAGAGGACAAAGCCCTGCACGGCGATCGCGTGGCAGCCGGGGATCAACTGATCGGCTACGCGTCCACCGGCCTGCACACCAACGGCTACACCCTCGCCCGCAGCATCGTGTTCGGCTCGCTGCAGCTCGACGTCGACGATCCGTTTCCGGAGACGAAGCAGACCGTCAGGGAAATCTTGCTGGCCGTACACCGCAGCTACGCCGCGGCATTGCGGCCCGTGCTGGGTGTGGTGCACGCGCTCGCGCACGTCACGGGCGGTGGGATCGCCGGCAACCTCGTCCGCGTCCTCCCGTCCGGCGTGGAAGCCGTCGTCGATGCGGGCAGCTGGCCCTGGCCGGTGCTCTTTCGCGTGTTGATGCGGGCAGGGAAGGTCGGCCGCGACGAGATGCGGCGGGTGTTCAATCTGGGTGTCGGCATGATCGCGGTCGTCGCGCGCGACGACGTGGAGAGCGCCGTGCGCGCCGCCGAACGCGCGCAGGTACCCGCGTGGATCATCGGCGAGATCCGGCCGGCTCACCCCCGGAAGAGCGCGGCCGCCGCGCCGGCGGTTCGATTTGAAGAAAGATAAGGAGCTCGAAGCGGGGGCCATGCGCCGTGCGTTGGAGCTTGCGTGGCGCGGCTGGGGCCGGGTCTCTCCTAATCCGATGGTAGGCGCGGTCGTGCTCCGGGGTGAAGACACGGTCGCGGAAGGATGGCACGCGGAATTCGGCGGGCCGCATGCCGAGCTCGCCGCGCTGCACGCGGCGGGTGACAAGGCCCGCGGCGGGACCCTCGTCGTGTCGCTCGAGCCGTGCGCGCACCACGGCAAGACGCCGCCGTGCACCGACGCGATCCGCGCGGCCGGTGTCCGCCGCGTGGTCGCCGCGGTCCGGGACCCCGATCCCGACGCGCGCGGCGGCTTCGACATCCTGAAGCGCGCTGGGATCGAGACGCAGGTGGGACTGCTCGCGGACGAAGCCGCGGCTCAGAACGCCCCTTTCCTCTTTACCAGACTGCAGACCGACCGGCCTTTCGTCGCCCTGAAGCTCGCCACGTCGATCGATGGCCGGATTGCGGATGCCCGTGGGCACTCGCAGTGGATCTCCGGGCCCGAGGCGCGCGATCACGTGCATTGGTTGCGCGCCGGGTTCGATGCCATCGCGGTGGGCGGCACGACGGCGCTGACCGACAATCCACAGCTCACGGCGCGGGGCGGGGTGACCCCGCGCAAGCCGCCGGTGCGCATCGTGTTCGACCGGCGCGCGATGCTGAACCTCGGGGTGTCACTCGTGCAGACGGCGCGGGAAGTGCCGACGTGGGTCGTCGCATCTCCCGAGGCGCCAGCCGCGAATGTGTCGGTGCTCGAAGGCAGCGGCGTGCGCGTGTTCCGTCCCCAAATGCTGGCGCAGGCGTTTGCGCAATTGCGGCTGGCGGGGATCCAGTCGTTGTTATGTGAGGGTGGGGGCGCGCTCGGCACCAAGTTGCTCGCGGAGGGTCTCGTCGATCGCCTGTACTGGGTGCAATCGCCCGTCTGGCTGGGAGACGGCGCGGTGCCCGCTTTTCCAGGAATTCCGGCATTTCCGCTGGAGGAGGCGCCGCGCTGGGTGGTCGTGGAGCGCCGCCCGTTGGGCTCTGATACATTATTGGTCTTGGATCGACGGCTATGTTTACCGGAATCGTAGATGCGGTGGGACGGGTCGCTAAAGCGACACGGGAAACGGGAAACGGGAAACGGGATGCGGGCGTGGCCCTGACGATTCGCGCGCCGTATCGTGGCATCAAGAGGGGCGAGAGTATCGCTGTAAACGGCGCTTGTCTGACCGTCGAGCGCGTCGTGCAGGGCGGCTTTAGCGTGCATGCCGTCTCGACGACGCTCGAGCGGACGTTGATTGGAGAGTGGCGAAAAGGCCGGGCCGTCAATCTGGAACGCGCCCTGAGGGCCGCCGACCGGCTGGGCGGCCATTTCGTGCAAGGGCATGTCGACGGAATTGGAGTCGTCGAAGGAACTACGTCGAATGAGAAGACGTCACATGGAACTGCGTATGTGCTCGACGTGAGAGTGCCGAGTGATGTCGCTGAGATCACAGTGCTCCATGGGTCGATAACAATGGATGGGGTGAGCTTGACGGTGAACGCGTTGCCGCGTGCCGGCGTGATCCAGGTGTCGCTCGTGCCGTTCACGCGCGAGCACACCACGTTGGGAAAGGTCAAACAAGGTGATCGCGTGCACGTCGAGGCAGATGTGCTGGGAAAATACGTGAGGCAGCTATGTCGTTCAGCGCAGTAGAACAGGCGATCGCGGATATCCGCGCCGGTAAGCTCGTCATCGTCGCCGATGATGAGCGGCGCGAGAATGAAGGGGATCTGATCGGCGCGGCGGAAAAAGTGACCGCCGAGATGATCAACTTCATGGCGACGCACGCGCGCGGCCTGATCTGCATGCCGCTGACGCCCGAGCGCTGCCAGGCCCTCGGCCTGCCGCAGATGACCGAGCACAACAACGAATCTCACGAGACCGCCTTCACGATCAGCATCGACGCGGCGACCCGGTTCGGCGTGACGACCGGGATCTCGGCGGCCGATCGCGCCGCCACCATCCGCGTTGCGATCGACCCGGCGACGGTGCCGAGCGACCTGCGCCGGCCCGGGCACGTCTTCCCATTGCGGGCGCGGCCCGGCGGCGTGCTCCAGCGGGTCGGCCAGACCGAGGCCAGCATCGATCTCGCGCGGCTCGCCGGACTGTATCCAGCCGGCGTGATTTGCGAGATCCTCAATTCCGACGGCACGATGGCGCGCCGTGCCGATCTCGAGCGCTTTGCGAGGCAGCACGGCCTCACGTTCATCACCGTCGCGCAGCTCGTCGCCTACCGGCTGAAGCACGAGCGGCTCGTGCACCGCGTCGCGGATGCCAGGCTGCCGACGCCGTTCGGTGAGTTCCGCATCATCGGCTATAACAACGACGTCGATCAAGCGGAGCACATCGCCCTGGTCTACGGCGACGTCGCCGGTAAACAGCAGGTGCTCGTGCGGATGCACTCGAAATGCCTGACCGGCGACGTTTTCGGATCGGCGCGCTGTGACTGCGGCTGGCAGCTGCACAGTGCCATGCGCATGATCGCCCAGGCGGGGTCCGGCGTCGTGGTCTATCTGGATCAGGAGGGGCGCGGCATCGGCCTGCTCAACAAGCTCAAGGCCTACGAGCTCCAGGATCAGGGCCACGACACGGTCGAGGCGAACGAGAAGCTCGGCTTCAAGCCCGACCTCCGGAATTACGGCATCGGCGCGCAGATCCTGCTCGATCTGGGTCTCTCCTCGATCCGGGTCCTCACCAACAACCCGATGAAACTGGTCGGCCTCGAGGGATACGGACTCGAAATCGTCGAGCGGCTGCCCATCGTGCCGGCGCCGTCGGACGAGAACCGGGCGTACCTCGACGTCAAGCGGGACAAGCTCGGCCACTTCCTGACTCACTGATCGTGCTACACAAAGCACCTTCCCCTCCCGCTGCGCGCAGGTCAAACCGCCAGCGGCGCGTGGCGATCGTCGTCAGTCGTTTTCATGAGCACATCACGACCAAATTGCTCGACGGCGCGCGCGACGCGCTACGCAAGGGCGGCGTGGCGGACGGGGACGTCGAGGTCACGTGGGCGCCCGGGGCGTTCGAGCTGCCTGTGCTGGCTGAGGCCGCGGCGTTGAGTGAGCGCTTCGATGCGATCGTCGCGCTCGGATGCGTGATCCGCGGGGAGACGCCACACTTCGAGTACGTCGCCGGGGAAGCAGCCCGTGGTCTGGGCAACGTCGCGCTGGCGCATCGGATTGCGGTGGGGTTCGGCGTGCTGACGACCGACACCGAAGCGCAGGCGCTGGCACGCGTGAGCAAGGGCGCCGAGGCGGTCCAGGCGGCGCTCGAGACCGCCGACGCGCTCGAGCGACTCGGTGCAGCGGCCCGAGACTAAAGCACGCGCGCGCGCGCTCCAGCTGTTGTACGCATGGGAGCTCTCGGACAGGCCGACGATCGAGGCCGTTGTCGCGCGCGTTGCCGTCATTTACGGCCTGGCGCCCAGCGGGTACGATCGCGGCGCCGATCTCGCGGCCAAGGCGATCGCCGGACTGCCCGAATTCGACCGCCGCATCGCGGATGCGGCGGAGCACTGGCGACTCGAGCGTGTCGGTGCCGTCGAGCGCAACATCCTGCGTCTTGCGCTCGCGGAGCTGGATGAAGCGTCCACGCCCTCGCGCGTGGTCATCGATGAGGCGGTGAAGCTCGCTCACTGGTTCGCCGGCGCCCGCGCTCCGGCGTTCATCAACGGCGTCCTCGATGCCATTGCCCACGAGACCGGCGCGCTGTGAGGATCCTGCTCGTCAACTGGAACGACCGGGAGAATCCACAGGCCGGGGGCGCCGAGATCCATCTGCACGAGTTGTTCGGACGGATCGCCGGGTGGGGTCATGACGTCCACCTCGTCACCAGCGGATGGCCCGGATGCGCGCGGCAGGCGGTGGTCGATGGGATCCGGGTGATGCGCGTTGCGGGCCGGCACAGCTTCGCGGTCAAGGGACGCGGCGCGGTGCGGCGCGCCCTCCAGGAAGGCGGGCGCGCATTCGACGTTGTCATCGAGGACATCAACAAGCTGCCGCTCTTCTTGCCGATGCTGACGCGCCTGCCATTCGTGGCGATCGTGCCGCACCTGTTTGGGACGACCGCCTTCGCCGAGGCGAGTGCACCAATGGCGACTATCGTCTGGGCTGCCGAGTTGCCGATTCCATGGGTATACGGGAAAGCAGCCTTTCATGCGATTTCCGAAAGCACTCGCGACGACCTGGTCCGGCGTGGGGTTCCACCGGCGCGGGTCGTGGTTATTCATCCGGGGGTGGACTCGCAAACGTATCGACCCGACCCAGCGACGCCGCACGCGACACGCCCCACGTTTCTGTACCTGGGCCGATTGAAGCGTTATAAAGGAGTGGAGTTTGCGCTGCGGGCTCTGGCCACCGCGCGCCAGTCGCGCGCCGACATCACGCTCGACATCTGCGGGCAGGGGGATGACCGACCTCGGCTCGAACAATTGACAAAGGAGCTGCGGCTGGAGGATGCGGTTCGGTTTCTCGGCTTCGTGCCGGAAGCGGAAAAGCAGCGGTTGCTGCGCCGTGCCTGGGCGGTGGTGTTCCCGAGCCCAAAAGAAGGATGGGGGATCACGAACGTCGAAGCCGCCGCGAGTGGCACGCCCGCGATCGCGTCCGACAGTCCCGGCTTGCGCGAGTCGGTGCAGCATGGCGTGACGGGGTATCTGGTGCCGCACGGCGACGCCCGCGCGCTGGCCGAGCGCATGGTCGCGCTTGCCGCGGATAAGGCCCTGGTAGACCGGCTTGGCCAGGGAGCGCGACGGTTTGCCGAACGGTTGTCGTGGGACTCCGCCGCACGGGCCACGCTGGCGCATATCGAGCACACCATTGCCGAACGAGAAAGGAAGAGCTGACGCATGCGCATCACGATTACCGCCCGTCACACCGAAATCGATAACGAGCTGCGCGCGCACACCCGGGGGTTGGTCGAGAAGGTCGTCAAGCTGGTCCGGCGCCCGCATCATGCGCAGGTCACCTTCAGCGAGGATCACAGTGAGGCGGAGGTTGAGATCGAGGTGCACGCGCCGCGCGGGCGCGTCTACATCGCCAAGTCGTTGGCGGCCGACAGCCGCTCCGCGCTCGATGCCGCGATCGCGCGCATGAAACGCCAGCTGCTCGACGAAAAGGAAACACCGCGCTCGCGTCGCACGGCGCGCCGCTCCGGAGTGCCAGAGGCCAAGTGACGACGCCACCAACTCCCGCCACCACGCCGCGGCTCAAGGTCGGTGATCTGCTCGCGCGCAAGGGCGATCCGCTCCAGCTCGAGCTGCTGACCGCCGAGGTGGGACTCGAGCGGGAGATTCGCTCACCGGAAGCGTCGAGTCCCGGGCTCGTGCTCGCGGGCTACACCGCGCGCTTCCTCGGCACAGACCGGATCCACATTCTGGGCGAAACCGAGATCACGTATCTCGCGTCGCTCGATGCCAAGGCGCGGAGCAAGTCGGTCCAGACGTTCCTTGGTTACGATCTGCCCTGCGTCATCATCACCAAGGGTCAAGAAGCGCCTGAGGAGCTGCTGGTCTTTGCGCGCGACCGCGGCATTCCGATCATCCGCACCCGGCTCAAGACGGCAGAGTTCTACCGGCGGCTGAAGCCGTTCCTGGACGATGCGTTCGCGCCGCGCACGACGGTGCACGGCTCGCTGGCCGACGTCTTTGGCGTCGGGCTCCTGTTTCGGGGGCGCTCGGGGATCGGCAAGAGCGAATGCGTGCTCGATCTCGTGGAGCGCGGGCACCGGCTCGTCGCGGACGATGTCGTGCACATCACGCGCCGCGGCAACGACGTCCTGATCGGACGGGGCCACGAGATTTCCCGGCACTACATGGAGATTCGCGGTGTCGGTCTCATCGACATCAATGCGCTGTTCGGCATCCGGTCGGTGCGCCAGCAGAAACGGATCGAAGTCGTGGTGCAGCTCGAGGACTGGGACAACACCCGCGAGTACGACCGGACCGGCCTCGACCTGAAGAGCACCGAGCTGCTCGACGTGGAGCTGCCGCTCGTCACGGTGCCGCTCAATCCCGGCAAGAACCTCACCGTGATCTGCGAAGTCGTCGCGATGAATCACCTGCTGCGCTACAGCGGCGTGGACTCAGCCACCGCGTTCAACGAGCGGCTCATCAGGCGGATGCGTGAGAAGGGCGGGGCTCAGCGCTACCTCGAGGAAGACTATGAGTGACCTGCGCGGCGTCATCGTCTCGCACGCGGCGGTTGCGCAGGCGCTCGTGACGGCGGTCAAGGCCATCACGGGGATCGATGATGCGCTTACCCCCGTTTCGAACGAAGGCTGCGGCACCGAAGCCCTGGGCGAGCGCCTGCGCGAGGCCGTCGGCCAGGGGCCGGCGGTGCTGTTCGTCGACCTGCCCGGGGGATCGTGCTTCACCAGCTCGGCGCGCTACGCCAAGCAGGGAGGCGCCGACGTCGCCGTCGTCACCGGCGTGAATCTCGCCATGCTCCTCGATTTCGTGTTCCATCGCGATCTCGCGCCCGCGGAAGCCGCCCGCCGTGCGGTCGATGCCGGCGCCAAGGCCATCCGCGTCACCGCATGACGCTCGCGCTGTACCGCATCGACGACCGGCTGATCCACGGCCAGGTGGTGGTGGGGTGGGGACAGCCCCTCGACTGCTCGTTCATCGTCCTGGTCGATGATGAGGTGAGCAGCAGCGACTGGGAGCAGGACCTCTACCGCATGGGCGTCCCGCCACAAATCGAGGTGATCTTCGCGTCGGTGGAGCAGGCCGCCGCACTCCTGCCGCGCTGGGAGGCGGACTCGCGAGTCGGGATTCTCCTGGTGGGGGACGTCGATACCGCCGTGGCGCTTGCGAGCCGCGTGCCGCAGCTGAAGCGCTTCAACATCGGCGGTGTCCACCACCGCACCGGCCGCAAAGAGCGGCTGCGCTTCGTCTACTTGACGGATGAGGAGGCGGCCAAGCTGCGCCAGCTGGCCGCGCGCGGCATCGAGGTTACCGCGCAGGATGTCCCCACCGCGAGGGCCATCCCGGTCGGAGAGTTCACATGAACCTTCCGGCCGAAGTCCTGATCGTCCTCGTGGTGTGGGGCACGCTGGTCGGTCTGGATCTCGTCAGCCTGCCGCAGATGATGATCGCCCGCCCGCTCGTCGCGGGGACCATTGCGGGGGCGATCCTCGGGGACATCCCGACCGGTCTCAAGCTCGGGATCGTGTTCGAGTTGTTGCAGTACGACATCCTGCCCGTCGGCGCGGTGCGCTATCCCGAGTACGGGCCGGCGACCATCGCCGCAGTCGCGACGGCGCATGCGTCGGCCGGGGTCCTCGGCCTCGGGCTCGGCGCGCTGGTGGGCTTGGTCACGGGCCTGATCGGCGGCCTCACCATCAATCTGCTGCGGCGGATCAATTCCAGGATCGTGCATGCCGCCGCCGCGCAGCTGGAATCGGGGGACCCCGGTGCGTTGATGCGCGTTCACGTTGGAGGACTGGCGCGCGATGCGTTGCGCGCGGCGCTGGTGACGGCCGCGGGCCTCGTGCTCGCCTGGCTCGCGCGGCCGCTGCTGGCGAATGCGCTCACGGTTCGCGGAGCGGTGCTCCTTGCGGTCGCCGCCGTTGCGACGGCGCTCGCGGCTGGGGCGGCGGGAACGCTGCGACTCGTGGGACGCGGCCCCAATCTCGCGTGGTTCGCCGCCGGCTTGGGCGGCGGCCTCGTGGCGACGCTATGGCTAAGGTGAACGGGGCGGGCGGCGGAGCCGCCCTCGCGCGCGCGCTGCTGCGGTTGTTCGCCGTGCAGGGTTCGTACAACTACGAGCGCATGCTCGGCGTCGGCGTCGGCGTTGCGGAAGAGCCGCTGCTGCGCGACCTGGCTAAGGAGAAGTACCGCCCCGCGGTGGCGCGCGGCGCGCATTTCTTCAATGCGCATCCCTACATGGTTGGGTTGGCGATCGGCGCCGCGGCGCGCGCCGAGCACGATGGCGCGGCGCCCGATCAGATCGAGCGCTTGCGTGAGGCGTTGTGTGGACCGCTTGGCTCGCTCGGCGATCGCTTGGTCTGGGCGGGCTGGCTCCCGTTCCTGTCGGGATTGACGCTCGCGGCCATCGGGCTCGGTGCCGGTTGGGTCGCCGTCGCGGGCTTTTTCTTCGTCTACAACATCGGGCACGTCGCGCTCCGCTGGTGGGCGCTGAAGGCGGGCTGGACCCACGGCACACGTGTCAGCGTGGCGCTACACCATCCGGTGCTGCAGAAAACCGGCGCCGTGCTGGGTCCGGCCATGGCGCTTGCGGTCGGGGCTGCCTTGCCATTGACGGCGGCCTACCTGTCCGCGCCGTTCGATAGCTGGGCCCGGCTTGCGCTGGCGATTGTCGCCGGCTTGAGCTTTCTCGCGTTGCGCTTGCGCGGCGACCGGCTCAACGGCTTGCGGCTCTCGCTTGTCATTGCGGCCCTGGCGCTGATCGCGGGGGTGCTATGGCCCTAGTCGAGCGCGATGCGCAGATCGTGAACCCGCTCGGCATGCACGTGCGGCCTGGAGCGGAGTTCGTAAAGGTTGCGAACAAGTTCAAGTGCTCCGTCGAGGTGCACAAAGACGGCGCGGTCGTGAACGGCAAGAGCATCCTCGGCATGATGACGCTCGCGGCGGAGTGTGGCTCGTCGATTCGCGTCAAGACCGAAGGTGAAGACGCCGAGCAGGCGATGGCCGCGCTCCTCGAGCTCATCGCGGCCGGGTTTCATGAAATGCATCTGAAGCCGCAGAAGGACGGCGCATGACCGCCCCCGCGTCTTCTGAGCGGCTGCTGAAGGGGATCGGCGTGTCGCCGGGCATCGCCATGGGCCCCACCGTGACGGTGCGCTGGGCGCTGCCCGAGGTCCCGCATCGTGTCGTGTCGCGCACCCAGGTCGAAAAGGAGATCCGGCGCCTCCGCGCGGCGCTGAAGGATGTCCGTAACCAGCTTATGGAGCTGCGCGTCCACGCCGAGGACCGCGCCGGCGTCGATGAAGCGCGGATCTTCGACGCCCAGCTCCTGATGCTCGAGGACAAGGACTTCATCGGCGGGGTGGCTGAGTTGATTCGCGAGAACCATCTGACGGCCGAGAAGGCCTTCGAGTTCAAGACGCTCGAAGTCCGCGATCTCTGGACCGCCGCGGGCAGTCCGCTCCTCAAGGAACGGCTCGCCGATCTGACCGGTGTCGCCATCCGCGTGATTCAGCATCTCATGCACAAGCGCGGCGCGTCGGACGTGTGGGAAAGCCTGTCGCAGCCATCGATCCTCGTTGCACGCGAGCTGTCGCCGGGGCTGACGGTGCAGCTCGACCGCGACCAGATCGTGGGCCTGATCAGCGAAGAGGGCACGCGGACGTCGCACGCCGCGATTCTCGCGCATTCGATCGGCATCCCGGCAATCTTCGGCGTGCGGGGTGCCGTGGCGCGCATCCGGCCCGGCACGAAGGCGATCCTCGACGGCACGCGTGGCACGGTCTTGCTCGATCCGACCGCGGCCGAAATGGAGGAGGCCGAGCGGATC
>Ga0134079_10000300_pt1 | contig 12980 bp, 10 predicted proteins | sample 15_taG_2_FD_119770 | JGI IMG/M metagenome (GOLD analysis project Ga0134079, IMG submission 119770) | Grasslands soil microbial communities from the Angelo Coastal Reserve, California, USA - 15_D_Rain_40cm_2_09182015 | ecosystem: Environmental > Terrestrial > Soil > Grasslands ...
AACATGGTTCGGCTAACGCACGAATCGGGTAAACACTGTAGAAATTCGGCGACATGCCACTTAGCCCACACGGGCTACTTAGCGCGCACGAGCTATTTTGACCCGCCTCGGCAGGTCCCTTATGTCGCGCGCTCCAACGGAACGAAGGAGTGTGGCGGCTCGGGCGAGCGTCCCAAGATTGGCCAAGGCCCGCGCGCGCTCCGCGGGTTGCCCGTACACTACGGCTCCGTCCGATTGATCCGGATTCGCTGGGGCGGGCACCGAGTGGGTCGAGAGCGCAACCGCAGTCCTCCTGAGCAGCCGCGCAGCCGCTGCGGCTTCATGGCCGGCACCGAGCAGCGATGAAGCGAGCGACGAAATGGCTCGTCGCCGCGTCGGCCGCGGGCGCCGCGGTGAGCGCGCCGCTCGTCTTCCGCGCGGAGCAGGCGCGCGAGGAGCGGCAGCTTTGGGGACTGTTCCGAACCTATTGCACCGAGTGCCATAACGACGACGACCTCGCGGGCGAAGTGTCATTCGCGAAGCTCACGCCTGCGTCCGTCCCCGCGCACGCGCAGATCTTCGAGGCGGCCGTTCGCAAGCTGCGTGGCCACCTGATGCCGCCGCCGGGCAGCCCGCAGCCGGAGCCCAAGCACGTCGACTCGTTGATCGCCTCGCTCGAGCGCTCGATCGACGACGCCGCGCAGCGGCAACGCAAGGCCGGCTATGTGCCCGCGCAGCGGCTCAACCGGACGGAGTACGCGAACGCGGTCGAGGATCTGCTCGGCGTCGAGATCGACGCGGCCGACTACCTGCCGCCCGAGATCGAGGTCAAGGGTTTCACGAACATCGCGGCAGCGCTCAGCGTGTCGCCGGCGTACGTCGAGCAATACGTCGACGCCGCAAGCGCGGTGGCGCACCTCGCCGTCGGCGAGCCTAAACCCAAGGTTGCGACCGCGTTCTTCGCGACGCCGACCGCGGATCAAGAAGGCTACGTCGCCGGCATGCCGCTCGGCACGCGCGGCGGCATGAAGGTCACGCACATCTTCCCCGCGGACGGCGAGTACCGGCTCACGGTCACGAATCTCGGCGTCGGTCTCTACCCGCGCGCGCTCGAGACGCGGCACACGCTCGTCGTGCTCGTCGACCGCCACGAGGCGTGGCGCGGCGACATCGGCGGCCCCGAGGATCTCGCGCTCCTGGATCGCGGCGGCGCGCCCGCGCGCGAGGCGATCATGAAGCGGTTCGCGAACATCCCGGTGCAGGTAAAGGCCGGCTCCCACGAGCTCGCGGTCACGTTCATCGAGCGCTCGCGCGCCGCGAGCGACGAGCAGATCTCGACGTTCACGCCGCAGCAGACCTTCAGCTCGACCGGCGCGCCGCGAGTGCCCGGCATCGTCGGCGGCATCAATCTGATCGGCCCGTACAACTCGCCCGGTCTGTCGCCGACCGAGAGCCGCCGCAAGCTCTTCGTCTGCGAGCCCGAGGTGCCGGATCGCGAGCGTGCGTGCGCGGAGCAGATCGCGAGAAACCTCGCGCGGCGCGCGTTCCGCCGGCACGTGTCGCAGGCGGACTTGGACAGGCTCATGCCGTTCTACGAGCAGGGACGCGCGGGCGCGGGCGGATTCGACGAGGGCGTCGAGCTCATGGTCACGGCCGTGCTCGCGAGCCCGGACTTTCTTTATCGCTCGATCGCGCCGCGGGGCGCGGCCGGGGCGGACGCGTATGCGCTCGACGACTCCGAGCTCGCGTCGCGGCTCTCCTTCTTCTTATGGGGGCAAGGCCCCGACGACACGCTGCTCGATCTCGCCGCGGCGGCAAAGCTCTCGCGCCCGGAAGTTCTCGACGCGCAGGTCAAACGATTGCTCGCGGACCCGCGCGCCGAGGTGCTCGTCGACGAGTTCGCGCTGCGCTGGCTGCACGTCGCCGACCTCGACGCCGTGCAGCCCGACAAGCTGCTGTTCCCCGAGTTCACCGACGCGCTGCGCCGCGACTTCGCGGAGGAGATCCGCCTGTTCCTCGCGAGCGTGCTGCTCGAGGACCGGGACGTGCGGACGCTCCTGACCGCGGACTACACGTTCCTGAACGAGCGCCTCGCGCGCCACTACGGCGTGCCCGCGATCGTCGGGCCGCAGCTCCGGCGCGTGCAGCTTACCGACGAGCGCCGCTTCGGGCTGCTCGGGAAAGGGGCGGTGCTGCTGCGGACCTCTTACGGCGACCGCACCTCGCCCGTGCTCCGCGGCCAGTGGGTGCTCGACAAGCTCATGGGCACGCCGCCGACTCCGCCGCCGCCCGGCGTCGACATGAACCTCGCGACGCCGCCCGGCCAGCGGCCGAAGACCGTGCGCGCGCGGCTCGAGCAGCACCGCACGACCTCCGTCTGCAAGTCGTGCCACGGGGTGATCGATCCGTACGGCCTCGCGCTCGAGAATTTCACGGCCACGGGCCGCTGGCGCGACCGCGATCAAGAGGCGGACGCGCCGATCGACGCGCGCGCGGAGCTCGCGGGCGGGCAAGTCGTCACTGGGCCGGTCGAGCTCGCGCGGGCACTGCTCGAGCGCCGCGACCAGTTCGTGCAGGCGCTCACGCAAAAGCTCATGATGTACGCGCTCGGACGCGAGCTCGAGTACTACGATATGCCGCAGGTGCGCGCGATCGTGCGAGACGCGGGGAGCCAAGGCTATCGCTTTTCCGCGCTCGTGGCCGGCATCGTGCGCAGCGACTCGTTCAGGATGCAGGCGGTGGCCCACGACGACGACGGCGGGACTCGGGCCTCGGCGGCAACGACGGATTCGTCTCGATGAGGGGATAGACGATGTATCTCGCGAGGAAGCCTCTTTCGCGACGCACGCTGCTCAAGGGCGCCGGCGTCTCGCTCGCTCTACCGTTGCTCGATGCGATGATCCCCGCGGCGACGGCGCTCGCGCAGACCGCCGCCGCGCCGAAGCTGCGCGCCGGATTCTTCTATATTCCGCACGGCGCGATCCTCTGGAACACGGCGTACGGCCCCGAAATGGATCGCTGGACGCCGAGCGGCTCGGGCGAGAGCTTCCGGCTGAGCCCGATACTCTCGCCGCTCGAAGCGCATAAGCGCTACGTCACGTCGTTCGCGAACATCGAGAACCGTGCGCCGATGGGTTCCGTGCACACGCTCGTGCCCGCGACCTGGCTCTCGGGCGTGCGGCCGGACGAGAAGGCGACCGGCGCGAAGATGGCGACGACGATCGATCAGCTGATCGCGGGCGAGATCGGCAAGGACAACGTGCTCCCGTCTCTCGAGGTCGCCGCGGAGACGACGCTCCAGAGCGCCGCGTGCGGCACCGGCGCGTGTTACTACAGCTCGACGCTGTCGTTCCGGAACGCAACGACGCCGCTGCCGATGGAATTCAACCCGCGCAAGGTGTTCGTGCAGCTGTTCGGCGCGGGCGACACGCCGGAGGAGCGCGCGACGATCTCGCATCGGCGCGCGAGCGTGCTCGACATGATCCACGGTCGCACGAGCGAGCTCAAGGCGACGCTCGGTCCGAGCGATCGCGTCGTGCTCGACGGCTACCTCGAGTCCGTGCGCGAGACCGAGCGGCGAATCGACAAGGCATCGCAGCGCGACTTGACCGGGATCGACCTGCCCGACACGCCGATCGGCGAGCTGCCGGACTTTGACGCCCAAGTGAAGCTCATGTTCGACCTGATCGCGCTCGCGTACCAAGCCGACATCACGCGTGTCGCCTCTTACATCATGGTCGCCGAAGGCACGAACCGCTCCTACAACCACATCGGAGTATCCGACTCGTTCCACCCGCTCTCGCACCATGCGAACAACAAGGAGCGGATCGAGAAGCTCGTGAAGGTGCAGCGCTACCACGTCGAGCGCTTCGCGGAGTTCGTCGCCAAGCTCGCGGAGACGCCGGACGGGGAGGGCTCGCTGCTCGACCACGCGATGCTCATGTACGGCTCGAACATGAGCAACAGCGACCGGCACAACAACTACCCGCTGCCGATCATCCTCGTCGGCGGCGCGCGCGGCGCGCTGCGCGGCGGTCAGCACATCCAGTTGCCCGAGTACACGACGCTGTCGAACCTACACCTCACGGTGCTCAACAAGGCCGGCGTCGAGCTCAAGAGCATCGGGGACAGCACCGGTGCGATCGCGGGCGTCTAGCGGCGGCCTCGGCGAGGCGCGGCGGCCCGGTATCGACCGCCGCGCGGTGCTGCGCGGCGTCGCGGCCGGCGTCGCGACTCTGAGTCTCGGCGCCGTTGCGCGCCGCGTGCGCGCGGCCGACGCCCTCGCGGCGACGCCCGTCGCGTCCGGGCTCACGCTGCTCACGGGTGCGGGCGGCAACATCCTCGTGCTCGCGACGGATGCGGGCAAGGTGCTCGTCGACGGCGGCGCCGCCGCGTTCAGCGACCAAGTGCGACGAGCGCTCGATGCGTTGCAGGGCGGCCCCGTCGCCGCGCTTTTCGACACGCACTGGCATCTCGATCAGGTCGGTTCGAACGAGGCGCTCGGCGCGGCCGGCGCGACGATCTACGCGCACGCGAAGACGCGTCAGCGTCTCGGCACCGGCTACTACCTGCGCGACGAAGACCGCTACGAGCCGCCGCTCGCCGCGGCCGGCCGGCCGACGAAGACCTTCCACACCGACGGCACGGCCACGGTCGGCAATCGGCGAATCGACTACGGCTACCTGCTCGAGGCGCACACGGACGGCGACATCTACGTCTTCTTTCCGGACGTGAACGTCGTCGCGGTCGGCGGCGCGCTCTCGCCGCGGAGCGATCCCGAGTTCGACTGGTTCGGCGGCGGCTGGCTCGGCGGGCGTCTCGATGCGCTCGCGCGCTTGCTCGCGCTCGGCGACAAGGAGACACGTTTCGTGCCGAGCGTCGGGCCCGTCGTCGGGCGCGTGCAGGTGCAGGCGGAGCTCGACACGATGGCGAAGCTCTTCGACCGGATGGTCGAGCACGTGCGGCTCGGCGAGACGGCCGCGGACATGCAGAAGGCCGGCGTGCTCGACGGGCTCGGCCGCACGTTCGAGGATCCCGCGAAGCTCCTCTACGACTTGCACAAGGGATTCTGGGCGCATCACAACACGCTGACGCACGACATCGTCTAGCCGCCGGCGACGACGGGGACAGCACACCATGAAGCCCGGAACAACGAATGCGTGGGAAAGGCCGCCGGCCGTCGCCGTCGCGGCGTCGGCTCTGGTCGCGCTCTTCTCGCTCGCGCCGTTCTCGGCGCGCGCCGACAGCCGCCTCGCGGACTTGATCGAGAACGGCCGCCGAGCGGCAGCGCTCGAGCTGATCGGCGAGGGCGCGGACGTGAACGGGAGCCAAGGTGACGGCACGACGCCGCTGCACTGGGCCACATACAAGCTCGACGCGGAGCTCGTCCAGGTACTGCTCGCGCACGGCGCGAAGGCGGACGTCCAGAACGACTTCGGGGCGAGCCCCTTGAGCGAGGCCGTCAAGGCCGGCAACGCGCCGCTCGTCGCGACGCTGCTCGAGGCCGGCGCCGAGGTCAACGCCGCGAACGCCGACGGCGAGACGACGCTGATGCTCGCCGCGCGCGCGGGCTCCGCCCCGGTCGCGAAGCTGCTGTTGGCCCACGGCGCGGACGTCAACGCGCGCGAGGTCTGGCGCGAGCAAACCGCGCTCATGTGGGCGGCCGACGGCGCCAATGCGGAGCTCACGAACCTGTTGATCGCGCACGGCGCCGACGTGCGCGCGCGGGCGGCGGCCAACGACTGGGGCGCGCAGATCACGTCCGAGCCGCGCGCGCAGTACCGGCCGACCGGCGGCTTGACGCCGCTCTTGTTCGCGGCGCGCTCGGGCTGCGCGGAGTGCGTGCGCGCGATCGTCGCGGCGGGCGAGGCCATCGATCGGCCGACGCCGGACGGGGTCACCGCGCTCATGCTCGCGCTCGACAACTACGAGTTCGATACTGCGAACGTGCTGCTCGATCTCGGCGCGAACCCGCGGTACGCGGATTGGTGGGGACGCACCGCGCTCTACCTCGCGGTCGATTTGAGCACCTATGTGCCGCGCACGCCGGCGTATCCGCGCTCGACGAAGGCGACGGGCTTCGACATCGTCCAGCGGCTGCTCGCGGCTGGTGTCGACGTCGACCCGCAGTTGAACCACCACAGGCCGGGCCGCGGCGGCAACAGCGAGCGGTTCACCGACGACCTGTTGACGGCCGGCGCGACGCCGCTGCTGCGCGCGGCGATCACGCACGACCACGAAACGATGAAGGCGTTGCTCGAGCACGGAGCGGACGTCGACCTGCCAAACTTCATGGGCGTCACGCCGCTGATGGCCGCGGCAGGAGTCGGCGTGCGCAACATCAACTTCGGGGCGAACCGCTCGCCGAACTTCGAGGAGGACAAGGAGATCGAGACGAAGGTGATCGCATCGCTCGAGATCCTGCTCGCGGCCGGCGGCGACATCAACGCGCGCGTCGCGGATGCATACTCGCGCACGGCACGGATCGCACGGCCGAGCGGCCTCACGGATCGCGAAGGGCAGACGGCGCTCCACTCGGCCGCGGGGCGTGGCTGGACGAAGGTCGTCGCGTTCATGATCGAGCACGGCGCGAGCGTCGACGTCGCGGACAAGCGCGGCAAGTCGCCGCTCGACGTCGCGTTGACGCCCGTCGGCGGCCGCCCGGTGCCCAACTCCGACGCCGTCGCCGAGCTGCTGCGCCGCGCGAGCCACAAGCAGGCTGCCGCGAAGCTCTGACGCGCCGCGGTCTCAGCGGCGATCTCGGCCCGCGGCCGCGAGCCCAGGCGCCGGATCGCGGATCAGCGCGAGAAGAAGAAGATCAGATACAGAGCCACGACGACGAGCGCGTACTTCAGCGTGAAGTACAGCGGTCTGCTCTGCGCCTTGATGCGCTTGCCCAAGACTCGGATCGGATAGACGAGACCGAAGAACTTGCTCAGCAGGCCGACCTCTTCCCCCTGCACGTTCTTGGTCCGAAACGCGCGCATCACCGTGTCGCCGATGAAGGAGTTGAACGCGCGCGCCGCGCGCGTGCGCAGCGGCCGCTCGACGTCGCAGAAGAGGATCAGCCGGTCCTCGTCGGTCTCGTTCTCGGCGCGGTGCAGGAAGGTCTCGTCGAACAGCACGCCTTCGCCGTCTTTCCACCAGTACGTCTGTCCGTCGACGGTGATGCGGCACTTGTCGGAGTTCGGCGTCTTCAAGCCCAAGTGGAACCGCAGAGACCCCGCGAACGGATCGCGATGGACCGGGAGGCGGCTGCGCGGCGCCATCCGCACGAACATCGCGGCCTTCACCGCGGGCACCTGCTCGAGCAGCTCGAGCGCGCGCGGACAAAGCGCCTCGGCCGACGGCGTCGGCTCGCCGTACCACTTCAGATAGAACCGCTTCCAGCCGTGACGGAAGAACGAGTTGAAGCCCGCGTCGTCATAGACCTCGGACGCGCGGATGTCGCCGTGCGCGTAGAGCTTCTCGGCCTCGTCGCGGAGCTCTCTCCAATGCTGCTCGAGGAAGCGCAGGCCCGGGACTACGTCGAGGCTCAAGAACGGCGTGCTCGGGACGGCCGACGAGAGATAAATCGGCACGTTGAGCGGCGCCATCAGCGTCGCGGGACCGAACACCTCGCGCAAGAACCGCTGATGCGTGCGGCCGCGAAAGTGGGCGTAGAGCGCCATCGAGACGAACGCGGCGAGCAGGATGAAGCGCCACGACAAGACGACGTCCAAGATCGATTCGAGACTCATCGGTTGCTTCCGGCGGAGGCCAGACGATCGCGGTGACTCGTGCCCGCCTCGCGACGCGCGGCGCTCGTGGCGGCGAACCGCCGCCCGGGCGTATCGAGGCGCGCAGTATAGAGCTTCGCGATCGGCGAGCAAAACGGCTGTTCCTGGCCGGCCGAGGGTACGCCTAAGCGTTTCCCGTGACGCAAGTCCGCACCCGAGCGGGCCCCGACGTCAGCGTTTGTAAACGCGCGGTTGTCATCGCGGATCGCGGTCCGTGCGTTGTGTGGCACGAGGCCGCTTCCGCGGCCGTTTGCGCCCAAAGGAGGGATCGGATGAACGGATTGATGCACTTAAGCGCGCTCGGCGCGCTCACGCTGGCTGCGAGCGCGTTCGCGGCGGAGCCGCGCACGGATCAGGTCGTCGATCGCGACGTGAACCAGCAGCAGCGGGTCGAGCACGGCCTGCAGGACGGGCAGCTCACGACGAGGGAAGCCGGGCAGATCGAGCGCGAGGAAGCGCGGATCGATCAGACGGAGGCCCGCGATCTCAAGGACGGCAAGCTGTCTGCCGCGGAGCAAGCCCGCATCAACCGCATGCAGAACAACGTGAGCGGCGACATCCATCGCGACGCGCACAACTCGGCGACGGGCAACCCGGATTCCAAGTCCTCGCAGCGAATGCAAACCGACGTCGCGCGCGACGTGCGCCAGGAGCAGCGGATCGATCAGGGCGTCGATTCCGGCTCGCTCACGAACCGCGAAGCGGGCTCTCTCGAGGCCGGTCAGGCGCACGTCGATCACAAGGAGGGCGTGGCGGCGCACGACGGCCACGTGAGCGGCGCGGAGCAAGCTCGTGTGCAGCGATCCGAAAACCATCAGAGCCGGCGGATCCACCGCAAGAAGACGAACGACTAGCATCGGGGGCTCGCGGCGACGCGAGCCGCCGGCGCACGCGTCGTCCCCCCAAGCGCTTGCGGCGCGGCAACTGCTGTGTTGCAGTTGCCGCGTTTCTTTTTTCGGGGACAGTGCCGATGCGTCGAAGCTGCCAGTGCGCCTATGTCGCCGGCGTCGTGCTCGCGTCGCTCGCGACGGGTCCGGTGCTCGCTCAGCCGCCGAAGCCCGGCGCGAAGGGCTACGAGGTCGAATGGGTCTACCGGGTCCGCTACGGCTCGATCGACGAGTGGTGGGATCTGTTTCGCAAGTATCAGGTCCCGATCCTCGACCGCGCGAAAGAGCTCGGGTACATCCTCGATTACCGCGTCTATCATCCGCAGCTGCACACCGACGAGGCCGGGCGTTGGGACTACCGCGTCGAGATCACGTATCGCGATTTCGCGGCGGCGTCGCACGAAGAGGAGATCGCGGCGAAGCTGTTCCCCGATGCTGCGACGCGCAAACGCGAGGAGAATCGGCGCTGGGAGCTGACGGCCAATCACTGGGACCTGCCGATCTACCAGGTCGACACGACGAAGCCGCGTTGAGGTGGAGGACGAATAGATGTTGAAAGAGATCGCAGCCGCCGCCGGGTTGACGCTCGCCGCGGCCGGTGTGCAGGCGCAACAGCCTCCGCCGGCTCAACCTCCGGCGGTTTGCACGCGCGCCGACCTGCAGGCCGCCGTCGAGGGCTATGTCGCGACGCAAAAGGCCGGCGACGCGTCGAAGCTCGCGTTCGCGGACAAGGCCGTGTTCAAGGAGAACATGGCCGACGTCGGCAAGGGCGACGGGCTCTGGAACAAGGCGTTGGCCGTAGCACTGTCGCGGAGCTTTCTCGACGCGACTCGTTGCAAGACCTTCACCGAGGTCATCGTGACCCAGGGCAGTCACCCGTACGTGATCGGCACGCGGCTCTACGTCGATCGCGGCAAGATCACGCGGATCGACAGCTTGGTGACCGACAAGGGCGACTGGCTGTTCAACGCGAACGCGTACCTCAAGTACTCGAGCAAGGAGGACTGGAGCGCGCCCAAAGCCGCCGCACGCGTCTCGGGTCAGGAGCTCATCAACGCGGCGAACAGTTACCTCGACATGTTCTCCGACAAGTTCGTGAAGACGCCGTGGGGCAGGCCGTGCGCGCGTCTCGAGGGCGGGGCGTACACGAACCGCGACGACGACCCGAACGCGACCTGCGAGGTCGGGATCCCGGCCGGCGTGCTCTACATCGTGAATCGCGACTACGTCGTCGACGAGGAGCTCGGCGTCATCAACGTGTTCTGCCGCTTCGGCAACAGCAGCACCGGGATGCCGGACTCGCACACGTTCCGGCTCGTGAGCGGCAAGCTCAGCAACGTGCACACCTTGAGCGTGAACCTGAACCCCGACAGGCCGTCGCCGCAGGCAGACGACAACGGCGCGATCGTGCGCTGACCAAGAGCGCGCCGCTCAGCGTCGTCGGAGAGGAACCCGGACACACGAACCATGAGCGTCGTCGCCGCCGACACCGTGGGGGACCATCTCGACTTCCTGGTCATGCAGCCGGACCACGAGCGCGCCGTCGTCCGCGACCTCGTGTTCGCGGTGCTCGCGTTCAACAAATATTCGCGCGGCGAGCCGCTGCAGATCAGCTTTCCGCTCTATACCGATCCGAAGGTCAGCGCGCGCGACATGCTCGGTCCGTGCATACGCGTGACCGGGCCCGGCGAGAAGCTCTACGTGCTCACGTTGCGGTACGAGGTCGCGGCGCATCTGCGCGCGGGCCGCGCGATGACGTTCGTGCGCGACCGCGCCGTGGTTCAGAAGGCTCGCAACGAGCGTTTCTCGCTCGTGCCGTCCGCGCGCGCGGCGTCCTCGTCGAAGCGAGCGCGCGGTCGGCCGCTCGTGTTGACCGGCCACTCGCAGCTGATCGAGGCCGCGGGCCGGCTCGGCGCCGCGGTCCGCGACGAGGCGGCATTCGTCGCGCGCGGCGAGAGTCCGGTCGCGACCGAGGGCGCCGTCGGCCTGCTCGGCTTCTCGGAGCGCAAGACGCTGCCCGTGTTGAAGTAGGCGCGCTCCGCAACTTTTCCGAACCGTCACCGGCGCCCGCGCGCTTGACAGCCGCGTGCGGCGCGGTCTTATCTATGCCCCGTCGCGCGATCCGTGTCGACAAAAAATGGAGGGAGAATCCATGCGCGTATTGATCATCGGCCTCGTGGCGGTTCTTTCGTCCGCCGCGAGCGCCCAACAACCTGCGACTTCGGCCGCGTCCGCGGCTTCCTCTCGGACGATGGTCACGGCCGCAGATGTGGCGGCGATGATCGCGAAGGCGAAAGCCGAGCGAAAGGACAACCAGGCGATCCTCGCGCAGTCGCTGATTCAGCTCGCGCCGTACAACGTGAGCCTCGAATACCGCGCCTCCGTCGGCAACGCGGCCGTGCACGAGACCGAAGCGGAGCTCTTCTACGTGATCGACGGGTCGGCCACGCTCGTGACGGGCGGCAAGCTCACGAACGAGAACCGGACGAACGCCGAGAACCTCACGGGCACGGGGATCGAGGGCGGAACCCCGCGGCGCGTCGCGAAGGGCGACTTCGTCATGGTGCCCGAGCGCACGCCGCACTGGTTCAGCGCGATCGACGGCACGGTCGTCTTGATGTCGTTGCATCTGCCGCACCGACCGGCGCAGTAGCGTCTCCAATGAGTCGATCGGGGCGCCGTCTGCCGCTCGCCGTGGTGGCGTGTGCGTTTTGCGTCACGTCGGCGCACGCGTTCACGGCGGACCAAGTTGCCGCAGGCCGCGCGGCCTTCCAGCAGTACTGCGCGATGTGTCACGGCGCGGATCTGCGCCAGCTGCCGAATGCGATCCTCGCGCCGCCCGAGTTCACGGGGCGCTGGCAAGGCCGGACGACGAGCGACTTGCTCGTGCAGTTGCGCGCGACGATGCCGCCCGAAGGGGCGGGCAGCCTGCCCGAGGGCGCGTATCTCGGCGTGATCGCGTACCTGCTCCAGGCGAACGGCTTCGCGGCGACCGCGGAGCCGCTCACGGCCGCCGCGTCCGCGGTGATCGGCGGCGACGCGCTGCCGACCGTGAAACCGCCGACCGAGCCGCTCGGAGTAACGGTCGCCGGAACGGTCCGCGATTTCGCGCCGTTGACCGACGCGGCGCTGCGCAATCCCGCGCCCGGCGACTGGCCGATGCTGCGCCGCGACTACGCGGCCTCGAGCTACAGCCCGTTGAAGCAAGTCACGGCCGCGAACGCGCACCGTCTCCAGCTCGCGTGGATCTGGCCGATGCGCGACGGCGGCACGAATCAGCCTTCGCCGCTCGCGTATCGCGGCACGGTCTACCTCAACAACACGGGCGGCATCGTCCAGGCGCTCGACGCGCGTGACGGCAGCCTGATCTGGGAGCACCACCTCAAAGACAACGTCGCGATGCGCGGGATGGCGCTCTACGACGACAAGCTGTTCGTGCAGAGCAACGGCCACCTGATCGCGCTCAAGGCGGCGACTGGCGAGCTCGCGTGGGACGTAAAGATGCCGGACGGCCGGAGCAGCAGCAGCGGCCCGCTCGTCGCGAACGGCTTGGTCATCGAGGGCATGGGCGGCTGTCAGACGTACGGCGAGCAGAAGTGTTTCATCAGCGCGTACGACGCGCGCACCGGCGAGCAGAAGTGGCGCTTCGTCACGATCGCGACGAGCGGTGAGCCCGGGGGCGACTCGTGGGGCGAGCTGCCGGATCTGTATCGCGCGGGTGGGGAGACGTGGATCACCGGCAGCTACGACCCCGAGCTCGGCATCACGTACTGGGGCACCGCGCAGGCGAAGCCGTGGATGCCCGCGAGCCGCGGGATGGGCTCACTCGACGTCGCGCTCTACACGAGCTCGACCGTCGCGCTCGATGTGCGCACCGGTAAGCTCGTGTGGCATTACGCGCACGCGCCCGGCGAGGCGCTCGACCTCGACGTCGTGTTCGAGCGCGTGCTCGTCGACGCGGGCGCCGACAAATTCGTCTTCACGGTCGGCAAGGACGGCGTGCTCTGGAAGCTCGATCGGCGCACGGGCGCTTATATCGACCACGCCGAGACGCTGTTCCAGAACGTCTGGCAGAGCTTCGATCGCGAGACCGGCAAGCCGCGCTATCGTCAGGACATCCTCGATCACAAGGTCGGCCAATGGATCGACGGCTGTCCGAGCTCGGAAGGCGGGCACAACTGGCAGGCGACGAGCTTCCACCGCCCGTCGCGCACGCTGATCATCCCGCTCTCGCAGAGCTGCATCGCGATCCGCGCGCAGGCGATCGAGCAGAAGGCGGGCGGCGGCAGCGCCGGCGGCGCCGATCGCCGCTTCTACGAGATGCCGGGCAGCGACG
>Ga0134079_10000302_pt1 | contig 12956 bp, 10 predicted proteins | sample 15_taG_2_FD_119770 | JGI IMG/M metagenome (GOLD analysis project Ga0134079, IMG submission 119770) | Grasslands soil microbial communities from the Angelo Coastal Reserve, California, USA - 15_D_Rain_40cm_2_09182015 | ecosystem: Environmental > Terrestrial > Soil > Grasslands ...
GCAGAGTGGGGCGGTTATGAACGCACGAGCGATCATTGTCGCGGCCTGTCTCGGCGCGCTGCTCGGAACCACTGCGACCATTCGCTACACTTGCAGGCCTTGCCGATCCGACCTGCTGGATTAGACAAGAGGCAGCGACAGGGGCGCATCGAAGCCCGACACGGAGACGCGAGATGAAGACGAGGATCGTTCTAGCATTTCTGCTTGCCGGTAGCCTGGCCGCATCGGCTGCAGCGCAACAGCAATCCGCGCCAGCTCCGGGCGCGACGACGGCCCGTCCCGCCGGTGCGGCGCCGCCGCGTTCGCCGCTTCCGCCGCCGGAGCCGATCGAGCACATCAAAGGCAACGTCTACAAGATTTTCGGCGGCGGCGGGAACACGCTCGTCGTCGTGCAGAAGGACGGCGTCGTGCTGGTCGACACCAAGATGCCGGGCAACGGCCCCGCGATCCTCAGCGAGATCAAGAAGGTGACCGACAAGCCGATCAAGCTGATCATCGACACGCACAGCCACCCCGATCACGTCGGCAGCAATGATTACCTCCGCGAGCAGTACCCGAACGTGCGCATCGTGATGAACGAAGGCGCCAAGGAAGAGCTGAGTGGGCCGCGCTCCAACCCCAAGCTCCTACCGACGGAAACCTACACGGACCATATGACGATCGGCTCGGGGGGCGACCGGATCGAGCTCTATCACTTTGGCCGCGGCCACACGAACGGCGATACTTTCGTGCTGTTCCCCGCCGCGCGCCTGTTGTGCATGGGCGACGTGATGGCGTGGAACATGGCGCCGTTCCTGCCCGCTGGCGGCGCGGAAGCGATCGCCGAAGAGACCGAAGCCCTCGTCAAGGCCGTGAAGGGCAAGGTCGATCTGGTCGAGGAAGGCCATGGTCATATGAACACCTGGGCCGGTCTCGAGCGCTTGGCCCGCTTCGATCGGGCTTTGGTCGACGCCGCGAAGCTTCACTACGAGCGCGGGGAGCCGCCCGGTATGGCCGTCGCCGACTTGCAGAAGAACCCAGACTTCGCGCCGCTGCTCGATACCCACATCAAGAAGGGGCTCGAATACGGCAACACGCCGCTGGCGCGCGCGCACATGAACGTGAATGTCGCGTACACGGAGCTCGCCGGTGAGAGCGTCGGCTTCGGAATCGCCAACGGCGCGCCGCTGCCGGCCACCGACAAGCACAAGGGCTCCAACCCCAAGGACACCGCTCCGCCGACTCCTGAAATGCTGGCGGCCGAAGTGGCCAAGTAGGCCTGCACTAGGCCGCCCCCTCGCGCGCAGATCGCTGCGAATCAGGTGACTCGCCCGTTCGCCGATCATGATCGCGGTGGCGTCGGGCGAGGGAGCGAGGGCGCCGTCAGCGCGGGCTTCGGGCCTTGCGCTCCGTCTCGATGCAGTCGTAGGGCAGGAACTCGAGCTTCGGCTGCCAGCGAAACGTCGCGTAGTTCTCGTACGACACGGTCTCGGTGAACGCGGACGGATCCGTCGCCGTGAAGTCGTATTGCAGCGTCGCGCCCGCGTCGCGCGGCGTGAAGCGTTCGACGATCCGCATCGCGCGGCTTTGCGGCACGCCGACGAGGCCGTAGAGCTCGAAGTACGGCCAGTCGATGTGCGTGGTGGTGATCACGAGCGCGTCGCCGTCCCACTTGCCCTCGGAATAGCCGAGTGGGGTGTAGGGCGCGGTGGCCGCGGGCTCCTTGCCGTCCATGTGGATCAAGCGGTCGATCTCGAACCATTCGTTTTGCAGCACGAGGTCGGAGCCGCGCTCGATGAAGCGGACCGCGTACGGGCCGCTGCGCAGGATCACGCGCGGCATGCCGGGCGAGACGCAGCCGAGCACGGGATCGTCGACGACCTCGTCGTAGGCCGCTTGCTTCACGCGCGCCGCAGGCGTGAGCGGCGGATGGCCGACCCACGCCGGCGCCTTCCCCTCGCGCATCGGCACGAGCACCCTGCCGATGAAGCTGCGGTTGTCCGCCGTGGCGGATGCGGCCGTCTTCGTGAAGGTCGGGTCCGTGGCCACGACGCGGTTGCCGGAAGCCCAGCGCGCGGCGACGTTGCCGCGCAGCAGGATCTCGCGGCCGTCCGCGACCAGCAGGTTCGTCACGTACATGCGCCGGTCGCGCCGCGTCGATGGATTGCCCGCGAACGTCACGACGTCGCCGACCTTGACGACGTCGTGCGGCAGGCCGACGCGATCGAGCCGCGTGAGATCCGCGCTTTCGATCTCCCAGAGCTGGTCGTTGCCGTCGATCGCCTTCGTGCTGACCGTGAAGCGCACGTGAGGATTCGCCCAGAGCAGCGTGACCACTTGGCCGCGCGCCTCGACGATCTGCTTCGAGTCGTACTCGGCCGTCGAGTGGTGCGCCAAGACGAACGTCGGGCAGATGAGCGCGCTCGCGACGATGGCGGTCGCCAAGCCGCCGGCGACTCCGCCTGTTGTCCGGTGTTTCATTCTTGTTTTCCCCCGGGAGACCCGCGCGGCACAATCCGCGCGGGTCGTATTTTAGCGCGCAACGCGCTGCCGTTTGAGCCCGCTAGAAGTTATACCGCGCGTTGATGCCGAGCCCGTCGGTGTCGCCGCCGAACGTGATGCCCACGCCGGCCGAGAACTCGCGCGTGAAGTAGTAGCGGACCGACGCCTGCAGCGACGTGTCGCTGCTCGCAACGTCGATGTACTGTAGGCCGCCCTCGACCTCGATCTTGGGGTTCACGCGCCCGCGGACCCGAAACTGGAAGCCGAGGCCGTCGTCGTGCGAGCTCGCCGCCCCGAAGTCCGCCGTGGTGTCGAGGTACAGCACGCGCCCGTAGAGGTCGATGTCTTTCTTCAGCGGGTAGCTGTAGCCGAGACCGATGGTCCAGGTGTCGAGGTTGATGCCGCGGTCGAGGTCGGCGTTGGAGTACGACCCGTACAGGTGCCAGCGGTCCTTGAGCTCGAACGAGCCCGAGAACGTCAACGCGTCGCCGTCGATGTTGTTAGGCGCGCCCTCGACGTCGAAGTCGTGCTTGTCGTAGCCGATCTCGGCGAAGCTGTAGTCGAACCGCGTCTTCGCGGGCCTGGTCGGTTCCTTCGCTTGCGCCATGCTCAAGGTCGGCGTGAGCAGCACGGCGAGCGCGAGCAATCCGCGCGATACTCCGTTCATCGTCTCTCTCCAAAAAAGGCACACGTGTGCCGGGCGAGATGATAAACAGGCGGGCCGCGGCTGTCTGCCGAGCCGATTGCGCATTCGCGCGCGGTCGCGCGGGGCGGTTTTGTCGCAGCGACGAGCAACGGGGCGTCGCGATCCGACGACGACTTGACGGAGCGCCGAAAAGATGCGAGCACGCGGTGCCGTCGGCGCCGCGATCGGCCCGTCTATTCGCTACGGACTAGAGACGCTTCGACGCGACATCCCAATCGGGATTCGTGCAGAGGCCGCAGGTCTTGCCGACGAACATCGCGCGGGCCTTTTTGTCGCCCTTGAGCTGCCAGAGCGCCCAGCTCGACGCGACGTTCGCGAACTCGCCGCCGCCCGGGTGAAAGAACGTCGCGCTGTGGCCAGCGTTGTGGCGCGCGCCGTAAAACGCGGGCACCTTGTCGAGCCCGTCGTACGTGGCCTTCGAGGTCGCCATCATGAAGTCGCGCTCGTGGCCGTTGACGAGCAGCACGGGCCCATGCAGCTTCGCGAGCGCGTCGAAGCCCGGGATCGGAAACGGCGGGGCCGGGGCGTTCGGGTCGCGGCGCGTCACGCCGGAGTTGAACACGCCGATCGTCTTCACGCGCGGGTCGGCGCCGACCTCGATCGAGAGGAAGCCTCCGCACGAGCTGCCCATCGCGGCCACTTTGTCGACCGCAATCTTGCCCTTGAGCGGCGAGCCGTCGCGCGCGTTTTCCTTGTCTGCCCAGTCGACCGCGGTGCGCAAGTCGTCGACGTTCGCTTGCCGGCGCGGCGCGCCTTCGATCGCCGCCGTCGCGACCACGAGGAAGCCGTGGGAGGCGACGGTCGTCAGGAAGCCCGTGAACGCCTTGCTGTCGATCGCGCAGCCGCCGTTGCCCCAGACGAGCACGGGCAGCGTGTCCTTCTTCGGGAACGCGTCGAGGTTCGACGGATGGAAGATCACGTGGCCGGGTGAGCCGAACGCCCCTTCGGACGCGACTTCGTACGGGCCCTTCTCGGCGAGCGGCGCGCCTTCGACGGGCAGCGCCGTCCGGATCATGTCGGGCGTGATGCCTTGCGGCAGCTGCGCGCGCGCGCTGCCGAAGATCGCGAGTAGGGCGGCACCTGCCGCGGCGGAAAGCATGGCGGTCTTGTGCATGACGCGGTTCCCCCGGTGAGCGGATCGTCGTGGCGATCATCGTCGCCCACACGGCGCGGCGGCTGCAAGCGCTTTCGAAACGCGCCGTCTCAGAGACTTCAGGAATCGCCGCTCATACGGCCAGCGGCAGGTTGACCGCGACGCCCGACTCGGCGCTTCGGTAGATCGCCTCGGTCCACTCCATATATCGCAGGCCGATCTCGAACGTGTTCATCTTGACCTGCTCGATTCCGCGGATCGCGTTGATGAATTCCTCCTCGACGCGATGCCGGGCCTGCGCCTCGGGCGGATTCGGAAAGGCTGCTAGCTCTTTGTCGCCACGCCGGCCGACGAAAATGTTCTGTGACTCGTCGACTCGGATCGTGCCCTCGCTGCCGTAGATCCAGATCTCGTTGCCGCGTGAGAGCCCCGTCGTCTCGCTGAACTTCATGTGCACCGGCGCGCCGTCGCCGAGCTCGTAGAGCACCTCGACGTGATCCGGGATCGTCGCCTTGCGCGTCGCGCCGCGCTCGTCGCGCCGCGTCGGGATCTGAACACGCGTCTTCGCGATCACGCGGTTGCCCGGGCCGAGCCAGCGCATCACGGACTCGTACGTGCCGCCGACATTCAGCACGTTGATCCCGCTGAGCTCGGGATCGTGGCGCCAGTCCATCTCCCCGCCGAAGCTCGCGAACCCGCGTTGTAGCATCTGCACTTCCACCGACAGCACGTCGCCGACGCGTCCGTCGGCGAGCAGGTCCTGAAGCGCGCGGTCGATCTTGTAGGTGCCGGAGCTCGGCACGAGCTGACAGACGAGATTCGAGTGGCGCTGCGACGCGGCGAGCATGTCGCGCGCCTCGGCCGCGTCGTTGGCCATCCGCGCCTGACAGAGCACGTGCCGGCCGCTGTCGAGCGCCGCGAGCGTGACGGCGCGATGCATGTAGGGCCACGTGCCGATCAGCACGGCGTCGAGGCCCTTCGCGGCGAGCAGCTGCTGCCAGTCGGCGTACGCGTGCGGAATGCCGAACTCCTTCGCGGCCCGCTCGCTCGACTCGAGCGAGCGGTTCGCGACGGCGACGATCTCGACGTTCGGCATCTTGCGCAAGCCCGGGATGTGCACGGAGCCGACGATGCCGCCCGCGCCGACGATGCCGACGCGGATCTTGTCGCGCGCGGCGGCCGTCGACCGCCGATGCTCTTGCGCCGAGAGCGCTCCGGGCGCGAGCGCAGCGGCCACGGGCAGCGCCGCGGCGGTCAGGAGCTCGCGGCGATTGATCCTTGGGCTTCGGTCGTCGTCGGCTGAGTGGCTCATGCGCTTGCCTCGGTTCGTGCGGAGGGGCGGTGTGCGTCTCGGATGGCCGTCAAACCTAGCACACCCGCGCGGACACCCGTTCGCGGCCCGACGCGGATCGGCGCTTGGATCATGATTATTTGGACGCAGAATTCATGATCCAGTACAGTATCGAATCATGACCAAGCCGCTCCAGGTCTATCTCGACGACCGCGACCTAGAACGCCTCGAGGAATTCGCGCGCGAGCGCGGCTGGACGAAATCGCAAGCGATTCGCACTGCGGTTCGAGCGCTCACGCGGCGGTCCTCGAGCGATCCCGTGCTCGATCTGAGCGGGGACATCGACGCCCTGCCGCCGGACCTGAGCCGCGAGTTCGACCGTTACTTGAGCGAGACGTTCGTTGCCGAGCCGCCCGCCACGTATCGCGCGCGCCGCCGCCGCCCGACTGTTCGTCGATAGCGGCGCGTGGATCGCGCTACGTAGCCGGCGCGATCAGCATCACTCGGCGGCCGACGGCGCTTTCCGTACGGCGATCGAGCGTCGAATTCCCCTCGTCACGACCAACCTGATCATCGCCGAGATCTACCGGCTGACGCTGTTCCGTGCCGGACGCGAGCCCGCCTTACGTGCGCTCGAGCGCATCGATGCGAGCCCGAGCGTCATCGTTCACTTCGCGACGAGCGACGATCATCGGGTAGGGCGTCGCTGGCTAGAACGGCTCGCTCCGCGACCGATCACGTACACGGACGCGGTGAGCTTCGCGGTGATCGAGGCGACGAAGTGCACGCACGTGCTCGGCTTCGATCAAGACTTCGCAGCGGCCGGTTTCGAGCTCTGGCGTTAGAAAATCAGGCCGAACGAGCAGGTGTCGCCAATCGTGGGACCCGACGAGTTGCTCAAGATGTTCGAGCGCGACACGGTGAACACAGTCTCGCAGCGGATCAGCTCGATCTCGGTGTCGCCGCTGATTGCGTTGCCGCGCATGCGCAACACGTCGTCGGCGGCGACGACGAGATCGATGGAGGAGCCACCGAGCGTCGCGCGATTGTCGAGCAGCGTATTGCTCGTCACCGCGAGGTGATTGCCATTGTCCGTCGGCGTCAACCACATTCCGCCGCCGATCTCCGCCGAGTTGCCGATCAGCAGATTGTCGCTGACGACGCCGCTCGAGACGTCGAACGCGATCCCGCCGCCCGCGTTCGCGACGTTGTCGCGAATTACGTTGTCGCGAATCACCGTGTTCGCGCGCTGAATCTTGATGCCCGCCCCGTAGCCGCGGATGACGTGACCCGCGATGAGGTTCGCGGCGATCAGCGACGGCTCCGACCCGCCGCCGCGGACCATGATGCCGCCGCCGTCGGCGCTGTTGCAGCTCGAGTCCTGCGGATTGTCCCGGATCTCGTTGCGCTCGACGCGGACGGTCGAGTCGAGCGCCGAGATCCCGACTCCGAAGCAGCCGACGTTGTCGCGAATGATGTTGTCGCTGATCGTCGCGGCCGCGAGCGCTTCGACGTGGATGCCGCCACCGGAGCCGGCACTCGGGACGTTCGTCGTGAACAGGTTGAGGCCGCTCACGATCGTGAAGCCCGAGATCTCGACGCTCTCGCTGCCCGTGCCGCGCGCGAAGATCACGGGCCCGATGCGGCCTCCGTCCAGCGTCGTGGCCTGCGCACCGGACCGAGACATCAGAGTGATCGACTTGCGGATCACGAGATTCTCGTAGTACGTGCCGCGCGCGACGACGATTCGCGCGCCCGCCGGCGCGGCGTCGATCGCACCCTGGATCGTCGAGTAGTCTTGGGGCACGCGGACGTCGGCCGCCCACGAGGCAGTCGTCGACGCGAACACGGCAGCGGCGAGGAAGCTGCGAACGCCGAGCAAGACCGCCCTCCCTTGTCCTTGGATCGACGGGTACGCTACTCGCGGAACTATTGCACTAGTGTGATCGACGCCTCAACTTGGCGGCGATCGCAGACAGCCCGATCGGACTCCGAATTTACCGCTTCAACGGCGGCAGCAGCGCCGGGCGCTCGGGCGGCTGGCGCTGGTCCACAGCGTTCAACATAAAGCCCACGCGAAAATAGTCGCCCATGATCGTCATGAGCTCGACCGTGTGCTGGCGCCCGAAGAGCGCGACCATCTTCGCCCAGAGCGCGCTGCTCACGTGGTGCTCGCGGTACAGCGTGCGGCCGAACGTGATCAGCGTTGCGTCCTTGTCGGCGAGTCCCGCCACGTCTTTGTTGTATTTGACGACGTCGATGACCGATTGCTCGAGTCCCTGACGCAGTCCGTAAGGCTCATGCGCGGACCACTCGAACTGCTGGTCGATTTCGCGCGCGATGATCAGCACCGCGAGTTGGAAGTAACGCGCGCCGACCGGGCTCTTCTCGCCGGTCGGGATGCCGAGGTCGCGCTCCTGCGGCGCATAGATCGTCACGTGCGTCGGCCCCGGGCCCGCCTTGAAGCTCGGCCGCGCGGCGAGAAGCCGCTGACCCTCTTCGTCGAGGTCCGCGGGCGTAACCGGAGGGAGGCGCGACAGCGTGACGGGATCGATGTCCGGCGGCAGCGCGCTCTGCGCGTGCACGAACCCTGGAACGGACGCAAGCAGGAGCACGGCAAAGCGAGCGCACATGAGTTGACTCCTTCGGTCTTTGAATTCTCGCGCGAGCGAACTGCGGAGGAGTGTGCGCGCGCCGCCGCGAGCGTGGCAAGAAACTCAAAAGCTCTGGGCGATCCCGATGCTGCCCCACGCGAAGCTCCGCGCGCCGCTGCCGCGCCCGATTTCCTCGGTCTGGTGCCGGACCGTGTAGCTGATGCTGATGCCTCTCGGAAGGACCGTCGTCGCGCCGATCCAGAGATCGACGAGCAGCGGTTCGAGCTCGTGCGACGAATACACGACGTCGCTGTGCCGGAACTGGCCCTCGAGGAACGCGTTGTAAAGGCGCGCGTGCAGCTTCGCGCCGGCCTCGAGCTGGAAGCCTGGCCGGCCGTGCGCGAGCCGCGGCGGCCCGCCGATTGCAGGATGGCCGGCATAGTCGGCCGTGGCCGCCGCCGTCGACCACCACGGAGCGTCGCTGCGCGCGACGATCTCGAGATTCGCTTCGGTCAAATAGCCGACGCTCGCACCGGAGCCGAATCGCAGCGAATACGAATGGCTGCGATAGGAGCGTTGCCCGAGCAGCGTGTACCGCGACACCGAATACAAGAACGTCGGCTCGCCGCCCGCGGAGATCTGGTGCGAATAGCCGTGCGGCTCGGTGTTGCCGAAGACCTCGTGGACTGCGCGTTGCAGTGCTTCCGCGACTGGTAGCCCCAGCACGCCGATCGAGAGCGACGACTGGAACGCGGCGCCGCGCTCTTCATCCAATGCAACCACCGAGCTCGCGGCGTACAGCAGGTTCGCGTACGGCCGGTCGTCGGGCAGCGGCTGCGTGGCGGCGAGGTCTCGAGGTGTGAACAGGAGCAGGCCGACCTCCAGCGCTTCGCCTTCGAGCGCGGCGTCGCCGCGCCAGGCGGCGAAGCGGGTCGCACGGTCGACGCGCTCGAGCGCGCCGGTGAGCGACAACGGATGATTCTGAGCGCGGTTGCCGGTCAGGCCGAAAGTCACTCCGCCCGTGTAGTCGCGGTCGCGGTTCGCGAACGAGAACAGGTCGTCGTCGACATGTACCGACCAACGACGTTGATCGTCGTCGTCGGCGGCAAACCGAGTGGCCGTGTCGCGCGATTCGGTCTGTGCAGCCGCGCCGGCGCCGACGAATACCGACATCAGCACGGCGATTGCCCATCCGGGGTGGCGCATCGAAGTGCACCCTGCATCGCTCTGCCGGCGACACCACTCAGGACTGCGGACTCGCCGCGGCCGCCTGCCAGCCGCCGCCGAGCGCTTTGTAGATGACGACGACCGACGTATTGAGCTCGGTCTCCGCGGTCGCGACCTCGTCTTCGGCTTGCAGCACGGTGCGCTCCGCATCCAACAGCCTGAGGAAGTCGAGCGCGCCTTCGCGGTACTGCACGCGCGCAAGCTCCGCGGCTCGGCGTGAGGCAGTGGCCTCGTCGACGATGGCCGCGAGCCGCACGCGGTTCTGCGCGTAGCCGACGAACGCGGTCTCCGTCTCCTCGAGCGCGCGCAGCACCGTCCGGTCGTACGTCGCGAGCGCGCCCTCGGCGCGCGCTTCGGCGGCGACGATCCGCGAGCGCACACCGGGCTCGAGCCCGCCCCACGAGAGCACGGGCCCCACCGACCAGGCCCGGCTCGTCGCTTCGCCGAGCTCACTCGCGTCGCCCGCGATGAAGCCGATGAGGCCGCTCAGCGTGAGCCGTGGGAAGAGATCCGCTTTTGCGACCCCGATCCGCGCGGTCGCGGCGGCGAGTCCGCGCTCGGCCGCGCGGATGTCGGGCCGGCGGCGCAGCAGGTCCTCCGGCGAGCCGACTGCGAGCGTCGTGAGCCGCGGGGTCAAGTCGCGCGGCGCGAGCTCGTCGTCGAGTGTGCCGGGCTGTTGGCCGAGCAGCACGGCGAGCCGGTGCGCGGCCGAGGCTTCGGCCGCGACGAGCGGCGGGATGCTCGCTTCGGTCGCGGCGAGCCGCGCCGCGGCGCTCGCGACGTCGAGCTCGCTGCCGCGGCCGAGGTCGAGCCGCACGCGCGTGAGGCTCAAGGTCTCGCGCTGCGAGTCGCGGTTCGCGCGCGCGACGACGAGACGCTTTTGCGCGCCGCGCAAGTCGAGATAAGTGCTCGCGACTTCCGCGGCCACGAGCACCTGCGCGTCGCGCAGGTCCGCTTCGGCGGCCTCGGCGTCGGCGGAGGCCGCCTCGACGCCGCGCCGCACGCGCCCGAACAGGTCGAGCTCCCACAGCGTAGCGAGTGCGATTTCATTCGAGTCGATCGCGAGCCGCTCGGCGCTGAAGCCGGGCTGCTGTGCCTTGCTCCGGCTGTGCGCGGCCTCGACGTCGACGCCAGGCCAGCGCTCGCGGCGCACGGCGCTCGCGAACGCACGCGCTTCCTCGACGCGCGCGGCCGCGATCTTCAGATCGAGGTCGCCCGCGAGCGCGCGGTCGATCAGCGAGTCGAGCGTCGGATCGCCGAACTGCTTCCACCACGCCGCCTCGAACGGCTGTTGCGCGACGATCGCGGGTGCCGCGTTGCGGAATGCGGGTGCCGCGGTCTCGGGCGGCCGGTAGTTCGGCCCGACCGCACACGCGCTCAGGAGAAGCGACGCCGCGGCGACGGCGGGCGTTCTGCCTCGCCGCACCACGGCGCCCAAACGCCGCACGACCCAATAGAAGACCGGCGTGAGCAACAGCCCGAACACGGTGACGCCGAGCATGCCCGCGAACACGGCTACGCCCATCGCGTTGCGCATCTCGGCGCCGGCGCCCCTCGACACGACGAGCGGCACGACGCCCGCGATGAACGCGATCGAGGTCATCAAGATCGGGCGCAAGCGCAAGCGGCAAGCCTCGAGCACCGCGTCCCACGTGCTCGCGCCGGCTTGCTCGCGCGTGCGCGCGAACTCGACGATCAGGATCGCGTTCTTGCACGCGAGCCCCACGAGCACGATCAGGCCGATCTGCGTGAAGATGTTGTTGTCGCCGCCGCTGAGCCAGACGCCGGCGATCGCGCTGAGCTGACACATCGGCACGATCAAGATCACGACGAGCGGCAGCGCGAAGCTCTCGTATTGGGCCGCGAGCACGAGGAACGCGAGCAGCACGCACAGTGGGAAGATCCAGACCGCCGTGTTGCCGGCGATCAGCTGCTGGAACGCGAGCTCCGTCCAATCGAACGACAGGCCGTTCGGCAGCTGCTTCGCCGCGAGCTTCTCGATCGCGGCTTGCGCTTGGCCCGACGAGAATCCCGGAGCGGGGCCGCCCGTGATCTCGGCCGTCGGATAACCGTTATAGCGGCCGACGGCGCTCGGCCCGGAGCTCTGCTCGAGCGTCACGAACGAGCCGAGTGGCACCATCGCGCCCGAGGCATTCCGCACCTTCAACCGCAGGATGTCGTCGGGCTCGAGCCGGAACGACATGTCTGCCTGCGCCGTGACTTGGTAGGTGCGGCCGAAGCGGTTGAAGTCGTTGACGTACAACGAGCCCAAATAGACTTGCATCGTCTCGAACAGATCGGCGAGCTGGACGCCTTGCGCCTGCGCCTTGTCGCGATCGACGTTGGCGCGCACTTGCGGCGCGCTGATCTGAAAACCCGAGAACACGTTCGCGAGCCCCGGCGTCTGGCGCGCCGCGGCGACGATCTTCTGCGTCTCCTCGAACAACGTCGGGAAGCCGAGGCCGCCGCGGTCTTCGATCTGGACCTTGAAGCCGCCGATCTGGCCCAACCCCTGCACGGCCGGCGGCGGGAACACCGCGATGTAGGCATCCTGGATCGACGCGAGCTTCTTGTTGAGCGACGCCGCGATCTCCCACGCCGAGCGGCCGGAGGTCTTGACGTGCGTGCCGTCCTTCGAGAAGTCCGCGAGGCCCGCGAATGCGATGCCGGAGTTCGGGCTGTTCACGAAGCCGTTGATCGATAGCCCCGGGAACGACACCGTGTGCGCGACGCCGGGCTCCGCGAGCATGATCGCGTCCATCTGGTGGATGACGGCCTCGGTGCGATCGAGCGTCGCGGCTTCCGGCAGCTGCGCGTAGGCGACGAGGTACTGTTTGTCCTGCTGCGGGATGAAGCCGCCGGGCACGCTCGCGAAACCGAGCCAGGTGAGGAACAGCAAGCCGGCGTACACCGCGACCGCGATACCGGACCGTCGCAGCAGGCTGCCCGCGACGCCGACATAGCGCACCGCGGTGCGCTGGAACAGCCGATTGAACGGGCGCAGCAGCCAGCCCGCGCCGAAGTCGATGGCGCGCTGCAAGCGATCGGGCGCCGCGCCGTGCGGCTTCAGCAGCACGGCGGCGAGCGCCGGCGAGAGCGTGAGCGAGTTGAACGCCGAGATCGCGGTGCTGATCGCGATAGTCAACGCGAACTGCCGGTAGAACTGGCCCGTGAGGCCGCTGATGAACGCGGTCGGCACGAACACGGCAATCAGCACGAGCGCCGTCGCGATGATCGGGCTCGTGACCTCGCGCATCGCTTGCTGCGCGGCCGCGATCGGCGCGAGCCCCTTCGCGATGTTGCGCTCCACGTTCTCGACGACCACGATCGCGTCGTCGACCACGATGCCGATCGCGAGCACGAGGCCGAACAGCGATAACGCGTTCAGCGAGAAGCCGAGAAGATGCATGATCGCGAGCGTGCCGACGAGCGACACCGGCACTGCGGCGAGCGGAATCACCGACGCACGCCACGTCTGCAGGAACAGCACGACGACGAGAACCACGAGCACCAGTGCTTCGAACAGCGTGTGCACGACGGCGTCGATCGACTGGCGCACGAACA
>Ga0134079_10000304_pt1 | contig 12899 bp, 12 predicted proteins | sample 15_taG_2_FD_119770 | JGI IMG/M metagenome (GOLD analysis project Ga0134079, IMG submission 119770) | Grasslands soil microbial communities from the Angelo Coastal Reserve, California, USA - 15_D_Rain_40cm_2_09182015 | ecosystem: Environmental > Terrestrial > Soil > Grasslands ...
CCGGCCGCGACGGCGCCGACCTCAGCCCAAGCCGGATCCTGGCGCGTGATGTCGGCCGCGAGCCGGCTCGCGACGATCACGACGTCGGGTTTCGAGAGCCGGACCTCTTGCACCGTGAGCGGCCGCCCGCGCGGCGCGGTCTCCGTCGTGCCCGCCGTGTTCACTGCGCCGAGCAGCTCGGCGGCCTCGCCGAACGCGTGTCCCTGTACGCACGGGATCAAACCGTCGCGCGAGCAGGACAGGTACACGCGCACCGGCGCCGCGCCGCGGTACTTGTCGAGGATGCGCTGCGCCTCGGCCGCGGCCCGCTCGGCCCGCTCGGGTACGCCGAGCGCCGCGCCGAGCTTGCGGTAAGCTGCGGGGATGTTCGTCAAGCTCGCGTCGAGGATCAGCGCCGGGATCTTCGTGCGGCCGCTGATCGTCTCGAGCGCGGCGACGTAGTCGCCGTCGACCGTCCCGTAGTCGACGTAGACGTCGGGCTTGAGCGCGAGCAGCTCGTCGTCGTAGCGCGGATCGTCGCGGTCCGGGAGCCTCTTGATCTGCCTCGGCGAGCGGAGCGTCGGCGGCATGAACTCGAGCTCGGCCGGGGTCGGCATGCGATTGCGGCCGACGAGCATGTCGGGCACGAGCGTGTAGAGCAGCACCTCCGCGGGCGCGCCCGCCGCGAACACTCGCGCGACGTGCGCCGGCAGCGTGACGTTGCGGTGCGCGTCGTCGGTGAAGCGCGTTTGCGCCGCCGCGCCGTGCGCGGCGAGCGAGCAGGCCGCGAGCACGAGACTTAGCGTGTTGGCGCCGCGACGCCGGCGAGTTCCCACAGCGGATGACTCCGAGGCTTGGCCGGAACCAAACCGTATAGTCGGCCGGCTATTTCGGCAATACTCGATCCACGACGGTCGTGCGTCACTGCAGCCGCGATTTCCCGTCACGACGGGAGCATGCACGGCACGACTTGCCGGCCGTGCCGTCGGTAGATACGAAAATCCGCGTCCGTCGTGAGAACCAACGGCTCCGATAGCGTCTCGGTCATGCGCACGAGACACATGTCGGCGAGACTCGTCGGTCGATCTTGATACTTCTGCAAGAGCTTCAGCACGGGCTCGAGGTCGGCGCCGAGGTCGAAGGCGACGACGACTGCGCCGCGTCGCAGCAGCGAGCGAAGCGCGTGCGCTCCGCGCATCCCGAGCAGGTGATGGGCTTCCGATAACGCCGCCTCGCAAGTTCGCCAAGGCGGTGGGAAGCGCTCGGCGGTGGCTACCGACCAACGATGATGGTGGTCGCGGCCGTGCAGCAGTGCGACCACGAAGCCGGCGTCAACGAGGACGTTTTCGGCCATAGCCGGTCTTGCGCAGGTACCGCCCCTTGTGCGTGCTCAGGTCGGGGGGCAGCCCCGCGACCGAGCCGACGAGATCGGCGATCGCGCGCAACGGCGACGCGCGTTCTCGATCCTTCGCGCGTCGTTGCAGGCGTTCGCGAACGACGTCGGACACTGAAATCCTCCGTTCCAGAGACTCAGTCGAGATCTCTGCCACCAGCGCGTCCGGTAGCCGCACCGTGAGAGTCTTCATACGGCCAATGTATTACGCACTTGGCAGAGGCGCAAGACAAACGCCGAAACGAGGGATTTGCGCGAGAAATCTAATCGAGCACGTGCGACAGCAGTCCGTCCGCGAGCTTCGGCTCGAACCACGTCGACTTCAGCGGCATGAGCCGGCCCGCGTCGGCGACGGCCATGAGCTGCTCCATCCGCGTCGGGTGCATGGCGAACGCGGCCGCGTCGCGGCCGCTCGTGACGCGCCGCTCGAGCTCGTCGAGCCCGCGGACGCCGCCGACGAAGTCGATCCGCGTGTCGGTGCGCGGGTCGCGGATGCCCAAAACCGGCGCGAGCACGTGGTCTTGGAGAAGGCTCACGTCGAGGCTCGCGACGGGATCGCCGCGCGGCACGAGCGCGGGGCGAATCCTAAGTCGATGCCAGCGGCCCGCGACGAACAGCCCGAAGGTCTCCGGCTGCGACGGCTTGACCGGTCCGGCGCTCGGCTCGACGTCGAACGTCTCGCGCAGGCGCGCGAGCAGCGCGTCCGGCGCGAGCCCGTCGAGATCGCGGACGACGCGGTTGTAATCGAGGATCCGCATCTCGTCGTGCGGAAACGCGACCGCGAGAAAGTACTCGTGGCTTAAGTCCCCCGAACGCGGCGCCGCGCGGGCCGGCGTGCTCGCGCCCGCGCGCGGCCGGTCGCGGCGCGCGCGCGCGACGCGCAGCGCGGCCGCCGAGCGGTGATGGCCGTCGGCGATATAGAGCGCGTCGAGCGCGTCGAACGCCGTGGTGAGCGCCGCGGCGCGCTCGGGCTCGGCGACTCGCCAGATCGTGTGAAGCGTGTCGTTCGGGCCGCGCGCGGACAATAGCGGGTGAGAGCCCGCCGCCTCGCGGACGAGCGCGCCGAGCGCGGCATTCGCGCGATACGCGAGCAGCACGGGCCCCGTCTGGGCGTTCAGCGAGTCGATGTTGCGGACGCGGTCGTCTTCCTTCTCGGGCCGCGTGAGCTCGTGGCGGCGGATGCGGTTCGCCTCGTAGGCCGCGACCGACGCGACGAGCGCGACGCCGGTCTGGACGCGCCCCTGCATCTCGATCCGGTAGACGTAGTACGAGGGCTCGGCGTCGCGCACGAGCGTGCCCGCGTCGACGAGCCGCGCGAGATTCGCGGCGCCGCGCGCGTAGGCCTCGTCGGAATAGGGCGACGTGCCCGGCGGAAGGTCGATCTCGGGTCGCGAGATGTGCAGGAACGACGCGGGTCGTCCGGCGGCGAGCGCACGCGCCTCGTCCGCGCTCACGACGTCATACGGCGGTGCGATCACGTCTCCGGCGCGCGGAGGTACCGGACGCAGCGCGCGGAACGGTCGGACGAGCGTCGGCATCGCGCGATTATACGGGTGCCGGGCGCGATGACGTCGTCGACAGGCAGCCGGCTGCGGCTCATCCGGGCCTGGATTCTAACCCGAGCGAGTGGCAGAGTCTGGCCACTGGAATCACTCGGCGGCGGCTCGTGACGGAGCCCGAAGCACTGGAACTAAATGTAGATGAGCTCCGGCCGGGGCGCTATCAGCCCCGCCAGCAGCTACACGAAGCGAGCCTTGCCGAGCTCGCCGAGTCCATCCGCGAGCAGGGTGTGCTTCAGCCCTTGATCGTGAGGATCGTCGCCGCGGCGCAGCGCGTGCCGGGCGAGCCGCGCTATGAGATCGTCGCCGGCGAGCGCCGCTGGCGGGCGGCACGGCTCGCGGGCGTGCGCACGGTGCCCGTCATCGTTCGCGAGCTCAGCGACCAGGCCGCGCTCGCGGTCGCGCTCATCGAGAACCTGCAGCGCGAGGACTTGAACCCCATCGATCAGGCGCGATCCATGTCGCGCCTCGTCGAGGAGTTCGACATGACCCACGACGAGGTCGCGAAGGCCCTCGGGCGCTCGCGAACGTCGGTGACGAATTTCTTGCGGCTGCTCGACCTCGCCGACGACGTCAAGAGCTCCATAATGAACGGCACGATCGACATGGGTCACGCACGAGCGCTGTTGCCCCTCGAGCCGAAGCAGCAAGTGACGATGGCTCGCAAGGTGGAGCGGCTCGGCTGGTCGGTCCGGCAAGTGGAGAAAGCCGTCCAGACGCTGCTCGTCGCGCCCGCGGGCGACGCGAAGGCGGCCGCCGACTTGCAGACGCGGTGGCTCCAGGAGCAGCTCGCGCGGGAGCTCGGCGAGAAAGTCTCGCTGCGCCCGAGCACGAACGGCGGATACGTGCTCAAGATCGAGTTCGCCGACCTCGTGAAGCTCGAAGGGACTCTCGCGCGGCTCACGGAGCTCTTGGGGCAGGTGCGCGCGACGGCTGGGCCGAGAGCCCGGGACACGGGCCGCTAGCCCGGACCCGCGACCGAGTCGATCGTTCGCCTCGGGCGAGCTGCTACGCTTTGCGGTCTGGCGGCACAAGGAGCGTTGGAATGGGCGCGATCACGATCTATCACAACCCGAAGTGCAGCAAGAGCCGCGCGACGCTCGATCTCGTCGCGGACCGCGGCGACGTGAAGATCATCGAGTACCTCAAGACGCCGCCGACCGCGAAGGAGCTCGAATCGCTCGTCGCGAAGCTCGGCATAGAGCCCGAGCAGCTCGTGCGCAAGGGCGAGGACGTCTTCAAGAAGGAGTACGCGGGCAAGACGCTGTCGCGCTCGCAATGGATCGACGCGATGGTTCGCCATCCGATCCTGATCGAGCGCCCGATCGTCGTGGTCGGCGACCGAGCGGTCATCGGCCGGCCGCCCGAGAACGTGCGCGCGCTGCTCGGCGAGCGCTGAGGCGCGCGCCGCGCCGGGAGCCGTGCGTGTTCGCGCGCGTTTCGAGCCCTACTTCGCGAGCAGAGTGAACCGCGCGCTGCCGAGCTGCGCGCCGGCGCGCGACACGTTCACGGTCACGTTCCAGCTGCCGGCCATCATGAGCTCGCCGGTGCCGGTGTAGCGCCCGTCGCCCTGGTGGGTGAGCGGCGCCGTCGTGTGCATCTCCGGCATGTTCATCGCGGGCATCGGCGGCATCCGGAACGTCACGCTCACGGTCGCATCCGTGACCGGTGCCCCGTCGGCTTGCTTCACGACCGCCTCGACCTTGTTGTTGCCCGAGGTCGGCGCTGCGAGCGTCCGGAACGTGATCTCGAGCGGCTTGCCCGCGACGACCGCGGACTTCGCCTCCGTCGCGGCCGACTTGTCGTCTCCGCACGCGGTTCCGAGAAGCAGCGCCGCGGCGACGCCGGCGACGGCCTGGATGGCAGAACGGACTCTGAAGCTCATGACTGTCCTCATCGTTTTGGGGTGTGGGGGGATTGGCCGTGTTTCCCCGGCGGCGGCGGCCGCGGCCGCTCGGGCAGCGCCTTCGCGAGGTACTCGGCCATCAGCGGTATCTGGTCGGGCGGGATCTGCGCGCCCGCGCGGATCATGCGGCGGATGCGGTCCGTCCATCCCTCGAGGTCCGCGCCCGAGCGCTCGATCCACTCGAGGCCGTGGCAGATGTTGCACTGCACGAGCACGAGCCCCTTCGCGGGCTCGTCGGGCAACGTCGAGCCCGGCTCCGGCTGCGGCTCGGGCGCCGGCTCGGCCGCGAGCTCCTGCGCGCTCGCGTCCGTCGCCGCGCCGAGCCACGCGATGATCAGCGCATCGGCGAGCCTCATGCGCGCCCCCGCCGCCGTGCGCGGCGAATGTCCTCGCCGATCGCGAACAGACATGGGATCAGGAACAGCACGTAAATCGTCGACGTGAGCATGCCGCCGATCGTCGGCGTCGCGATCGGCTTCATGATCTCCATCCCGAGGCCGGACGAGAACATGATCGGCAGCAGCGAGAAGACGGTGACGGCGACGGTCATGAGCTTCGGCCGCAGGCGCAGCACGGAACCGTCGAGCACGGCGTCCATGTAACTCTCTTGCGGCGCGCGCTGGGCCAACGCCCGGCGGATGAAGATGATCATGATGATGCCGGTCTGGATCGCGACCGCGAACAACGCGATGTAGCCGATGATCACGGCCGTCGTCATCGCATAGCCGAGCAGCCACTGCAGGAACACGCCGCCGACGAGCGCGAACGGCACGGACAGCATGATCAGCAAGCTGTCGGCGATCGAACGAAACGCGAGCACGAGCAGCAGGAAGATGATCGCGAGCGTGGCCGGGAGAACGATCTCCAGGCGATCGCGGGCCTTCATCGAGTTCTGATAGTCGCCGGTCCATTCGACCGAATAGCCGGCCGGCAGCTCGAGGCTCTTCGCGAGGAACGGCTGCGCGCCGGCGACGTAGTCGGTCGCGGTCACGCCGCGATTCAAATAGATGTACACGTATCCGGCCCGCGTGCCCGCATCGTTGCGAATCATGTCGGGCAAGTTCTTGACCGCGACGTCCGCGACCTCGCCGAGCCTGGCCGTCTTGCCGCCGGGCGCGACGAGTGGGGTGTTGCGGATCTTCTCGAGCGTGTCGAGGTACTCGGCCGAGTACTGCAGGCTCAACGGAATCATCGCGCCGCCGTCGGTCTTGAGCGTCAGCATGTTGTCGCCGCCGATCCCGTAGCGCACGACGGGCATTGCCTCGTTGGCCGCGATGCCCGCTTCCGCGAGGCGCTGCGGGTCGAACTCGACGTCGATGAAATAGCCCGACGAGATGCGCTCGGCGATCACCGACTGCGTGCCTGGATAGGTGCGGAGCAGGCGCTCGATGTCTTTACCGATGCTCTCGATCGTCGCGAGGTCCGGCCCCTTGACCTTGATGCCCGCCGGCGTCTGGATGCCGGTGTCCTGCATGACCGTGCGCGCGTTGATCGGTTGCACCCACGAGTTCGCGTAGCCGACGATCTGCATCGCCTGGTCCATCTGCGCGACGAGCTGGTCCTTCGTCAGGCCCGGGCGCCACTCGCTCGAGTCCTTGAGCAGGATCGTGCTCTCGATCATCGAGACCGGCGCCGCGTCGGTCGCGGTGTCCGCGCGCCCGAGCTTGCCGAACACGCTCGTGACCTCGGGGAAGGCCGCAAGCTTCTTGTCCATCTGCTGCAAGACCCAACCCGCCTCCTTCATCGGCACGCCGGGCAGCGTGGTCGGCATGTAGAGGATCGAGCCTTCCTCCATCTGCGGCATGAAGTCGCGCCGGAAGCCGTGGAGCAGCACGGCCGCCGCGACCACGAGCGCGACGTTGATCGCGAGGAACGCGTAGCGAAAACGGACGACCGCCTGGGTCGCGCGCCGGTACGCCGCGACGAGCGCGGACTCTATCGCGCCGTGCGGCTTGGCCGCCGTGCGCTTGAACACCCAGAGCATCGCGATCGGCAGCAGGAACAGCGTGAGCAGCGTCGAGAACGCCATCGCGAACGTCTTGCTGTACGCGAGCGGATCGAACATCCGCGCTTCCTTGTCGCCGAGGAAGAACACGGGCAAGAACGACGCGAGGATGATCAACAGCGAAAACAGTAGCGGCCGAGCGACGCCGACGATCGAGCGCAGGATGATCTGCCGCTTCTCGTCTTCGTTCGCGTCGGGGTGCGCCGCGAGCTCCGCGGTGCAGTTCTCGACGATCACGATCGTCGCGTCGACCATCTCGCCGATCGCGATGAACAAGCCGGCGAGCGAGAACAGGTTGATCGTCTGATGCAGCGCGGACATCGGCATCGCGGTGAACAGCACGCCGAGCAGCAGGATCGAGACCGGCGCGATCGCCGTGCGCATGTTGCGCAGGAACAGCACGGTCACGACGATCACGACGCCGAGCTCGTAGACGAGCGTGATCAGGAAATGGCGCAGCGTTGCCCAGATGAGCTCGGAGCGATCGTACGTCGGCACGATCTCGACGCCTTGCGGCAGCGACGAGCTGATCTGTGCGATCCGCTCCTTGAGCGCATGAGTGATCTCGAGGGCGTTCTGCGCCTGCTCCATGACGACGATGCCGCCGACGACCTCGCCGTCGCCGTTGAGCTCCGCGATCCCGCGCCGTTGGTCGTAGCCGACCTGGATATAGCCTATGTCCTTGAGTCTGATCGCGCGGCCGTCCGGCGCATGGCCGACGACCAGCGCCTCGATCTGGTCGATGCTGTCGTGAGCGACGATGCCGCGGATCTCGTAGTCGCGATTCGTCACCTCGATCGCGCGGCCGCCGGCCTCCTCGAACGCGGCTTGCAGCGTGGCGACGAGCTGGCGCAAGGACAAGCCCGCGTCCGCGAGCAGCGGCGGGAAGATCTTCAGCTGGTATTGCTTCTCGAGGCCGCCGACGGACGCAACCTCGGCGACGCCGGGCAGCGTCTGGAGTGCCGGCTTGACCTGATTCTCGTTCAGGAGGCGCATCTCGCGCGGATCGCGGAGTTGCTCGTGGTCGATCAACGCGTACTCGTAGATCCAGCCGATGCCGCTCGCGTTCGGCCCGACGCTCACGCTCGCGTCGGGCGGAAGCAGCTGGCGGATCGCGGCGAGCCGGTCCGCGATCAGCTGCCGCACGGCCGCGCGCTGCGAGCCGTTCTTCAAGATCACGTAGATGAACGAGTAGCCGAGATGCGACGTCGCGCGGATCGAGCGGATGTCCGGCGAGCCGATCAGCGCTTTGACGACGGGCTCGGTGACCTGCTCCTCGAGGAGCTCCGGGCTGCGCGGCCACTTCGCGTAGATGATGACCTGCGGGTCCGAGATGTCGGGAATCGCGTCGAGCGGCGCGGTGCGCACGGCGTAGATGCTCAGCGCGACGGCCGCGACGAGCAGCGCTGCGATCGGCAACCGGAGGCTCGCGATCCTTTCGATCAACGCGGAGATCATTGCTCTTCGGCTGCGCCGGATTTCAGCTTGTTGTCCGCGTCGACGAAGAAGCTGCCGATCGATACGACCTGGTCGCCTTCGTCGAGCCCGTCGACCACCTGCGTGTAGAGCTCGCCTTCCAGCTCCGTGTGAATCGTGCGCGGCGAGTATTCGCCGCTCGCGAGCTTCAAGTAGACGACGCGGCTGCCGCCTTCCTCGATGATCGACACGTTCGGCACCGAGAGGAACGGGCCCCGCTCGACGACGATCTCCATGAGATACCGAGCCACGTCGTTGCGAGCCGATGCCGCGAGCGTGGCCTCGACTCGCGCGCCGCCGGGTTGTGGAGTGATCCGCGTGATCTTGCCCTGGTACATCTGCGTTCGGGACAAGACTGAGAACGCACGCAGGCGCTGTCCGATCTGCACGAGCTCCGCCTCGGGCGAGCGCAGGGAGGTCGTGAGGATCCTGCGCGTGTCGTCGAGCGCGCCGGCCGTCCTGATCCACGTCTGGATCGGCCGCACCGCGGCCTCGGTCAACGTGAGCGTGAGCTCCGAGGCCTGAGTCTCCGTGACGGCCGTGCTGCCGCGGCGAAACAGGCGCGTCTGGGCGCGAACGTCAGACGTCTTGGTGCCGGGCCCGTCCTGCGCCGAGACCTCGGCGCTCGCAAATGCGAACGCCGTCGCCGCGGTCGCGCATGCGAGCGCCAGTCCGCGGCGGCGGTTCGCCTTCGGCGAGGACGATGAGCGACACGAGCGCGTATCAATGGCAGTAGTTGTCCTTGCTGTCCATGATGTGCGTGCCCCACGGGAACTGGCCGACATTGGCGACGCGCTCGACCGCCTCGGTCTTGCCGTCGATGATGTAGATCGAGTTGTCCGTCGCGCTGCCGAGATACATCTTCTCGTCGGCCGTGTCCGTGGTCGCGGTCTGCAGGAACAGGTTGTTGCCGATCTTGATCCGGCCCGCCGGCTTGAGCGTCTTCATGTCGAACACGTACAGGAAGCCCGTCGTCGAGCTGATCACGAACGCCTTGTCGGCCGCGAAGTTGATGCCCGTGAGGTCCTGACCGGCCGGGTAGGTCGCGACGACCGCGTTCTTGGCCGTGTCGATGAACGACACCGTGCCGTCGCCGTTGTTCGCGGACAATGCGTATTTGCCGTCGTGCGACATGTAGGTGCGCCACGGATCGGGTCCCACGCGGATCACCTTGATGACCTTGTCCTCGCGCGTGTCGATCACGCCGACCACGCCGAGGTCGCCGTCGGCCGCGTACAAGAATCGTCCGTCCGGAGTCGGCGTCGCGTTGAAGATGCCCTTGATCTCGGTGAGGTACTTGCTCGGGTCGAGGCGCGTGATCCCGGGCGTCGCGTCGACCTGAATCTTCTTGATCAGCTCGTGCCGCGTGACGTCGATGACCCCGACCCAGTGCGCGCCGTAGTTGCCGATGTAGGCCTTCGAGCCGTCGGGCGTGAACGTAATGTTCAGCGGCTCGGCGAGGCCCGTGATCGTCTTGATCGCCTTGAGCGACTGCATGTCGATCACGGTGATCGAGTCGCCTTCGGGATTGCCCTGATAGTACCAACGCCCGTCCGGCGAGAACGCGAGGTGCTCCGGCGCGAAGCCGACGGGTATCTTCGCGACGAGCTCGAGCGTGCGGGCGTCGATGATGTAGGCCGTGTTCGAGCGCTGGCCGCCGGTCACGACGTAGCGCCCATCGGGCGACATCATGACCATGTGCGGATTCACGTTCTTGCCGAGGAACGTTCTGCCGACGATTTCCTTCGTTTTGATGTCCATGAACGCGATGTCGTTCGAGTCGCGGTCGACGATCATCACGACGGACGTCGGGTCGGCGATCTTCACGTTCGCGCCCGTGGCCGGCGGCGTCTTCATGTTGGCCATGTTGTGAGCGGGGGCTTGCGCCTGTGCCTGCGCGTAGCCGGGCGCGGGCCCGAACAGCGCCGCGCACGCGGCCGCGAGCGATGCGCCGAGCAGCGATGCTTTCACGTTGTCCATGGATGTTCTCCGGTTCGAAAGTTAGAAGACGACCTGAATGCGGGCGCCCGGCAGGAAGTAGCCCGCCTCGTTCGACGACTCGTAGACGTACTGGAGCATGAACGAGGCTCGTAGGTGGTCCGTGATGTGGAGATTGTAGTACCCCTCGGCGAGCTTCTCGCTCGGGCCCTGCTCGAAATCGGTGTGCGCGATGCCGACGCCCCAGAAGTCGTTCGGGTGAAACGCGCGCGGCGCTCCGAACTGGACGCCGCCGCTGTAGAAGTACTCCTTGCCCGGGATGGCCCCGACCTCGCCGTTGCCGTAGCGCGCGAACAGCGTAATCGCCGCCGAGACCTTTTGGTCGATGCTGATGCCATAACCGTCGCGATATCCCGCGCCGCCGCTGTTATCGGACCGTCCCCAGACGCGGTAGTGCCCTTCGCCGAGCCCGCCGAACTGGGCGATATATTCGAATTCGGCCAGCTTGAACATCGAGTCGGCGAGCGACCCGAGCTGGTTGTTCGGATCCGCGCTCTGCTGCACCGCGACCTTGAAGTTCCAGCTCTTCTTCGGATCCCATTCGGCCACGCCGCCGAAGCCGTTGCTCGAGAGGCCGAGCACCGGGTTGTTGACGAGCGCGTCGCTGATGAATTGCGTCGTCTCGTCGTTCGCGGCCACGTTGCGGTCGATGTGCGTCGTCACGTCGATGCGGCCGACCGTGAGGCCGAGCCGCTGATGCGCGACCTCCGTCCTGAGCCAGGCCTCGCGGACGCTGAGCTGGTTGTTGCTGAGCCGGGCCGTCTGGCCGTTCAGCAGGTTCAACGCGTCGATTTCCTGGTCGGGCGGCGTGCCGCCGATGCCGACGAGGTCCGCGAAGAACTCGGTGTTCAGCGCGGCGCTCTTGCCCGCGAACGTGATGTCCGCGGCCGAGAGGCCGTACATGTGCCCATCGGCCGCCGTCTCGGCACCCTTCGTCTGCAACGCGCCTTGCAGCGTCGTCACGTTGTTGATGCCGATCTGGACGCTCTTGGCGGATTCCACGGCGAGCTTGTCGTCGATCTCGTCTTCGATCGTCTGCCGGCGCTGCGCGAGCTCGCGCTGGTAGGTGATCGTCTCCTTCGCGCCGGGCACCGCGTGGTCGTACTCGTTGCCGTCCTTATCCACCCAGACGTGCACCTCCTTCACGAGCACCTTTGGCGCGGACAGCACCGCCGTCGACTCGAGCTGGCTCAGGCGCCTCTCGAGCTCGTCGATGCGGTCGAGCAACGCCTGCATCTCGGCGCTCGTCGCCGCGGGCTTCGCGGCGCTCGACTGCTGTGCTTGCGCGCTCAGGGCCGCGACGAGCGCGACACCGGCCGCGAGCACGACCGCGAGTCGACGCGCTGGGCTTGATCTGGATCGAAGGTCGGTCTGTCTCATGAGCTCTTCCTCACACGTTGAACCGATGCACTCGTTCGCGGCGTCCGGACCAAAGCCTCGACCCGCGCCGCGTCACCGAGCGCCGCCTGAGCTCATCCGAAACGGACACGACTGAGCCTCCGGCGGGTCCGGCCGAGCGCGCATCATCGGTCAACGCACGCCGAGCCGTCTCGCTAATTACGGTTAAAGCACGCTAATTAAACGTGCGGCCGACGTTAACGAGCGTCCGCTCGGCCGCGACGCCGCTCGGTTTCGCCGCTAGTGCGGCGTCCGTGCCGCCGAGCCCGGGCCGGGAGCTTTGGTGAGCGGCGTGAGCTCGTATACAGTCCGCGAGGAGGACGATCCGCCATGACCGTCGCGTACGACTTCACCGCGAAGACCATCGACGGCGCTCTGCAGTCGCTCGCCGACTATCGCGGCAAGCCGCTGCTGATCGTGAACGTCGCGTCGAAATGCGGGTTCACGCCGCAATACGCGGGCCTCGAGGCGCTGTATCGCAAGCTCAACGGCCACGGGCTCGAGGTGCTCGGCTTCCCGTGCGACCAGTTCGGGCACCAAGAGCCCGGCGACGAGAGCGAGATCAAGAGTTTCTGCTCCACGAGCTACGGCGTCACGTTTCCGCTGTACGCGAAGATCGAGGTCAACGGCGCGAACGCGCATCCGCTCTACAAGTGGCTCAAGAGCGAGAAGGCCGGCGTGCTCGGCACCGAGGCGATCAAGTGGAACTTCACGAAGTTCCTGATCGACCGCGCGGGCGGCGTCGTGAAGCGCTATGCGCCGACCGACACGCCGGAGAAGATCGAGAAGGATCTCGCCGCGGTTCTCTAGCGCGCCTCCGGGTCCGGAGCGCTGGCCGCGCCGGCCGGGTCGCTCGCGCGCGGCGACGACGATCCCGCCGGGGCGGGGTCGGCCGCGGCGGGCGGCAGCTCGACGGGCTTCGCCTCGATCGCGCGCTCACTCGGCAAGTGATCGCGTTCGCCTTTCCTAGTCGGTAACAGGCTCCGCGCTTCCTCCTCGCCGATCGGCACGAACATTCCGATCTTGCAGAGCGCGCCGGGGCGGGAGCCCACGGCGTCGACGAGTTGCGTGACGAGCTCGCCCGCGCAGAGCTGGCCCAGCGTGACTTCGTAACGGATGCCATCCCTCGCGCGCAGGCTCGGGCACGCATTCGGCAGCACGTTCTGAAGCACCGTCCGGTTGCTC
>Ga0134079_10000306_pt1 | contig 12877 bp, 14 predicted proteins | sample 15_taG_2_FD_119770 | JGI IMG/M metagenome (GOLD analysis project Ga0134079, IMG submission 119770) | Grasslands soil microbial communities from the Angelo Coastal Reserve, California, USA - 15_D_Rain_40cm_2_09182015 | ecosystem: Environmental > Terrestrial > Soil > Grasslands ...
ACTCTCCGCAATGGGCGACGCGCACCATGTGCCGGTGATCGGAGTACGATCGGGCGCTCACACCGGTTGCGTCCGACGACGGACGGCCGGTTGTCGAAGGAGGAGTCCGCATGCGTCGCAGATCACGTGGCTTATCGGTGTCGCTGATCGTCATCGGTACTGTCTTGGCGCCTGGGTTCGCGGCGCTCGCGGCCCACGACCACTGGAGCTACACGGGGCAGACGGGCCCGGCGTACTGGGGAACGCTCGAGCAGGATTACCAGACCTGCGCGCTCGGCAGGACCCAATCGCCGATCGACATTCGCGATGCCGGCGCGCACAAGTCGGACCTCCCGGCGATCGAGTTCCACTACCAGCCCTCGAAGCTCAAGATCATCGACAACGGGCACACCGTCCAGGTCAACTACGCGCCCGGCAGCTCCATCAGCGTCGGCGGCAAGCGCTACGAGCTGCAGCAGTTTCACTTTCACAAGCCGAGCGAGGAGAAGCTCGACGGCAAGAGCTATGACATGGTCGCGCATCTCGTCCACAAGGATGCGGACGGCAAGCTCGCGGTCGTCGCCGTGCTGCTCGCGAGGGCCGATGCGGGGAATTCGCTGATCAAGACGCTCTGGGACAACCTGCCGAGTAAGAAGGAAGTCGAGAGCGCGGTCGACGCGGTCACGATCAACGCCGCCGACCTGCTGCCCTCGAGCAGGGCTTACTACACGTTCTTGGGCTCGCTCACGACGCCGCCGTGCAGCGAAGGCGTCACGTGGTTCGTGCTCAGCAGCCCGACTGCGATTTCCGGCGACGAGGTCGCGCGCTTCGCGAAGGCATACCCGATGAACGCGCGCCCGGCGCAGCCGCTCAACGGCCGAGAGGTCAAGGCCGGCGGGTGATCCGCGCGCCGCTCAGCGCATCGTGACCATCTCCTCCGCGCTCGTCGGGTGGATCGCGAGCGTGTCGTCGAAGTCGCGCTTGCGCGCGCCCATCGTGAGCGCGACCGCGAAGCCCTGGATCATCTCGTCCGCGCCGGGCCCGATCACGTGGCAGCCGACGATCTTCTCCTCGGCGCCGACGGTCACGAGCTTCATCGCGGTCTGCGGCTTCGCGTCGCCGAGCGCGTAGAACATCGGCACGAATTCGCTCCGGTAGACCTTGATCGACTGATCCTTGTAACGCTCGCGCGCGGCCGCTTCGGACAGCCCGACGGTGCCGATCGGCGGGTGCGAGAAGACGACGGTCGGCAGGAGCTCGTAGCTCAAGCGCCGGTCGCGTTGGCCGCCGAACACGCGCTCTGCGAGCCGCCGCCCGGCCGCGATCGCGACCGGCGTGAGCAACGCGCGGCCCGTGACGTCGCCGATCGCGTAGACGCGCTCGACGCTCGTGTTCTGGAATGCGTCGACGAGCACCGCGCGCCCCGCATCGAGCTCGACGCCGACGCGCTCGAGCGCGAGCGAGCCCGTGCGCGGCGAGCGGCCGATGGCCCAGATCAGCGTCTCGAAGCCCGAGAAGCTGCGCCCGTCCGCGGTCGCGAGCGTGAGGTCGCCGGCCGCGCCGCGCACCGCACGCGGCACGGCGCCGGTCACGATCTCGACGCCGGCCTCGCGCATCTGCTTCGCGAGCTCGTCCGACATGAGCGAATCGAAGCTGCGGAGCAGCCCCGCCCGCGCGAACAGGACGGTCTCGGCGCCAAGCGCGTTCAGCACGCCGCCGAGCTCGACCGCGACGTAGCCGCTGCCCACGATCGCGACCCGGCGCGGTCGATGCTCGAGCGCGAAGAAGCCGTCCGACGTGATGCCGAGCTCGGCGCCCGGAAGCGCGGGCACCTCCGGCGTGCCGCCGGTCGCGATCACGACGTGCTCGGCCGCGTAGACCTCGCCCGCCGCGTCGACGATCTCGCGCGGACGCACGAACCGGCCTGCGGAACGGATCGTCGCGATCGACTTGCGATCGAGGTTGCGCTGGTAGATTCCGTTCAAGCGCCGCACGTACGCGTCGCGGCCGCGCTTCAGCGTCGCCCAGTCGTGGCCCGCGACGCGCAGGTCGAAGCCGTAGTCGCGCGCGTGCTCGAACGCGTTTGTGAGCTCGGCCGCGTTCCACATCACCTTCTTCGGCACGCAGCCGAGGTTCACGCAGGTGCCGCCGAGCGGGCCGGGCTCGAACAGCGCGACACGCGCGCCATACTCCGCTGCGCGCTGCGCGGCCGCGAGCCCGCCACTGCCGCCGCCGAGCACGATGAGGTCGAACTGCTGCACGTTGAGGTCTCCGCAAGCCGCTTGCGTCGCGGCGAGTGAGTACATTAGCTTGCGCGTCAGCCACCGCGTTAGAGTGCGCCCATGAACGACAGAACCGACGTCGGCGCCGCGAGCGTACGCGCCGCGGACGCCGGCCCGAGCCCGGCCGCGCCCGCTGGCGCGAATCCGCTGCTGGGCTTGGGTCCGCTGCCCGCGTTCGAAGCGGTGCGCGCCGAGCATGTCGAGCCGGCCGTGCGCGAGATGCTCGCGACGCAGCGTTCGGCGCTCGAGCGCGCGCAGCGAGTCCGCGCGCCGACGCTCGCGTGGCTCAGGGACCTCGAGCGCATCAACACGGCGGTCTACTCCGTCTGGGGACCGGTCTCGCACCTGAACTCCGTGCTCTCGAGCCCCGCGCTGCGCGACGCGTTCAACCGCTGCCTGCCGCTCGTGACGGAGTTCGGCACGGAGCTCGCGCAGAACGAGGCGCTCTACCGGCACTACGGCGCGCTCGAGCAGCAGGCGCCGCGCGAGCGCCACCCCGTCGAGGCGCAGCTGATCGCGCTCGCGCTCCGCGACTTCAGGCTCGGCGGCGTGACCCTGACCGGCGAGCCGCGCCGGCGCTACCGCGAGCTCGTGCTCGAGCTCGCGGCGCTCCAAGCGCGCTTCGAGCAGAACCTCATGGACGCGACCGACGCGTTCGAGCATCACGAGCGCGACCGCGGCGCGCTCGCGGGGCTGCCCGAGCTCACGCTCGAGCGCGCGCGCGCGCTCGCGGCCGAGCGAGGGCAGGACGGCTGGCTGCTGCGGCTCGACGGGCCGAACTATCAAGCCGTGATGGCGCACGCGGAGTCCGTGCCGTTGCGCGAGACGTTCTACAAGGCCTGGTGCACCCGCGCGTCGGACCAGGGCCCGCACGCGGACCGTTTGGACAACGGCCCGCTGATCGAGCAGATCCTCGCGCTGCGCCACGAGCAGGCGCGGCTGCTCGGCTTCAAGACCTACGCGGAGCTGTCGCTCGCGACGAAGATGGCCGAGTCGCCCGAGCGCGTGATCGAGTTCCTGCGCGATCTCGCGCGCCGCAGCCGGCCCGTCGCCGCGCGCGAGCTCGCGATGCTCGCCGACTACGCGGGCCGGGAGCTCGACGCTTGGGACGTCGCGTTCTACTCCGAGCGGATGCGCCAAGAGCGGCTGCGCCTCGCCGAGGAGGAGCTGCGCCCTTACTTCCCGCTGCCGCAAGTGCTCGAAGGCCTGATCGGCGTCGTCGCGAGGCTGTTCGAGCTCACGATCGCGCCCGCCCGCGCGCCGAGCGTCTGGCATCCGACCGTGCTGTACTACGAGCTGCGACGACGTGACGGCAGCCTCGTCGGCAACCTCTACGCGGACTTTTTCGCGCGGCCGAACAAGCGTGGCGGAGCGTGGCTCGACGGTTGCGTGAGCCGCGCGCGCCTCGACGGCTCCCTGCAGACACCGATCGCGTACCTCACCTGCAACTTCAATCCACCGGTCGGCGATGCCCCGTCGCTGCTCACGCACTCCGAAGCGGTCACGCTGTTCCACGAGTTCGGCCACGCACTGCATCACCTCTTGACCGAGGTCGACTACCCGTCGGTCGCGGGCTTGAACGGCGTCGCTTGGGACGCGGTCGAGCTGCCGAGCCAGTTCCTCGAGAACTTCGTCTGGCAGCCCGAGGTGCTCGCGGGGCTCGCGCGCCACTACAGGACGGGCGCGCCGCTGGCGAAGGACAAGCTCGACACGCTGCAGCGCTCGCGGACGTTCCTCTCGGGTCTCGCGATGGTTCGCCAGCTCGACTTCGCGCTGTTCGACTTCCGCCTGCATCACGAGTACGCGCCCGAGAGGGGCACTCGCGTCTACGAGACGCTCGCGGAGGTCCGCGACGAGGTCGCGGTCGTGCGTCCGCCGAGCTACGACCGGTATCCCTGCAACTTCAACCACGTGTTCGGCGGCGGCTACGCGGCCGGCTACTACAGCTACAAATGGGCCGAAGTGCTCGCGGCCGACGCGTTCGCGGCGTTCGCCGAGGCCGGGATATTCGATCGGCGCACGGCCGATCGTTTCCGGAGCGCGATCTTGAGCGTCGGCGGCAGCCGCAACGCGCTCGACGCGTTCGTCGCCTTTCGCGGCCGTCCGCCCGAGCTCGACGCGCTGCTGCGCCAAGCCGGCATCACGACGCCCGCGACGCGGCAGTGAAGGTCGCGACGTGGAACGTGAACAGCATCAAGGTTCGTCTCGAACACGTTCTCGCATGGCTCGACCGCGAGCGGCCCGACGTGCTCGCGCTGCAAGAGATCAAGACCCGTGACGACGACTTCCCGGCCGAGGAGCTCCGCGCGCGCGGCTACGTCTCGGTCGTGAGCGGGCAGGCCGGCTACAACGGTGTCGCGCTCGTCTCCCGGATCGAGCCAACCGGCGTCGCGCACGGGATCGGCGGCGGCTACGTCGACGATCAGAAGCGCGTGCTCGGCGCGACGTTCGGGGACCTGCGGGTCTTCAGCCTCTACGTGCCGAACGGCGAGCGGCCCGAGTCGGACAAGTATCGCTACAAGCTCGGCTGGCTCGCGGCGCTGCGCAACCTGCTCGCGGCCGAGCTCGAGCGGCATCCACGGCTGCTCGTCGCGGGCGACTTCAACGTGGCGCCCGAGGACCGCGACGTGTACGATCCCGCCGCGTGGGAGGGGCACGTGCTCTGCACGCCCGCTGAGCGCGCCGCGCTCGCATCGATCGTCGAGCTCGGCCTGCGCGACACGTTTCGGCTGTTCGATCAGCCGCCGAGCACGTTCAGCTGGTGGGACTACAGGGCGGGAATGTTTCGCCGCAACAAGGGCCTCCGGATCGACCTCATGCTCGCGTCACGGGCATTAAGTCAAATCTGCGCGAGTTGCCGGGTCGACCGCGAGCCGCGCGGCTGGGAGCGACCGTCGGACCATGCGCCCGTGGTCGCGGAATTCGCTATAGCCTGATGGTTATGTGACGTGTCGCGGGCTCGACCAATCTTCAATCCTCTACACTTCGTCGCTGGCTCTTCGGCCGTCAAACCGATGCCGATCGACGACGACCTACAAGAACGACGCAACGACTACGACGTCACGAACACGGTGCAGGTGAGCTCGCCGACGAAGGTGCGTGCGGCGGTCAAGGACCTCTTCGCCGCGCTGTATCCGCACGATTCGTTCGACTCCGTCTGGCTCGCGTTCCACGACTTCGAGCGGCTGTTCAGCGGGCTCGACCCGAGCTATCACGGCGTCGACACGACGTATCACGACATCCAGCACACACTCGACATGACGCTCGCGCTCTCGCGGCTGATCGCCGGCCACGAGATGAGCGTCGAGCCGGCCGACCGGCTCGGCCCCGAGCGCGCCGAGCTCGCGCTCGTCGCCGCTCTATTTCACGACGCGGGCTACCTGCGCCACAGGCACCTCGACGCGGGCGTCGTGAACGGCGCGGTGTTCACGCGCGTGCACGTGACGCGCAGCGGCCGCTTCCTCGAGACGTATCTGCCGAAGATCGGTCTCGAGCGTTTCGCGCCCGTCGTCTCCCGGATCGTGCACTTCACGGGCTACGAGCTGAACATCGATCAGATCGAGCTCGAGGATCCGAAGGACAGCGTCGTCGGCCACATGCTCGGCACCGCGGACCTCGTCGCGCAGATCGCCGACCGTTGCTACCTCGAGAAATGCCGCGACCGCCTCTACCCCGAGTTCGTGCTCGGCGGCGTCGCGATCGACGAGCGCCCCGCCGGCGGCGTGCTGTACCGCTCGGCGCACGACCTCCTTTCGAAGACGCTCGGCTTCTATCAGAGCTCGGCGCGGCATCGACTCGAGCACAATTTCAACAGCGTCTATCGCTACATGGAAGCGTTCTTCGAGCGCGGCCAGAGCCCGTACGTGCGGTTCATACGCAAGAACCTCATGTTCTTGAACGACGTGATCAGGCGCGGCGACTGGGACCGGCTGCGCCGGAATCCGCCGTGCGTGATTCCGGACCCGCGCGGCCAGGCGCGCCTGCTCGAGCTCGCGCACGAGCGCGTGCGCGCGTGGGCCGCCGCGCAGCGGCAGCCCGCGACTCCGTAGCGACGGCTCAGCCGAAGCCGTCGTCGAGCTCGCAGTGGTCTAGTGCGGCTTGAAGATCGGGAACTCCCGGCCGTCTAAGTACGCGAGCAGCGCGTCGGCCGCCGACGCCGCGAAGCGCTCGTAGCCGTCGTCGGTCGTCCAGCCGATGTGCGGCGCGAGCACGACGTTGGCGAGCTTCGTGAGCGGATGGTCCGGCGGCAGCGGCTCCCGATCGAACACGTCGAGGCCCGCGCCCGCGATCTTGTGCCGCTCGAGCGCGGCGACGAGCGCCGACTCGGTCACGATCGGCCCGCGCGCGGTGTTGACGAGATACGCGCTCGGCTTCATGAGCGCGAGCCGGCGCGCGTCGATGAGCCCGCGCGAGGACTGCGCGAGGGACACGTGGATCGACACGACGTCGCTCGCCGCGAGCAGGTCGTCGAGCTCGCGGCGCTCGACGCCGGCCGCCCGCGCCGCCGCGTCCGTGAGGTGCGGGCTCCACGCGAGCACGCGCATCCCGAACGCGAGCCCGAGGCCCGCGACGTGCCGGCCGACGCGTCCCAGGCCTACGAGCCCGAGCGTCTTGCCGTGCAGCACGGGCGTAAGCGGCGTCGGCCACTCGCCGCGCTTCAGCGCGGCGTCGCATTCCGGGATCCGCCGCATCACGGCTTGCGCGAGGCCGATCGCGAGCTCGGCCGCGCCGATCGAGTAACCGCCCGACGCCTGCGCGATCACGATGTTCAGATCGGCCGCGGCGGCGAAGTCGAGATGCGCGGCGTGGTTGCCCGTCTGCGCGATCACGCGCACGTCGGTGAGGTGCGCGAGCAGCTCGCGCGTGAACTTCGTGCGCTCGCGGTTCGCGATCAGCGCGTCGAAGCCGCGCAGCGCCTCCGGCGAGCCGAACGGCTTCGTGAAGATCACGACCTCGGCGCGCTCGCGCAGACGCTTCACGCCGGCGGTGCTCCGCCACGCATCGTGGATGTCATCGAGGATTGCGACGCGCATGGCGAACCCTTCCCTTCTCAACCGAACAGCACGAAGCAAAACGCGAGCACGAGCGCCCCGACCGAGATCCACGCGAGGCTCATCGGCGAATCACGCGGGCACGAGCGCGCGCACGAGGTCGGTCAGGTCGGGCAGCGTCTCGAGCGACTCGAGCAGCGCGAACGCGCGCTCGCTCGCCGCCGGCGCGAGCACGAGCGACGCGCAGTCGCTCCATTTCTCCTGGAGCTCAGCGCGCGTGAACGGGAGGTCCGGCCCGCCGCGGTAGCGCTCGTCCGCGTGCTCGACGAGCGTGCGGCCGTCGACGAGGTCGACCTCGACGGTGCTCCGAATCTTCTCCCATCCCTTCGCCTCGATCTTCCGATCGAGCACGCGCGTGACCTTGCGCATCAGCGCCTGGACCGGTGCGCTGCGCACGAACTCGTCGTTGAACTCGCGGATCCCCGCCTTGCGGCGTAGCGCGATCGCGCTGACCATGAACGCGGGGCAGAACTTCGCCTCGAGCTCGTTGCTCGCGACGTCGTAGCGCAGCGGCTTCAAGATATTCGAGCCGGCACGCACGCGGATCGCCTTGATCGAGTCGGGCTTCACGTCGTGCGCGATCACGAGCCGGCGCATCGCGTCCATCGTCGGGTGGCCGAGCACGCCGCACGGGTAAGGTTTGATCGACACGCCGGGCGCGACGATCGTCAGCGGGTTACCGAGAACCCCGACGATCCGCTTGGGATCGTAGCCGCCGCCGTGGCTGAACGCCTGGAAGAAGCCCCAGGGCGGATCGAGCGCATCTTTGCCGCCCGTGAAGCCGCGCGCGGCGATCTCGGCCGCGACGACGCCGTTCTGCGCCGCGCGGCCGACGTGCAGCGGCTTCGTCATGCTGCCGAAGCTCACGCGGATGCCGGACGCCGAGCTTGCGGCGATCGCGAGCGTGTGCGCAACCTCGGCCGCGCCGAGGCCGAGCAGCTTCGCGGCCGCTACGCCCGCGCCGAACGTGCCGACCGTGCCCGACGTGTGGAAGCCCTTCTGGTAGTGATCCGGGTGGATCGCCTCGGCGATCTTGCACTCGACCTCGAAGCCCGTGAGGAACGCCTCGAGGAACCGCGCGCCCGAGACGCGCGCGCGCTCGCCGAGCGCGAGACAGGCGACGAGCGGCGGGATCGTCGGGTGCGTCAGCAGCCCGAAGATCCGGTCCGGGCTCGTCGCGAGCTGCGTGTCGTCCCAGTCGAGCGCGTGACCGCTCGTGCCGTTCACGAGCGCGGCCGCATCGGCGCTCGTCTTGAACGGCCGCGGGCCGAGCACGGTCGCCTCGACGCGCGTGCCGCCACCGCGCACGTGCGCGGCGACGATCTCGGCCGCGCGCTGCGTCGAGCCCGCGAGCAGCACGCCGAGTCCGTCGATGATGCACCGCTTCGCGATCGCGACCGCTTCGCTCGGAAACCCGGCGAACCGCGCTTTGCCGACGAATTCCACCACCGCGCCCGTCGCGGAGGCCTGGTTGGTCATGGCGCCGAAGAATAGCCGTCGCCGAACGCGGCCGCGAGCCTCTTCGGCGCCTTGCGGCGCCACGCGGTGCGGAGCAAGTCCTTCACGTCGTCGGCCTTCGCGGCCGCGAGCGTCACCCGCAAACCCGCGACGCGCTTGCCCCAGAGCAGCTTCTCGTACGCCTTCGGCTTCGCGAGCGGCATGAGCTCGAGCTCCTCGCCGTTGACGAACACGTGCAGGTGCGTCCCCTCGGGCGGCACGGTCGCGAAGATCTTGCCCGTCACGCGGAACGAGGACAGGTGGAAGTGCGGCTCCTCCGTGACGGCCGGGAGCGACAGCGCGAAGCGGCGCACGTCCGCGAGCTTCATCGTCACGGGCTCGGCGCGGAGACGCCTTCGAACAGCACGAGATCCGTTCGCGCGGCGCGCTCGCGGATCGCGCGCAGCGGCCGGTACTCCGGCGACGACAGGAAGCGGTGCGCCGCGTCCATGCTCGGGAACTCGATCACGACGCCTCGGTGCGGCCGCCAACTCCCCTCGAGCACCTCGCATTTCCCCGCACGCACAAGGTAGCGGCCCCCGTGCGCCGCGATGATCGCGGGCACACGGCGTCTGTACGCCTCGTAGGCCTTGTCGTCGTGGATCTCGATGTGGGCGATCAAATAGGCGGTCATGAGGGCTTCGCTCCCAGTCGTCGGTACGTTAGCCGCGGACGCCAGACGTCCGCGTTGTGGAACACGATGTCCGCGCGCTCGCGCGGGCGGCACCGACTCATGTACATCTGCTGCCCCGGCACGTAGCGGTCGCGGTACTTCTTCCGCGTCACCTCGCTGTCGCCGCCGCGCGCCGCGTCACGCGCTCACGCGGCGGACCAGACCGCGAGCTCGTTGCCGCTCGGATCCTCGAAGTGGAAGCGGCGTCCGCCCGGAAACGCGAACGGCTTCTTGACGATCTTGCCCCCGGCCGAGCGCACCCCGGCCACGCTCGCGTCGAGGTCGCGCGAGTAGAGCACGACGAGCGGGCCGCCCGTCTTGACCTCGTCCGCTTGCGCGAGCCCGCCGACCTCGCGCCCCTCGCCACGAATGCCGGCGTAGCCGGGGCCGTAGTCTGTGAACTGCCAGCCGAACGCGGCGGCGTAGAAGCGCTTCGCGGCCGCGACGTCGCGCACCATGAGCTCGATGTAGTCGATCGCGTGATGGGTGTGCTGCGCCTCGTCGACCATCGCGTTCTCCTTCTCGTCACGCCTCGCGGCACGCGGCGACGAACGCGGTCACGATCGGCACGCGCGTGCCGCGCAGCGCCGCGCGCTCGGGTTGAAACAAAGTCGCGACGAAAAAAGGATGGCCGTCGAGCTCGACCGCGCGCAGGTCGCCGTCGCCGTCGGTCGCGGCCTCACGGAGCGGGCCGCCGACGAGCGCGCTCCGGAACTCCGGATTGACTCCGTAGCGGCACAGATACTCCGCAGTCGTCTCGCGCGCGCCGTAGGCCGCCGCGAGCTTGCTCGAGCGCACGAACCGGATGAGCCCCTCGCCGTCGAGCGCGCCGCAAGTCAGCGCCGAGATCACGTTGCGTCCCCCGTTCGGCGTGGTCTCAGCGTGCGTCGCGTCGCGCCAGCCGAGCACGGCCTGGGCGTATTCGATCACCGCGTGCTGGAAGCCGCCGCAGGTGCCCAAGAAAGGCACACCGTTCTCGCGCGCGTGGCGGATCGCGCCGAGCGCCCCGGCCAGGCTCCGGTACGGGCTGCCGGGCACGCACCAGAGGCCGTCGAACGCCGTGATGCGCTCCGCGCTCGCGGCTTCCTCGCTCGGCACCCACTCGTGCTCGACGGCGAGCTCGCGCTCTTCACCGGCCCGTTGCAGCGCGATCGGTATCGCGCGGTGCGCGACGACGGACTCGCTGCGGTCGCCGACGAGGCCGATGCGCACCGCGCCCAATTTATTTTCCTCGCGGCGCGTCGCCGGCGTCCGGCTCCGCCAGCGCGTCGGCGCAGACACAACGCAAGCCGCGCGAGCGCACGCCGAGCAGGTCGACGTTCTCGCCGATCGGGTAATCGGTCGCGAATTTCACGGGCACGTTGTCCTTACGCTGCCAGGATCCCGCGAACTCGAGCGACTTCGTCTCGCCGCTCTCGTCGCGTACCTTCAAGATGATCGTGTAGTCGCCGCTGCACGCCGCGCAGTCCGGCGTGTCGATCGTGCCTTCGACCTTCGCGACGGTGTTGCGCTGCTCGGAGGTCGTGCTGATCGTCGCCTGGCAGGCCTTCGTCTGCAGCGGCGCGATTTTGACGGTCACGTTGAGATCGCGTTCCGTCGCGAAGTGCACCGTCTCCGTGCACTTCGACAGCCGACCGCCACCCCCGACGCACGCGAGTCCTTCCTTCTCGGCGACGACGCGTGTCGACGCGCGACCGCTGTCGGTGCTCGGCTCGTCCGCCGCACCCACGACCGTGACGAAGATGAGCCCGAGGCCGGCTGCGCCTACACGCATCGATTGTCTTCGCAACGCCATCGTGCCCCCCTCCACGCCTCGGCGGTCGCAAGCAGAGCGGCTACATGATCCGCCTTCGTCGCGGAGTAGGCCAGCTCCGGCACTTAAGCCGGCAGCTCGCGGCTGCAAAGGAACTCGGCGATCGCATCGCTCATCTTGTTCGCGGCTCGTCGCGTGCGAGCGCTTTGCGATAGACGTGCTGCGTCTTGCGACGCGAGTAGCCGAGCGACTCGTAGAACGGATGAGCCGACTCGCGAGTCACGTTCGAGCGGACGACGAGCCAAGGCAGCCCTCGCGCGCGCGCCCACTGCTCCGCGACGTTCACGAGCTCCCGGCCCAAGCCGCAACGTAGTGGCGCTCGCTCTGCACCAGCGCCGTGAGCCTCTGCCTCATGTCGTCCGCGGTCATCGGGTAGCCGAGCTCGCCAGCGAGCCGCGCGAGCTCGGCCGCGTCCGCGACAGCCGCGCGGCGGATTTCGCGCTCGATCTTCATGGAGCACTCCGTCCGCTCGACCGTAGCGTCATGGCTACGCGGAGCCTTTGAGCGCCGTGACCTCGATCTCGATCTTCATGCGCGAGTCCGCGAGGCCGGCACAGATCATCATCGCGGCGGGACGAATAGCGCCGAAGTACTTGCGCAGCACCGGCCAACATCGTTCGAACTCCGATCCCTGAGGCAGCACGTACGTCACACGGACCACGTCCTTGAGGCTCGAGCCGGCTTCGCGTAGGGCGGCGTCGATGTTCTTCAGACATTGCTCCGTCTGCGTTACGAGGTCGTCGGAGATCGCCATCGTCGAGTAGTCGAACCCGGTCGTGCCCGAGACGAATACCCAATCGCCTGCGACGACCGCCCTCGAATAGCCGATCTTGGTTTCGAACGTCGAGCCCGAGCTGATGAGCTTCCTCGCCATCGCGTTGGTCTCGAAGGTTTACCGCGCGCGCCGAACCGCCGGTGCCGCGGCAAGCTCGGCGAGCGCGCGGCGAAGGCCCTCGAGCACACCCGGCGATTTGACGCCCGGCGAACCGAGCGCGAGCAAAGCGAAGTTGTCGGCGAGGATCTCCTCGGGATGGACCACATACTGCGTGTTCTGGCCCACCTGCTCGAAGAACCCAGCTGCTTGCTGGAGTCCGATGACGCGCGCGTTGGCCGCCGGCTGCCCGGGCGCGGGTCTCACGAGCAGACCCAGCTGCAGGTACTCGAAGAACTCTCCGCCGCGGGCGCGATCGTACGCCTCCGCGCGCGAAAAGAGGATCGGCGTCGCGGCGACCGACTCCCCGTCCACCGTCACGCGAATGCAGTAGTCGTTGCGCGGCGCATCGGGGTTCGTGATCTTGCGCGCCGCGAGGCTTTCCGGGTACGTCGCCTCGCCGCACGGGTGGAAACCGATGACCGCGTAGAGCCGCTCGCCCAAGCGCGAATCCGAGCGCGAGGCGATGTGGAACAGCTCGTGCGCGAGCAGCCGTTGGGGTTGCGATTTCGGCGACGCGAGCTCCGATCTCGGGATCATGACCGCGGTCTGTCGCGTGTACGGAGCGTTGCCTTCCTCTTGTCCCGTGGTCTTGACGACGAGGATTCGCGCCGGGAGCGGCAGATGGAGCGCGGCGAGCTTGGGCTCGAG
>Ga0134079_10000307_pt1 | contig 12840 bp, 13 predicted proteins | sample 15_taG_2_FD_119770 | JGI IMG/M metagenome (GOLD analysis project Ga0134079, IMG submission 119770) | Grasslands soil microbial communities from the Angelo Coastal Reserve, California, USA - 15_D_Rain_40cm_2_09182015 | ecosystem: Environmental > Terrestrial > Soil > Grasslands ...
CGTCCCAGTCGATCGCGAATTCAACCCTGCAGCGCAGGCACGCCATCCGGCTGGGGCGGCCGCGGAAGGCCACGCGATCGCGACACGAGGGACACACCAGGTAGTGCTCACCAACATCGATCGAGTGCGGCACGTTCTGCGGCCGCGGCACGACGGTCCATTTACGCGGTGGTGTCTTCGACACTTGCAGGAAGGCACTGACCACCGCGACGGGCATCCCCTTCACATCCACTACCGCTGCGAGGCCCTGGGCTTTGATCAGCCGGTACCACGCACCCCGCCGCAGATTACAGTTCACATCGGCCTGCAGACGAGCCCACACCATCGGTCACACTCGGGCGTCGAAGGGACGACAACAGTAACAACCACCAACCGCCTCCGAAGTGACCATGGTCACCCGGAAATCTTGATGCCGGCCTCAACCCAATCGATTTCGAACTCGTTCCCGCATTTTTTGCACTGATGCGTGCGTGCCTTCTTGGGCAACGGTGTGCGGGCACGACAATTGGGGCACACGCCGTAGGTACCTCGAAGTGGCGGAGGCGCTTTCCGGTTGTCCTTCCCCTCCACCACGGCCCAGCGCTGCGGCGGGCGGTCACGGATCTCGAGCCAGGCCCGCAGCACGCCGACTTTGCGACGATTGACTTCGATAACTGCCTGAAGGTCATTGAGTTCGACGACGCGGTACCAGGCGCCTTTGCGGAGCTTGAGGGGAACGTCGTCCTGGATACGAGCGAACAGAATAGGCATCGCCGCTCCTTGCGGAGAGAGGGAAAAAAGGAGGGCGCGGGGCACAATATACGAATTGTGGAACTACGCAACAGTCAGGAGTTGTCCCAGCCGATCTCGAAGTAGCCGTTGCACTTGGGACACCGCATGCTCGTAGCGTGCTCTTCGAGGCGCGCTCGCTCGCGGCAATTGGGACACACGCCGTAGCGCTCGCCCCAGGTCGTGGGCAAGCGCGGCGAGCGCGGGGGCCTCGGCACGACGGCCCACTGCTTCGGACGTTCCGGCAGGATTTCCAGCGACTGGCGGGGGAATGATGTCTGTTTGCCGTGGACGTCGAGCACGACCTCGACCGCCGTCAATTTGACGACGCGATACCACGCGCCGCGCCGCAGGTGGGTCGCTTCTGTGGGCCGGACCCGCGCCCATTGCGTTGCCGTCATCAGTCCGCCGAGCCGTGAGACAGTGCTACGATTGCGCCGAGAACCGGCGAAAGTTAACCGCGATAACGATGGCGGGAGCGTGTAGGAATCGAACCTACCGAGGCCCGTTAGAGCCCCAAACAGTTTTGAAGACTGGTCAGGCCACCAGACCCAATCCGCTCCCCCATGTGCCCGCCCCGCATCACTGGAGGGCGATGACGTCGATCTCCACGCGCGCATTCTTCGGCAACCCGGCCGCCTGCACGGTCGAGCGTGCGGGCTTGTGCGTGCCGAAGTGCCTGGCGTAGACCTCGTTCATCTGCGCGAAGTCGGCCATGTCGGCCAGATACACGGTCGTCTTGACGACATTCTGTAACGACGTCCCGGCGGCGGCGAGCACGGCCTTCAGGTTCGCGAACACCTGCTCGGTTTGCTCGGCCGTGGTGCGACCGACGAGCTCGCCCGATTTGGCATCGAGCGCCACCTGCCCCGCTGTGAAGACCATGTTGCCGGTCGCAATGGCCTGGCTGTACGGCCCAATTGCTTTGGGCGCCGCATCGGTCGCGATGACATGCATTAGAAGAGACCCTCGATCGTTCCATCGGGAAGCAGCCGGATGCGCTCCGCCGCCGGGTTCTTGCCGAGGCCCGGCATGGTCATGATGTCGCCCGAAAGCGCGACCACAAAACCCGCGCCCGCAGACGGCAAGAGATCGCGCACGTGCAACGTGAACCCGCTCGGCGCGCCGATCTGTGTAGCATCGTCGGAGAAGGAGTACTGCGTCTTGGCCATGCAGACGGGCGTCTCGCCGAGGCCGAGCTTGGGCAGCAGCTCGAGGGCGCGCTCGGCCGCGGGCGCGAACGAGACGTTGCCCGCTCCATAGATCTCGCGCGCGATCGTCTCGATCTTCTCGCGAATGGGCCGGCGCTCATCGTACAGCGGTTTGAACGATGACTTGCCGGTCTTGAGCAGACCGAGCAGCGCTTCGGCGACCGCGACGCCACCCTCGCCCCCCTTTTCCCAGACATCGCACCGCAGGACGTCGATTCCTTCGGCCGCGCCGACCGCGCGCACCGCGTCGACCTCTTCGTCGGTATCGGTGATGAACCGATTCAGCGCCACGATCGCGGGGACGCCGAACTTCTTCACGTTGCGGATGTGGCGCCGCAGGTTTTCGGCGCCCCGCTGCACCGCCGCGGGGTCAGCCGTGCCAAGCTGCTCCTTCTTTTTGCCGCCGTGCATCTTCAGGGCCCGGACGGTGGCGACGATGATGGCGGCCTCGGGTTTCAGGCCCGCAAACCGGCACTTGATGTCGAAGAACTTCTCAGCGCCCAAATCCGCGCCGAATCCCGCCTCGGTCAGCACGATGTCGCCGAGCGCGAGGCCCAGCTTGGTCGCGACCACGGAATTGCAGCCGTGGGCGATGTTCCCGAAGGGACCGCAGTGGACGAGCGCCGGACCGCCCTCGAGCGTCTGCACCAGATTCGGATTGATGGCGTCCTTCAGCAGCAGCGTCATCGCGCCCTGTGCCTTGAGATCGCCCGCGCGGGCCGGCGTCCTGTCCGGGCGGATTCCCACGATGATGCGCGCGATGCGCTCTTCCAGGTCCTCGATGCCGGTCGCGAGCGCCAAGATCGCCATGATCTCCGAGCCCGGGATGATCACGAAGCGCTCTTCACGCATCGGCCCCCCCTGCAGCCCGCCGAGGCCCACGATGATGTTGCGGAGCGCGCGGTCGTTCATGTCGATCGTGCGCGGCCAGGTGACGCGCCGCACGTCGATGCCCAGCGCGTTGCCGTGATGCAGGTGCGCGTCGAGCATCGCGGACAGCAGGTTGTGCGCGCTCGCGATCGCGTGGAAGTCGCCGGTGAAATGGAGGTTGATGTCTTCCATCGGCACGACCTGCGCGTAGCCGCCGCCCGCGGCGCCGCCCTTCACGCCAAAGACGGGTCCGAGCGAGGGCTCGCGCATCGCGAGGATCGCGTTCTGGCCGAGCTTCCGGAGCGCCTGCGTCACACCCACGGTGACGGTCGACTTCCCTTCCCCCGCCGGTGTCGGATTGATGCCGGTCACGAGGACCAACCGCCCCTTGGCGGGACGCTTCTGCAGCGCGCGCAGCGAAATCTTCGCCTTGTATTTCCCATACAGCTCGAGCTCATCGTCTGTCAGGCCCAGCTCGGCCGCGACGTCGCGGATGGGCCGGAGTATGGCGGCCTGCGCGATCGCGATGTCGGATGGCACCTTCACGGCGGTGGCGGTCACAGGGAGCCGTCGATGCGGGCGCCGAAACACCGGCGCGCATTTACGGTCGTGCGCTGCGCCAGGCTCTCGAGCGTCTCGCCCCGTACTGCAGCGGCGCGCTCGGCGACGTCGCGCACGAACGCCGGTTGATTGCGCTGGCCACGATGCGGCACCGGGGCGAGATACGGCGCGTCGGTCTCGACCAACAGCCGGTCCGCCGGGCAGTCGGTCAGTCGGTCGGTCAACTTCCAGTTCTTGAATGTGATCATGCCGCTGAACGAGAAATATGCGCCGATAGCGGTCCCGGCGTCCCATACGGCATCGCCGGAGGAAAAGCTGTGCAGGATCACCACGGGCGGGCGCGAGCCGAGATTGCGCAGCATCGCCGCCATGTCGTCGTCGGCGGCGCGCGCGTGCACGACGACCGGCTTGCCGAGCTCCGCGCCGAGCGCGAGTTGCGCCTCGAAGGCCGCCCGCTGGACCTCGCGCGGCGAGTGCATGTAGTGATAGTCGAGTCCTGTTTCGCCGACGGCGACGACTTCGGGCGCGGCGAGCAGCTCACGCACCTGGTCCCGGGTATCCGGCCAGCCGGACGATTCGTGCGGGTGCACCCCCGCCGTCGCGGACAACCCGCGCGACTCGCGCGCGAGGGACAGCGCGCGCTCGCTTCCTGCCAGCGACTCGCCGATCACCATGACGTGGCTGATGCCCGCCTGCTTCGCGCGGACAAGGACCGCGTCCCGGTCGGCATCGAACGCGGCATCGCCCAGGTGGCAGTGCGTGTCGACTAGCGTGTGGGCTGCGGGGTACGCGGCGACGGCGACGACGTCGGTGTCGCGGGCGCAAATTGCGGCGCCGGTGCCCGCGACCCGAACGTCCGCGCTCCGCGCGCGTCCTCACCGGGCCAGCGCTTCTCGATCCAGAGCAGCACCGGCGCGGCGATATAGATCGACGAGAAGGTGCCGGTAAAAATGCCGAACGACATCACCCACGCGAACGGCCGGATCACTTCGCCGGCGAGCAGGAGCAGCGACAGCGTCGTGGCGATCGTCGTGCCGTGCGTCAGCACCGAGCGCGGCAGCGTCTCGTTGATCGAGAGATTGAGAATCTCGTAGAGATTCTGGCGCCGGTATTTGCGCAGGTTTTCGCGCACGCGGTCGAAGATGATGATGGTGTCGTTCAGCGAGTATCCCACCACCGTCAGCACCGCGCCCACGACCACGAGGCTCACTTCGAGATGCATGACGCTGATGAACGCGATCGTCGCCACGACGTCGTGCGCCGTCGCGATGGTCGCCGCGAGGCCGAAGCGCCACTCGAACCGGAACGCCAGGTAAATCAAGGTCACCACAAAGCTGAACAGGATCGCCATGAGCGCTTTGCCCTGCAGCTCGCGGCCCACTTTCGGTCCTACCGACTGGCGCTGCGCCAGCTTGTACTGTCCCGGGCCCATGCTCCGGTCGAGCGCGCGGGCGACGGAATCGGCGACCGCCTGCGTGCCCGCGTCACCTTCGGACGCCTGCGAGCCAAGCCGGGCGCGCACCATATAGGAGGTGTCGGAACCGAAGTTGTAGACGTCGGCGCCCTTGAGGCCTACCTGGTCCAGCGCCGCCCGGATTTGCCCGGTCTCCACCTTGTGCGCGGCTTCGAACTGCACCGACGTACCGCCGGTGAATTCGATGCTGTAGTTGATCCCGCGGATCAATAAGAAGACGAGCCCGACGAGCATGATGGCACCCGTCAGCGAGAACGCGAACCGGCGCCACTTGATGAAGTCGTAATTGGCGTTCGAAAAGAGTCGGATCATCAGATGCTCAAGGTGACCATGTCGGGCCGCCGGTGCAACCAGATCAGGAACATCGTCTTCACGACGAAGATCGCGGAGATCATCGAGGCGGCGATACCGATGATCAGGGTGATCGCAAAGCCCTGGACCGGGCCCGTGCCGACCGCGTAGAGAATCAAGGCCGTGAGCACGGTGCTGACGTTGGAGTCGACAATGGCGTTCATGGCGTGCAGGAAGCCGTCGTCCACGGCAATCCGGAGCGACTTGCCGTGCACGAGCTCCTCACGGATCCGCTCGAAAATCAGCACGTTCGCATCCACGGCGATTCCGATGGACAGGACGAATCCAGCCAGACCTGGCAAAGTCAGCGTGAAGCCGAACATCGCGAGCCCCGCGATCGTGAACAGGCAGTAGAGCGTCAGCGCGGCCACCGCGAGCGCGCCCGACATGCGGTAGTATCCGATCATGATCAGGATCACGAGCACGATCCCGACGACCCCCGCCCGTATGCCATCGTGGACTGAATCCGCGCCCAATGTGGCGCTGATCTGGCGCTCGTCCACAATCGTGAGCGGCGCGGGCAACGCACCGGCGCGCAAGACCAGCGCCAGGTCGCTCGCTTCCTGCAGCGGCTTGCTGCCGAGCTCGATCTGACCGTTCGCGCCGATCTGTCCGCGAATGACGGGCGGCTGTCCTTGCACCCGCCCGTCCAGGATGATCGCCATGAAGTCGTTGATGTGCCGGGCGGTTTCGTCCGAGAACTTCCGGGCGCCGCGGTGGCTCAGCTGGAACGCCACGATCGACTGGTTCGTCACCTGATCGCGTCGCGCGACGGCCTTCACCAGCTCCTCGCCCGTGATGATCGGCCGAGACTCGACTGCGTAAAGCGCGCGATAGGGCTGGGCGCTGCGGGACTCCGACTGCGCGCCCCAGCGCAGCTCGATCCCGCGCGGAATCGCCGCGGTGACCTCGGGCCGAGTGATCAAGCTATCGACCAGCGGCCACTGCTCTTCGTGCACCAGGTACTCACCCGGCAGCTGGCCCTGAAACAGCAGCGCCGACAGCACGCCAGGCGCGTTGGCCTCGGCCGCCGAATCGCGCGCCGCCTTCGTCGTATCGCCGCCGAAGAGCTGGGACACCGCCGACGGCGCGGCATTGCTGCGCGACTTCACGCCGGCCTTGCGGAGCGCCGCATCGATGCCGGGCAGCGCATCCTTGAACGCGCCCTTCATGTCGGTAATGCGGAACTCGAGAAAGGCCGTCCGCTGAATGACACCCCGGGCGCGCGCGGGATCCTTCTCGCCCGCGAGCTCGACGATCAGCCGGCACCGGCCCTGGATCTGGACCACGGGCTCCGTCGTGCCGAACTCGTCCACCCGGGTCCGCACGATCCGCTCGGCGCGCTGAATCGCGTCGGCGCAGTCGGGCACGGGGCCTTTCGATTGATCGACCTCGAGCGCCAGGTGGATGCCGCCTTGCAGGTCGAGGCCGAGGTTGATCGGCACGACCCGGACCGTCGTGTCGCGCATGCGACCGGTGGCGCGATCCTCGACGCGCCGGGTCACATTCCGGGGCACGAGCGCAATGATGCTCCCGACGATCAGAACACCGATGAAAATCAATCGCTGGCGAATCTTACCCATCGTTCTCTCTACCGGTTGAGGCTCGCCCGCGCCGCCTGGCGGTCGCGCTCGAGCTGCGCCACCAGCGCCTCGCGGGACGCGAACGCCTGCACGTCGCGCAGGCGCCGGACCCATTCCACGTTTACCGTTTCACCGTACAGCTCGCCGTCGAAATCGAACAGATGAATCTCCAGCGTGCGGGCGTGCTCCCCAAACGTCGGGCGCGGGCCCTGGTTCATCATCCCGCCCAGGATCTGGGAGTCAGAAATCGGGATCCGGGATTCCGACTTCAAGATCCTGACTTCAACAGCATACACACCATCCGGAGGCAACAACTTCCGCGGATCCGGCGATTCCAAATTGATCGTCGGAATCCCGATCGTCCGCCCCCGCCCCGCCCCCCGCACGACCCGGCCGCGAATGCCGTAGCGCCGGCCGAGCCACCGCGCCGCCGAGTCCAGATCGCCGTGGGCGAGCGCGGTGCGAATCATGGTCGACGAGATCGGCTGCCCGTCTTCCCGCACCGGATCCACCACCGCGACGCCGAAATTCCGGTTGCGCGCGAGACGCTGCACCAGCTCGACGTCGCCGCCCCGCCCCCGGCCGAAGCCGTGATCGAATCCCATCACGAGCTCGCGCAGCGCGTATTGCTCGCACAACCGCTGCACGAACGCCTCGGCGTCGAGCTGCGCGATCGCGGGCGTGAACGGCATTACGACGAACTCCGCAATACCGGCCGCTCGCACGAGGTCTTCCTTCTCGTCCGGCAGCGTCAGCAACTTCGGCGCCCCAGCCGGATTCACGACCGCCAGCGGATGCGGGTCGAACGTCACCACCACGCTCTCGAGCTGCCCGGCCCGCGCGCGACGCGTCACCTCGGCCAGCACCGCCTGATGCCCGCGGTGCACGCCATCGAAGGTACCCAGAGTGACGACCGCGCCGCTCATGAGTCCCCGGCCACCACCACGCGCGGCTTCAGAAGCTCACCCGACTGCTCAGCGATCGCCAGCAATTCGTCGCCGGCAAAGAGAGCGACACGCTCCCCGCTCCCGGCTCCCGGCTCCTCGGCAGAAATCGGTCGGCCGTGCAGCACGGCCTCCCGTTCCTTCTCATCTATCTGGCGGCGCGGCAGGTGGGCGACCAGTACCGCCGCATTCTGCAACGTCGCTTGCGTTACGGCTTCGGGTGCGACGGCGTCCTCGAGACGGAGCGGCCCCACGGCCGTGCGCCGCAGCGCCGTCACATGCGCGCCGCAACCCAACTTCGCCCCGATGTCCCGCGCCAGCGATCGCAGATACGTCCCCGCACTCACCGTCGCGCGAAACTGCAGATCAGGGACCGCCGCTTCGAGAATCTCCAGCTCCCTGACCTCGACCTGCCGCGCGGCGGGTGCGACGACTTCTCCGCGCCGCGCGCGCCGATACGCACGCTCTCCGTCGATCTTCACCGCGGAGTACGCCGGCGGCCGCTGGGCGTAGGTGCCGCGAAAGCTGCTGATCACCTCCGCCAGCTGTCCCGGCGTGATGCCCGTCCAGGGCGCGGTCGCCAGCACCGTTCCGGTCAGGTCGTCGGTGTCCGTCGTGACGCCGAGGCGAATGACGCCCTCGTAGGTCTTGGGCCAGTCCGCGGCGAACGGCGCGAGCCGCGTCGCGCGCCCGACAACCAATACGAGCAACCCCTTGGCGAACGGGTCCAGCGTGCCCAGATGTCCAACGCGCTGTTCGCCGAGCGCACGGCGGACGATGTCCACGACATCATGTGAGGTAGGGCCGGCCGGTTTTGCGACCAGCGCCACGCCGCCCTGCCCCTGGCTCAGTCGTCCGACTCCTTCAGCTCCTTCAGGACGCGGTCGATACGCTGCGCGTGCTCCAGCCCCCGATCCAGATGGAAATGCAGCTCCGGGCTGGTGCGCAGGTGCAGCTCCTTCGAGAGTTGGGCCCGCAGAAAGCGCGCGGCGCTCGCGAGTCCTTCGAGCGACGTCGCTTTCTCTTCGTCCGATCCCATGACGCTCACCCGCACGTTCGCGTGCGAGAGATCGGGTGAGACGTCGACGCCCGTGACCGTGACGAAGCCGATCCGGGGATCACGCACATCGCCGGTGAGAAACGCACCGACGGCTTGCCGGATCAGCTCGCTCACGCGCTCGGGACGGTGACTGCGCCGCTTCATCAGAGATAGCTCGTGGTCGTATCGACGATCCGGGCCCCATCGGCGCCCGCGACCAGCTTGTCCGCTTCCCGCAGCACACTCTCGGCGTGCCGCCGGTCGGTGCTCGCCACCGCGGCCGTCAGCTCGGCGCGCTGCCACAGGTCCTGATGCGCCGTCTCGGCGACCGAAACGTTGAAACGGTTGTGCATCCGGTCCCTCAAACTCTTCACGATGGTGCGTTTGTCCTTGAGCGACTGGCACCCGGGCAGATGCAGCTCCCACACCATCACCCCCACAATCACGACTCAGCGGCGCTGAGCGAGCGCGCGACCTCCTCGATGCGATACGACTCGATCAGATCGCCGACCTTCACGTCGTTGAAGTTCTCGATGCCGATGCCGCACTCGAAGCCTTCGCGCACTTCGCGCACGTCGTCCTTGAAGCGCTTCAGCGACGACAGCGTGCCGTCGTAGACCTCGACGCCGTCGCGGATCACACGGACCCGGCCGGTGCGCGGGATGACGCCGGAGCGCACGAAGCACCCCGCGATCGTGCCGATCTTCGCTATCTTGAAGATCTGGCGGACTTCGGCCTCGCCCAGCACCACTTCCTTCTTTTCGGGCGCGAGCAGGCCTTCCATCGCCAGCTTCACCTCTTCGACCGCCTCGTAAATGATCCGGTAGGTGCGGATCTCCACGCGCTCGCGATCGGCGGCCGCGCGCGCGTTGGAGTCGGGACGCACGTGGAAGCCGACGATGATCGCCCCCGACGCCCGCGCGAGCAGGACGTCGGACTCGGTGATCGCGCCGACGCCGCGATGGACGATCTCGACCTTGACCTCGGCCGTCGAGAGCTGCGACAGCGCATCGGCCAGGGCTTCGGCGGGGCCCCCTTGATCGGCCTTGATGATGATCCGCAGCGTCGCCACACCGCCGGCGGCCGCGTCGGCCATGAAGTCTTCGAGCGTCTTGACCCGGCCCGAACGCCGGTGCTGCGCTTCGCGCTCGAGGCGCTGGCGCTTCTGCGCGATGTCGCGCGCTTCCGCCGCGTCGGCCATCGCGAGGAAGGTGTCCCCCGCTTCCGGCACGCCTTCGAACCCGAGGATCTGGACCGGCGTCGACGGTCCGGCGTCCGGCTCGGTCCCGCCGCGCTCGTCGTACATCGCGCGGACGCGGCCCGAATACTGGCCGCAGATGAAATCGTCGCCCACGCGCAGCGTGCCGGTCTGTACGATGATCGTGGCGAGCGCGCCCTTCCCCGGATCGAGCTGCGCCTCCAGCACCGTGCCCTGCGCCTTGCGATCGGGATTGGCCTTGAGATCGAGCAGCTCGGCCTGCAGCAGCACCTGCTCCAGCAACTCGTCGATGCCCGTGCCCTTCTTGGCGGAGATCGGCGTCGCCAGCGTCGTGCCGCCAAATTCTTCGAGCACGACGCCGTGGGCCAGCAGGTCCTGCTTCACCTTCTGCACGTTGGCGGTCGGCAGGTCGATCTTGTTGATCGCGACGACGAGCGGCACGCCGGCGTTCTTGGCGTGGGAGATCGCCTCGATCGTCTGCGGCATGATCGCGTCATCGGCGGCGACGACGAGCACCACGATATCCGTGACCTGCGCGCCGCGCGCGCGCATCGCCGTAAAGGCCTCGTGACCCGGCGTGTCGAGGAACGTGATCCTCCGGCTGTCCTTCAGCGTGACCTGATAGGCGCCGATGTGCTGCGTGATGCCGCCGGCCTCGCCCGCAACGACGTTCGTCTTGCGGACATAGTCGAGCAGCGACGTCTTCCCGTGATCGACGTGGCCCATGATCGTCACGATCGGCGGCCGGGGCTTCAGGGTCTCGACGGCGTCCTGGGTCTGCTCCGTCTGGGTGGTCGCGTATTCCTCTTCGCGGACCGCCTGGAACCCGAAGGCCGACGCGATCAACTCGATCATGTCGAAATCGAGCCGCTGGTTGATCGTGACCATCTGGCCGAGCTCTTTGAAGGCGAAGGTGACGATCTGCGTCGGCGGCACCTTCAGCGTATTGGCGAGCTCGGAGACGGTGATGAACTCCGTGACGCGCACGAGCGTCTTCTCGCGCTCGCGCTCTTCGCGGCGCCGCTCCTCCTGCACCTCGCGGAACGACGGTCCCTCCTCGCGACGGTGGACGCCCTTCTTGCCGACGGGCGCCTTCAGCGTCGCGAGCGTGCGCGAGATGTTCTGCGCCACCGCTTCCTGATCGACCAGCGACTTCTTGCCCTTCTTGCGCTTCTTGCCCTTCTCTCTGCGCCGCTCATCGAGCGGCGGCGCGCCCGGCGCGGCGGACGCCACGGGCCGCGGCGGCGGAGCGCTGGGAGCGCCAGGGCCGCCGCCCGACGGTGTGCCGCGGGCGACGGGCCGGGGACGCACCGGCGTGGGGATGAAAGGCCGTGGCGGCGGTGAGGACGACGGCGCCGAGAAAACCGGCGGCGAAGGGGCGGCGGAGGGCGGCGGCGGCGCAAAGGTCAGACTTGCCGTGGCGGTCGACGTCTCCGCCGACTCAGCCGGGGCGAGATCCTTGAAGAGCGCCGCGGCGCGCTGTTCGAGCGACGGCGCGGCCTTCTCCTCTTCCTGCTCGCGGACCGCGGTCTCGAGCACCAGCCGCGCGCGCTCGGCATCCGCCGCTTCGGCGGCCGCGACTTCAGCCGCGGCGGCGTCGGCGGCGGCGACTTCGGCGGCGGTGCGACGGCGGCGCTTGGGGCGGTTGTCGCCTGCCGCGACCGGCTCGGGCTCGGGCTCGACAGCCTTGGCCGCGGCGCGGCGCCGTTTCGGCGGCGTCGCCGGCTGCTTCTGCTTGCGCTTGTCGCGCTCCCAGCGCGCGCGCATCAGCGACACCTGCTCGTCCTTGAGCGGCGTGAGATGACTGCGCACGAAAATGTCCATCTCCTTGAGCATGCCCATCAGCTGCTCGCTGGAGATGCCGAACTCTGCCGCTAAATCGTGGATCCGCGTTGTTGCCACTCACCCCTCGCTATCGGCTATCTGCTATCGGCGATCAGGCCGCGGGCCAACGCGGCGTCCATCACTCCAACCGCCTGCACCGGCGGCTTCCCGAGTCCCTCCCCCAGCTCCTCCGCGTCGGGCCCGCGGAGTACGGGGACCTTCTTGCCGTCCGCCAGCCGCCCGACTTTCTCCAGTGTTCGCGGCCCGGCGTCCGACGCCAACACCACACAGACCACCTTGCCGCGTTGCAACCCTGCTCGCACGCCCGCCACACCGATCACGACGTTGCCTGCCCGCAATCCCAGACCGAGCAGCCGCGTGATTTTCGCACTCACGCCGTCGTCTTACCCGCTTCTTCCTCTTCGCCGCCTTCCTCGGTCATCTCGTTCAAGAAGGCCATCATCTTGTCCGCGAGATCGGGCGTCATCCCGGGCAACAGATCGACTTCTTCGCGCTCCAGGTCGAGAATGTCCTGCAGCGTCTTCTTGCCCGCCTGCTCGAGCACCGCGACGAGCTCCGGCGAGAGTCCCTTCATCTCGCTCAGCGCCACCTGCGTGACCGATTCATCGGTCGGCGGCAGCGGCGCGAACAGCGGGCCTTCGCCGCCACGCTCGAGCCATTCGCGACTCGAATAGAGATCGACTTTCCAGCCCGTGAGCTCGGAGGCGAGCCGGACGTTCTGCCCGTTCCGCCCGATCGCGAGCGACAGCTGGTCCTCGTCCACGATCGCCTGAATCGTCTTCGATTCGGGATCCGAGAAGACGCGCGCCACCCTCGCCGGCGCGAGCGACAGCTTGGCAAAGCGCTCGGGGTCCGACGACCACGGGACGATGTCGATCCGCTCCCCATTCAGCTCGTTGACCACCGCCTGCACGCGCGACCCCTTGAGCCCGACGCACGCCCCGACCGGATCGATGCCGTCGTCACGCGACCAGA
>Ga0134079_10000310_pt1 | contig 12792 bp, 8 predicted proteins | sample 15_taG_2_FD_119770 | JGI IMG/M metagenome (GOLD analysis project Ga0134079, IMG submission 119770) | Grasslands soil microbial communities from the Angelo Coastal Reserve, California, USA - 15_D_Rain_40cm_2_09182015 | ecosystem: Environmental > Terrestrial > Soil > Grasslands ...
AAGCACCCCGCGCTGATCGTGCAGCCGCGCGGCGCTGCCGACGTGAAACAAGCGGTCGACTTCGCGCGCGCGTCGAATCTGCTCGTCGCGGTGAAGTGCGGCGGCCACAGCCCGTCGGGCAAGTCGACCTGCGACAAGGGGCTGATGATCGACCTCTCGCTGATGCGCAGCGTGCGCGTCGACCCGAAAGCGAAGATCGCGCGCGTCGCGGGCGGGAGCCTGCTCGGCGACATGGACAACGAGACGATGGCGTACGGACTCGTGACGACCGCGGGCACCGTCTCGCACACGGGCGTCGCCGGCCTCACGCTCGGCGGGGGCTTCGGCCGCGTCGCGCGCCGCTTCGGGCTCGCGCTCGACAACGTGCGCAGCGTCGACGTCGTGACGGCCGGCGGCGAGATCCTCCGCGCGAGCGCCGACGAGAACCCCGAGCTCTACTGGGGCACGCGCGGCGGCGGCGGCAACTTCGGGATCGTGACCTCCTTCGAGTTCGCGCTGCACCCGATGCAGCGCGAGGTCGTCGGCGGAATCATCATGTTCCCGCTCAAGGACGCGAAGAGCGTGCTCTCGTTCTACTCGGAGTACGAGGGCCAGGCGCCGGACGAGCTGTACTTGAGCGGCGTGATCGTGAGCAATCCGAAGAAACTGAGCGGCGTCGGCTTCCAGAGTTGTTACAGCGGCCCGAAGAGCGAGGCCGAGAAGATCTACGCGAAGATCCGCAGCCTCGGCGTGGCCGTAGCGGACGGCGTGAAGCCGATCGACTACGTCGCGCTCCAGCGCTCGGGCGACAGCGAGGACCCGCGCGCGATCGGCTCGTACACGAAGACGGGCTACGTGAAGAAGATCTCCCCCGCGCTGATCGACGCGATGATCAACGGGCTCGAGGAGCACCCGGACCGCTCCACGACGGTCGGGTTCCAGCATTGCGGCGGCGCGATCGCGCGCGTCGCGAACGACGCGACCGCGTTCCCGCACCGCGACATCCACGCGACCTCGCTGCTGCTCGTCGACTGGCCCGTGGCCGTGGACCCGACGCAGCACATCGCGTGGCTCAAGAAATACTGGGCGACGATCGAGCCGCACACGGACGGCTTCTACACGAACGACGTCGTCGACGAGACGCAGAAGCAAGTCGACGAGAACTATCTCGGCAACTACCCGCGGCTGCTCAAGCTGAAGAACAAGTACGACCCGACGAACCTGTTCCGGCTCAACGCGAACATCGTGCCGACCGTCTGACGCGCGCTCGCGGCCGACGCGAGATCGCGAACCCTCGCGATTACGCCGCCGCGCGGCGGTTGCAGCCTCGCGACCTCGAGCCTCAGCCTTTCGGGATCACGCCGCCTGGAGTCATCTCGTCGATCGCCTGCGGCAGAATCTGCGCAAGCTTCTGGGTGAGCTCGGCGACCGGCATCCCGGTCTTGGCCGACATCTCCTTGAGCAGGTCCGTGCCGAGCACTTGCTGCACGTGCTCGGCGGCGATCGGTTGATTCGGACCCGTGCCGACCCAAGAGCGCACCGTGGGTCCGAACCCCTGCCTCTCGAATTGGCTCACCACGCCCTGCACGCCGCCATTGCGGCGTACGACGTCCGTCACGACGGCGCCGACGACTCCGCCCAAAACACCATCGAGCAATCCCATCACCTGCTCCGCGGAATGAGCTGCGAACGCTCAAAGCTCGCGAATTCTACTGAAGCGGACGCGGCCATGCTCAGCTGCCCGAGCGCTGGATCACGAACAGCCCGAACGAATCCGGCACCACCGCGCCGCGGCGCCCGGGCGGAGCCCCGGCCGGCGGCGCGCCGAACTTGGCCGTCACGACGAAGATCCGATGGGTTGTCGGGTCGAGCCCCATGTTGCGCGAGCCCGGCGACGTCGCGAGGTTCTGCACGACGGTGTAGTGGTCGGGCGAGTCCTCGTGGATCACGGTCAGCGTGCCCTCGCCGTTCGCCGTGAACACGTCGCCGGTCGCGGCGTCGTAGCCCGCGCCGTCCACGCCCATTCCGATCGGCGCGGTCGCGACGATCTTGCCGGCCTTGTAGTCCGACACCGCGAGCACGCCGCTGCGGCAGCCGCTGAAGAGCCGCGCGTGTGCGACGTCGATCGCCATCGCGACCGGCTGCTTGCACGACTCCGTGGACCAACGCCGCGTGACCTTGGCCGCGGCGGCGTCGATCTCGACGATCTCGCTCTTGTCGACGAGATTCACGTACACCTTGCCGTCGCCGGCCGGCTGACCGTACTCGGGCTTGCCCCCGAGCTCGATCTCGGTCACGCGCGCGCCGGCGCGCGGCTCGATCACGGTCGCCGAGTTCGCGTCGCCGTTCAAGCTGAACACGCGCTTCGACGCCGGGTCGTAGACGATCGCGTCCGCGTCCTCGGCCGCGGGAATCCGCTTGAGCTCCTTCAAGCTCTTCAAATCGAACATCACGACGGATTTGTCCTGGCTCGACGTCGCGAAACCGTGGCCCGTGTCGGCGACGATCGCGGTGCCGTGCGCGCCGTTGATGCCGGTGACCTCGCCGACGAGCTTGCCCGAGTCTTCGTCGACGACCATCACGCGGTTCTGCCGCGCGACGTACACGCGATGGCTCGGCGGATCGGGCACGACGTAATCCCAGAAGCCGTCGCCGCCGAGCGTGTAAGTGTGCGTGATCGAGTAACCCGGAGACTCGGCGAGCGCAGGCGCAGCGAGCGCGCACGCCGATAGGAGCATCGCGAATCGCACTTTAGTTCTCCTTCTTAATGTGTCAGGCGTGGACGGACCGCGAAGACATGGTACGCGCGCAACGACGCGGCGCGTAGCACTTCAAGCATTCGGACACTCCAGAGGCTTCCGTGAGCTGCGCCGAGCACATGTCGGATTCCGTCGCGTCAATGAGCCGAACGGATTAGGAACGTCCACCACCGTTGGCCGTCCTAATTTAACAGTCAGCGCTTCTGATAGTCGGCGTGGTCGACCTGCGTGTGACCGCCGCCGTTTCCAATGACGTTCCCAACTTCGTCCACGGCATAACGCAGGGGGCTATATGAACTTTTTTTTCGACCACGGCAGATCCGGCCCGACGACGCTTCGGCGCGGAGTCCCTGACCCGCGGAAGCACTGGAGGGCGCCGGGATCGACCACGGGACTCGAAACGGAGGGGGATCATCTCCGGGCCGTCGGCCGCGAGGCGCGGTCGACGTCGGCTCTCGTCACGCGCTTGCAACGGCTCCGAGGGATCCTGAGACCGACGCCGCACGTGCCGCTGGCCATGACGGGCGTGAATCTCTTCGCCAAGCTCGAGTACGTCAACCCGATCGGAAGCATCAAGGACCGCGCCGCGTACTGGATCCTCAAGCGAGCGGCGGAGCGAGGCGAGATCGGCGAGGAGACTACGGTGATCGAGTCGTCCTCCGGCAACTTTGCCGTCGCTCTCGCGGCCCTCGCGCGCCTCGTCGGCCTCAAGTTCATCCCCGTCATCGACCCGAATATCTCCAGCGGCTACGAGTCGTTTCTCCGACGCACGTGTCCGACGGTGGTGAAGGTCGAGGAGCGTGACGACACGGGCGGATTCCTGAAGACGCGCCTCGACATGGTGAAGCATCTCTGCGCGACGGTGCCGAACGCCTACTGGACGAACCAGTACGGGAACCCGGACGCCGTGGAGGCGCACTACGAGCTCACGGCGGCGGAGATCTGCACCGACTTCGACTCGGTCGATTATGTGTTCCTCGGCGTCAGCACGGCGGGAACGATCGCGGGCGTGTCTCGTCGGCTCAAGGAGCGTTATCCAAAGATTCGAGTCATCGCGGTCGATGCCGTGGGCTCCGCGATCTTCGGTGGCGCACCCCACAAACGCCACATACCGGGCATCGGGTCGAGCATCGTGCCGCCGTTGCTGTCGCAGGCGCGCATCGACGACGTCGTCTGGGTATCCGAACGCGAGACGGTTGAAGCGTGCCGGGAGCTTCTCACGACCCACGGACTGTTCGTCGGCGGCTCGAGCGGCAGCGCGTTCGCAGCGATCAACAGGTATGTGCCCATGCTCGCCCGTGAAGCCAAGAGGCCGACGGTCGTTTTCCTGTGCGCCGACCGCGGGACGCCGTACCTCGACACAGTGTTCGATCCCGCTTGGGCGACGAGGCTCGAGTAAACGCCATGGACTTCGAGCTCTCGATCATCAACGGCAAGACGGTATCCGATATCGTCCACGCGCGGTGCGCGGAGTGCGTCGAGATCGTTCGCGACGCGTATCTCGCGCACGCCGAGGGACGGTCCGTCAATCCGAATAGCCACTTCCTGCGATTCCCCGAGAAGCCCGATTGCCGGATCATCGCGCTGCCGGCGTACCTCGGCAACGGCTTCGACGTGGCCGGGCTGAAATGGATCGCGAGTTACCCGGCCAACGTGCAACGAGGCATCCCGCGCGCTTCGGCCGTGCTGGTCCTGAATAGCTACGAGACGGGCTATCCGTTCGCCGTACTCGAGAGCTCGATCATCTCGGCCGCGCGCACGGCCGCCTCGGCCGCTCTCGCCGCGCACTGGTTGAGCGGGCAATCGCGCCGGGCGCGCTCGCTCGGCGTCGTAGGCACGGGGCTCATCGCCCGCTACGTCTACGAGTTCCTCGTCGCGACCGGTTGGACGATCGAGGAAGTGCGGCTGTTCGACCGCTCGCCTCTCGAGAGCGAGAAGTTCAGGAAGACGTGCCACCTCGAGCGGCACCGAGCCGTCACGATCGTTCCCGACGTCGTTCAACTTCTCACGGCCTCGGACCTGATCGTTTTCACGACCACGGCTTCGACGCCGCACGTCGACGATCCCGCGCTGTTCGAGCACAACCCGCTCGTGCTGCACATCTCTCTCCGCGATCTCGCTCCGGAGATCCTGCTCAAGTCGCAGAACGTCGTCGACGACGTCGAGCACGTGATGAAGGCCGACACCTCCGCGCACCTCGCGGAGAAGATGACGGGCAATCGAGACTTCGTGACGGGCACGCTCGCCGACATCATGCTCGGGCGGCGATCGGTGAGCGCCGATGGTCCGATCGTCTTCTCGCCGTTCGGGATGGGGATCCTCGATCTCGCGGTCGGCAAATGGGTGTACGACCAAGCGGTCGCGAGCGGCAAAGACCTGCGCTTGGCCGATTTCTTCTACGAGACCGCGCGATGAGCGTCGCCCCGACCACCGCGTGGGCGCCGAGCGTCGCGACGACCGGCCTCGAAGGCGTGTTCGCCGAGCTGCTGGCCGACGTTCTGCACCTCGAGCGCGTGCCGGTCGACAGCCATTTCTTCGACGAGCTCGGCGCCGACTCGTTGGTCATGGCGCATTTCTGCGCGCGCGTGAGGAAGCTCAAGGATCTGCCGCCGGTATCGATGAGGGAGATCTACCGGCATCCGACGATCAGAAGCCTCGCGGCGTCGCTCGCGCACGTCGCCGCGAAACCTGAGCAGTCGGCGCGTGCAGCCGCGATCGAGGCCCCGACGCGGACCCGCGCGCACGAGTACGTGCTCTGCGGAGCGCTGCAGGCGCTCTTCTACCTCGGCTATTCCTATCTCGGCGTGCTCGCCGCGAGCGAGGGTTACGCGTGGTTCTTGGCGGGATCGGTGGGCGTCGCGAGCTACTTCCGCTTGGTCCTATTCAGCGCCGCGGCCTTCCTCGTCGTGGGCACGGTTCCGATCGCCGCGAAGTGGCTGCTGATCGGTCGCTGGACGCCGCGCCAGATCCGAATCTGGAGCCTCGCGTACGTGCGTTTCTGGGTCGTGAAGACGCTGATCCGGTCGAACTTCGTCGCCCATCTGTTCATCGGCTCGCCGCTCTATGGGCTCTATCTCAGGGCGCTCGGCGCGAAGGTCGGGCCGGGCGCCGTGATCTTGTCGCGGCGCATGCCGGTCTGCACGGATCTCCTCACGATCGGCGCGGGGACCGTGATCCGCAGGGACGCACTGTTCCTCTGCTACCGCGCACAGGCCGGGCGGATCGAGATCGGGCCCGTCACGCTCGGCCGGGACGCGTTCGTCGGCGAAGGCAGCGTGCTCGACATCGACACGTCGATCGGCGACGGCGCGCAGCTCGGCCACTCGTCCGCGCTGCTGAGCGGCCAGTCGGTGCCGGCCGGCGAGCGGTGGCACGGATCTCCGGCGCAGCGCACGGAGGTGAGCTACTTGCGAGTCGCGCCGGCTCGTTGCGGCACATCGCGCCGGGTGAGGTATTCGGCGCTCACTCTGCTCGGGATCCTGTTCCTGTGGGCGCCGCTCGTCGAGGCCGGTGTCGGCCTGCTGTTCGTCGCCGTGTCGGCGCTCGTCGACGTGCTCGACCCGAGCCTGCAATCCGACACGGGCGTGTTGACGTTCCGAGTCTTCTTCGTCGAAGCGTTGGTCTTCTCGGTCGTGCTCTTCTTCGGCCCGGTGCTCGTCGGGCTCCTGGCCGTCGGCGCCGTTCCTCGCTTGTTGAGCCCGCTGATCGAGCCGGACACGGTCTATCCGCTCTACGGGTTCCACTACGGAGTGCAGCGCCTGATCGCGGCCGTAAGCCGGATGGAGTTCTTTCCGCTCCTGTTCGGCGACAGCTCTTACATCGTGCGCTACTTGAGCTGGGTCGGATATCGCTTGAAACCCTTCGTGCAGACCGGCTCGAATTTCGGCAGCGAGGTCAAGACCTCGAATCCGACGCTCACCTCCGTCGGCTTGGGAACGATGGTCGCCGACGGGCTCAGCATCATCAACGACGAGGTCTCGAGCACCTCGTTCCGCGTGTCGCGCGCGGCGATCGGGCCGCGCAGCTACACCGGCAACGACGTGATCTACCCGGCCGGCGCGGCGACGGGCGACAACTGCCTGCTCGCGATCAAGGCGCTGGTTCCGCTCGACGGTAAGCCTCGTGAAGGAGTCGGCCTGCTCGGCTCGCCGGCCTTCGAGATCCCGCGCTCCGTCGAGCGCGACAGCCGGTTCGACCACCTGCGCACGGGAGAAGCGTTGCGCCGCGGCCTGACCGCGAAGAACCGGTTCAACCTTCGAACGATCGGCATCTTCCTGGTCACGCGCTGGCTCGGCATCTTGCTGGTCACGGTCATCGACCTGGCCGCGCTCGAATTCTTCTACGGCGTACTCGCGCAGACGATCATGGCCGCGCTGTTTGCGGCGAGCGCCGTCGTCGCTGCCGTTTACTACGCATCGGTCGAGCGCGGCTTCGAAGCGATCAGCCCGCCGCCACCGGCCATTTGCTCCATCTACGACGTGCGCTTCTGGTGGGTCGAGCGGATTTGGAAGCTGCACCCGATCCACTTCTTCCACATCTTCGACGGCACGCCGTTCAAGAGCATGCTCTGGCGGCTCATCGGCGTGCGCGTCGGCAAGCGCGTCTTCGACGACGGCGTGTACATCTCCGAGCCGCAACTGACCGGCGTCGGCGACGAATGCGTTCTCAACGACCGGAGCAAGATCCAATGCGAGTCGCAGGAGGACGGCACGTACAAGTCGGGGCGCAGCACGCTCGGCAACGGCTGCACGATCGGCGTCGGCGGTTTCGTTCACTACGGCGTCACGATGGGTGACGGCTCCGCGCTCGCCGCGGACTCGTTCCTGATGAAGGGCGAGCACGTTCCGCCCGGCGCGAGATGGGGAGGGAACCCGGCGAGGGAACTATGAGATGAGAAACGTTGGCATGCCCGCCCGGAACGCGTCGACGGCCGCGAAGCGCGACAGGGAGTTCTGGAGCACTGCGCTGCTCGCCTGCGGATTCACCGCGCTGCCGCGGTGGACCTCGAGCCCGGAGCGTGGCGTCGCCGAGCACGCGGCGAAGCTGCCCGACGATCTCGCGGCGGCGTTGCGCCGGCTCGCGGACGAGCTCTCGGTGTCGCTCTCCTCGGTGCTCCTCTGCGCGCACGCGAAGGTGCTCGGCGCGCTCTCGGGAGAGCGCGACGTGTGCACGGGCTACGCCGCGGCGGGCCGCGCGCCGTTGCCGTGCGCGCTGACGACGACGACGCGCTCGTGGCGGGAGCTGCTCGTGGCAACGGCCCAGGCCGAGTCGGAGCTCCTGTCGCACGCCGATTTCCCGGTCGCCGATCTCGCCCGCGAGCTCGGCCTCGCCGAGCCGCTGTTCGAGACCGTGCTCGAGCCCGCCGCGGGCGACGACGAGCTCGGCGAACAGACGATTCTCAGCGTCGGCTTCGTGGCAGCCCATGGGCTTACGCTGCGGCTGCGCTACAGGACGGAGGCGCTCGACGCGGACTACGCCGCGCGGATCGCGGGATATCACGCAAACGCACTCGCGTCGATCGCGGCCGATCCGGCCACGGAGCACGCGCAGGTGTCGTTGCTCTCCGCCGAGGAGCTGCGGTTCCAGCTTCATGATCTCGCCGGACCGCAGCGCACGCTGCCGGCGCGGCGTGCCCACGAGCTCTTCGAGGAGCGAGCCAAAGCCCACCCCGACGCCGTGGCCGCCCAGCACGCCGGCAGGCAGTGGACCTACGGCGAGCTCAACCGCCACGCGAATCAGCTCGCGCGAGCCCTGCGCGCGAGGGGGCTGTTCCGCGAAGGCGTCGTCGGCGTCGTGACCGAGCGCAATTTGGACTGGATGACCGCCGTGCTCGCGATCTTCAAGGCCGGCGGCACGTATCTGCCCATCGAGCCGCATTTCCCGCCCGAGCGCATCGCGAAAACGCTCTCCCGCTCGGGCTGCCGGCTCGTGCTGACCGAGCGCGCCAGCACCGCGATGCTCGACCGGGCACTCCAGTCGCTGTCCGGCACCCAGACGCTCTTCATCGACGCGGCCTACGAGGAGGGCCATGCCGACGGCGATCTCGGCATCGACGTCGCGCCCGACCAGCTCGCATACATCTACTTCACCTCCGGCTCCACCGGCGAGCCGAAGGGCGCGATGTGCGAGCACTCAGGTCTGCTCAATCACCTTTTCGCGAAGATCGACGACCTCGAAATCCGCGCGGGGACGGTCGTCGCCCAGACCGCGCCGCAGTGCTTCGACATCTCGCTCTGGCAACTGCTCTCCGCGCTCCTGGTCGGCGGTCGAACGCTGCTCATCGAGCAGCAGGCGATCCTCGACGCGAAGCGTTTCGTCGACGAAATCGTCGACGGCGCGGTCAACGTGGCTCAGGTCGTGCCGTCGTACCTCGAAGTCGTCCTGTCCTATCTCGAGAAGCACCCGCGCGAGCTGCCGGATCTCGAGTACGTCTCGGTCACGGGCGAGGCGCTGAAGAAGGAGCTCACGCGGCGCTGGTTCTCAGCTCAGCCCGGCATCAAGCTCGTGAATGCGTACGGGCTCACCGAGACCTCCGACGACACGAACCACGAGGTCATGGACGCCGTGCCGGCTCGAGAGTCCGTTCCGCTCGGCCGGCCCGTCAACAACGTGCACGTCTACATCGTCGACGAGCGCCTGTCGCCGGTCCCGCTCGGCGCACCGGGCGAGATCGTGTTCTCCGGAATATGCGTCGGCCGCGGGTATGTCAACGATCCCGAACGCACGCAACGAGCGTTCCTCGCCGATCCGCACCGCGACGGTCAGAAACTGTATCGCAGCGGCGACTATGGCCGCTGGCTCCCCGACGGAAAGTTGGAGTTCCTCGGGCGGCACGATGCTCAGGTCAAGATCGGCGGCTTCCGAATAGAGATCGGCGAGATCGAGAGCACGCTCATGCAATTGGTCGGCGTGCGCGAGGGCGCGGTCGTGGTCAGCGAGCGTGCGGGCCGCGGCAAGCGCCTCGTCGCTTTCTACTCCGGCTCTCGGCCGCTCGATCCCGATGCGCTGCGCGATCGACTGCGCGAGTTGCTGCCGCAGTACATGGTTCCTTCGGCCTTCCATTGGCGAGAGGCGCTGCCGTTGACGGACAACGGCAAGGTCGACAGAAAGGCGTTGACGGCGACCGCGGCGGAGCTCGACGTCGTCGAACGGGACCGCGACCGCCCGGGCACGCCGACCGAGCATTGGATAGCGGCAGCTTGGGCGAAGGTCCTCGGCATCCCGGCGGACCGGATCGGCCGCGTGGCGCGATTCTTCGAGCTCGGCGGCACGTCGCTCTCGGCATTGAGGCTCGCGATCGCGCTGGATCGCGCCGTGTCGGTCGGCGACCTCGCCGATAACCCGACCCTCGCCGATCTCGCCAAGCGAGTCGACGAGCGGTCCCCACAGCGGCTCGCAACGGTTCCACAACGGTTGCCTGCCGGCTGAAGCGCGGCCACCGAAAGGGGCATCTCGACATGTCATCCTCGCCGGCGACCTTACCGTCCTCATCGTCGACCTCGCGGCTCGAGGTGGAGGCGCGCTCGCAGAAGCCCGCGATGCTGCGCGTCGACGGCATCGACGACGCACCGCGCTGGGCCGCCGAGCACCGCGAGTCGCTGCGCGCGGCCGTCGTCGAGCACGGCTCGCTGCTCGTTCGCGGCCTCGGATTGCGCGACGTGGCGGAGATCGAAGCCGTGTTTCGGCGGCTTGGCAGTCTCGTGACCGAGAGAGAGGCGTTCGCTCCACGAACGCGCTACTCCGAAGGCGTGTACTCCTCGTCGAAGTGGCCGCCGAACCAGCCGATGTGCATGCACCACGAGCTCAGCTATGCGCTCGAGCCTCCGGGCCTGATGCTGTTCGCATGCCTCAAGGCGCCGACCGAACGGGGCTCGACCCCGGTGGCCGACTCGCCGACGGTGCTGCGCGCGCTGCCCGCCGAGCTGATCGAGCGCTTCGAGCGGCTCGGTTGGCTCCTGATCCGCAACTACAACGAGGAAATCGGGGCGTCGATCGCCGAGGCATTCGGCACAGACGACCGCCGCGCCGTCGAGCGTTACTGCGATGAGAACTCGATCGCGTTCGAGTGGCTCGCGGACGGCGCGCTGCGCACTTGGCAGCGCCGCAGCGCCGTCGTCCGTCACCCGCTGACCGGCGAGCGCTGTTGGTTCAACCAGGTCGCGTTCCTCAACGAATGGACCATAGAGCCCGAGGTGCGCGAGTACCTCGTGGACGTCTACGGCCACGACGGACTGCCTTTCAATACGCGCTTCGGCGACGGCGACGCGATCGGCGCGGATGTCGTGCAATTGATCAACCAGGTCTACGACGCGAACACGGCGCGCGAGCCGTGGCGGCCCGGCGACCTGATGCTCGTCGACAACGTCCGCACCGCGCACGGCAGGGAGCCGTTCGAGGGCCCGCGCGAAGTGCTCGTCGCGATGGCCGACGCGCTGCGCTTGGCCGACGGCTCGCCGACGGCTGCGGGGAACGAGAGCTGATGTCGGCCGCGATGTACCCGATAGCACGGAGCCAGTTTCAACTGGCGTGCGACGAAGTGCATAGTTGGTGCGCCCGCCTGGATGTTCCGGCCGAAACAGCCGCTCGCTTATACGAGACGCTCGGGCCCGACGAGCGCGCGCGGTGCGCGCGTTTTCGTTTCGAGCGCGATCGACAGCGTTTCATCGTCGCGCGCGGAGTGCTGCGTGAGCTCTTGGCGCTCTATTTCCAGACTGATCCCGACCGAGTGAGCTTCGTCTACAGTGCCTTCGGCAAGCCCGACCTCGGCCCCGAATTCGGCGACCGTCTCAAGTTCAATCTCTCTCACTCGGCCGAGCTCGCGCTGATCGCCGTCGCCGTCGACTCCGACGTCGGCGTCGACTTGGAATACGTGCGGACGGAAGTCGAATGCGACGAGATCGCGCGCAGCTTTTTTTCGGCGGCCGAAGCCGACCAAATCACGGCGCTCCCGAGCGATCTTCGCGCCGAGGCTTTCTTCGGCTGTTGGACGAAGAAGGAGGCGTACCTGAAAAGCCGCGGCGAGAGCCTCGCGACGGCGTTGAATACCCTTGCCGTGCCGCTGACCACCGGTTCTGCGGATCATTCCTCGGACGTTTGTGTCACCGCGAACGGTGGCGACACGGCCAAGCATTGGTCGCTCTTCACTCTCCGGCCGGCCCCGGGCTACATCGGCGCGCTCGCGGTCGAAGGAATGGGTTGGCGAGTGAGTCAAAGGCAATGGGAGATGCGTCCGGGCTGAGCGCCGCTCGGCCCCGACGTGGCCGTAGTCGCGCGGATGGAGACGCTGCGGCGCGCGACGATCTACGCGTCCGCCGACTCGAAGGCAGCGAGCGACTTGCTGCGTCGCTGATGACCAACGACAAGGCCGCGGCGTCGCAACGGACGACGCCGCGGCTCATGCAGGTTAGAAGCTCTTCGTGTACTGGATGCCGAAGCGCTCCGGCAGCGCCTTCCAGACGAACGGGAACGAGAACTCGTCGTTGTACTTCTCGTCGAGCACGTTCTTCGACCAGAACACGAGCTCCCAGTCCTTGCCCTGGAGCCCGGCGCGCACGTCGAGAACGTCGTACGGGTCGCGCGGGATTACGTCCCAGGGCACCGGGTTAATGGACGTATCGCCCGGGCCCCAGAACGTCGTGCCGACGCGGCGGTAGTCGCCGCGAATCACGACGCTCGTGCCGCTCTTCCTGTTCAGCGGTTTCGTCCACGAAGTGCCGAGGTTGAGCGTGTAATCCGGCACGAGCGGAACCTTCGTACCCACACTCTGCGGCAGCTCGGCGTCCGACTTGATCTTGCTATCCGTCGTCGCGTACGCGAAGTTCACGTCCCAGTTGTCCGTCAGCAGCGCGTTGAGCTCGAGCTCGACGCCGCTGTAGTGCGACTTGTCGATGCTGCCCAAGTTCTGCGTGCTCGACGTGACGAGGAAGATGAAGTAGTACGCGCCGTCGAGATCGGTGTCGAACACCGCGGCACTCAACTGGAGCCGGTTGTTGTTGAGCTGAGTCTTGACGCCGACCTCGATCGTGTCCGCGATCTGCTGGTCGAACGTGTCCTT
>Ga0134079_10000312_pt1 | contig 12776 bp, 12 predicted proteins | sample 15_taG_2_FD_119770 | JGI IMG/M metagenome (GOLD analysis project Ga0134079, IMG submission 119770) | Grasslands soil microbial communities from the Angelo Coastal Reserve, California, USA - 15_D_Rain_40cm_2_09182015 | ecosystem: Environmental > Terrestrial > Soil > Grasslands ...
CCCCTGACCCCCGCTCACCGAGGGAGAGGGGGAACTACAGGGAGGCGGCTCGACCGGCGTCTTCCGGCACGACACCGCCAGCGCGCCGAGCAACACCGCGCCGCCGAGGTAGCACGAGCGGCTCATGGAGTTAGTAGGGGACTATGGCCGGCGGGTCGTCCGCGCTCGAGCGTGGTCGGTAGCGAAACCACGCCCGGCCGGGGAAGCGCGCCCGCAGGAGCTCGTTGCGGGGTCCCAGGTCCCGAACGAAGACGACGGGCCCGCCGAGCGAACCGTCCCGTTCGAAACGTGCCAACGTGAGGAACGGCGCGTATGGCGTCGTCCCCGCCGCGTCCGCCTCAATCTCACGCCGGCATGCCTCCGTCAGGACGCTGCCCTCCGCCAGGACAATCGCTGCGTCCGCTTGCAAGCCCCCGACGGGGTGCACGGGCACCGCCGACCGCGCCGCGTCGAGTAGGCGGGCGCGGCGGACCGCGACGTCATCCGCGGCTTGCACCTCCTCGGCATCGAGCGCCGTCTGGATCCGGCACGCGTCGTCCGTGGACAGGAGGCCCGCGGCTTCACCTGGCGCTAGTCCATAGGCACGCAGCCGCGCCTCGAGACGCGCACGCCACGGCTCGTGCACAAAGACCACTGAGTGGCTCAGCCGCGCATCTTCCATCTGCGCCGAGATGTCGGTCTTCAACTTGGTCCGTCCGGCGTGATAGTAGTACGCCCGCATCTGCACGCTTGAGACGCCCGTGGGTATGAGCCAGGCGTAACACAGGCACAGGGGGACGACGAGTAGGGCCGCGCGTCGCGCCGGTCCCGTGGGGAGCGACTCGGCGACGAGCCCCGGCGCCCGGGCTGCGAAGATGATGAACGCCGGCAGCGCCGTATGCAGAAACCTCGGCCCCGCGAAGAAGCTGTCCGCCGCCCAGTACAGGGCGTACGCGCCCACCGTGGCGCCGATCAAGCCGACGAGCAGCAGGTCCCAGCGCGTGGGGCGTCGCAGGGCGACGAGGGCCGCGAGGATCGGGACGAGCCCCGGTAACGGCCACTCGAACAGATAGCGGTTGAGGCGCATCAGGTTGGCAGACGTCAGGGCCAGCGCGCGTAGCGGCGTATAGGGCACGCCGTACGGGTCCGTGTGAAATCCCAGGCGCTGCCCAGGGCCGTACAAGACGTCGTAGGCGAAGACCAGCGGATGGCCTGTTGTCTGCGCGTTGACATACAGCAGCCATGCCACCGGCACCGCGCCGGTTACGAGCTGCACGATCAACGAGGGCGCACGCGACGGTTCGCGGCGCAAGACGGAAAGCTGAAACAGGCCGATGACGACCGCGACGATGGCCGCGTCGAGCGGCCGAATCGTCGCCATGCCGCCGACGCCCAAACCGATCAGGGCTGCGGCACTCATCACGGCGCGTCCGCGCGGCGCAGAGGCCCCCGCCCAGGCCGGGAGAGCGGCCAGCGCGAGCATCGCCAGCGCAAGAGCGCCGCCATGGTTCATCTCGCTCGCGCCCATGATGAGGACGAACGGGGACAGCGCGAAGAGCAGCGCGCTCGCCCGACCCGGTCCTTCCCCGAACGTGGCCGCCGTAAACCGGTACAGGCCGCAGGCCGTCAACGCGGTGAGGACCGGATTCAGGAGCCAGGCGGCGCGAAACGCGGTGCCCGCGGCGAGCAGCGCCGGCCCACCGATCGGATACATCGAATACCAGCGCCCAGCGTGATCCAGCACACCGGTGACGGAGAAGAACTCCGGGTGAGGCTCGCCCGCGGCGGATAAACGGCCCGAGAGGAGGATTTGCGCGTGGAAGCGCTGCGCCATCTCGTCCTGTGAGAACGGCGCTCGCGCGAAGCAATAGACGGCGAAGGTGGCAGTCAGCGTGAGGACGAGCAACGCGACGAGGGCCTGGAAGGCGCGCGGTGAAGGCTTCAGTACCAGGGCCATGGTCCAGGCGATCGAGCGATCGACGCGCTCGGCGAGGACGAGCCCGAGCGCCAGCGCGACAAGCACGATCAGGCTGCCGCTGGCCAGCCAGTCCCGTACCGCAGCGGACCACCATGGGACTGCGGCGCTGCCGCCGAGCAGATTCGCAACCGGCACGATACCCAGCGCTCCGAGTGTCGCGACCGCCACGAACAGAATCGGCCGCGATCGGCGGCTCACGGCGCGTGCCGGATCTCGAGCACGAGTCGCGCGGGCGCAAGTTGCTCACTGATTCGGTATGGGGCCGCTGCGGCTGTCACGCCGAGCACCCACTCGATCTGACCCTCGAAGTCGCAGATGAGCTTCATCTCGACGACGGCGGGAAGGCCGAGCGCGCGCTCCCGCTCGATGACGGGCTGGCCCTGGTCGTCGTGCGCGCGCGCGGGCTCGAACCGCACGATGAGGCGGCCCGCTCCCTTCACCGTCACGGGGTCACCGGACCCGCAGCGGCGCACGGTCTTGGTGGCGTACTCCACGTGGTAACCGGGCACGCTGTCGCCGGCGAACTCGAACACGACGCGGTCGTATCCGGCTTGTGCCGAAGTCTCGACGGCCCGGATCGCCGCCTGCGGTGCGCGGGCTTTGACGCGATTGGTGACAGCCGTCGTGCCCACGAATGCGGTGTCTTGGCGAGCCGCGAGTGCCGCGGCTGTGGTCGAGGGGCGGTTGGGCCGTGGCGGGGCTTTCTCCCCCCCGCCGCAGGCGAGCACCGTGGCAACCAGGGCGATGCGATAGCTCATGAGGAAAGTTCTACCCGGGATGCCCCGGCGAGTTTATTCCGTAACCAGTTATCTTGAAGCTATGTCCCTGACCTTCATCCGCCTCCCCGCGCCACGTCCTGTGGGTGAGCTGGTCATCACCGCGTCCGACACCGCGATCACCGGGGTGTACTTCCAGACCTCCCGCCGCGGACCGCCGCCGACGCATCAGTCGGGCTGGGTCGAAGCGAAGGAGGGACCGGCCGCCGCGCTGCTCGCGCTCGCCCGAGCGCAGCTCGAGGAATACTTCGCACACACGCGCACCACGTTCGACCTACCACTCGAAGCCCTCGGCTCCCCGTTCGAGCATCGCGTGTGGAACGCGCTGCGAGCCATCCCGTATGGGACGACCACCACCTACGGGGCGCTCGCCAAAAGTCTCGGCGACGTGCGCGGGACCCGCGCCGTGGGACTCGCGAACGGCAAGAACCCGATCCCGATCATCATCCCATGCCACCGCGTGGTGGGTGCCAAGGGCGAGCTGACCGGCTACGGCGGCGGATTGGAAACGAAGCGCTGGCTACTGGAAAACGAGGGCGTGCTGATGCCGCTGGGGAGCTAGCGAGTCCCTTACTTGTGTCGGAAGACGATCCTGCCCCGCGTCAAATCGTACGGCGACAGCGCCAGCGTCACGCGATCTCCCGCCAGCACCCGAATGCGAAACTTGCGCATCTTGCCGGCGATCGTCGCGAGCACGCTATGCCCGTTGTCGAGTGTCACCCGGAACGTGGAGTTGCGCAGCAGCTCCGCAACCTTCCCTTGAATTTCAATCGCCTCTTCTTTGCTCACGCGTCGCTCCTCGGTTCCTCACGCTTGCCGCTGCGCCGCTCCACCAGGGCGCGATGTCCGCAGGCACATTGCTCGACCATGCGGCCGTAGCGATCGGTGCGGAATTCGAGATACTCGCTGCAGGTGGGACAGCGCGCCGGTCCGCGGTCGGCAACCAGCGGGCTGCGCGCGGCTGAACGGTTGGCGTTACTCACTCGAGCGCGGGCGCGACGGTCACCGGCGCGGCCTCGTACAGGAGGGGATGATCACAGCTACACAGGGCACTGCGCGGAATCGCGGGCGCGTGGCTCGCACTCGGCGCGCGATACGTCGTGCCCTCAGAATTATGGATGAAGCCACCGCAACGATGGCAATGAATGGTAGGCATCGCGCAAGCTAGTCGGTCGGACCCCAAATAGCGACTTTTGCGACCGCGTTGAGCACAAACCGGTTGTACTCGGGGGACGAATGACAGGAGTCGCGACTAACACGAGCGGCGGCCGCTTGTTCTACTGGTCCCTCACATCCGCGCTCGCGGGCTTCCTCTTCGGCTTCGACACCGTCGTCATCTCGGGCGCCGAGCAGACGATCCAGCGGTTGTGGAACCTCAGCGCCGCCGTGCACGGTGTCGCGATGGGCGCCGCTCTATACGGTACGGTGCTCGGCTCGCTCATCGGCTCCTGGCCCGCCGATCGCTTCGGCCGCCGGCCCACGCTCCTGGCCGTCGGCGTGCTCTTTCTCGTGTCGGCGCTCGGCAGCGGTTTGGCTCCCAGCGTACCGATCTTCATCATCGCGCGATTCATCGGTGGCCTCGGCATCGGGATCAGCACCGTCGCGGCGCCCCTCTACATCTCCGAGATCGCTCCGCCCGAACGTCGGGGCCGGCTCGCGGCGATGTTCCAGTTCAACATCGTGCTCGGCATCGTGATCGCGTTCGCGTCGAACGCGCTCATCAGCCGGATTGTGGCAGGACCCACCGCGTGGCGCTGGATGCTCGGCGTCGCGGCGGTGCCGTCCCTCACCTATTCGCTGATGTGTTTTGGCCTGCCGGAAAGTCCGCGCTGGCTGCACATGCGCCGCGACGGAACACTCGCCGCTGACCGTCGGGCCGAAGGCTTTTGGAGTTGGCGACTGCGCGTGCCGATCGCGCTTGCATTCCTCGTCGCGTTCTTCAATCAACTCTCCGGCATCAACGCAATTCTTTACTTCGCGCCACGCATCTTCGCCCTGACGGGCCTCGGCGAGCAAGCGGCGCTGCTGCAGTCGGTGGGCATCGGCATCACGAATCTCGCGTTCACATTCGTGGGGCTCTGGCTGATCGACCGGCTGGGCCGGCGCACGCTGCTGCTGATCGGCTCGATCGGCTACATCGTCTCACTGGGCGCGTGCGCGTGGGCGTTCTACACACACCACGAGTCTATCGTCCCGATCTGCATCTTCGCGTTCATCGCGGCGCATGCGATCGGGCAGGGCACCGTGATCTGGGTGCTCATCTCGGAGATCTTCCCGAATCGCTATCGCGCGGCGGGGCAGTCGCTCGGCAGCGCGACTCACTGGGTGTTCGCGGCGTTGCTCACCACCGTATTCCCACTGATGGTCAGCGCGTTCCATCCGGGGACCATCTTCCTGTTCTTCTGCGGGATGATGACGCTGCAGCTCGTGTGGGTGGTGACGATGGTGCCCGAGACGAAGGGTGTGCCGCTGGAGGAGATCCAGCGGCGCCTCGGCCTTGGCTAGCCCCGGGGCCGCGCCCCGGGGTTCACGGCCGGTCATCGTAGGCGCCGGCGAGGTCCTGTGGGACGTCTTTCCCGACGGTGAGCACTTCGGCGGCGCGCCGGCGAACGTGGCCGTGCACGCCGCGGCGCTCGGCGCCGACGCCGCGATGGTGAGCGCGGTGGGCCAGGATGCGCGCGGCGATGCCGCGCTGAAGCAGCTTCGCGCCGTCGGTGTCGTGTGCAGCGCGGTCGCGCGACTGCCCGATCATCCTACCGGCGTCGTCCGCGTCAGCGTCGATGCGAAGGGATTGCCGAGCTACGATATCGCGGCCGGAAGTGCGTGGGATTTTATCCCGTTGACGAGCGCGGTGGAGCACATGGCACAGCGGGCCGACGCGATTTGCTTCGGTACGCTCGCCCAGCGATCGCCAATCTCGCGCGCGACGATCCGGCGCGCGGTGGCGGGCACGCGCGAGCCAGCCTGGCGCCTCTTCGACGTCAATTTGCGGCAGAACTATTACGACGCCGACGTCGTGATCGACTCGTTGGAGTTGGCGAACGCGGTGAAGTTGAATGAGGAGGAGTTGGCCGCAATCGCTCGCCTGTGTCGGCTGGAGAGTGCGACGGTGGTGGAACAGTTGCGCGAGCTGAGTCAGCGGTTCGGACTCAAGCTTGCGGCGTTGACACGTGGGGCGGGCGGGTCGCTGCTCGTCAGCAATCAGGGGGTCTGCGAGGCGCCCGCACCGCCAACGAAGATCGTAGATACGGTCGGCGCGGGTGACGCGTTCACGGCTGCGTTGCTTGTGGGTATCCTGGTGGGCCAGTCGCTGGATGAGGTCAACCGCAGCGCCAATGCCGTGGCCGCCTACGTCTGCTCCCAGCCGGGAGCGACGCCCCCGCTCTCTTCCTCCGTCAGGCTGTCAGTTGCTAAGGGCTAACCGCACGAGTAACACGACGCACCTTGTCGGCGTCCCGCACGCTGAAATGCACCTCACTCACGCCCGTTCGCTGCACGATACGGGCAACGTTTTCCTGATCGACCCCGCCGCCGGGTAGAATCTGTATCCGCCCGTTGGCCTGACGGACGAGCTCACGAATCTCCTCGACTCCCTCTGCCGCTGTTTTGGCGCCACCCGACGTGAGCACACGATTGACGCCGAGTTCAATGAGCATTTCGAGCGCCGCGGGGAGATGGCGACACTCATCGAACGCCCGGTGGAACGTCACAGGGAGGGGCCGGGCGGCGGAGATCAACTCGGCGGTGCGAACCTCGTCGATATCCTGCTGCGCCCGTAACGCGCCTGTGACGACACCGGCGGCACCGGCCTGTTTCGCGGCGGCGATCTGCTCGAGTATCGCGCCATGTTCAGCAACCGAGTAGACAAAGTCACCGGCGCGCGGGCGCACGAGCACGAAGACGGGAATCGTCAGTTGGGCCAGGGCATCGCGGATGAGTTGGACGTCGGGGGTGGTGCCGCCGTGCGCGAGGTCAGTGCACAGCTCGATGCGATCCGCACCGCCCTGGGCGGCGGCACACGCAGCATCGAGCGACTCGACGGCCGCCTCGATGAGTATGGTCACGACGGCAACTCGTCCAGGAACTCGATCTGACCCGGTAGGATCTTTCTCCTCGCCTCATCCAACGCGAACCAGGCCGCCTTATCGATCTCGGGAAACTCTCTTCCCTTGAATGTGAAGGTGTTGCTCTTCACGCGCGTCGGATCGCAATCCATCTCCACCGCCCACGCATGCACCACCTTCCCGCTCGGCTGCTTGAGCGGCGTGAGCGGAACGAAGTCTCCAGCGGCAACGAAGCCGGTCTCTTCGGTGAATTCGCGCTTGGCGGCGGCAAGCGGTTCCTCGCCGGGCTCGAACTCGCCCTTGGGAATCGACCAGGCACCTTCGTCTTTCTTGGCCCAAAAGGGACCGCCGGGGTGCACGAGAAAGACTTCAAGCACCCCGGCGTTCTTGCGATACAACAGCAGTCCTGCGCTTTGTTTCGCCAGCTACAGACTCCTCACGTTCGCGCGCACGCCGTTGGCGCCGTTGCTCGCGCCGCCGGCCGGCGAGGTTCCGCCCACTCCAGCGGTGCCGAGCACGAAGGTGTTGCCGGTCTCCGTGACGGACCCGCCGTGAATCGCGATGCCGATCGACGGACCACCGCCACCGCCACCAGCGTGCCCTCCGTTACCGCCGTTGCCGCCATGTCCACCGTTGCCGCCAGCCCCGACGGTGGGTGCGTCCTGCGTCGCGCCAAGTCCGCCGGTGCCGCCTTGGCCGCCAAGCGCACCGAAGCCGCCGTTGCCGCCGCCGATGCCGCGGCCCGTCTCGATCGTGTTGCCCGTGATCTCCAGAGTCGACAATACCGCGAAAATGCCGAAGGAACCGCCGCCGCCGTGACCGGCAATGCCACCGCCGCCACCGCACCCCCCGGCGCCGCCGCCGCCGGCGCCGTTGCCGCCGCCGGGTAGGAAGAGCGCGTTCAATCCGCCCCCTCCACCACCGCCGCCGCCACCACCGCCAGGTTCGCCATCCCGTCCGTTGAATCCATCCGCCGCGACATAGCGATTACCCCCGACCCCGCCCAGCTCGGCGCCGCCCAGTCCGTTCGATCCTGCAGCGCCGTCGAGGGCATCGCCGCCATTTTCGCCCGTCGGCAACGGGCTCGCCGTCCCGCCGGCGCCGCCAGCTCCGCCTTGGCCTCCCGTTGTGATGTCGGACCCTGTTTCTCCATTCGCGCCGGCGTTACCCGGACTGCCTCCGCCGCCACCGGAGCCACCGATGGCCCCGACGATGTTTCCATTGAGGAAGCAACCATTGACGGCTTCCGGGCCACCCTCGCCCGCGGGCAGGTTCGCACCGCCGGGCGCTCCGTCGAACCCGTTCGGGCCGGGTCTGCCATCGACGCCATTCGAGCCGTTGAGTCCACCGAATCCTTCGCCCCCGATGATGTGATTTCCGGAAATGATCAGGAGGCTGTTGACCGCCAAGATGCCGTAGGAGCTCCCTCCGGTTCCGGTGCTGTTGTCCGCGGGGCCGCTTACGATCGTGAAGCCGTCGAGCGTGAGCGCTCCGGGCAGGTTGTCGGCCATCACACCGATCGCGCGACTGCTGGCGGGGACAATACTCGTGACGAAAGTCGCGGGCGCGCGATTCCACGTCGCCGGATCGTAGCCGCCGTACAGGCTCACACCCGAGCGCAGATTGACGTCTTCCGAGTACGTGCCCGCCGCGACATTCACCCGAGGCGTGCCGAGGGACGACGCGCGATCGAGCGCCGCCTGAATTGTCTGCATCGGCGAACTGGGGGTGCCGCTGGCTGCATCGTCACCCGTCGGGCTGACATAGAGCGCATTCTCTGCGATGGTAACCGGGATGCAGCTCGGCGCGCTGACGTTGCCGGCCGCATCGCGGCCTGTGACGCAGAAGAGATGTTGTCCGACGTTGGCGAACGACGGCACGTGCGCGCGAACCAGCTCGTTCTGCTCGTCGAATGCGCCGTCGTCTGCGAACATCGCGACGGGTGGGCCGTTGTCCGCCGAGTAACTCGCGCTCGCGATATTGGAGCCGCCGGTAAACGTGTCGCTGACGACCGCGGTCAGATCGAATGGCGTGCCGGGGGTTGGAAGCGACGGCGTCGCAGTAACATTGGAAACAACTGGTGGCTCGACGTCTGCCAGTGTGGCATTGAAAATCGCAAACGTGAGCTTCTCGCCCGAGCCATTGTCCACGGCGCGTGCTTCGACGCGTTGCGCACCACTGTGCGCGGGGCCGAGCGTCCAACGCTCCTGCACGATGCCATCCCGGCCCGAGATCGACGCGCCCGCGAAGACGCTGCCGCTACCTGAGACGACGACGAAGTTGACGATCTGCCCCTGCATCGCGCGGCCGCGGCTGTCTTCGACGCGCGCGACAATAGGGGCCGGTAGCTCCGTCCCGGGCGGGGCGGTTTGGTTGTCACCGGAGATGACCGACAGCGAGAGTGGGCCGATTGGCGCATCACCGGTATCGGATGGCGCGACGCACGACGCGACGAGGAGCAATGCGCAGATACGGCCAATGATGGAGAGACGCATACGACCTCCAGCCGGGCGCAGGGAGATGGATGGTGCGAACGCTTCAACTTCGATAGACGTACGGTAGCTTGCAAGATGCTTCTCGACGCCCTCGTGCAGACGTCCAAGCTGGTCGCGGCGACGTCCGGGCGGCTTGCCAAGATCAAAATCCTCGCCGATCTGCTGCGCCAGGCCCAGGCTGATGAGATCGAGTCTGCGATTGCCTACCTGTCGGGCACGACGCGCCAGGCCAAGGTCGGTGTGGGGTGGGTCACGTTGCAGAAGGCCAAGGCACACGTCGGCACGTCGGCACGTCTGCACCTGCGCGACGTGGACGAAACACTTGAACGGATTTCGACGACATCAGGGAAAGGCTCCGCGGGCGAAAAAGAACGCTTGCTCGGTGAGTTGTTCTCGAACGCCACGGCCGAGGAGCAGGATTTCCTGGTTCGTCTGCTGACGGGTGAATTACGGCAGGGCGCGCTCGAGGGGATCATGGTGGAGGCGCTCGCCAAGGCTCGCGATCTGCCCGCCACTGAGGTTCGACGAGCGGTGATGCTGACCGGTGGACTTGGGAAGGTGGCGAGTGGAGACATCTCCAGCGTCAAGATCGAGCTATTTCGGCCCATCAAGCCGATGCTGGCGAAGACCGCGACGGATGTAGAAGAGGCTCTGGCCGAGCTGGGGCCGACGTCGTTTGAGTACAAGCTCGATGGGATTCGGATTCAGGTCCATAAACGCGCGAACGAGGTGCGGATTTACTCGCGAACGCTGAACGACATCACGGCCGAGCTACCTGCCGTCCGCGACATATCCACGATTATGGATATGTCCGAATGCATCCTGGATGGCGAGGCGATCGTACTTGACCCAACCGGCCGCCCGGTCCGATTCCAGGAGACCATGAAGGGTCTGGGCGGCGGCATCCCCTTCTTCTTTGATATCCTCTATCTCGACGGCAGGTCGCTGCTCGACCAGCCCTACGCCACGCGCGCCAAAGTCCTCGCGGAGCACGTGCCGGAGTCTCGGCGCCCCCGGCGCCTGGTGACTGCCGACGCCACCCAGGCCCAGGCCTTCTTCGACGCCGCGATCGGCGCCGGCCAGGAAGGCCTCATGGCCAAAGGGCTCGAGTCCAAGTACGAAGCCGGGCGGCGGGGCGGGCAGTGGTTCAAGATCAAGAAAGCCAACACGCTGGACCTCGTCGTACTCGCCGCCGAGTGGGGCCATGGCCGCCGCCACGGCAAGCTCTCCAACCTCCACCTGGGCGCTCGCGATCCCACCGGCGCGTTTGTCATGCTCGGGAAGACGTTCAAGGGTATGACTGATGAGCTGCTCGACTGGCAAACCAAAAAGTTGCAGGAGATCAAAACGCACCGCGAAGGGATCACGGTGTATGTGAAGCCGGAGCTCGTCGTCGAGATAGCGTTCAACGGCCTGCAAGACAGCTCACATTACCCGGGCGGGCTGGCGCTGCGATTCGCCCGCGTGCTACGCTATCGCGACGACAAAAGGCCGGAAGAGGCCGATACCATCGAGACCGTTAGAAAGCTGCACAACGGATGAGCACGTCCACCACATTCGGGAGTCTATGATGGCCCGGCTCGGCTGGTTGGTGCTATCGGCTATCGGCTATTGGCTGTCGGGCCCTCAGTACCCGCGCAGTCAACATGCGACCGTCACTCAACACATCCAGGCCACTGAAATCAGCATCTCCTACAACCGCCCCGTGGCACGCGGCCGGGAGTTGTTCGGCGCACTCGTCCCCTGGGGCCGCCGCTGGCACCCCGGCGCCGACTCGGCGACGACAATCGCCTTCAGCAAGGACGTTGTGATCGAGGGCCAGCGGCTGGCGGCGGGACGCTATTCGGTCTGGACGATCCCCGAGGAGCCGCCGAAGCCCTGGACTGTGATCTTCAACAAGGGCGTCGGCGGCTGGCACACGAACTACCCCGGTGAATCGCAGGACGCGCTCAGGGTGACTGTCAGCGCCGACAGCGGCCCGCCCATGGAAACGCTCACCTACTACTTCCCGTTGGTAGACGCCGACTCTGCCGTGCTGCGGTTGCAGTGGGGAACCGTGATCGTCCCGCTCAAGATCAAGGCGACGCAGTGAAGGTTGGGAAGACCCTCTACGTCACGAACCGCAAGGAATGGCGCGCGTGGCTCGCCAAGCATTACAACACCGCGACCGAGATCTGGCTGATCTACTATAAGAAGGCGAGCGGCAAGCCTCGCATCCCGTACAACGACGCGGTCGACGAGGCGCTGTGCTACGGCTGGATCGACGGCATTCTCAAACCGATCGACGAGCGCAAGTACGCGCAGCGCTACTCGCCGCGCCGGAAGACCAGCACGCTGTCGGACATGAATCGCGAGCGCATCCGGCGGTTGATCAGGTCTGGTCGGATGACCAAGGCAGGCCGCGAAGCGATCGCGCATACAGGGAAAGGGGCGTCCGCGCTCCCGGCGGACATCGTGAACCGATTGCAAGCGAATCCGACCGCATGGAAGCATTTCCAGAAATTTCCGGCATCGTACAAGCGTATTCGCGTCGGCTGGATCCACGCCGCTCGCCACCGGCGCGAAGTATTCGAGCAACGCCTCCGCTACTTCCTCAGGATGACCGCCCAAAACAAACGCTTCGGGATGGTGCAATGACTCCGCTCCTGCTCGCGCTGGCCCTGGTCACGCAGTCCACCGACATCGAACGCGAAGCTGCCGCCGGGATCCTGCGCCAGATCGACTCGCTCGAGGCTCGCCTCAAACCCACCGAGAATGCGCAGCGCCTCGTCACGCGCAACGACGCCGCGCGCGACCGCGTACTCGCGAGCGTGGCGACCGCGTGGAACGGGGAGCTGCAGGGCCTGTCCGACTGGATCGGTCACCACCCCGAAGTGGGCTGGCACGAGTTCCAGGCCTTCGACACGCTGACGACGCTGCTGCGCAGCTACGGCTTCCAGCTCGACACCGGCGTCGCCGGCATGCCGACGGCCTTCGTCGCCCGCTGGACATCGCCCGCCGGCGCGAGCGGTCCCACACTCGGTCTCATCGCCGAGTACGACGCGCTGCGCGGGACGCAGGGTGACTTTCACGGCGACCAGCACAACGCGCAAAGTCCCGTGGCGTTCGCCGCGGCGCGCGCGCTCATGGAATACATGACCCAGTCGCGCGTCCCGGGACGGATCATCATCTACGGGACGCCCGCCGAGGAGGTAGATCCGCCGGCGAAGGGAATCCTGTACAAGGCTGGCGTTTTCAAAGGCGCGGACATTCTGATCCGCAGCCACTCTTCGGTCGAAACGCGGCGCGACCGGCCCGGCTTTGGCGTCTGCTGCCTCAACATCGACGCGGTGAAGTACACGTTCACGGGCCGCCCCGCGCACCAGCTCACCGCCTGGAACGGTCGCAACGCGCTCGAAGCGGCGGTGCAGTTCTATTCGGCGGTGGATCACCTGCGCTCGACCTGGCGCTCCGAGCATCGCGTGCAAGGCGTGATCCCGGAGGG
>Ga0134079_10000314_pt1 | contig 12708 bp, 9 predicted proteins | sample 15_taG_2_FD_119770 | JGI IMG/M metagenome (GOLD analysis project Ga0134079, IMG submission 119770) | Grasslands soil microbial communities from the Angelo Coastal Reserve, California, USA - 15_D_Rain_40cm_2_09182015 | ecosystem: Environmental > Terrestrial > Soil > Grasslands ...
GGTTCTGTTGCATGTACTCCGTCAGAAACAGCGTGGGCACAAGGTAAGTTCCATTTTTCTTCAGGGTGGCGATGGCCGCGTCATCCATCAAGTGGCCGTGCTCGATGGAGTCCACGCCCGCCTCGGACGCCCAACGCACGCCTTCCGCACCATGCGCGTGCGCCGCGACCTTACGTCCCAGCCTGTGCGCATCGGCGACAATGGCTTTCATTTCTTCGAGCGTATATTGCGAAGCGTTCGGGTCGTCACCTTTGGAAAGCACGCCGCCAGTGGCGCAAATCTTGATCACGTCCGCACCGTATTTGATAACTTCGCGCACTTTGTGTTGCACAGCCTCAATGCCGTCGGCAACCCCGCCCCCTTGGAAATGAAATGCGGGAGGCAACAGATTCTCGTCGCAGTGGCCTCCCGTGATGCCGAGCGCGGGACCTGACGCAACGATGCGCGGTCCGATGACGTCGCCGTCATTGATGGCGTCGCGCAACGCAATGTCCGAATAATCAAAAGCGCCAAGGTTCCGCACCGTAGTGAAACCCGCTTCCAATGTTCGCCGCGCGTTCCTCGTTCCGTGCAAGGCTTCGCGCGCCGTCGAAATTCCTAGCCCCTGGTAGCCGAGGGAATTCAGATCGAAAGTCAAATGCGTATGCGCATCGATCAAGCCAGGCAACAGCGTCGCTTCCGGCAAATCGATGGTCGTGTCGCCCGTGGCCGCCTTCACTTCGCTGGCGGCCCCCATCTGCACGATCTTCTCGGCTTCGATGAGAATGGCTTGATTGGATCGCAACTCGCCGCTGCGCACATCAAGCACGCGACCTGGGCGAATAATGGTCCGCTTTGCGGCGGGCGCTTGCGCGTGTGCTGGCCCGGTAAACCCCAACTGCACGACAAACAACAAAACGACCGACACTTGCCATCTACAGGTTCTCTGCGTGTATCTCCGTGGGGCCGCCGTATTTTCCGGAATTCTCATCAAGCCACCTCGTTGCGAATTGTCAAAGCGAACGCGGGGAGTATAACAAAGCCTTGTGTTTCCATCTCTTGTGCAACACGTACTTAATGTCTTCCCATTTTCAATTTTCAATTTCTATTTTCCAATTTCGGATTCTTACTTTTCCAGCTCAACAACGGTGATGGCTTTCCCTCCGTGTTCTTCTGATTCGAAGGTATGTTTTTCGACCAGGGGATGCGCATCCAAAAACTCACCAAGGCCCTTGCGAAGCGCTCCCGTGCCATGGCCGTGAATGATACGCACGCGCGGCTTGTTCGCCAGGGCGGCTTCGTCGAGAAATTTGTCCACACGTTCGCTGGCTTGCTCCACGGTCATTCCGATCACATTGATTTCGTCCGTGGCGAGAGATTCACCGGACTGCGAATGGACCCTGACGCTCGGAGCGGTCGGTTTGCCAATGCCTTGTGCTCCCACCGCCTCGATGCCTGTAATTTCATCTAGCGCTACTTTCATGCGCAAGGGCCCGGCTTCAATTTCTGCTGAGGATCCATCCAGCCGGCGAAAAATCACCGGCTTGCTGAATCCGCGCACACGAATTTTCGCGCCTGCCTGCAGACGATCTGCGCTCACAACCTCCAACGACGCAGAATGAACGCCCAGATCGGCCTGTGAATCTGAAATCGTCTGCACCACGGCGGTATTCAACTCTTCGCGCGCTTCCCCGCGAGCGTCCTGCATTTTGCGCCGCGCCGTCTTTTCCAATTGCGCGCGGAGTTCGCGCTCTTTCACTGCCTCGACCACGTGCGCGACGTTTTCATCAAAGCGCTTCTGCATCTCCGCGAATTGCGCTTCCAGCTCCTTGATGCGCTTGTGCTGGCGTTCCACCCATTCCGTGCGCAGTTTCTTTCGTTCCTCTTCGAGCGCATGCCGCTCGGCGGTCATTTGCTGTTGCATGCGGTCCAGTTCATCGCGGCTGCGATGCAAATAGGCGATGAGGTCGGCGGCTTCGCGCGATTCTGGAGTCAACAACACGCGCGCGCGTTCGATGATTCCCTTGGCGATTCCCAGCCGCTGCGCGATGGCAATACCGCTGGAACCGCCGGGCACGCCCACCATCAAACGATAGGTTGGCTGGAGGTTCACATCGTCAAATTCGACTGCGGCGTTCACCACGCCCGGCGCTGTCGAAGCGTAAGTCTTCAGCCGGTCGTGATGCGTGGTGGCTAACACAAAGCAGTTCTTGGCGCGAAATTCATCGAGCAACGCGACGGCCAGCGCCGCGCCTTCTTCGGGCGCCGTCCCGGTTCCCACTTCGTCGACCAGCACAAGCGATTGCGGCGTCGCCGCTTCGAGCATGCTTTTCAAATTCAGCATGTGCGCGGAAAACGTGGAAAGGTCCGCTGCAATCGATTGTTCGTCACCGATATCCACCAGCACGCGGTCGAAGAACGGCAAAACCGCGCGTTGCGCCGCAACAGGAATCCCCGCTTGCGCTGCCAGCGCGGCCATTCCCACAGTTTTTAACGCCACGGTTTTGCCGCCGGTGTTTGGTCCGCTGATCACCAGCACGCGCTCGTCTCCGCCGAGCGCAAGCGTCATCGGAACGATTGCGCGGTTTTCCTTCTTTAGCTTGTCTTCCAGAACGGGATGACGCGCATCCACCAGCTGCAATTCATCGGCATTGGAAAATTCCGGCGTGGCCGCGTCAAAATCGCGTGCAAATCGTGCTCGAGCAAAAACGCTGTCCAATTCTGCGATCGTTGCCGCTGCTGCTTGCAGCGGCCCGCGAATCACCTGCAGTCTCTCCGTAAGCTCGCGCAGAATGCGCGCGATTTCTGCGGCTTCATCTTCCGCAAATTGCACCAGTTGATTATTCGCTTCGACGGTTTCGAACGGCTCCATGAAGACCGTTTGCCTTGTGGCGCTGGCTCCGTGCACGACACCATGCACGCTGCGGCGGTTTTCGGCCCGCACAGGAATCACGAATCGTTCGTTCCGCAGTGTGACGTAGTCTTCTCCGGCTTCCGCGTTCCGGGCGCGCAGAATCTGCTTCAGCGTTTTCTGGATGGCTTCCCGCGTTTGCGTAATGCTCGCGCGAATCCGCCGCAGTGCTGTCGACGCGTCATCGCTGATCTCGCCATCGGGCAACACGCAGCGGCGAATCGCCGCTTGTACATCGCGAAAATCGCCAATCGACGCCGCGCGCCCGGCAAGCAAAGGGAATTTCGCGGCCTCCTTGCGAAATTGCCGTCGGAGCCAACCCGCGGTTTCCAGCAGAGACGCCGCATCGAGCAGTTCGCCCGGCTCCAGCGCGGCACCTGGGCCTTCCATCCGTTCCAGCCAACCTTGCGGGTCGGCTAACGCCCCGAAGCCCAACTCGTGCCCCGCACGCAGCCACTCCCGCGCTTCGCTGATGAGCGCAAACACGGATTCCAGCGCGACGCGATTCGTTCCCGGCTCGAGCGCATCCGCCGCGCGGCACCCGGGCGCACATGTCGTCCGCAGCCGCAGCAATTCGCGCAGCTTGTCGAACTCGAGTATTTCTTGCGAGGTGCGTGCCATCTCTTATTTCTATGTGAGCTTATTATGAAGGTGCTGCGCCGCTTCTCCGGGCGAATCCGCAATATGGACGAGCCGCCGGTTTGCTTCGCCCCAGGGCCCGGGATGGCCTAACTCCACTTGCCTCACGCGTTCGAGAATCGGGTGCCAGAACTCTCCGAGCACGGCAAATGGTTTGCTAGGCATCACGGATTTGTTCAGCATCTCCCAAACCACCGCCAGCTCGACAAGTGTTCCCGTGCCGCCCTTGCACGCCACAAAGCCGTGCGCCATACGGATCAATTCGAACAATCGTTCTTCCCAGGTTTGCTTGCGGACTTCGACGTCAATCCACCGATTCAGCTTCGCGGATTTGAAAAACTCCGCGGTCACGCCATAAGTTTTTCCGCCGGCTTCTTTCGCTCCGCGGGAAACTGCCTCCATCACGCCGGCATAGCCGCCACTGCAAACCGCAAAACCGTGCTTCGCCAAAGCTCGCCCGAGCACGCGTGCTTCTTCATAGTCCAGGCTGCCTTCGCGCGGCCGGGAGCTTCCAAAAACCGTTACGATGAGTTCTGGCGGCATGTTGCTTTTCTCGATTTCAATGCGCGCGCTTGCGTTCCGGGGCGTGCTTCGGCGGCGCGGCGTTGAATTCTTCGAGCATCGCCACGCACAGCCCCGTCAGGGCGTCTGCGGCTTCATGATTCTTTCCGCCTTGATTGTTGCTCAGGATAGAAAAGATCAGCCGCCGCCCGCCGGGAGTTTCGGCAAAACCGGAAAGCGTGCGCACGTGCTCGACCGAGCCGGTCTTCGCGTGAATGTGCCCGGCTGCCGGAGTATTCTTCATGCGATCTTCGAGCGTGCCGTCCACTCCAGCCACAGGCAACGAATTGTAATAGGTCTCAAACCAGGGTTGTTTTTGGGCAAACGCCAAAAGGGACACAACCGCGCGCGGCGTCACCAGATCGTGCCGCGACAATCCTGAGGCGTCCGATTGAATCACATCATCCGGCGACACTCCCACTGACGCATAGAAATCCTGCGGCACTTTCATCAAGTCGTCCGGCGTGGCCCACACTCCGCCCTGGCGGGCCACGGTCCGAAGCAGCATTTCCGTATGGAGGTTTTGGCTGATCTTGTTGATGAGTTTGATGGCGTCGGCCAAAGGAACCGAAACATGCTCGGCCAAAACGGTCGGATCTTCCTGCGTCTTTGGCTCTTCGTGATGCGCGCGCGCAATTCCATCGACTCGCACTCCGCGCTCCTCGAGCAAGCGCTTCAACACGGCGGCGGCATGTTGCGCTGGCTCTTCAATTGCGAGAACCAATTTTCGCGGTGGCCCTTTCGCGGACATCGTACCCTTCACCACTACCAGACTTGCGCCAGGCTCGCGCTTCAAGGTTAAGTCGGATTTAACTTCCGGGGCCGAAGTGACGACATCATTTTCAACGAAGAAGTCCGGCGTCGAGGGACTTTCGGTCGCCTGCACCGGGCTGCCCGGCTGCTCGCCCGGAGTGAGCGTCAAAGTCACCGTGTTGTCGTCGACGACGATCGAGGAAATCGCCGCGCCGTATTCCCACACCATATCGTCAATTTCCCACCCGCTCGGATAGCGTTCCCGCGGGAAATAACTGTCGTCGCCAATCACGTCTCCGGAAATTTCCTTCACGCCTTTCGCGACAATGGCATCCGCCAACTCGGCCAGCGTTTTCTCGGGCGGTCCGTCGAACTCTTCTTTCAGGTTGTACGGGAATTTGCGGTTTGAAAGATTAGGATCGCCACGCCCCACGAGCGTCAGATTTCCGGTTAAGACGCCGTTCGAAATGCTTGCGCGCGTTTCCAGCGTGGTGTGGAACCGGTAGTCCGGCCCGAGTTTGGCCAGGGCGAGCGCCGTGGTGAAGAGTTTCATGTTGGAAGCCGGCACGAAGTAGCGGTCGGCGTTTTGCTCGTAAAGGGTCTCGCCGGTTTCCGCGTCCATGATCAGCAATCCCCACTCGCCCTTCCCAGCAGGCCCCGCGCCAAGCAGAGTTTCCGCGCGCAACGCAAATTTTGCGGCCTGCCTTTTCGAAAAAGTATTCTGCCGGGACGGGCCACAGCACGATTGTCCCGTTGGCGCTTTTCGCGAAGCCCCCGCTTGCTGCGCTTGTCCAACGCATGCGCACACGACTGCCGCGGCGATTGTCGCTCCGCATCGCTGGATTATTTTTTCCTTGTTCATTATTCATTCGCCCCGCATTTCGCTCTGCGAAATTATAGTCGAAAGGCAACCATTTCCGCGCACACGTCTTCCTAGTCATAAAGTTATGCCCGCCTTCGGCCCCGTTTACTTTTCCAAGGTTGCACCAAGTCTGGATGCGCTCTATGATGCTCGTGCCCAGAAAACTACGACGAGGTGAATCGTGTTGAAGCGAATGATCTCTTTCCTGATGGCGTCTTCCCTGGTCGCTTTACCCCTCACCGCAGACTCAAAAAAAGAAGCGGAACGGCTGGACAACTGCGGAACGGTTCTGAAGGAAATTCTGGACATCCCCGACGATATTCCGACGGATTTGCTGGACAAAGCAGAGTGCGTCATCGTGATTCCCTCGGTGCTTAAACTCGCCGTCGGTTTTAGTGGAAGTTACGGAAGGGGTTCCATGACTTGCCGCACGGGCGAACACTTCACTGGCCCCTGGAGCGCGCCCGCGATGATGCGTTTGGAGGGCGGGGGCTTTGGACTGCAGCTCGGCGGCCAAGCTACTGACTTCGTCATTCTTGTGATGAATCCCCGCGGCGCCAACGCCATCCTGAAAAACAAAGTGAAGTTGGGCGCCGACGCGGCTGCGGCAGCCGGACCCAAAGGACGCGATGCCGCCGCTGCCAGCGACGTTACCTTACGTGCGGAAATGCTGACTTACTCTCGCTCGCGCGGCCTTTTTGCTGGAGTATCTCTGGAAGGCTCCTCGCTCCGCCAGGACAACGGCGCGAATGAAAGCCTCTACGGAAAGAAAGTCGCAGCGGAAGACATCATCCGTAAAGGCGCGGTTGCCGTGCCGCCATCCGGGCAAGAGATGATTGCTCTTCTCAACAAGAAGTCGCCGAAGAACCTTTCGGACCCTGGTTCTCTGAAGGAATAACCTCTAGCAAGGCCCGCTTTTCGCCGAGTACTCTGGGTTCGATCGGGTACTCGGCTACTTTTTTTCCACGAGAGCTTCCCTCTCTCGAGCAGAGCTAGCACTCCTCTTGCCTTTTGGGCTTGACTTCAGGCGCAAAATGACCCATAGTCATTTATGAACAATGGTCACCATACTATGACGCGCTCCTCCAAGCCGACCCCTCGCTCCAATCCGAAGCCCACGGCGCCCTCTTCTGATCGCCGCCAACGCCGTAGCGCTGAACTCCGCGAGCGCCTGTTTCGCGCCGCGCTGGCCCTCTTCGGCAAGAAGGGCTTTGCCGAAACCACTGTCGAGGACATTACGGAGGCGGCCGACGTCGGCAAGGGCACCTTTTTCAACTATTTTCCCAGCAAGGACCATATCCTCCTGGCCTTTGGCGAAATGCAACTGGGCAAACTGGAAGCCGCCATTGACGCGGCGCGCCGTACCAACGAGCCCATGCCCCAGTTTCTGCGCTCGTTGGGTGTCCGCATGACCCAGGAGCCAACGCGCAATCCGGAGATCATCCGCGCGCTTCTTCAGACCTATCTCTCGACCACGCCCGTGCGGGAGGCCATGCTCGATTTGCAGAAACGTGTGCAAGCTCTGCACACCGAGATGATCCGGCTCGGCCAGAAACAAGGTGCGATTCGCAACGATCTCCCCGCCGAAGAGATTGCGTACGTCTTTCGGCAAACCATTTTCGGCACGCTTTTGATTTGGTCGCTCTACGGGGACGCCACGCTGCACTCCCGCATTGAGTCGGCTTTCAACGTGCTCTGGACCGGCTTGGCGCCACGCCCCGGTGTTACCAGGCCACAAGCAGAGTCGTCTTCGCTTGCAGGAGATTAGTGCAATGACCCGGAAGCGGATTCTCATCATTGTCGCGGTTGCCGCCGTGGTGGCGGCTACCGCTGTCTACGCAAACTGGTTCCATCGTGACAACGCACTAATGGGCTCCGGTACCGTTGAGGCGCGCGACGTCCGCGTCGGCTCCAAAATCGGCGGGCGTATCGACAAGGTGCTCGTTCGCGAAGGCGATGCCGTGCAGTCCGGCCAAATCCTTCTTACTTTCGATGACAAAGAACTGCAGGCTTCTCTGGAACAATCGCGCGCCAACGCGCAAAAAGCCCAGCGCGGTTATCGCCGCGAGGAAATTGCCGAAGCTCGCGCCGCCGTCGCGCAAGCCAAAGCCGATTACGAGCTAAGGAAGAACGGCTATCGCAAAGAGGACATTGACGCGGCGCAAGCCGACCTGGAACGCGCGAAAGCCGACGAAATTCGCACGCGCCTCGACTTCGAGCGTTACGACGCCCTCGCCAAGAAGGACCTAGTCTCCAAGCAACAACGCGACACCGCGGAAGCGAACTGGAAAATGGCTCTAGCGCAAAGGGAAATGGCTCAGCACAAGTACGAGGAGATGCGGGGCGGTTACCGCCCCGAGGAGATCGCCTCCGCTGAGGCGCGCTACCAACAGGCACTGGCCAGCCTGGACAAAATGGAGCACGGCAACCGCCGCGAAGACATCGAGCAGGCCAAGGCCGCCTATGCTTACGACCAAGCGCGTTTTCGCGAACGCCAGGTCGTTGCGCCTTCCGCAGCCATCGTGGAAGTCCTCGATGTCCGCCCGGGCGACCTGATCGCCCCGAACACTCCGGTCGCCACGCTTCTCGAGAAAGACCAAATCTACGTGCGCATTTACATTCCGGAAACCGCGTACGGGCGGATCAAGCTCGGTCAGAAGGCGGAAGTCCGTGTGGACTCCTTTCCCAACACTGTTTTCGACGGCGAAGTGGAGCAAATCAATCAGCAAGCCGAATTTCTTCCTCGCAATGTGCAAACCCGCGAGGAACGCGTTCATCAAGTTTTTGGCGTGAAGATTCGCATCAACGATCCTGCCGGCCGCGTTCTCCCCGGCATGGCCGCCGACGTGAAACTCAAATCCGCGAGCTGAGCCGATGGCCACTCCGCCGCAATCTTCCGTCGAAGCAGCCATCTCCGCCGAGCATCTTGTGCGCCGCTTCGGCAATTTCACGGCGGTCAACGACGTGAGCTTTCGTGTGGAAAAAGGTGAAATCTTCGGCTTCCTCGGTCCCAACGGCAGCGGAAAAACGACCGTCATCAAGATGCTCACTGGCTTGCTGCCGCTGAGTGGTGGCTCCGCTTGGGTAGAAGGCCTCGACGTTGGTACCGATTCCGAAGCCGTGCGCGAGCGCATCGGGTACATGTCGCAGAATTTTAGCCTCTACTACGATTTGACCGTTGCGGAAAATCTGCAGTTTTACGGCCGGATTTACAGTCTCGAGCCCGCTCGCCTCAAGCGGCGCATCGAGGAAATCGTTCAGCTTAACGGACTCGGCCCCTACTTGAACCGTCTGGCCGCCCAACTTTCCGGCGGCTGGAAGCAGCGCTTGGCTCTTGGCTGCGCCATGTTGCACGAGCCCAAGCTTCTCTTTCTCGACGAGCCCACGGCCGGCATCGATCCCGTCGCGCGCCGCCAGCTTTGGGATTTGCTCTTCGAGCTTTCCGGTCACGGCATAACTTTTTTTGTGACTACCCACTACATGGACGAAGCCGAGCGTTGCAGCCACGTTGCATACATCTATTACGGCAAGCTTATTGCCGATGGTACTCCCGATTCGCTTCGGCAACTCCCCGACGTGCAGCCGCACGGAACCAAGCGCATTGAAATCACGGCTCCGGAAGTCACGCGCGCACTGCGCCTGGCACGCCGGATTCCTGGGATCCGCAGTGCCACGATTTTTGGCCAATCCATCCACGCGCTCGTCGATGAACATTTTGATTTGGACGAGCTCCGCAATCAGCTCCTGAAAAACGGCATTGCCGTGACCGAGATTCGCCCGTTGGCCCCAAGCCTGGAAGACGTTTTCGTCGAACTCACCTACAAACAACAAGCCCTTCTGGAGGTCGCCAGTGACTAACATCTTCCGCGGCTTTGGCGCCGTCTTTTATAAGGAAGTTCTCCACGTGCGGCGGGACTTCGCCACGCTCTTTTTTTCGCTCATCATTCCTCTCTTGCAAATGGTGCTGCTCGGCTTCGGCATTGACACCAACATTCGCCAGATCAACACCGTGGTCTTCAATGCCGACGGCCGCCGCGAAAGCCGCGAGCTTCTCGACCGCTTGAAGAATTCCGATACGTTTCACATCAACCGATACGTTCAAAGCGATGACGATCTCAACGACGCCATCATCTCCGGCCGCGCGCGAGTTGGCATCAAGATTCCCGTGGACTATTCCGATCGGCTTCTGCATCAAATGAGCGCCCAAGTTCTTGTGCTGATTGACGGCTCCGATTCTTCCGTCGCCGGCCAGGCCATCAACGTCACCACCGCGATTGGGCTTGATGAGTCTCTACGCCGCGTTCTCCAGGACCGCGCGGCATTCGCTGTGGACATGCGCCCGAAAATTCTTTTCAATCCGGACTCGCGCTCACCGAATTTCCTTTTGCCCGGTCTCACCGCCATTCTGCTTCTCAACGTCACCACGTTTCTCACCGCGTTTTCCATCGTCCGCGAAAAGGAACGCGGCACTCTCGAACAGCTCTTCGTCACCCCCGTCCGGCCGATGGGCCTGCTGCTCGGCAAACTGCTTCCCTACCTGGGCATCGGATTCTTCGAGCTCACGCTCATCCTGACTTTCATGCGCTTCGTCTTCCGTGTGCCCATCCATGGCGACGTATTTCTTCTGGCCCTGCTCTCGCTGCCGTATCTTTTTGTCTCTCTTTCTCTTGGCATTCTCATTTCCAGCAAGGCCAATTCGCAGGCAGAGGCCATGCAGCTTGCGTTTCTGACCATTCTTCCCAGCATCTTTTTTTCCGGCTACATCTTCCCGCGTGAGACCATGCCTTGGATCTTCCATACTCTCAGTTACTTCGTTCCCGCAACCTACTACATCAACATTACGCGCGGCATCATTCTTCGCGGCGCGGGAGTGGTTCATCTATGGATTGACGGCCTGGCCCTCTTCGCCATGGGCACGCTGCTCTTGATCCTCGCCGCCCGCCGCTTCCACAACAAAGTCATCGTGGCCTGAATTGCGGACCTCGCCTCACGCATTTCTCCATTTCGAGCCCTGCCTGCCGCAGCAAGTTGCGGCGAGAAATCTCTTCTCTACTTTTGTCTTTTGTCACCCCTCAGCGTATTCTGCTGCCTTGTCTCAACGCGTTGAGGAGCGTTTGTGTCCTGCCCGATCTGTGAAAAGCGCAAAGCTTCCCGCTTCTGCCCCGCCAAGGCCGAAAAGATTTGCGCTGTCTGTTGCGGCACGGAGCGCCAAGTCACAATTGATTGCCCCGCTGATTGCACCTACCTCATCGCCGCCCACCGCTATGAGAGCGAGCATCCGCGCGACCTTCCCGCTGACACCCCTCTCCTCGATGAAAATATTCCCCAGTACATCATTCACACGCATCAACAACTGATGGCCGCGCTGGCATTTTCAATTGCGAAATTCTGCGCCGCGCAGCCGGCCGCCGTGGATACAGACATCCTTGCCGCACTTCAAGCCCTCGCGCAAACCTACAAAACGCTGAGCTCTGGCCTCATCTACGAAAAACCGCCGCAATTGCCTCTGCAGGGTGAACTTTACGCCGCGCTTGTCACGTTGCTCGACGAAATCAAAAAGCAGCAGGCGGACCGCGCCGCTTCGGGTTCCTTCAAAGACACAGAGGTTTTCTGTTTGTTGGTTTTTCTTTACCGGATGGGTCTGCTGCGGACGAATGGCCGTCCACGGGCGCGTCTGTTCATCGAATTCCTGCGCGGCCAGTTCCCGCAAGCTCCCGAACTCAAGCGCGAAGAATCCCGCATCATCGTCCCGTGAATCATCTCTTCAAGGAGGAGCCTGTCATTCTGACCTCATCCGATAGGATGGCCGACGCATCTCCGCCTCAACTCTTTCGCAAACCTGGCTTAGGTATAGCCTCGTTGGTTCTTGTGCACTTCTAGCGCCGCTGCGGCCGCATCCCAACCCAACGACATCTGCGTGCACGGCGTCGTGTGTTTCTTCTCCACCCACGGCCTCGATCGAAAACCATACGTCTGCCGGATCTTCGCCACGCGCTCCGCCACTTTGCGCCGATACTCTTCCGGCATATATCCGCTTTCGCCAAACCACTTCTCATACTGTTGGACGAGTCGCGGAAACTTCGCCCGCAAAAAGGGGAAAAACTGTTTTGCCGAGGACGGCATCAGGAACAGCACTCCCGAGAAAAACCACTGCGCGCCCGCCTCTTTCCCCGCAGCCGCCACCGCTTCCAAATCGCCTTCCCGGTCCGTAATTCCCGGTATCAGCGGTGATGCGGAAACTCCAACGGCCAACCCCGCTTCGCTCAATTGCTTTACTGCCGCCAGCCGCAAATCTGGACGAGGCGCGCGCGGCTCAAGCATCCGCGCAAGCCGCGTTCGAAGCGTCGTGATAGTAATGTCGATCGCCAAGTCCGACCGCGCAGCGATTCGTCGCAGCACGTCGATGTCGCGCACAATCTGGTCCGACTTCGTGATGATCGAGACGCTTAGCCCTTCCCTCTTCGCCAACTCCTCCAAGCACGCACGTGTCACGCCATATTCTCGTTCCGCGGGTTGGTATGGATCCGTCGCTGTCCCAATCGCAATGTGCTCCGCTCGCGTTCCGCCGGACGCGTCCGACGCATACGAATACTTGTGTGCGACATCCCACGCCAGCAGCGGCCCCGCATCTTTTTTCACATAAATCTTTTTCTCGAATTCTCCGCCATCCAGTTCCATATATTCGTGCGTGTAGCGCGCGTAGCAGTATTTGCAAGCAAACTCGCAGCCCCGGTACGGGTTGATGGTCCATTCGAACGGCACGCGCTGCGAATCGCAGCGGTTCAGAATTGATTTCACCGGCAGCACAAAATATTCTGGCCGTTGCGCAGATTTTCTTTTCGTTTCAGCGGGCGGCGAAGTTGCAGCAAGGCGGGCAATGCCAACCAGCCGCGCGGTAGCGCTCTCACGGGGGTTCACGGCAGAATTTCGGACCGGGCTATTCGAACGGCCTTGGGTCCGCTGTGTAGCCGGTGACGGCGGGGGGCAATCCGTCGTCTGGCGA
>Ga0134079_10000316_pt1 | contig 12647 bp, 9 predicted proteins | sample 15_taG_2_FD_119770 | JGI IMG/M metagenome (GOLD analysis project Ga0134079, IMG submission 119770) | Grasslands soil microbial communities from the Angelo Coastal Reserve, California, USA - 15_D_Rain_40cm_2_09182015 | ecosystem: Environmental > Terrestrial > Soil > Grasslands ...
ATGTACGAGGACTGGCTCCGCGACCCGAACTCCGTTGGCCAGGAGTGGCGCGAGCTCTTCGAGAACGGCAAGCTGGCGCAGCTCCCGATTATTCAGGGAGCACGGAGCAAGGAGCAGGGAGCAGCGCCGCCTGCGCCGCCGCCAGCGCCAGCCGCACCTCCCGCTCCGCGCTCCGTGCTCCCTGCTCCTCCAGGTGCGGTTCCCATAACCGGCCCAGCGGCCCGGCTCGTCGCCAACATGACCGAGTCGCTGACGGTCCCGACCGCCACCTCCTTCCGCGACATCCCGGCCAACGCGCTGAACGACCGCCGGACGGCGCTGAATGCCGAGCTGGCCTCGAGCGGTAAGAAGATTTCGTTCACCCACCTGATCGGATACGCGATCGTCCAGGCGGCCAAGCGCTTCCCCGTCATGACCCACGCGTTCCAGGAGGTCGACGGCAAGCCGCATCGGGTGGATCCCGGTGCAATTGGCCTGGGCCTGGCGGTGGACGTCGAAAAGAAAGACGGCAGCCGCGCCTTGGTGGTGCCGGTCATCAAGCACGCCGAGACGATGGATTTCGCCGCGTTCCACGCCGCGTATGAAGCGATCGTCGAGAAGGCGCGCACCAATCGCCTGATGCCCGACGACTTCGCCGGCGGCACGATCCAGCTCACCAACCCCGGCACACTCGGCACCGTCGCCTCGGTCCCCCGCCTCATGAAAGGCCAGGGCTCGATCATCGCGACGGGTACGATCCGCGATATCGCCGGCGCGAAGATCATTACGATCACGAGCACCTACGATCACCGGATCATCCAGGGCGCGGAATCTGGAATGTTTCTGCGCACTCTCGACTCGCTGTTGCAGGGTGAGGAGCGGTTCTACGACCTGGTGACCGAGAGCTTGGAAGGCAAGGGAGCACGGAGCACGGAGCAGGGAGCAGTAGCTACACCTCCGGCTCCAACCGCTCCGGTTTCATCTGCTCCGAGCTCCGTGCTCCCTGCTCCTTCCTCGGACGACCTGAAACACGTGGCGGCGGCGTATGCTCTCGTTCGAGCGCACAGGAATTTCGGGCATCTCGCCGCCCACCTCGATCCTCTCGGCAGCGAGCCTCCCGGCGATCCGTCGCTCGATCCCGGCCGTCTGGGACTCACCCCGGAGATCATGGCGCGCATTCCGTCCGAAGTCCTGCGCATCTACGTGCCGGGACAGACGCTCGCGGAGGCGTTGCCGGCGTTGCGCGCGACGTACTGCGGCACGATCGCGTACGAGGTCGAACACATCGGCAGGCACGAAGAGCGTGTGTGGCTCAGGCAGGTGATCGAATCGGGCGAGCATCGGCGTCCGCTGTCCGCCGATGGCAAGCGCCAGCTGCTGGCGCGCCTCATCGCCGTCGAGACGCTCGAGCGATTCCTGCACAAAGCCTATCTCGGTCAGAAGCGCTTCTCGATCGAAGGGCTCGACATGACTGTTCCCATGCTCGACTACACGATCGAGCTCGCGGGGGCGCATGGGACGCGCAAAGCAGTGATGGGTATGGCGCACCGCGGCCGGCTCAACGTGCTGGCTCACGTCGTGAACGTCCCGTACGAGACCATCTTCGCCGAGTTCGAGGGTGGCAAGCGCGAGGAGACGCCCGAGACGGAAGGCGGCACCGCCGGCACCGGCGACGTGAAATACCATCACGGGGCTGAGGGCGTTTACAAGACCACCACCGGCAAAGAAGTCGCCGTGACATTGTCGCCCAATCCCAGCCATCTCGAAGCGGTCAATCCGGTCGTCGAAGGCCGGGCACGTGCCGATCAGACCGACAGGCAGAGCGCCGCGGCACCGCACGACGGGAACATCGCGCTCCCGGTGCTCCTACACGGCGACGCGGCGTTCGCGGGACAGGGTGTCGTGGCCGAAACGTTCAACCTGGCGCGGCTCACGGGATACACGACCGGGGGCACGATCCATCTCATTCTCAACAATCAGATCGGCTTCACGACGGACCCCCGCGAAGGCCGCTCGACCGACTACTCGAGCGACCTGGCGAAGGGCTTCGATGCGCCGATCATCCACGTGAACGCCGATGATCCCGAGGCGTGCCTCGCCGCGGTGCGGCTCGCGATGCTGTATCGCGTGAAATTCCATGGCGACGTGGTGATCGACCTGGTCGGCTACCGGCGCTACGGTCACAACGAGGCCGACGAGCCGGCCTACACGCAGCCGATGATGTACGAGCGGATCAAGCAGACCCCCACGGTCAGGCAGAAATACGCGGCGCAGCTCGCCGGCGAAGGCGTTGTCGATGCGGCGCAGGCGGACGCGGACGCCGAGGCGGCGTACCAGCGGCTCGCGGCCATTCAGCAGGCGGTGAAGTCGGGTGACGCGCAGCGTGCCGAGGATACGCAGCGCATCGTCCCCCCCCCCAAACCGGCCACCGAGCCCCCGACCGCCGTCGCGGCGGACGTGCTCACCAGACTCAACGGCGCGCTGCTGGTGGTCCCGGACGGCTTCACGGTTCATCCCAAGCTGCTCAAACAGTTGGAGCGGCGTCGCGCACTCACGTCCAAGGATGGCATCGAGTGGGCACACGCCGAGTCGCTCGCGCTCGCGTCGCTGCTCGCCGAGGGCACACCGATCCGCTTGACGGGCCAGGACACCGAGCGTGGCACGTTCAGCCAGCGCCACCTCGTGCTGCACGACGTCAACAGCGGCAACCGTTACACGCCGATGCAGGCGCTGGCGGACGGCAAGGCGTCGTTCGAGCTCTACAACAGCCCGCTCTCGGAGTACGCGTGTCTCGGCTTCGAGTACGGGTACGCGGTCGAGGCCGAGAACGCGCTGGTATTGTGGGAGGCGCAATTCGGGGACTTCGCCAACGGCGCCGAAGTCGTGATCGATCAGTTCCTGATTGCCGGCCTCGCCAAATGGAGCGAGACGTCGCGGCTCACGCTGCTCTTACCTCACGGGTACGAAGGTCAGGGACCCGAGCACTCCAGCGCCCGGCTCGAGCGCTTCCTCGCGCTCGGCGCCGAGGGCAACATCCGCGTGGCGAACTGCACCACGCCAGCGCAGTACTTCCATTTGCTGCGGCGCCAGGCCCTGCACACCGAAATCCGGCCGCTCGTCGTGATGACGCCGAAGAGCCTGCTGCGGCTGCCGGCCGCGGCTTCGCAGCTCGACGATCTCGTGCTCGGGAAATTCCGCGCGGTGTTGTGGGACCGGGACCGCACCTGGCCGGAGAAGGTGACGCGGCTGGTGCTGTGCAGCGGCAAGGTGTACTACGACATCGTCGCATCGCCCCGCAGGCCCGAAGCGGCGAACGTCAAGATCGGACGCGTCGAGCTGCTGTATCCGTTCCCGGCAAGCGAGATCGGTGAATACGCGCGCCGCTACCCGAACCTCAAGGAAGTCGTCTGGGTGCAGGAAGAGCCGCGCAACATGGGCGCGCGGAAGTTCGTGATGCCCAAGATTCGTGACGTGCTGCCGCCCGGCGTCACGTTGCTGGATGTTTCCCGTCCCGAACGCTCGAGTCCCGCGGAGGGGTACCCGGCTGCTCACAAGGTCGAGCAGGAGCGCATCGTCGCCGCGGCGTACGGCTCGTAACTGATGCAGGCATTTCGCTACACCATCTTTGGTCTCGTCGCCCTCGCAGCGCTCATCGCGCTCGGGTCTTGGCTGGTCCGGACGCGCCGCATCTCGTCCTTTGGCGCCGTCGGCCGCGCGCTGCGCGCGTTAACGGATCCCGTCATCCGGCCGGTCGAGCGGCGGCTGGTCCGCATGGGCGGCAATCCCGTGCACGCGGGCGGCTGGCTCGTCGTGATTACGGCGGTCGCCGGGATCGTCCTGCTCTCCCTGACCGGCTGGCTGTACTCGACGTTCTTGATCGCGCATGCGGCGGCGAGCGCGGGGCCCACACAGACCTTCGTTCTCGTCATCGACCTCGCGTACAAGATCCTGTTCGCCGCGCTGATCGTGCGCGTGATCGCGGCGTGGTTCGGGATGTTCCGCTATTCGAAGTGGATCCAGCCGGCCTACATCCTTAGCGATTGGATCGTCGAGCCGGTCCGGCGCATCGTGCCGCCGATGGGGGGCCTCGATCTCAGTCCGATCGTGGTGATGTTCCTGCTCAGTGTTCTCCGGCGGATTCTGCTCACCGCCCTCCTGTCCTGACCGCGCGGCTCATCCTGCATATCGTGCCCCGTGCGGCGACCACGACGGTTGCGGGATGGCACGGGGACGCCATCAAGATCAGAATCGCGGCTCCGCCCCAGGGTGGCGCGGCGAACGCTGAACTGGTCGTTTCCTGGCGGAGCGACTCGGCGTGCCCCGCAGGGCAATCGAGATCACGACTGGAGAGGGCCAGCGGCGCAAACACGTGACGGTTCAGGGTATCGAGCCGGCAGCCGCGATCGCCCGGCTCGTCGATCCAGCCGGCTGAAGTCCCCGTTTTCGCCTAATACAGCCAGGAGAAGCGATGCGACTACTTAAATCACTCGTCAGCTTCATCGTCGGTACAATCGCGGGCGCCGTCGGCAGCAAGCTGTTTGGCCCGTTCGGCGCCGTGCTCGGCTTTATCGCCGGGGCGTTGGCGGCATGGTGGGTGGCGCAGCGGATGGCGCTGTTCGAATGATCAATGAACAATGATCAATGATCATTGATCATTGATTGTTGATTACTGATCATTCGTTGCCGATCATTCGCAGCCGCTCGCCGATGCGTTCCTGCATATCGGGATAAGAGCCGCGCAGCTGCTCGAGCACCGCGCGCGCTGAGTCCGGCTTGCCGGCGGCGACGTAGGCGTCGGCCTTCAGGAAGCCAATGCGGAGTTGCAGCCGCCGGTCGTCGGGCGGGGCGGTGACACGCGCCAGCGCCGCTAGCGCCGCGCGGCCGTCATGCTTGTCGCGCACGAGCGACTCGACCGCGAGCAACTTCACGGTCGTGTCGTTGGGGAACTGCCGCGCCAGCTCTATGAAGAGCGCCGCGGCGCGGCCGCTGTCGTGCTGGGTGCGCGCTTGCTGCGCCGCCTGGTACAGGCCGGCGAGATAGAGGCGGGTCACGTCCGTGGTATCGCCGGACCGGATGCCGACGCCGCCCGCATGATTGTAGACCAGATCGCCGCCGAGCTTCGCGGTCTTGATGATCGCCACGACGCCTGCGATACCCACCACCGCCGAGCCCCATAGCGCGACTCGCGCGACGTTGATGCGCTTCCGCCGCGCCGCGAGCGCAACGATCTCGAGCAGCGCGACCACGAGAAAGACGTCGCGGGCCCATTCGCCCGCGTCCTCGTGATCCATGACCGCCTGGCGGGCTCCGGGGATCCGCTCGACGGGCCCGTGCGCCTGAGTGCCGGAATGCACCGCCAGCAGAGCGGCAATTGCGCCGAGAAAGAGCACGGTGGCGGCCGCGGGACCGCTGAACGGAGCTCGGCCGCTGAGGGACACCCAGCGGAACACCACGCCGAGGATGAGAAGCACGATCGCGAAATGGACAATGGCGGGGTGGTAGTAAGCGATGTTGGGCATGGGCAAAAGATCAACGATCAATGATCAATGATCAATGACCAATGATCGTTGAGCCTTCGCGCGCATCGCGCCGCTAGCGGGGTCGAATGGCGTCGCGCACGATGTCGTCCACCGCAAACTTGATGAACTCCGCGCGATGGTCGCGCCGACGCTGGCTCTCGGCGCGGACATCGGCGAGCCGCCGCTCAATATCGGCGATCTCCAAGTCGCGTAGCATGTCCTCCAGATCGAAATGCTGGTCGATGATCCCCACGATCCGCCTATGGATCGCGGGCCGATTGGATTCGGCTGCCGTCCGATAGGCACGCTGCTCGGCCCGCGCATTGGCTTCGAGCCCGAACATCCTACTGACGAGCTGCGCGCGAACACTGTCACGGCCGTTCAGCTTTTGAACCATGTCGAATTGGACCGTGAGCTGCGCGACCTCCATCCAGTATTGGTCTTGCGACGGAGGACTCGAAACAGGCACGCCGTCCACCACTACGATCGGCTGATTGTGCCCCGCATTGGCCTGCTCCCGCAGCGAGTCAAGGCCCTTCAGGCGCTCTGGAGCGACCAGCATGAGAAATGCGCGGGCGGCGGCCTCCGCTTCACGCGGCCGCTGTTGCATGATCTGTTGAACCTGCATCTGCATCGCTTGTGGATCGGGCATCTCCTGAGCCGCGCTCGCCGAGGCGGCCAGGAGCCCAAACACACCAACCACAGCACTAATTCGGCAGGCCATAGTACCGCTCCCGTTCGAGTCGCGTGAGTTGTGCGTCGATATCGGCCATCGCCTTGCCACCGGTCACATATCCCGCGGTCGCCGACCACGTCGTCGTCGACGTCCAACGTACGCCCGGGTCGCGAGAGGGTCCGGACTTGATGATCAGCACCCCCACGAGCCCTGCTGCGGCCGCGAGCGCGAGTGTGGCCCAGACGATCGCCTTGCGACGTCCCGCCGGCACTGCAACGTTCAGCGCGACCCGGGCGCGCTCGAGCTGGGCGAGCTTCTCATGACACGTGCGGCACGCTGCTGCGTGAGAGTCGATTTCCGCGGCCCGCGGGTCAGGGAGCTCGCCATACGCGAGAAGCAGCAGCTCGTCTTCGGTCGGATGATTCATCGATAGTTCTCCAGTGCCGCGCTGATTCGCGCGAGCGCGGCGCGCATTTGCGTCAGTACGGTGCCGAGTGGCCGGTGCAGGCGGTCGGCGATCTGCTGGAACGTGAGACCGCGCTGCTGTCGTAGCTCCACCACCTGGCGCTGCACGGTCGGGAGATCCTCCACGGCGCGGCGGACCGCCGCCCGGAGCTCGTCCTCGAGGAGCGGGGCATCGGCGGCAGCGGCCAGGGCAGGCTCCCCCGCATCGAGCGCCACAGCTGCTCGGCACCGCACCAGCTCCCGCCGCAGGTGATCGTGCCACACGCTGCCGGCGATCGCGAACAGATAGCCGCGCGCGTTACCGTTGAGCGACAACCGCGGCGCCGCGGTCACGAGCCGGGCAGCCACTTCCTGCAGCAGCTCGGCCGTCAGGTCAGCGTCGCGGCAGCGGGCGCCCAGATAGTTCCGGAGCGCAGGCGTGTGCTCGGCCAGAAGTTGCTCGACCGCGATGTGGCTCATGGACACCTAAGAGTACGCAACACTCTGGCGATTATTTTCCGGCGTCGCTACGTTGAAGGCAGACAACGGTTTCGTGGCGATTTGCGGCGTATTGCGGCCACGTAAAACAAACCGCTAAAAAGCCGAGGTTCGCCTGCCGACATTCCGTGATCTCCTGGCCGATGGTCGTGTCCACGTCTTCGACGGGGCCATGGGCACGATGCTGTACGGCAAGGGCTTCTTCCTGAACGTCTGTTACGACGAGCTGAACCTGAAACAGCCTCGGCTGGTGCAGGAAGTGCACGCCGAGTACGCGCGCGCGGGCGCGGAAATCCTCGAAACCAACACGTTCGGCGCCAATCCGCTGAAGCTCGGCAGCTACGGCCTCGCCGACGAGACCGAGAAGATCAATCGCGCCGCGGCTGAGCTGGCCCGCACCGCTGGAGGGGGCCGAGTCAGTGTCGTGGGCGCCATCGGCCCCCTCGGTATTCGGATCGAACCGTTCGGGCCGACGTCGGGCGCCGAAGCGGAAGCGCTGTTCGCGCGCCAGGTGCAGGGCCTCCTCTCGGGCGGCGTGGACGGCTTCATCCTCGAGACGTTCAGCGACCTGGACGAAATGCACGCCGCGCTCCAGGCCGTGCGTGCGGCATCCGATCTGCCGGTGATCTGTCAGATGACGATCGGCACCGACGGGCTCACGTACTACGGCACCGACCCCGAGACCTACACCAAACAGCTCGCGGCGTGGGGCGCCGACGTCATCGGCGTGAACTGCTCCGTCGGACCCGCCGGCGTCCTGGATGCCGTCGAAAGAATGGTGAAGGCGACCGACAAGCCGATCTCGGCGCAGCCGAATGCCGGCCTGCCCAAGGACGTGGGCGACCGCAAGATCTATCTCGCCTCGCCCGAATACATGGCGAGCTACGCACGGCGCATGATCGAGGCGGGCGCGCGATTCGTTGGCGGTTGCTGCGGCTCGACGCCCGAGCACATCAAAAAGATCCGCGACTACGTCGCGAGTGTCGTGCCGCGGCATCCGAGCGTCGTCGTCTCGCGCGCCCAGGTACAGGCGCCGGCCGGCGTGACGCCGGTACCGCTCGCCGAGAGATCGAAATGGGGCGCGAAGGTGGCGCGCGGAGAGCTCGTGACGAGCGTCGAAATTGTGCCGCCCAAGGGGGTGGATCCCAAGCCGATGCTCGAGCAGTGCCGCGCGTTGAAGGCGGCGGGAGTCGATGCGGTCAACGTCCCCGACGGGCCGCGCGCGCAGAGCCGCATGGGCGTGTTGCCGTCGGCGCTCATGATCGAGCGCGAGGTCGGCATCGAGACCGTCATTCACTACTGTTGCCGCGATCGCAACCTGCTGGGTATGCTATCAGATATCATCGGAGCGCACGCGGCGGGGCTGCGCAACATCCTCATTATCACGGGCGACCCGCCGAAAATGGGTCCGTACCCGGAAGCGACCGCGGTCTTCGACATCGACTCGATCGGGCTGACCAACCTCGTGTATCGCCTGAATCAGGGCCTCGACCCGGGCAACAACCCGCTCGGCGGCGCGACCAAGTGGGCGATCGGCGTCGGCGTAAATCCCGGCGCGGTCGATCAAGACCGCGAGCTGTCGCGGTTCGGGTGGAAAGTGGAAGCGGGCGCGGAGTTCGCGGTGACGCAGCCGGTATTCGACGTACATCAACTCGAGGGGTTCCTCAAGAAAGTCGAGCAGTTCAAAACGCCCATCGTGGCCGGCATCTGGCCGCTCATCTCGCTCCGCAACGCCGAGTTCCTTGCGAACGAGGTGCCGGGCGTCTCGGTCCCCGAAGACGTGCTGCAGCGCATGCGGCAGGCGCAGGAAAAAGGCAAGGAAGCCGCGCTCGCCGAGGGCGTCGCGATCGCGCGTGACATGTTCGCGCGGGTGAAGCAGATGGTGCAAGGCGTCCAGGTGAGCGCGCCATTGGGCCGTGTGGAGGTGGCGCTCCAGGTCTTTTCGTAAGGCAGCCGTGCGCCGTCATCTGCTACTGCTGCTTGCTATCGCGCTCGTTGTGCCAGCCCCGGCCACGGCGCTGCAATCAGCACTCGATAGTGTAGTGCACCGCAAGACTCTCGCGAACGGCCTCGAGATCATCGTGGTCGAGAACTCGGCAGTCCCGCTCGCGACCGCGCTCGTGGCCGTGCACAACGGCGCTTTCACTCAAGACTCGGACGAAGCCGGACTCGCGCACTTGTATGAGCACCTGCTGTTCCATTCGTTCCGGCATGACCCGTCTGCGTTCGGCACCGAGACGACCAGGATCAAAGGCGTCTACAATGGCACGACAACCGAAGAGGTCGTGAACTACTTCGTCCAAGTGCCTTCGGACAAGATCGAGCCGGCGATGGGGTTGCTCGCGGACCTGCTGCTCAAAGCGAACTTCTCGAACGGAGACCTGAAGTCGGAGCGGTCGATCGTGCTCGACGAGCTGCAACGCGGCGAATCAGACCCCGAGGGTGCGCTGCAGCGCCAAGTGGGCCGCGCGCTCTGGGGCAGCGGGTGGCATCGCAAGGATGTCGGGGGGGACTCCAGCTCGCTGCAGGGCATTTCGCTCGACCGGCTGAAGGCCACGTACGCACGCTATTACGTACCCAACAACGCCGCGCTGATCGTCACCGGGGATGTCGTGCCCGATCGAATCTTCGAGGTCGCCGAGCGCAAGTTCGGCGAGTGGCAGGCCGCGCCGAATCCGTTTGCCGACCGTCCCGTTCCACCGATGCCGCGGCTCGCCGCGACGACCGCCGTCATGGTCGCCAAGGACGTGCTCGACGTCACCATTGTGGTCGACCTAGACGGGCCGAGCGTCGCCACGGACCCGGGCGCGACCTATGCGGCGGACGTCTTCTTCGACATTTTCAACGACGCGACCTCCTCGTTTCAACGCCGGCTCGTCGAGCGCGGCCCGTTCGAATCGCTGTCCGGTCAGTACGTGACGCTCACGCACACCGGTCCCATTGAATTCCGTGGCAAGACGAGGCCCGAGAATGCGAAGGGCGCAATCGTTGCGCTCATCGGCGAGCTGCAGAACCTCGACTTGCTCGATGGAGTGACCGACGACGACCTCGCGATCGCGCGCAAGCGGCGTCAGGTGGGCGGCGCCCTCGCGCGGGAACGCACCGCGTCGCTCGCCCCCGGGCTTGCCTTCTGGTGGAGCGCCGCGGGGATGGACTATTACCTGACGTACTACGACCGCATGGAGACACAAACCGCCGATTCGCTCCGGCGGTTCGCGCGGACCTACGTCGTCGGAGCACCGCGTGTGATCGGGGTGCTGGGAACGCCCCCCGTTGTCGCCCAGGTCGGCGATTGGCTGCGCCAGGGAGCGCCCCGATAGCCATGAGATATTGGACGCTCGGACTTCTCGGTCTCGCCCTCGCTGGCACCGGCGCTAGCCATCCACGCCCGGCACAACCGGGTCCCGATACGCTGACGATGTCCTACAGCGTGGCGGGCCTGCACGTCATCCAGCGCGTCAATCGGGCGACCGACATCGTGGCTGCGCGGCTCTATCTGCTTGGCGGGACGCGGCAGCTCACGGAAGCGACCGCCGGCATCGAGGCGTTGCTGCTGGATGCCAGCGGCTACGGGACCGAGCGCTACCCCGGCGAACAGGCGCGCCGCGCGATGGCGCGGACGGGTAGTGTCGTACAGACCGAGACGGAGGCGGACTGGTCGGTGCTCGGCTTCACGGGCCTGGCAGCCGATTTCGACGCCGCCTGGGACGTTCTCGCCGAGCGCATGACCAAGCCGACGCTGACCGAGCAGGCGATCGGCCAGGCACGCAGTCACCGCATCATCCGCGCGCACACGCGCTATACCGATCCGGACGAGCGCATCCGTGTGATCGCCGCCGAGTCCATGTTTCCCGATCACCCATACTCGCTCGATCCCGAAGGGACCGAGGGCTCGCTGCGCGCGATCACAGGCCAACAGGTGCGCGCGTACGCGCGCGAGCAGATCGTGACGTCTCGCATGCTGCTTGTCATCGTCGGCAACGTCGAGCGTGCGCACGCGGAGTCGCTCGTGGGCGCGACACTCGGTCGCCTGCGTCACGGTGACTACCAGTGGACGTTGCCGCCACCCGCGCCCAAGATCCCGTCGCGCTGGCTCGTCGAGCATCGCGTTCTCCCGACGAACTATATTCTCTGTTACTTCAGCGGGCCGCCCCCTACCGAGCACGCGTACTGGTCGTTCCGAGTGGCGACAGCGCTGCTGTCGTCTCAGCTCAACTACTCGGTGCGCGTGCAACGCAGCCTGTCGTATGCCGCATATGCGCCGTTCATAGATCAGGCCCTGCCCATCGGCGGGGCGTACGCCAGTACCTCCAAGCCCGACCAGGTGCTTCCGCTGATGCAGGACGCCGTGCGCACGCTCCAGGGCGAACAGATGGATGACTTTGCCCTGCACCGCTTTCTCGACAGCTACGTCTTCGATTACCTGGAGGCCAACGCCACGGCCGCCGACCAGGCGGACTTCCTGGCCCGCGCCGAGCTGTACCTCGGCGGCTTTCGTCGCGGTGACGACTTCCTGAAGCGCATGCGGAGCGTGTCACCGAACGACGTCATGCAAGCCGCCAACCAATACATGTCCAAGCTGCAGTACGCCTACCTGGGCGACACGACGCGGATGAAGGGGCACTGGTAGGGCGCGAGTGCCGGAGCTCCCGGACATCACGATCTATCTCGAAGCGCTGGCGCCGCGCATCGTCGGCCAGCCGCTCGAGGGCGCGAAGATCGTCAGCCCCTCATTGCTGCGCACCGTCGATCCGCCGCTCGCGGCCGCGCAGGGCCGCAACGTTGTGGCACTGCGCCGCATTGGGAAACGCATCGTGTGGGAGATGGAAGGCAAGATCTTCCTCGTCTTCCATCTGATGATCGCGGGACGATTCAGATGGCGACCCGAGGGCACCAAATCGCCGGGTAAGGTAGGACTCGCGTCATTCGACTTTCCGACCGGGACGTTGCTGCTCACTGAGGCCAGCACGAAGAAGCGCGCATCGCTGTACGTCGTCGCCGGCGAGGCAGGACTCGCGGCGCACGATCCAGGCGGTCTCGACGTGCTCGCCTCTGACCTCGCCGCGTTCCGAGAGCGGCTGCAGTCGCAATCCCACACGCTGAAGCGCGCGCTCACCGACCCGCATCTGTTCGACGGCATCGGCAACTGGTTGTCCGACGAGATCCTGCATGCGGCGAAACTGTCGCTCTTTCAGCTCACGGGAAAACTGACCGATGCGGAGGTCGCGCGACTGTACGAGTCCACGCGGCGAACCACGCAACTCTGGATCGAGCGGCTGCGGGCCCAGACCAATGGCGGGAAGGACTTCCCTGAGAAAGTGAGCGCGTTCAAGGAGGGCATGGCGGTGCACGGTCGGTACAAGGAGCCCTGCCCCGTCTGTGGATCGCCGATTCAGCGCATTCGCTATGCCGCCAATGAGGCCGACTACTGTGCCACCTGCCAGACGGGCGGGAAGGTCCTCGCCGACCGCTCCCTGTCTCGGCTTCTCAAGGCCGATTGGCCACGGTCGTTGGAAGAATGGGAAGCCAAA
>Ga0134079_10000317_pt1 | contig 12639 bp, 9 predicted proteins | sample 15_taG_2_FD_119770 | JGI IMG/M metagenome (GOLD analysis project Ga0134079, IMG submission 119770) | Grasslands soil microbial communities from the Angelo Coastal Reserve, California, USA - 15_D_Rain_40cm_2_09182015 | ecosystem: Environmental > Terrestrial > Soil > Grasslands ...
CGGCAGATCAACCACTTCAACCGGATTCCCGCGTTCACGCTGTCGGCGTCGCTCATGCCGGGGCTCGCGCAGGGCGAGGCGCTCGACTCGATCGATGCGGTCGCCAAGCAGTTGCTGCCGCCCGGGACCACGACGGCGCTCTCCGGAGAATCGCGCGAATATAAGGAGAGCGGGAGCGCGATTTACTTCGCGTTCGTGATCGCGCTGATCGTGGTGTTCATGGTGCTCGCTTCGCAGTTCGAGTCGCTGCTGCACCCGTGGACGGTGCTGCTGGCCGTGCCACTCGCCGTCACCGGCGCGCTGGCCACTCTGAAATTCGCCGCGCTCATCCATCGGTCCGGGGCGACGATGAACCTCTACAGCCAGATCGGGATGATCCTGCTGATCGGACTGGTCTGCAAAAACTCGATTCTGCTCGTCGAGTACACGAACCAGCTGCGAGAAAAGGGACTCGACGTCATCGATGCGGTGCTCGAGGCCGGCCGGATCCGCTTGCGCCCGATTCTCATGACGTCGGTCGCGACGATCATGGGCGCCGTGCCGGTCGCCTGGGGCGTCGGCGCCGGCTCCGCTTCCCGCAAGCCGCTGGGCTACGCGATTGTCGGCGGCGTGTTCTTCTCGACCGCACTCACGCTGTTCGTCGTGCCGGTCGCGTACGTGGTCTTCGATTCGATGGTGCATCGTGTCCGCGAACGCCGCGGTCGGCTGGTGCCCGTCGAAGAGGAGGGCGACTGATGCTGGCGTTGTTGCTCGCTCTGCAGGCACCGCTCGCCGCGCCCGCACTCGACCAGGACACACTCCCGCGTGTCTCGCTGACCGAGGCATTGCAACGCGCCGCTCGGCTCGACCCGAATTACGTGGCCGCACAGGGCCAGATCGACAACGCGCAGTGGGCGCGGCGCAACGCGTTCCTCGTGTTCGTCCTGCCGTCGGTGACGATCGGCACGTCGATGCAGCGCTCCGATCCGCCCACGTTCCTGTTCACCGATACGCTGGTGCGGACCAAAACCCTGTGGACGGCCAATCTCGTCGCGCGCTACGACCTGTTCACGGGCGGGCAGAAGCTCGCCGAGCTGTCGCGCTCCGCCGCGGCGCTCACCGCCGCACATGTCGATGAGCTGCGCCAGCGCTTCGTCACGGCGGAGCTCACCGAGTCCGATTATTACGCGGTCCTGGCGGATGTCGAGCTCGATCGAGTTGCCCGCGATCGTCTCCAACGCGCGCAGGAGCAGCTCGCGGTAGCGCGCGCGCGCGTCCTGTCGGGCGCGGCCGTATCGACCGATTCGCTGAACTTGCGGCTCGAGCTTGCGCGCTCGCAGGTGGGGGCGCTCCAGCAGGCGTCGGCGCTGCGGATCTCGCGTCTCCAGCTCGGGCGCCGGGTGGGTGCCGCCGGGCCCGTCGATGCGGTGCCGCTCGATACGGCACCGGCGCCGGACCTGCCGGTCACACTGGCCGACGCGATTTCCGAAGCGGCCGTGCAGGGGCCGGACTATCGGATCGCGGCGGCAAACGAGCGTGCCGCGAGTGCCGCCTACCGCGCTGAGCTGGGCAACTACCTGCCGCGCGCGACGCTCACGTTCAGCTCGAATACGCTCGACCAGAAGTTTTATCCGTCGCTGTTCAACCAGACGAGCCTGATCCTCGGGATTTCGCTGCCGATCTGGAACAACGGGCAGCGCGAGCTGAACCTCACGCGCGCGAAAGTGATCAAGGACGTTGCCCGGGCGACGCGCGAAGACATGGACCGTGCCGTGCAGCACGACGTGAGCGCGTCGTATGATGCCTACGAGACCGCGCGGGCAACCGCTACGCTGGCGCGCGAGGCCGTGTTGATCGCGCGCGAAAACTTTCGCGTCCAGCAGACGCGCTATTCCGCCGGCGCGACGACGATTCTCGACCTGATCACCGCCCAGGTCGCGCTTTCCAACGCCGAAGGCGAGCGCGTGTCGGCCGAATACGGCACACGTCTCGCCCTCGCCGGACTCGAGACCATATTGGGCCGTCGACTCTTTAGCGACAGAGGAACACCGTGATGTCGTACCGCATACTCGCCGTACTCGTCATCATCGCCGCCGCCGCCGTCGCTCCCGCCTGCAGCAAGGCCAAGGGCGGCAACCCCGGTGCGGGCGCAGGCGGGCCGGGTGGAGGCATGCCGCCGATGCCCGTCGAAGTCGCCGCCGCGTTGCGGGACACGGTTGTGGATGCGATCGCGGCGGCCGGCCAGATCGAGGCAATCCAGTCCATCGACGTGCATCCGGAAGTGCAGGGCCGGGTCACGGGAATCCTCGTGGCCGAAGGACAGCAAGTCGCCGCGGGGACACCGCTCTTCAAAGTGGACGACGCCGAGCTGAAGGCTCAGGTGGAGCAGGCCGATGCCGAGCGCCAGCTTGCCACCCAGGCACTGGAGCGGACCAAGCAGTTGATCGCGCAGAACGCGTCCTCCACTTCCGATCTGGAACAGGCGCAGGCCAAAGCGAAAGGCGCCGAGGCGAGCTACGACCTGCTCAAGACACGGCTCGATCGCACGGTGGTGCGCGCCCCGTTCGCCGGGCTGGTGGGCCGGCGGCTGGTCAGCATCGGCGCGTATGTCAGCTCACAGACCGCGCTGACCTCGCTGCAATCGGTGAATCCGCAGTACGCCAGCTTCCAGGTGCCGGAGCGCTACGCCGACCGGCTGCGTCGCGGCCAGCTGGTGAGCTTCCAGGTCGCCGCGCTTCCGGGCAAGAACTTCTCCGGTGAAGTGGTATTCGTGGATCCGGTCGTCGAGCTGCCGGGGCGCACTATCCTGATCAAGGCGCGCGTCCCGAATCCCGAGCATCAGCTCCAGGCCGGCATGTTCCTCGAGGCGCGGCTCGCTACGGAGATTCGCCCCAACGCCGTCGTCGTGCCCGAAGACGCGCTGCTGCCCATGCAGGGGGCGACGTTTGTCTGGGCCGTGAAGGACGGCAAAGCGGATCGCCGACAGGTGTCGGTCGGGGTACGCACGGCCGGCTGGGCAGAGCTGCAGAGCGGCGTCGAAGCGGGTGAGCAGGTGGTGGTCGGGGGCGCCGAGCGTCTGTTCCCCGGCGCCAACCTGATGCCGCAGGTCGTGGAGCGCCACCGCGGCGCGGCCACCGGGCAGGAATCGAGCTCCGCGACGACGCGTCCGGCTGGCGGGGGCGGAAGCACCGCCAAGCCGGATTCGACGAAGCGCTAGCGGACCGGCCGCTCCGGCAGCGGCTGCAGCTGCGTCTCGGTGTTGCGGAAAACCGACTGCGCGATCTGCTGCGCGCGGGCGGCGAGCGCGCTCTGCGACGTCTGCAGCTGCTGCGCCATCGCGTAGTACGTCAACCCATACAGCGAGAGAATCCCTTCCGAGGGCTTGTCCACCCAGCCGCGCGGGCGCTGGCGCGCGGCGGCATCCGAATGATAGACGTCGAACAGCAGCCGCGTCGTCCTCGGCATGTTCACGTAGCCGTACGACTGAACCGGCTTGATGCTGTCGTTCGGCGCGAGCTCCTGCGTGCGCAAGGCGCGCGCGAAGCCCTGTCCCTCGAGATGACTCGTGAGCCCGAACTGATCGGCGTACAATCCCACTGTCCGAGAGAAGTAAATCGGCCGCTTGCCGATCTGGTCCTTGATCACCTGGAGCACGATGACGTCAGCCCGCTCGACATAGGGCTTTCCGAGCATTTGCGGATCGAGCGTGACGTCGATTGAGCCGAGGTGCGCCACGCGCTTCTGGTCGAGGATGTAGTACTGCTCGAGGCCTGCCAGCTGCTCGTCGGAGAAGCTCATCAGCCTGCCTTCGGGCTTCGGCCACTGGCGGCCGCGATAGATGGCCGGGGCGTTCGCGCTGTCGAACGTCGCCAGCGGCCGGCGTTGCAGCTGCCGGACGTACCAGTCGGTGTTGGCGAGCGACAGGTTGACGATCGTCACATCCTGGCGGATGTGCTCGACCTCCTGGGCGTACCACAGGGGGAAGGTGTCGTTGTCGCCCGCGGTCACCAGCACGCCGTACGGCTCGACCGACTGCAGCAGGTCGAACGCGAAGTCGCGCGCGAGTGTCTCGCCCTTGCGGGGCGCCGTGAGGTAATTGCCGAATAACGGAATCAAGGCCAGCGCGAGAATCGGCGAGCCGTAGATCCAGCGACGGCGCTCGCCGGGTTGGCGCTCGCGGAACCAGTCCGCCACGCCTTCGAGCATCCACGCCAGACCCATCGCGACCCAGATCCCCCAGAGCGCGAACGACACCATGAAGAAGTAGTCGCGCTCGCGCACCTCATGCGCCGCCAGTCCCTGCTCGCCGTGCAGCGAGTAGCCGTATTTGAAGTTGAGATAGAACACGAGCGCCAACGTGAAGAAGAACACGAGCGCGGTCATCGCGATCGCCGTCCGGCGGTCCGCGCGCCAGTGCCGGATCGCGCCCCCGAGGCCGAGGAACGCAAACACGACCGCGAGCAGGCGCTGTACGCGATCGGACCAGTCGTGCGCGAACTGCCAGCTGAAATACTGCGCATAGTTGACGAGCTGAGCCCAGTACAGCACGGCCGTGTGGCCGGTGTTGCCGGGGCCCGGCGGCTGCGTCGGATTGTCGAAGATGGGCGGCTTGCCGTATTGCTGGCGCGAGAGCACGGCCCAGAACGCCTGCCAATTCGTCGGCTCACCTTCGTTGATCGGCGGGAAGAAGTGCGCCCGAATCGGCAGATACGCGTAGACCGAGAGGCCGACGACCGCGACGAGCAGCGCCGCGACGGCGAACGATGCGTTGCCGGCCATGATCGCGAACACGAGTGCGCCGGCGAACAAGATGCCCGCCGCGGCGATGAACTCCCAATGCTCGAGCCCGAGCGACAACAGCAGCGCCCAGACCCCGAAAAAAATCAGGAACTGCGACCACTCGACGGTGCGCTCGGCATCGGTCCGCGGACGATCCTTGCGGAGCGGCGGATACAGCAGCACGCCGACGACCGGTCCCACCAGCACGCCCATCATGTGATTCGTCGCGGTCAGCGCCAGCAGATAGATGATGAGCAGCAGGTAGTGATCGTGCGCTTCACCGGCCGGCTGGTCGTCCCAGCGCACGATGAGCCAGAGGATGAGCGCGATGGACAGCAGGCTCAGTGTGTACACCTTCTCGTTGACGACCGACTGATTCCACACCGTGAACACCGTCGCCGAGACCAGCGCGCCGGCGAGCGCCGCCGCGCGCCGCGCCCACAACACCGTCACGAACGACCGCAGCCACCGCTCCGCGACCAGGAACCAGCACGCCGCCGAGACCGCGCTCGTCACCGCGGCGAACAGGTTGATGCGCGCCGCGTAGCCCACCATGAACGGCAGCAGTCCAAAGACGTGCGCGACCAGGACGAACAGCGGGTTCCCGGGCGGATGCGGAATGCCGAGCGTGTACGCGGCGGCGATGTACTCCGAGGTGTCCCAGAACTGCGTCGTGGGGGCGAGCGTGAGGATGTAGAGGATGAGCGCGCCGACGAAGACGCCGGCCGCCATCACATACGGCGGGTTCACGGGGCCGGACTGCGCGGTGCGCGTGAAATCTGGCTCGCGACTTGGCGCCGTGGCTCGGTTCGGATAGGTCGTCGTCATAGGCCCAGTAATCTAGTGGCGGAACTGCCGCATACCGGTCAGGATCATGGCAAGGTCGAGCTCGTCGGCGGCCGCGATCACCTCGGTGTCGCGGACCGACCCCCCGGGCTGAATGATGGCCGTAACGCCTGCCGCGGCCGCTTCCTCCACGCCATCCCGGAAGGGAAAGAAGGCGTCGCTGGCCAGGACCGTCCCGCGCGTCTCGTGGCCCTGCTGCTTTGCCTTATGGACGGCCAGAAATGAGGCGTCCACACGGCTCATCTGGCCCGCGCCGATCCCGATGGCGGCCTCGTCGCGCACCAGCACGATCGCGTTGGACTTGATCGCGCCCACCGCCGCCCAGGCGAACCGCAAGTCGTTCCATTGCGCATCGGTAGGCCGCCGCGTCGTGGCGACCCGCCATTTGGACTCGTCGGCGACTTCGCTGAAGCGGAAGCGGTCCTGCGCGAGGAAGCCGCCCCGCACGCGCTTGAAGTCGAGCGTTGCGTCATTCGTGGGGCGGGGGAGCTCGACCACGCGCAGATTTTTTTTCGCCTGAAGGACCGTGAGCGCTTCGGCGTCTACCCGCGGCGCCACCACCACCTCCACGAACAGGTCTCGCATCGCCTCGGCGGCAGCCCGGTCGATCACCGTGTTGAACGCGATGACCGAACCAAACGCCGACGTCGTATCGGTCGCCAGCGCGCGCTCGTAGGCGTCGGCGGCGTTGCGGCCGAGTGCGATGCCGCACGGCGTGGTGTGCTTGATGATGACGCAGGCCGCGCGCGACTTGTTGTTGTGCCAGGGCGCGATCGCCATGACCGCCGCGTCGACGTCGAGGAGATTGTTGAACGACAGCTCCTTGCCGTGGAGCTGATGCATGTCGCGGATTCCCGGCTCGTCCGTCGCGTAGAGCGCGGCGCGCTGGTGCGGGTTCTCGCCGTAGCGCAGCGGCTGCTGCCGGCGCAGCACCACACTCAGCACCGGCGGCAGCGACTCCTGTGAGCGCGACAGATAGCCGAGGATCGCGGCGTCGTACGCGGCGGTATGGGCGAAGACTTTCGCGGCAAGCGCCTGCCGCTCGTTTGCCGCAATGCCGCCGTCCGCGAGGCGCGTGATGATCGAGGGATAGTCGTCGGGATCGACCACGACGATGACCGATGCGTGATTCTTGGCGGCCGATCGCAGCATCGACGGGCCGCCGATGTCGATCTGCTCGATCGCTTGCGCGAATGTCGTCTCCGGTTTTGCGACAGTCTGCTGAAACGGATAGAGATTGACGGCCACGAGATCGATCGGCGTGATGCCGTGCTGCTTCAGCGCGGCGAGATCGTGCTGGTTGTCGCGCCGCGCGAGCAGGCCGCCGTGCACCTTGGGGTGCAGCGTCTTCACGCGGCCGTCCATCATCTCGGGAAAGCCCGTCACCTGATCGATCGGGATGACCGGAATCCCCTCGCGCGTGAGCGCCTCCGCCGTCCCGCCGGTCGACACGATTTCCCAGCCGAGGCGCACGAGGTCTCCGGCGAATTGAACGACGCCGCGCTTGTCCGACACCGAGATCAGCGCTCGACTCACCAATCCTCCGCCACGGCGCGCACCAGATCGGCCAGGCTCACCAGGTCCTTCAAGTCCACGACCTCCGCGGGGGAATGCGAGTATCGCAGCGGCCACCCCATCGGCACGTCCACGACGCCGAATGGCGTAAACGTCGAGCCATCGTTGCCGCCGTTCGTCGTGCCGATCTGGAGCGCGATGCCGCGCGCGCGGGCGATCGCGGCAAGCGAATCCACGTATGCCGGCGGCGTGATCGAGGAGTTGTCGAGTGCGCGCGCGACCGCGCCCCGGCCGAGCGGCACGACGGCAAAGTTCTCGAGCTCGAGCGGCGAATCGGCGGACACGAATGTGTCGATCGCGTGCACACGCCGCGCCGTGGTGCCGAGCTGGCGCGCCACGGCGGCGGCGCCCTCCAGGCCGATCTCTTCGCGCGTGCTGAAGACAAAGATGACGGGATGCTTGACCTTGCTGCGATCGAGCCGGCGCAGCGCGAGAATCAGCGCCGCGCAGCCCATGCGGTCGTCGAAGGAGCGGCCGGTCGCGCGCGTACCGGCGAGTCTCACGTACTGCTTGGGCATCGTGACCGTCTGGCCGACCTTCACGCCCAGCGATTCGGCGCCGGCGCGCGTGGTGGCGCCCACGCCGGCGCGGAGCGGCGGCGGCGTGCGACGCGTCAGGCCAGTGTCCCGCGGCAGGAAGATGCCGGGGATGTCGGCGCCGCCGGTGTGAATCAGCGCAGGTTGGCCTTCGAACAGCGAGAGAATGAACCCGCCGCGCGTGCGCAGACTGAGCGTGCCGTCGGCGTTGATCGTGTCGACGCGGAATCCGATCTCATCCAGGTGGGCGACGATGACGACCGGCCCCCCCCCGTCGCCCTGGCCGACGCGCACCCAGAGATTGCCCGCGGTGTCGGTCTCCTGCTTCGCCCAGCTCGGCAACAGTCGCTGCACTGTTGCGCGGACAGGCGCCTCCATGCCTGACACGCCATAACTCTCGACAAGGGCCGACAGGACCGATTGCGCCTCCGAGATTCGGCTCGAGTCCTGGCAGGCAAGTCTGCACGTCGGCACGACGGCAAGAAGACCAGCAACGCCGAGCGCTCGTGCCGACCTGCCGACGTGCCGACGTGTACTGGTCATTGGCCGCCCCCGAGCCACTTCATGATATCAGTGACCAGACCGTCGACATCCCTCACGCTGACAGTCTCCACGGCCGTGTCAGGGAATTTCGATGGCACCGCTACCATCCGGGCTTCGCTGAACGGTCCCTGCGTGTTCACGACTGCTTTCAATCCTGCAGTATCGGTGTACAGGCTCTGTACCGTGAAGGCGACGACGACGGTCCCGCGCACGCGCGGCTTGGACAGCGCCGCCGCAGCGAGGGCCGCGCAGGCCCCGCGGCGACCCGCATTCGGCGCCGCGAGCAGGCTGCCGCGCTCGCCGTAGCGTTGCGGCTGTTTGGCGAGCGACACGGGGGTGAGCAGCGCGATGCCCAGCGCTTCGACTTCCTGGCGCGAGGCGGCGCCGATATCCACGTACGCGTTATCGACCGTAAACGGCGGCTCGTCGCGCGCGGGCCGGCCTCGCGTCAGATGGGTCGAGCGGACCGCGACGACTCCGGGAACCGCCCCTTTTTTGCCGAACAGCGTCACGCGGTGACCTTCGAGCTCCTGGTCGAGCAGGGGATACAATCGGGCGCCACCGCCGACCCGCCTGAGCAGGATGTAGCCATCGTCGGTGATGTTGCCGACGGCGTACCCGATCTCATCGAGATTGCAGTAGACCAGGCGCTTCGGCGTCCCGCGGCCCAGGGTGAGCGTGACGTTGCCGATGCGATCGCGCGTCGAGCCGGGAAGCAGCGCGAGGAGGCTGTCGCCCATCGCCTGCTCGTATCCCGTCACTGCGGTCATTGCCGTGAAACGAACCGTCAGACTGTCGTGGTTTTGCAGCAGCAACATCAGCAACAGAACATTCAAGCAAGCCTCCGAGCAAGATCCAGAACCACTCGCGGCAGCAATCGATGCTCCGCCTCGAGAACGCGAGCCGCAAGCGTGTCGGGCGTGTCTCCAGGTTCGACGGGCACCCGTTCCTGGGCGATAATCTCTCCGCGATCGAACTCCTCGTCCACGAAGTGCACGGTGACGCCGGACTCCCTGGCGCCGCTGGCCAACACGGCTTCGTGCACGCGGTGCCCGTACATCCCCGGGCCGCCGAAGTCGGGCAACAGGGCGGGGTGGATGTTGATCATGCGGCCGCGAAACCGCGCGACCACGGCGCGCGGCACGAGCTTGAGATACCCGGCGAGCACGATCAGCTGTGCGTCTCCGACCGCCGCCTGCAGCTCACCCGCGTCGCCGGGGTCACGAAGAATAACCGTCGGAACCGATGCCCGGCGCGCGCGCTCCAGCGCCCCGGCCTGAGACCGGCTCGAGATGACCCGCGCGACGCGGGCGATGGCTGAGTGTTGGAGCGTGTCGAGGAGGGCTTGCAGGTTCGTGCCGCCGCCCGACACGAGGACGGCGACACGAACCGGCTGGCTGGTCACTGCCGACTACGACTGCACCGCTGCACCGATTTCGGTTTCGACCCGCTGGTCACGCTGAGGGTGAACGCGCCGGTCGCGTAGTGCTCCTGGCTGTTGACCACGACCTCGTACTCGCCGGTCTGCGGGAACGTGGCGGTGAGCCGCGCGTGACAATTGCCGCCCGAATCGTCGTCCTGGAAATCGCGGCCGCCCGAGATGCCGGGCCCGCGCAGGAACAGATAGGAGTCGAAGTCGTCCGACTCGAGATCGATCGTGATCGTCTGGCCGGCGCGACCCTGGATCGTCCATGCTTGCGCGTACGTGCTGTCGCTGTTCAAGAGCACGTCGCTGCGCGAGAGCGCGCCCTCTTCACTTTGGCCGACGTCGATCGAGTGGGTCGCGGTGGAGCTCGCGCTCGAGCTGGAGCTCCGCGACGTGCAATCCGCGCCCGCGGCGCTGCCCTCCTGCACCGGCTTGGAGCCGTCGGTGATCGTCAGCGAGAAGCGCCCCGTCTGCCGCTCGGGCGAATTGGTGGTGTTCACCAGAATCCGATACGGGCCCGTGCTCGGGAAGGTGCGGGAGACGCGCGAGTAGCATCCCGGGCCGCCGTCGTCGTTGATAATCGACGCATCGAGGTCGGAGCCGCGCACGATCAGCACCGGATCGAAGTCGTCCGAGGTCAGATCGATCGTGACCGGCCGCCCGGCGGGCGCGGTGAACTGGTAGAACCGGAAGTAGCTGTTGTCGGGATAGAGCGAGTCGCTCGACGTCAGCGCGCCGTTGATCGTCTCGCCGACGCCGATGACGGGGAGGTTCTGGGTGCCGGTGGTGACGGTGCGGGTCCCGGTGGTACAATCGTTCTCGCTGCGGTCCTGCACGGGCTTCGAGCCGTCGCTCAGCGACAGCGTGAACCGGCCGGTCTGCCGCACGGGCGACGCCGTCGTATTGACGAGAATGCGATAGGGGCCGTTGCTCAGAAATGCCTGCGACACGCGCGACGCGCAGCCGGGGCCGCCGTCGTCGTTCACAATCGACTGCGCCAGTCCCTCACCGCGGATGATGAGCACCGGATCGAAATCGTTGGACGACAGATCGATCGTCATTTCGCGGCCGGGCGTCGTCGTGAACTGGTACATCTTGAAGTAGGTCGTATCGGGGTAAAGCGAATCACCGGCCGACAGCGTGCCCGTGATCGACTGCCCGATGCTGATCTGCGGCAGGCTCACGGCGGTGCCGGGCGACACGCGGCTCGAACCCGCCGACGCTGCGACGACGGTCTTCGACGAGAGCAGCGCCTGGCCTTCGGCGACGGCGCCGGCGTCATTGCTGAGATTGCGGATCGCGTCGGTCGCGGTCGCGAAGTTCAGCGACTGGCCCTGCTCGATGGTGCTGCGCACGATGCCGACCACCTGACCCTTGCCGTTCAGCACCGGCGCGCCGCTCGACCCGTGCGAGATCGCCGCCGAGATCTGCAGCAGCTTGGTGCCGTTGACGACGCGCGAGGCGGAGATGATGCCGCGCGACACCGTCCCGGGCAGCTGCCCGAGCGGGTTCGAGATGACCATGACGTCAGCGCCGTCCTTCATCGCTTCGCTCGAGCCCCAGCGCAGCGTCACGGGCGGCGTGCCCGGAACCGTCAACATCGCCACGTCCTTCACGCTGTCCGACGCCGCCACCGAGCACCGCATCTGCTGGCCGTCGCTCATTTCGATGCGACAGCCCGCCGCGTCCTCAAGCACATGCCGCGCCGTCAGCACGTACCCTTCCGTCACGAAGAAGCCGGTGCCGCTCGCCATCAGGCGGCCGCCGGCATCGAGCGCCTGAATCGTGACCACCGCTTTCCGAGCCGTCGGAATGTCGATTCCGGTCGGGGCAGGTCTGGCGGCGGGCTTCTGGGACACCATCGGTGCTGCAATCACGACGAGGGCGCTCAGGATGCTCGGGATGCGTCCACGCATGGCGGCTCCTTCATGAAGGCGGTGGGCTAATATTCTATTCGGACTTGAGCCGCACAATCTGCCGGGCTGCCTCCCCAAGGTCAGCGACGACCATCACACCCATCGCACGCGCTTGTCCTTGATGAAGATCGCCCTGTCCGGTCATGACCAGGATGGCGTTCCCCCCCAGCGCCCGGGCGGGCTGGATATCCGATAATCGGTCGCCCACCCACCAGGACTCCTCGAAATCGATGTCGAGCGCAGCCTGAGCATCTTGAAACTGTTTGACTCCCGGTTTGCGGCATTCGCAGAGCCCCGTGAAACGGGGGTGATGAGGACAGAAGTAGGCGCCGTCGAGCCGTGCGCCGTGCGCCGCGAGCAGGGCGCCGAGCTGCCGCTGGACGGCTTCATAGTCCGTCACCCGATAGAGTCCCCGAGCGATTCCAGACTGATTGCTGGTGGTGATGACGAGGAATCCGGCTTCGTTGAGATGCTTGATCGCCTGCGCGGCGCCGGGGAGCAATCGGACCTTGTCCGGCTCGTGCAGATAGCCGGGATCCTCGACGATGGTCCCGTCGCGATCGAGGAAGACCGCTCGGCTAGCCACGCAGCGCGGCGATGACGGTCTCGACTTGTTCGGGGAAGATCGTGCGCGCATCGAGCAGCACGCGACCGCCCGCGACGCGCGGGATGATAGGCGGGGCGAGCGAGCGTAGCCGCTCAACGTAGGTGTCAGGTGCCGGGTGTCTGATGCCTACGAGCCACGTCCGCAGCTTCGCTTCCGGGAATGAGCCGCCGCCCACTTCGGAATCACCTTCCACCAGCTCCGCCTCTCCGCGCATTTCCGCGCCGGTGAGAATGGCTTCCGCCCGTTCCTTGATGATTGACAGCGGCTCCGTGAGCATCCTGAGCACGGGAATCTCGCGGATCGCCACAGCCCGGTCGCGATACAGCGCGAGCGTGGCCTCGAGGCCCGCCAGCGTGAGCTTGTCGGCGCGCACCGCCCGCGCGATGGGGTCGGCGCGACAGGCCGCGATCGCCCCGGTCTTGCCGACCAGGA
>Ga0134079_10000319_pt1 | contig 12637 bp, 10 predicted proteins | sample 15_taG_2_FD_119770 | JGI IMG/M metagenome (GOLD analysis project Ga0134079, IMG submission 119770) | Grasslands soil microbial communities from the Angelo Coastal Reserve, California, USA - 15_D_Rain_40cm_2_09182015 | ecosystem: Environmental > Terrestrial > Soil > Grasslands ...
CCACGAACAAGGCGGCCTACGCGAACGCCGCGTTGCACTTGACCCAGAAGCTGGACCTCTCGCTCGGCGTGCGCTCCTCGGAGGACGAGAAGAGCTACACGTTCCATCGCCACAACCCCGACGGCACGCTGCCGCAGCCGTGCACGACGTTCTGGTTCTGGGAAGCGGCCAACCCGCCGAACCCGTCGAACCCGGCGAACTGCGGCGTCGCGGGTCTCGACGGGCTGCCGTCGTCGTTCTCCGGCAATCACACGGACTACCGCGTCGTCCTGTCGGACAACATCAAAGACAACGTGATGATCTACGGAGAGCTGTCGACGGGCTACAAGGCCGGCGGCGTCAACGCGCGTCCGTTCTTCCCGAGCCAGCGGCATGCGTTCAATCCCGAGACGCTCGATAGCTACGAGATCGGCTTGAAGACCGCGTTCCACCGGACCCTGCGGCTCAACACCGCGATCTTCTATAACGACTACAAGGACATTCAGCTGCCGCTCACGAACTGCTACTGGGCGCCGCCGGGCCAGCAGGTGCCGTGCGCGAGCCAGGACAACGCGGGCAGCGCGCATGTCCAAGGCTTCGAGGTCGAGACCGAGTGGAATCCGGGTCGATTCTCGCTCGACGCGTCGTATAGCTTGCTGGACTTCAACTACTACCAAGTTCAGGGGGCGGTCACGATCGACATGGTCTCGCCGTTCACTCCGAAGAGTAAGGCGAGCGTGGGCGTGCAGTACGAGTTCGGCCTCGGCAAGCACGGCAGCATCACGCCGCGCCTCGACGTGGCCTACACCGATCAGGTCTATGCGGCCTCCGTCAACGCGCCGACGAATCTGATCGACAGCTACTCGCTGGCCAACGTCCGCGTGACCTGGCGGTCGGAGAACGACTCTTGGCGCGTTGGGCTCGAGGGCACGAACATCGGCAACAAGTATTACTACGTGACGCTGTTCGACCTGTCGCGAAACGCGGCGGGCTACATCAACGGCCAACCCGGCCGTCCGGAGGAGTGGGCGATAACGTTCACTCGTAGCTTCAACCAGTAGCAGTACTACGCTTTACCGAAGGCCCCTGGCCGCGCGCCGACCACGGCGCTCGGTACAGGGGCCTTCCCTTTTTTCGCGCGACGCTCGGAGACTGCGACGTCGGCGCCGTTTGCAGGGGAGGCCATGTCGACGAAGCTCCTGAACCCGCGCGGCGTTCATCCGCCGGCCGGCCCGTACTCGCACACGGCCTTGGTTCCCGCGGGCGCGCAGATCGTTTTCGTCGCGGGCCAAGTCGGCATGCGCCCGGACGGGTCGATCCCCGACGGCTTCGCGGAGCAAGCGGAAGTCACGTTCGCGAACGTCCGCGCATGCCTCGCGGCGCAGGGGCTAGGCGTCGACGCCGTCGTGAAGCTCGGCGTCTTCGTGCTGCCCGGTCAGGACCTCCAAGCTCTGCGCGCGATTCGCGAGAGGCACTTCGGCGCGCACCGCCCGACTTCGACGACGGTCTACGTGCCGCAGCTCGCGAGCCCGGCGTTCCTGCTCGAAGTCGAGGCCGTCGCCGTCAAAGCGTCTCTCGTGTCGCGACGCGGCGCCGCACGGACCGCGTCGCGATCGAAAGCAAGACCTGAGCCCAAACGTAAACGCGGCGGCTAGGCGTGGGCGCCCGGCTCGCAATCACGGGTGCGTCCGGCCAGTTGGGCCGCAGGACCGCGGAGCTCGTGCTCGCGCAGCGCGCGCCGGGCGACGTGATTCTAGCGACGCGCACGCCGGATGCGCTCGCGGACCTCGCCGCGCGCGGCGCAGATGTTCGCTACGCGAATTTCGACGAGCCGCGGTCGCTCGACGCGGCGTTCGCGGGCGCCGAGCGTCTGCTCTTGATCAGCGCGACGGACTTGCGGCGGCGCGTCGCGCAGCACGCGGCCGCGCTCGCCGCGGCGAAAGCGGCCGGCGTGCGCCACGTGCTCTACACCTCGGGCTCGAAGCCCGCGCCGCCGAATCCCGCGCTCGTCGCGCCGAGCCACTACGCGACCGAGCAGGCGCTCGCGGCGAGCGGCCTCGCCTTCACCGTGCTCCGCAACAGCCTGTATGCGGACTATCAGGTCACGGAGGCTCTGCGCGCGCTCGAAACGGGCGTGCTCGTCCACAATCGCGGCGCGGGCGCAGTCGCGTACGTCGCGCGCGACGACTGCGCGGCGGCCGCGGCCGCGGCGCTGTTGCAACGCGGGCACGACGGGGCCGTCTACGACATCACGGGCGAGGAGGCGTACACGGCGGACGCGCTCGCGGTGCTCTATGCCGAGCTCGGCGGCCGGCGCGTCGAGGCGCGCACGGTCGACGACGCGACGTTCGTCGCGGGGCTCATCGGCGCGGGCGGCGACGATCATCTGCGCTACGGCGCGGAACTCCTCGCATCGTTCGGGCGCGCGATCCGCGAGGGCTACCTCGACGTGCGCGGCGACGCGGTCGCGAGGCTCACGGGCCGCCGTCCGCGCACGCTGCGCGAAGTGCTAGAGCCGCACCTGCGTAACGCCGCGATCGCTCGACGGCCGTAGGGTTCGACGGGCGCGCTGGCGAATCGGCTAAACTCCTGGCCAGTCAGAGCACGGGAAAACGAATGGATGACATCAGCGCGCTCGACGCGATTCCGCTCTGGGCCCTCTTCATCCTGACGCTGTTCCTCGTGCTGCTCTCGATCGAGGGCGGCTACCGTCTCGGGCGTTACCGACTTACGCGCTCCGAGCACGAGAAGGAGGCTCCGGTCGGCGCGATGGTCGCGGCGATGCTCGGCCTGCTCGCGTTCATGCTCGCGTTCACCTTCGGTCTCGCGGCGCAGCGCTTCGACACGCGCCGGCAAGTGCTGCTCGACGAGGCGAACGCGATCGGCACGACCTACCTGCGTGCGGCGATGCTCCCGGAGCGAGGCGAAGAGCTTCGCTCGCTGCTACGCAAGTACGTCGAAGTTCGGCTCGACGCCGTTCGGTTCGACGACGTCTCTGCGGGCATTCGCGAGTCGGAGTCGCTGCAGAACGAGCTCTGGTCTAACACAGTCGACTTGGCGCGCAAGAATCCCGACTCGATCGTCGTCGGTCTCTTCGTTCAATCCCTCAATGAGCTGATCGACCTGCACGCGACGCGCGTGGCTGCCGGGGTGCGTAGTCGAATCCCGAGCCCGATATGGCTCGCGCTGTTCGCCGTCGCGGCGATCGCGCTCGGAGCGATGGGCTATCACGCGGGGCTGGTCAGAACGAGTCGACCGCTCGCAATCCTCGCGGTCGGGGTCACCTTCACGGCCGTGATCGGGCTCATCGCCGACCTCGACCGTCCCACGCAAGGCATCGTGAGAGTGAGCCAGCAAGCGTTGATCGACGTGCGAGAGTCGATGAGAGCGCCGGCTCCGCCGTGACCGGCGCCGATCACTCGCCGCGGTTGATGTTGAAGACCTCGGCGCCCTCGCCGGGGTTGCGGTAGACCTCGAGCCCGCTCGAGCGTTTCGGAACGGCCAAACCCTTCGCCTTCGCCTCGGCCACTTGCTTCTCGTACGCGCGCTCGCCGGCGAGGCCGCCGCGGACCGCGAAGTTGCCCTCGTGACAGGAGTACTCGTAGACGTAGTAATCGGGCTGCGTCGTCCACATCGTGCGAACCGTGAACGGCGCGGTGTACGTGTCCGGATCGTCGACCGTGATTCGGTACTCGATCATCTGCGGGTCGACGCGGCGCAGCCGCTCGGTCGTTCTGAGATTCTTGCTGTGCGGGCCGCCGCCGAGGCTCGTTCGATCCGTGAAGTCGCGGCTCTCGATCACGAGCGTGTCGCCTTCGAAGTGGCCGCGGCTCGCGCCCTCGAAGCGAGCGACGTCCTCGTCGACGTATGGCCGGCCGTCGAGCGGGATCACGCGGGTCTCGTGGATCATCTCGTAGGTGATCGTCACCTCGGTCGGGCTCTGGAAGATCCGGATGCCGTTGCCGTAGATGACAGCACCCATGCCGCGGTTGATGCCGAGGCCGATGCAGCGGTCGTAGAGCGAGAAGTCCTCGAACTTGTCGAACGGACCGGGCCCGAAGCTGCCACGGCCCGCGGAGGCCGCCGCTCGCGCCTTGCCTTTATCGTTCACGGGCGGCGTGCGGCCGTCGGGCGGGTCGACGACGAGTGACGTGTAGCCGAACGTGCGCGTGCCCCACTCGTTGCGCAGGAACGTCTCTTCGTTGCGTGCGCGGTTGCGGCCCGTGTATTGGTCGGTCGCGCGCTTCAAGAACTGCTCCTGGCTTAGGAACTCCTGCGTGCCGAGCTCGGCCGGGCGATCTCGCGGGATGCCGCGCATGTCGTCGGTGCTGTAAGTGCCTTCGAGAGACGGATGGCCCCAGGAGGTCTTCGGCGCCGTCCAGCGCGGGTTCTTGTAGGCCGCGGCTGTCTGCTCGGCCGGCACGCGCCGCTCCGCGGGCAGGTCGACGCTCGCCGCGGCCGGCGCCGGCGTTTGGGCGAGCGACGCGCTCTGCGCGGCCAAGACGGCGAGCAGAGCCGCGCTCGCGCGGCGGAGGCTTATTCTCGTCTGCATCTCTGAGGCTCCTTGGAGGGCGACGCGCCGACGGTCGCGAGCATCGCGGCTGCGCCGCCGCGCAGCGCCGTGCATGCCGTCGCCAATATTCGGTGCATTGGTTCTCTCCCTCGGGCGCGTAACGAAGTCCGCGCCGAGGGCCAACTCTACGGCACTCGTCCGCTCGGTCCAAGGCTCCGTCAGCCGTCGGTCGGTGTGCCCGATTAGGGCGCGCCGTCCTTCCAGTCGTCCCAGTCGATGCGACTCATCGACGTACGCGTTCACCAGCGGCACGACCGGGCTCGAGCGGCCCGCCGCGCAAGACGGCCTTGCCCTGTTCGCCGCGCGCGCCCCGCCTCAGCTGCCGCTGCTCTGAGCAGGCACCTGCGCGCTCAAGCCCCTTAACAGCGCACAACTCTCGACAGACTGCGTTCGGATGATCATCCAGCACTGTGGTTTTTTGATGTTTAACGTTTCCCGTTATACGATAACGAATGATTCGGGGCTTTAGATGCCGGGACACTCAAGCCCTGTTTGAGACGGGGAAGAGTCGCCGGTTCAGCTCGATCGTGGCGGTCGCGACCCGAAAGCTGACGATGCTCGACGCGGCCCACACGCTGGAGTTTCTGAAATCGCCTCCGGGCAATCGCCTGGAGGCACTCAAAGGTGACCGGATTGGTCAGCACAGTATCCGCATCAATGACCAATTCCGGCTGTGTTTTGAGTGGACCGCAGAAGGCCCAGTGAACGTGGAGATCGTCGACTACCACTGAGGATGAATTCGATGTTTAAGAACGGCATGCGACCAGTGCACCCTGGTGAGATTCTCCGCGAAGATTTTCTCAAACCGGCAGGCTTGACCGCCAACGCCCTTGCCCGCGCGCTGAAGGTGCCCGCACCGCGTATCAATGAAGTCGTGCGCAAGCGCCGTGGAATCTCTGCCGATACGGCGCTACGTCTTGCGCGCTACTTTGGTGGGGATGCGCGCTCCTGGCTTAATTTGCAAACCGCCTACGATCTTCGAGTTGCGGAGATCGCCAATGCAAAGCGCGTGGCCCGAGAGGTGCGCCCGGCGGCCGTTTGAGCACCACGGGACGTAGAGGCCGTAGATCCCCGGCACGCCCGACGCCTCGGCATACGCAATGCCGACCGGCACGAGCATCGTCGTCAGCACGATGCCCGCGACGACGTCGTGACGTAGCCAGGAGACTTGGTACTCGCGCGCAATGGTTGTCTCTTATGATCCGGGCCGATTCGACAACGCCAGTGTAGGGGAAAGAGCCATGGTGGTGGTGCGCAACGCGCTCGGCGTGATCGTCGGCGCGGTCCTTTGGTTCCCGGTGTTCTTTACGCTCGCGTGGCTGCTTACTCTCGTCTGGCCTGCCTACGCGGTCGACGCGCGGGCTTGGATGGAGTCGCAGACCTTCAGCTTCGCGCCCGCGATGGCGGTCTGCAACGTCGTGTTCTGGATCGCGTCAGAGGTCGCCGTCGGTGGAGTCGCGGTGCTCGTCGCGAGGCGCCGTGAGGCCGCGTGGGTGCTCGCCGCGCTCGTGATGGGCTATCTCTGCTACGTCCACCTCTACGCCGCGTGGTCCAACATGCCGTGGTGGTACAACCTGTTGGTCGCGCTGCCGTCGGGGCCCGCGGTGGTCTTGGGCGGCCGGCTCGCGGCGCGTTTCGCTCGGGCCCCTTCCGCCGTCGCCGCGCCGGCTTGAGCCGCGGTCGACCGCGGACTCGCTCGGCGTCGGACGAGGCGGGTCAGAGGCCGCCGCGCGTCACTCGCCGCGCCAGCTCACGAGCTGCGCCTCGCGCAGGTCGAGCTCGCGCTCGATGCGCCGGCGCGCCTCGTCCTTGAGCTCGCCGCGCCGGTAGAGCTCGTTGACCCGCCGGCGCTCCTCCTCGATCAGGTCGAACTCGATCCGATCGTGCAGCTCTTGGGCCGCGCGATGATCGCCGTCGTCTTGGGCTCGATCCGCGACGCGCCGCAAGCGCTCGCGGTGCTGCGCGCGCACACGCTCGAGCACGTCGAGCTCGAGCCGGCGCTCCTTCTCGAGCTCGTCGATTCGCGCGAGCGAGGCCTCCACGGCTTGACGGCGCGCGGTGAATTCGGCGCGCCGGTCCTCTACTTGCTCGCGCTGGCCCGCGTTCTCGAGCCCGAGGGAGCGGATCACGAGCGGCAGCAACAAGCCTTGGCCGACGAGCGTCACGAGGATCACGACGAACGTGAGAAACAGGATCAGGTCGCGCTCGGGGAACGGCTGCCCGGAGGAGGTCAGCAACGGGATCGCGAGCGCGGCGGCGAGTGAGACGATGCCGCGCACGCCCGTAAACGCGAGCACGAACGGATACTGCCACGGCGGCGACGGATCGCGCCGCGCGAGCGCCGGGCTCAGCCAGCGCGGCAGATACGTCGCGGGAAACATCCAAACGAAGCGGGCGGCGATGATCACGAGGCACACGACGAGGCTCGCCGCCACGAGCTCGTGCGAGGAGTACGAGCGCAAGCTCTCGGCGAGCGCGCGCGCCTGCAAGCCCGTCACGAGGAACACGAGGCCTTCGAGCAGGTAGACGAACAGGTCCCAGAAGAAGATGCCTTGGAGCCGCGTCGCGGCGCTGATCAGGCGCAGGCCGTTCCAGCTGATGTACAGCCCCGTGACGACGGTCGCGAGCACGCCCGAGCCGCCGAGCCACGTCGGCGGCCAATAGGCGAGGTACGGTGTGAGCAGCGAGAGCGTGATCTCGATCCGTGGGTCGCCGACGAAGCGGCGCAGTCGCAGCATGAACCAGCCGACCGCGACGCCCCAGAGAATCTCGCCGACGACGATCGCCCCGAACGTCTCGACGGCCGCGGGTGCCGAGAACACGCCGAACGCGACGGCCGCGACCGCGAAGCGATACAGGATCAGCGCCGTCGCGTCGTTCGCGAGCCCCTCGCCCTCGAGCACCACGAGCAGGCGGCGCGGCAAGCGCATGCGGCGCGCGATCGAAAGCGGCGCGACGGCGTCGGGCGGTGACACGATCGCGCCGAGCACGAACGCGACGGGCCACGAAAAGTTCAGCAGCCAGTGCGTCGCGGCCGCGGCCGCGGCAGCCGTGAACACGACGCAACCGACCGCGAGCAGCGCGATCGGCCGCAGGTTGAACTCGAACTCCCGCCAGCTCATCGCGACGGAGGACGAGTAGATGAACGGCGGCAGCACGACGAGCAGCACGAGCTCGGGCGCGAGCTTCAGCGTCGGCAGGCCCGGAATCAGCGCGAGGATCACGCCCGCGATCACGAGCAGGATCGCGGCCGGCACCTTGAGGCGCCCGGCCGCGAAAGCCACGGCGGCCGCCACCGCGAGCAGCGCGACGACGAGCTGAATCGTCTCGACCATGCGCCGCGTAGCCTACACGAGCGCCGGCTGGGCGCTCGCATGGCGGCGTCCGTCTCGCTCTAAGCCGATCGATCTCCGTCGGCTGGGAGCGGCGCGGCGCCCAGGGCGGCGCCGCCGCCGGCCCAATACTTCGCGAGCCATGAGGCCACGGAGTAGTCGGCGATCGAGGTCGCGGCGGTGACGGAGTCGTCCGCCGTCTCGACGCGCAGGTCGTAGTAGAGCTTGTTGCCCGCCTGCATCCCGCCGCGCGCGTGAACGCTCTTGATCCATTGCAGGGGAATCTGCACGGGCGCGCGCGTGCCCGCGACGCCGCGCTTCGAGACCGTGAGCAGGCCGCGTTCGAGAGTCACGCGATACTCGGTGAACCAGAGGCCCGCGGCGAACCAGACGAACAGCGCGTCGAAGCCCGTGAAGACGAACGCGAGGATCTTCGGCGCGTCCGGAAGCCACCAGAGTGCCACGGCCGCCGCGCCGAACACCGCCGCTACGCCCGTGACCGTCGCGGCCGCGGCCTTGTGCTGCCCGCGCCGGAACGTCCACGACTCGCCGCCGCCGGGCGAGCGCTCGTAGACGATGCCGAGCGAGGCGAGCGTGCGCGTGTCGGGGCGCTCGCGCGCGGCTGCGTCGCCCGCCGCCGGAGTCGACGGCTCGGGCGCCGCGGATCGCTCGCCCGCGGCGAAGACCGGGAGCTCGAAACGTAGCCAGAGATCCGGACCCTCGCACTCGGCGCTCGCGTCGAGTCGCCATTCGACCGTGTCGGAGCCGTCGGTCGCGTTCGTGGCCGGCGCGTCGGCCGGCAGCGGGAGGTCGAGCGGGATCGCGCTGTAGGTCGGCGTGATCTCGCAGCGGTCGCGCGGTACGGTCCAGCGGTTCTGCCAGACGATCCGCTCCATCGATTCACGGTTGCGTCCGCGGCGCTTCTCGACGCAGCTCACCTCGAGCCGGAGCTCCGTCGCCGGGACCTGCGCGTCGACGTGGATCGTGCCGCGTAGGCGCCCGCCGAGCGCTACCGGCACGCGTTGCAGCACGAGCGTCGCGCCCTTGAAGCGCGCGGCGCGTAGCCACGCGCGCACGGCCCAGACGACGAGCGCCGCGCCGGCGAGCGGGAACAGCAACCCGACGAGCGCCGCGTAATTGCGCTTCGCGATCTCGGGCAGCACGAGGAACCCGGTCGGGATTGCGATCGTGTTCCAGAGCGCCGCGAAGCCCGCGGCGAAGTAGGCCGTCGCCCGGCCCGAGCTGCCGATCTGCCCTTGGGCCCACTCCGCGCGCCAGCGCCACGGCTCGTTCGGATAGAGCGCCTCGAGCGCGCGCGCGGCCGCGAGTTTCTTGGAACCGACGCGTCCGCCGATCAGGAGCGCGAAGCCGATGCCCCCGAAGGCGAGCGCGAACGCCGATTCGAGCGCGAGCAGCGGCCAGCGCAGGTCGCGGTTCAACGTCGCCCTCGCCGGGTCCGAAGGATCGACGTAGGCCGTCACGCGCCCGCCGCGCCGCTGCGCCGCCTCGAGGTCGGCGTAGAGGTCGCGCTGGAAGGAGCCGATGTTGTCGGCCATCCGGTCGATCGCGACGCGATCGCCCGTGTAATCGCGGCCCGCGTACGAGTAGCGATAGCCCGCGAGCACGCGGTACGTGCTCGTGCCGTCGTTCGAGTTCTGGGTGAGATCGAGTGAGGCGAGCTGCGCGGGCACGGCCTCCCAGCGGCTCATCCGCGCCCACGTCCAAACGTCGTCGAGCGCGAAGTAGAGCGCGCCGAGGCCGACGGCCGCGAACGGCAACGCGAACAGCGCGAGGCAGCCGCCCGCAGCCCGGTCGCCGGTCTTCGTGGACATGTCGGGGTCCTCCCGCGCGCATTTGTGCGCCGGCCCGGCGCGTGCGGCGAGGACGCGGTTCTCAGTCTTGCGATGATGCCGGGGCTAGTCGTGGCGCAGTGTCGTCACGGGTCTCGTGCGCGCGGTGCCGAGCGCTTGCAGGGAAACGGTGCCTAGCGCGACGGCCAACGACAGCGCGGCCGCGAGCACGAACGGCGCGGGCGAAACAACGACGCGATATGCGAACGCCGCGAGCCAGCGCGCCATGACGGCGTAGGCGAGTGCCGACGCGACAGGCGAGCCGATCGCGACGAGCAGCACGGTGCGCGCGGAAAGCAGCGCGACGATCTGCGCCGTGCTCGCGCCGAGCACCTTGCGGATGCCGATCTCCTTCGTGCGCCGCGCGGTCGTGAACGTCGCGAGCCCGAACAGGCCGAGGCACGCGACGAAGACGCAGATCGCGGCGAACACGCCGATCAACTTCATCAGGTGCTGCTCGGCCGAGTATTGCCGGCCGAGCTGCTCGTCGAGGAATCGGTACTCGAACGGATGCTCGGGGTCGAACTTGCGCAACGTCCGCTCGACGAACGCGAGCGTGCCGTTCAGGTCCCGAGTCGCGACGTCGAGCACGAGAAAGCGGTTCTGCAATGGGCGCAGTTGCGCCGGAACGCTCGCAAAGCTCGTCGGGGCCTCGTACATCACGAGCGGCTCGACGGGCATGTGCAGCGACTTGAAGTTGAAATCTCGAACGACGCCGATCACCTCTCCTCTGCCCATGCGCTTGCCGATCGGATTCGTCCAGCCCATCTCGCGGACGAGCGCCTCGTTCACGATCGGCGCGAAACGCGGATCCGTTGCGACCTTGGCCGAGAGGTCCCGCCCGGCGGCGATCCGCATGCCGAGCACGCGGGCGAAGTTCTGCTGCACCTGGAGGTGATTCACGAGCACGCCCTTCACGGAGCCGTCGTTGGTCTCCATGTCCATGAAGCTGCTCACGCCTTCGAACCCGGGCAGCTGGTTGGCCGAGGTCGCACCGCGGATCCGATCGTCCCCGAGCAGCTCGTCCTCGACCGTCGGGATCCGCTCGAGCACGTCGGTGCCGCGCAGTGTGACGACGAGCTTGCCGGTCTCCTCGAAGCCGAGAGGGCGGTTCGCGACGTAGCTCATCTGCGCAGTCATCAGGAGCGTGCAAGCGATCACGCACGCGGTGACGGTGAACTGCACGAGCACGAGCAGCTCGCGGAGCCGTAGGCCCGAGCCCACCCGGTCGCCGCGGGTGAGCGCCGTGAGCGGTGGGATCGCGGCGAGGTACAAGGCCGGATAGAGCCCGGCGACGAGGCCGACGAGCGCGGTGAAACCGATCGCCGCCGCGAGCACGACGGGCTCGCTCGTCGGCCGCAGCGGCGTGGCGGCGCCGAGCCAGTCGGCGATCGGGGTCCGCGGCACGACGAGCTCGACCACGAGCAACGCCACAAACAGCGCAGCGACTGAGAGCGCCAGGGATTCGGCGATGAAACGCAGCGCGAGCGCCGTACGCGTCGCGCCGAGGATCTTGCGGGTGCCGATCTCGCGCGCGCGGCGCGCGGCCCCCGCCGTCGCGAGGTTCACGTGGTTGATGCACGCGATCACCAGCAGGAACGCGGCGGCGGCTTCGAGCCCGTAGAGGTAGTAGATGTTTCCGGTCGGCCGGTCCCACTCGACGTCGGAGTGCAAGTGAATGTCCGCGAGCGGCCGGAGCCACGCGGACCAGCCCGGGGCGTGGAGCTCGCGGCCGCGCGCCGCCATGTGACGCTCGTAGAAAGCTTGCGCGACGGCCGCAAAGCGGCTCACCTCGTAGTGCTCGGGCAGCACGAGGAACGTGAAGTTGTCGCCGCCGAACAGCGCCCGGGCCCGCTCGGTCTCGTCTTGCGGGGCCGGCACGCCGTTGTAGGAGAACAGCGCGTCGTATTTGAGATGCGTGTTCGACGGCAGATCCGCGAACACGAGCGTGATCGTGCGCTGCTCGCCGTTGTCGAGCGCGATGACTTGGCCGAGCGGATTCGCGTCGCCGAAATACTTATGCGCGAACGTGCGGCTCACGGCCGCCGACATCGGGTCGACGAGCGCGGTTTTAGGATCGCCGAAAAGAATATCGTGCGTGAATACTTCGAAGACGTTCGGATCGGTGACGTACACGTCGGACCACGTGAACGCGTCGCCGTCGTGTCGGATGACGCGATCCGTGGCCGTGAGCCAAGAGCCCGGCGGCGTGAAGCGGACGTACGCCTGAACGTCGGCGAGCTCCTCGGCGAGCATCGGCGCAAGCGCGCCGGACGCCAGAGCGACGCGTTGCGAGCGGCCGTCGGCCCTGAACTCGGTCTCGACGCGGTAGATCCGGTCGTAGTTCGCGAAATGGCGGTCGTAGGTGAGCTCGTTGCGCAGGTACATGCCGAGCACGAGGCACGACGCGATCGCGAGCGACAGGCCCGCTATGTTGATCAACGTGTAGGTTTTGTCGCGCAGGAGCGAGCGCAGCATGGCGCGGAGTCTTGCATAGACCCGCCGGGCCGGCCAGGGACGGCCGTCACTGGGGCCAGTGTGCGGGCAGCCAATACGCGTAGAAGAATAAGGAGCCGGCGGCGCGAGAGCTCGCGCGTCGTCACCAGCGCCGGTGCCAGCGGTTCCAGCGATACAGCAGAGCGGCGAAACCGTTGTAGGACCAACGGAACACCGAGCGCAACCCAGGCGCGCGCGCGACGGCCGCGAGCGCCCTTTGGCCCGGCGTCCTGCTCCAGAGCTCGGCGAACGCGTCCCAGCCGACGTGCACGTTGCCGGCCTCGTCCTTGACGTGCAGACGCTCGCGGACGAACTCGAGATCCGTGGACACCTCGGACGCGGCAGAGTGGGTCGCGTGCACGTCGACCCACTCGATGTCGGCGGAACAACCGTCGAGCTTGCCTTTC
>Ga0134079_10000320_pt1 | contig 12620 bp, 8 predicted proteins | sample 15_taG_2_FD_119770 | JGI IMG/M metagenome (GOLD analysis project Ga0134079, IMG submission 119770) | Grasslands soil microbial communities from the Angelo Coastal Reserve, California, USA - 15_D_Rain_40cm_2_09182015 | ecosystem: Environmental > Terrestrial > Soil > Grasslands ...
CGACGTCGCGTTTGAAGTCCACTTCGACTTCGGTTCCGCCTTTGAAGTCCGTTCCGAGGTTCGGCCCTGGTTTCACGACGAGGCCCGCCGCCGCGATCGCCACGCGCCGCCGATGGTGTAACACCGACGCCAGCGCCCGCTCGTACTTGGACCCCAAGGCGTCGAGGACTCCCTGCACCCGAGCCAGCACGCCGCTCTGCGCGCGCTCGACTTCGTGCGGCGTCACAAACCGCTCGGCGAGCAGCGGAATGATCGTCACGGCCAGCAGCAACGATACCAGGACGGCGATCGTCAGCGTCGTCGCCAGCGCCGCGAAAAACTGCCCCACGACCCCTTCCAGCAACCCGAGCGGCAAGAACACGACGACCGTCGTCAGCGTCGATGTCGTCACCGGCCAGATTAATTCCTGCACCGCGGCACGGATGGCCGGCGTGCGATCCGGCGTGAGGCGCAAGTGACGCGCGATGTTCTCGGTGATGACCACCGCATCGTCGATGACGAGCCCGATCGCGATCGCCATCGCGCCCAGCGTCATCAAGTTGAAGGTCTGCCCCAGCAGGCGCATGACGAATACGGTCACCGCGAGCGTCAGGGGAATCGAGGCCGCGCTGATCGCTGTGATGCGTCCGTGCCGCAAGAACAGCAGCAGCACCACCACGGCCAGCGTCGCACCGATGAGCATCGCATCCCGCACCGACCGCACGGCCTCGCGGACCAGTTCGGCTTGGTCGTAGACCGGCTTGAGGTGCACGCCCGCCGGGAGCGAGGGGCCCAACGCGGTCATGATCCGTCCGACGCTGTCGGCCAGCGCCAGGGTGTTCCCGCCGACCTGACGGGTGATGTTGAGGAGCGCCGCGGGTTTGCCGTCGCCGGCGATGATCCGCACGTGGTCCTCGGTCCCCAACTGCACCGCGGCCACGTCGCGCACGCGCAGGCCGCCGCGGATCACCACGGCCGCGATGTCTTCTACCGAACGCGCTTCCTGATCGGTAACGATCAGGTATTGGCGATAGTCCTGGGCCACCCGGCCCACCGCCTGGACCGTGCTGGCCCGCCGGATCGCATCCGCCAGATCCGCGTACGTCATCCCGTGCGCCGCGAGCCGCGCCGGATCGGCGATCACCTCGAGCTCGCGCACGTCGGAGCCCTGGACGTCGACGCGCCCCACGCCGGGAACGCGTGAGATCAACGGTTTGATTTCGTAGCGCGCGAGGTCGTACAGCGCCGCCGGCTCACCGCCCTCCACGTTGTACGACAGGATGGGGAACAGGGACGGCGTCAGCTGCTCGATCTCGAGGCTCACGTCCGGCGGGAGTGCACTCTGGACCTGATTCACGCGCGCCCGCACGAGCTGCAGGGCCCGGTCCATGTCGGTGCCCGGCGCGAACGTGATCGACACCTCGGTGGCGCCGCGGATCGTGTGCGAGCGCACGCGCGTCACCCCGGGGACGATGCTCACCGCCTCTTCCAGGGGCCGCGTGACGCTGAAGACGACCTGGCGCACACCGAGCGTGGACCCTTCCGCGACCACCGTGATGCGCGAGAATTGCAGCTCGGGATAGATCGCCGAGGGGAGCCGGAGCGCTGCCCACACCCCGGCCGCACTGAGCAGGGCGACCAGCAGGTACACGAACCGCTGCTGGCGGCTCAGCACGTCGAACCATCTCATCGCCGCGCGCCGCCCGCCCCGACGGTCGCGCCGTCCTCCACGCCGTAAGCACCCGTGGTGATCACCGTCTCGCCGGCCGCGAGACCCGTGAGGATTTCGACCAGCGACTCGCTGCGCCCCCCGATGGTGACGGCCCGCGCGTGGGCGACACCGGCCGCGTCCACGACAAAGACCCGAAACCCATCTCCTTCGGGAACGAGCGCCGCGACAGGGACCGTCACGGCGCTGGGATTGACGCCCGTGACGATCCGGCCGACCACCGATTCCCCGATCCGCAGGGTCCGCGTGGTGCGGGTCGGCCGCGCCCGCACGGCGACCGCGCGGGAAGCCGAATCCACGGCGGCGGCGACGCTCGTCACCACCCCGGGTCCCAGGGCCTCGGCGGCGCCGCTTTCCCCGCCGCTGACGACCACGGTATCGCCGGGTTGGATCCGTCCCGCTTCCGCCGGTGAGACGTTGAACACGATGTCCAACGCTGTCGGGTCGGCGACTTCGACGAGCGTTTGGTTCGCATCGACCGACGCACCCATGACGGCGCTGATGCGCGTGACCACGCCGCCGAGCGGCGCGCGCAGCGTCGCCAGCTCCTGAGCGCGGCGCGCCGTGACCGCGCTGGATTGAGCGGCGGCAAGGTCGGCCGCGGCCTGATCGCTGTCTTTCTGCGCGAGGATGCCGGCTTGCACGAGCCGCACGGCGCGGGCATAGGCGCGCTCGGCGTTGCCGAGCGTGGCGGCGGCACTCTGCGCCGCGGCATCGAACGGGGCGCGCTCGAACGCGATCAGCGAATCGCCTTTCGATACGCGTTGTCCCGCGACCACGAAGATGCGCGCGACGCGGGTCGGACCCGGTGCGGCGAGCGCCGCGAACCGCTCGGGGCGCGCACTCACGGCGCCGATGGCGCTCACGACGTGCGCGAACGGCTGCGCCGTCGCCACGCTCGTTCCCACACCCACCAGCCCCGGCGCACGGTCGCTCGCCTGGTCGCCGCCTCTTCCGCACGCGGCGCTGACACCCGCGAGCGCGATGCCGAGCAGCACGAGCGGCCTCATGGCGCCTCCGGACCGGTGTTGAGCAGTCTTACGACCCGCGCGGCCGCGTCCGCCGCTCTCAGGTCGTCGACGTAACCCGCCAGGATTTCGCGGGCGTTGCGCTGGGCCTCGAGGACGCTCGCCAGCGGCGCGGCCCCTTCACTGTAGGCCCGCAGCGACATGACGGCGACGCGGGTGGCGCTCTCGACCAGGGCCGCGCCGCGATTCAGTCGAGTCCGGGCGATCGCGAGCGTGCGGCGGGCCGTTGCCACCGCGGCCGTCGTCTCGCGTCGCGTGAGGTCGAGCTGCGCCCGAGCCCGGTCTCGTTCCGCCGCGGCCCGCATCACGTCGCCGCCGCTCCAGTTGAAGAGCGGCAACGGGAACGAGAAACCGGCCACCGGGAGCAGCTGGTGGGGCACCGGGCTCGTCGGATCGCCGGTATCGAAGCCCAACTCCAGGCTCGGCGCGAATCGACTGCGGCGGGTGAGCGCCAGCGACCGTTCCGCCGAGTGCAGCGATGCCTCAGCGACGGCGACGGGGAGCAGCGGATGATCGGCCGCCGCCTCGGTACTGGCGGGCGGTTCGAGCGAGTCGGTCAAGACGATGCTTGCGGTGTCGGCCGAGAGCCCCATTTGCAGTTGCAGGGCCAGCAGTGTGCCCAGCGCGAGCAGGGAGTCGTCGACGGCGATGTTCTCGAGTTGCCCGGCGTTCACCGTTGCGAGCCGCACGTCCAGCTCGCTGGCGTCCCCGACCTGGCGCCGCAGCTCGGCGATCCGCAGGAGACTGTCGGCGTCGAGCGCGGTGCGGCGCGACAGCTCGGCGTGCCGCGCGGCCGCGAGCGCGTTGGTGTAGGTGGTCTCCACGTCGAACCGCACTGCGGCGCGCTCGAACGTGAATCCGAGCCGGGCCGCGTCGCGCGCCGACTCGGCCGCCCCGATGCGCGCGCCGCGCAGCCACGGGAGGTCGAGCGGCACGTCGATGACGGCGTGATATCGGGGCAGGTCCTTCGTGTAGCTGGCGGACAGAACGGGGTTCGGGAACGCGCGTGCGGCGCGCACCAATCCGCGGGCTGCCGTGGTGTCCGCGCGGCCCAGGGCGACGCGTGCGCCGCGCGCGAGCGCCGCGTCCACCGCCTGCGCGCGCGTGACCGGTTGCTGAGCGGCGAGTCGCGCCGGCGGGAGGCAAACGACCGCCGCAGCCAACAGGGCGGCGAGTTGGTGGGTCATGGTTCGCGGAACGTAACCCGCGAACCTTACGGCCAGCTTACGCGGGAACGGGGAAGGTGAGGGTGACGCGGGTCCCCTGCGTGGGGGTGGGGCGCCCATCGGCGGGCGCGATCTCGATCGCCGCGCCGTGCAAGTCCGTGATCCATCGAGCGATCGCCAGACCGAGGCCGGCCCCGTCGGCCTCCCGGCGTGCCGGCTCGCCACGATAGAAGCGTTCGAACACGTGGGAGAGCTGCTCCGCCGGAATCCCGATCCCAGTATCCGACACGACCACCGAGCGCTGTCCGTCCCGCGCGGTCACGTCGAGATGGACGCGGCCACCGGTCGGCGTGTATTTGATCGCATTGTCGAGCACGATGAGCAGCAGCCGCCGCACCAGATCGGGGTCGCCGATGATGGCGGCTTCCTCGAACGCGCCGACTTCGAGCGCGACGCCCTTCCGCTCGGCGAGCGCCCGCACGCCCTCCACGGCGCTCGCGGCGAGGTCGTCGAGATAAAGTGCCTCGTGGGCCACGGGACGCTCCCCCGCGTCCGCGCGCGCCAGCGTCAGGAGGTCACCGACGATCGTGCCCACCCGGCCCGCCTCCTGCTCCATGGCCTGGAGCGCTGCGGCGTCGCGTGCGGGGTCGCGTTCCTGGCCCAGCGCGACTTCCGCGCGCGTCCGGAGCACCGTCACCGGGGTCCGCAGCTCGTGGGCCGCGTCGGCCATGAAGCGGCGCATCTGCTCCATCGAGCGCTCGACCGGCGCCGTCGACTGACGCACCAGCACGTACCCGCCCGCGGCGACGAGCAGCAACGCGGCGAACGCCGCCGCCGCGAAGGTGCCGATGAGGGAGGCGTACTGATCTTCGAGCTCCAGACGATCGGCGACGACCGCCGCGACGTACGCGGTCCCCGAGGCGCTGGCGAATCGCTCGGCATGCAGGCGTACCCCATGGTCTCCCGGCAGATCGCGGTCCAAGTCCAGCTGCCCGGTCCGCGCGGCCTGGCGCGCGGCGTCGACAATCCAGGGGTCCGCGGTCGGCGGCGTGAGGGGGCGGCCTGCGGCGTCGAACAAGTAGAGGACGCGCTCGGGGATGTGCAGCTCTTCGACGGCGTCGGCCACGCCGCCGCCGGCACGCTCACGCTCGAGCGTCCCGGTCGCCGCCGCGACCGCGGCGGTGGCCGCTCGCAGGGACGCGTCGAGCCGATGGGCGATATGGTGACGGATGGCGACGAGCAGCCCGCCACCCAAGAGCAGCAGGATCAGGGTGAACGTGCCCGCATACCATAACGTGAGGCGCAGGCGGAGCCGCGCGAGCGAGGTGGTCATGCGCCGAACCGATACCCGGCGCCGCGCAGCGTGCTGATGAGCTTCGGCGTGAAGCCATCGTCGATCTTGCCGCGCAGCCGCCGCACCAGGACCTCGAGCACGTTGGCGAACGGGTCGTGATTGTGGTCCCACACGTGCGCCGTGATCGTCGCGCGGTCGATCACCTGCCCGGGATGGCGCACGAACAGCTCCAGCAAGGAGAACTCCTTCGCCGTGAGCTCGATTTGCCGGGCGCCGCGGCGCACCACGCGCGTGCCCAGGTCCACCTCGAGGTCCGCGATGCGGTGCACCTCGGGCGTGAGCGAGAGAGGCCGGCGTCGCGCCAACGCCTTGAGCCGCGCGACGAGCTCCTGGAACGCGAACGGCTTCGTGAGGTAGTCGTCGGCGCCCACCTCGAGGCCGCGCACGCGGTCGTCGACTGCATCGAGTGCCGTCAGCATCAGCACGGGCGTCGTCACCCCATCGCGACGCAGCTCGCGACACAATTCGAAACCGGTGCCGCCGGGAAGGCGCACGTCGAGGATGAGGACATCGTAGTCGCCGGCCGTGGCCTGCTCGCGGCCGTCCGGGAAGGTCGACGCGAGACTGGGATCGATGCGGTGCTCGCGCAGGCCGTCACGTAACAGGGCGGCGAGCTCAGGATCGTCTTCCACGATGAGCACGCGCACGGGCCCAAGGATAGCGAACGGGGCCGCGGTCGTCCAACTCGCCCGCGGCCCCGTCGGGTCGCTCGTTATTGGTTTCCGGTGACGATCTGCTTGTAGCTCTCCGGATTCCACTTCGGCCGTACAGCCGAGTTGCCGAGGTCCATCCCCAGGAAATACGCGAGCCTGGCATAACGGGCGACTTTGTCCGCGTCGAGCGCGGCGGGCGCGTCCGTGACACGGTGGTAATCGGGATGCAGTCCGCTCGTGAAGAACAGAATCGGTACGCCGTGCTTCGCGAAATTGAAGTGGTCCGACCGGAAGAACAGCCCTTCTTGCGGCCACAGATCACCCACCGGGTGAATGCGCAGCTCGGGATGCGCCGCGGCCACGCGGTCGACGGTCGCGCCGAGGTCCGAATGCTCGCGCCCGATCACCGCCATCGTGTCCGGCGCGTTGCGGCCGACCATGTCGGTATTCAAATCGGCGACGACGCTCGCGAGCGGCACCGTCGGATGGTCGGTGAAGTAGGCGCTGCCCCACAGCCCTCGCTCTTCGCCGCTGACCGTCATGAACACCACCGACCGCTTGGGGCGTTGCGCCGCGGTCGCGAACGCCTCCGCCAGCTCGAGGACGGCCACCGTGCCGGAGCCATCGTCGTCGGCGCCGTTGCAGATCGAGTCGGCGCCCTGCGCGGCGCACCCCAAGCCGTCGCCCGGCGTGCCGATGTGATCCATGTGGGCCGAGTAAATGATGTATTCACTCCGCAACGATGGGTCCGAGCCCTCGAGAATCCCCACCACGTTGGGTGCCGTGGTGCGCTGGACCAAGCGTTGCCAGACGTTGATCTGGATCGCTCCGTCGCTCACGGGCCGGGCCTTCAGCGGCGCCCGACTCCACGGCGCCAGGGAGTCCAGGCTGACGCCTGCGCCCGCGAGCCAGGGTCCCAGCGTGCCGATGCGTGTCGCGAAGACGGCCGGAATCTTCAGGCCGCCCCCTTCATTCGGGTTGCGGACCCGGATGCCGCCGCCCTCGCGCCCCGGGAATTGCATCCACAACGAGTCGGGCAGGTCCCCCACCAGCAGCACGGCCAACGGATTGAGGGGCAGGAGCTTCCCGGCGATCGCGTTCAACTGCGGACCGAATGACAGGATGGCGACCTTGCCTGTCACCGCTGCCGAGTCGAGCGCTCCGCCCGCCAAGGGGTTGCCGGTCACGAGGACGACCGGCGCGGTCTGCTGGCCCTCGGGCGCCTCGCCCTGGACGAGCAGCACGTCCTGGCCTAGACGCCAGCTCGCCGTCGCGTGTCCCGACGCGCGCAGCGTGGAGCTGTCGGGCTCGAAACGCCACACCTCCAGCGGATAGCGCTGCACGTAGCTGCCGCTATCGCCGGCGGGGCGGAGCTTCAGGCGCTGAAACTCGCCGCCGACGTACGCGGCGACTTCCTCGAGCTCGCGGCTGGGCGTCGGACGGCCGCGCATCGAGTCGGCCGCGATGATGTTGATGCGGCGCTGCACATCCGCCGCCGTGATCGACGCCGGACCACGGGGAGGCTGCGCGCGCTGCGCGGCCGCGGCCACCGGCACGAGGAGTAGGAGTGCCGTGAAGTGGGCACGCATCAGTTGCCCGTCACGATGCGCGAGTAGCTGTCGGGATTCCACTTCGGACGCTCGGCGGCGTTCGCCACCTCGAGCCCGAGATAGAACACGAGCTTCACGATGCGCGACTCTTTCTCGGCATCGATCTTGTCGACCGAATCACTGGGGCGATGGTAGTCCGGATGCGTGCCGTTGAAGAAGAAGAGGATCGGCACCCCTTTGCGCGCGAAGTTGTAGTGGTCGGAGCGCGTGTAGAAGCTCTCCTGCGGCCAGATATCGTCGATCGGTTGCATCGCCAGCTCGGGATGCGCCGCGCCGACGCGGTTCAGCGTCGCTCCCAGGTCCGAATGCTCCTTGCCGATCACGACGATCGTGTCCTTCCAGTTCCGCCCAACCATGTCGGTGTTCAAGTCCGCCACGATGTCCGCGATCGGCACCGGCGGATGATCCGCGAAGTACGCGCTGCCCCAGAGTCCCTTCTCCTCGCCGCTCACGGTCAAAAAGATGATCGAGCGCTTGGGTCGCGGCTGGAGCTGTGAGAAGGCTTCGGCGGCTTCCACGACGGACGTGGTGCCCGACGCGTCGTCGTCGGCGCCGTTGTAGATGCTGTCGCCGTTCACCGGCCGTCCGACGCCGACGTGATCCATGTGCGCGCTCAGGACGACGTACTCGCGCTTGAGACGCGGGTCGCTGCCCTCGAGGATGCCCACGACGTTCGGCGCTGAGCTGTGATCGACGGTGCGGATCCGGGCGTGCACGTGGAACTGCGCCCCTTCCAGCGCGCGCACGGCGAGGGGCGCCCCGTTCTGCGCGGCTTGCTGCACGGCGGTCGAGTCCACGCCCAGACGCGCCAGCACCGGAGCGAGCGCGGCGCTGCGCACCGTGACCACGACGAGCGTCCCGGTCTTACGGCTCGGGTCACGCAGTTGGGCTCTGTTGGTCCGCTCGACCGACATGGTCCACAGCGAGTCCGATATGGAACTCATGATGATCAGGCCGGCTGGACGCCAGCTGAACAGGCGCTGCCGGTCGACCCGGTTGCGTACCCGCGCCGTGACGACCACCATCTTCCCGGCGAGGGCCGCCGTGTCGATCTGCGTGGGCGCGGCCATGGTGCCCGTCAGGAGGACCAGGTCCCCTGCGTAGTCGCCGCTTTCGAACATGTTGTCGGCAAATGCGAAGTCACGGCCGTAGACGAGGGAGGCGTCGCCACCACCATGCACGAACGCGGCCGAACTCTCCGCGACAAACTGGACACGATCGAGTGAGTACCGCTGCAGGAAGGCGCCACTGTCGCCCCCCGGCTTGAGGCCGAAGCGCCGGAACTCGCCGGCGATGTACGCTGCCACCTTCTCGAGCTCGGGGCTGGGCGTGTCGCGGCCACGCATGGAATCGTCGGCGATGATGCCGATGCGACGCTTGATGTCGTCGGGAGTGATGGAGCGGACCGCCCGCTGCACCGAAGCCGGCGACTGGGCCGCCAGCACGCTCGGAAGGAGCAGGAGGCTGAGCACACGAAGTGAATGACGCACGAGTCGATCCTCGGAGAACAATGAAAGGGATGGAAAAGCTAACGCGCCCGACCGCGTAAGACCACGATCGGGCGCGTTAGTTTCAGCTTGAATTGTCAGGGTTTGCGGCGCCGTACCTCAGGCTCGCTGCGCGGTTTCTCCTTCGGTGCTTCCCGCGGCGGCGCGGCCTGGCGCGGTGGGTCGCGGTGCGGCTCGGCCTGCCTGGGTTGCTCGCGCGGTTCGGCTTGACGCGGCTGCTCGTGGCGCGGCTCTACTTGACGCGGCTGCTCGCGACGGGGCTCGACCTGACGCGGTTGCTCGCGACGGGGCTCGACCTGACGTGGTTCCTCCCGTGGCGGCCGCACCTCAGGCCGCTCGGGCCGCGCGTCGTTCGGCCGGTCGGGCTGCATCGGCTCGGGTCGCGCGGGGCGGCCGCGGTCATCGGGGCGATCGGGCCGATCGGGACGGTCGCGACGCCCCTGGCCGCGATCATCGGTGCCGCCCTGGTTGGGACGATCGTCTTGCCCGGGTTGGCCCTGGCCTGGACGGTCGCGGCGGTCGCGAACGTTGGGCGCGGGAATGCTGCCGATGCCACCGACGTCGCGCCCGGTGACCCCGCGGCGCTGATTGTCGTTCACCGGCCGCTCGCGCTCGCGCGTGACGAAGCCATCCCGGGTGGGTTGGTTGCCACCCCAGTCCTTGAAGATGAAGCGCGGCTGAGGCCGGTACGGCCGCCCGTAAACGACGCGGCGGCTGCCGTAGTACCGATACGGATAATACGAAGGATCGTCGTACTCGACGATGCGGAACCGAATGCAGGAGTAGTTATACGGATCCCAGTACGGCCAGCTCACGTACGTGTGGCAGTCGTAGCACAGGAACCGCGGGTAACTGTACTGCTGCTCGACGTTGTACGAGACGACGTCGTAGTCCCAGTCGGCGTACCCTTCGGCCACGATGCGTTCGGCGAGGTCGGTCATGGCGACGTACGGATCGCCGCGGACGCGACCATCGGCGATCGCGCGGTAGTCCCAATGGTCCCCGCTCTCGATCGCGTCGTACACAAAAGCATCGGCCGACGCGACGGCGAAGAGATACCCGACGCCGGGGTAGTCGTCGATTGAAAAGGCATCGTCGGCCGACCGTCCTTCGACTTCGAACTCACGGCCACCGCGAGCGAAGTTGTCTTCCCACGGGTCGCGCGGGAACAGCACCCGCACCCGACCGTCGGTATCGACGCGGAAGACGGTGACGAAGGCATCGCGATCGAGCTTGAAGTACACCCGGACGCGCTCGCCGCGGGTATAAACGGCGGCGTCGCCCCGATTGGTCCAGAGCTCGATCTGCGGACGAGAGATGGCGGGGGTCGGGCGCACCGTCGCCATGGCGAGCAACGCGAGTTGAGCAAGCATAAGACCTCCAGTAACCACGGCTATAAAGCACGGACCATGCCAGCCCATGATGTTCTGTAAACTATTACCTGATAACCACTTGGCGTCTTGGCGTCTTGTTGTCTGTGTCCTGTGGTCAGGACATTCGTCTCACCATTAGCTTCCGCCACCGATGCCAACGGCCACTCGCGTAGATCTCCTCGACCCTGCTGAAGTCGCCCGGCTGGGGGGCATTGAGATCGTCGCCCAAGGGGTGGTGGAAGGCTTCCTCGCCGGGCTGCATCGCTCTCCGTTCCGCGGCTTTTCCGTCGAGTTCACCGAGCACCGGGCCTACCAGCCCGGTGACGAGCTCCGCTACCTCGATTGGCGCATCCTGGCGCGCTCCGATCGGTTGTTCGTCAAGCAGTTCGAAGAAGAAACGAACCTCCGCTCGATGATTCTCGTGGATGCGAGTCGCTCGATGGCCTGGCGGGGGGCGCCGGAGCGCCTCACCAAGCGCGCCTACGCCGACCGCTTGGCGGCTGCGCTCGCGCTCATCCTGCTGCGCCAACGAGACGCGACCGGGCTCGTGACGTTCGACGAAGAGGTCCGGCAGGTCATCCCGGCGAGAGTCAAAGCGGGGCAGTGGAGTCGTTTCGTGCGTGGGCTCCTCGACACCCCGGACGGGAGCGGCACCGCTGCGCACGCGGCGCTGCAGCGGCTCACGGCGTTGCTGGCACGGCGCGGCCTCGTCGTGTTGCTCTCGGATCTGTTGTTCGATCGCGAACTCGCCCTCGCGGCGTTGCGCTACCTGCGTCATCGCGGGCACCAGGTCATCGTCTTTCATCTTATGGACCCCGCCGAGGTGGAGTTGACGGGTCCACCGGAAGTGCGTTTCACCGATCCCGAGTCACCGGCCAGCGTCGTCGTGCGCCCGCGAGAGTTGGCGCGCGCCTACGCGGAGACCGTCCAGCGTGAGGTCGCCGCGTGGCGCACCGCGTGCCGGCGACATGGGATCGCGTATCACCACGTTCAAACGGACTTGCCGTTCGGCGTGGCCCTGCGCCTGCTCACGTGAGTTTCCTCCATCCGCTGGCGCTGCTGGGCCTCGCCGCCGCGGCGATCCCCGCGTTGCTGCATCTGCTTCAGCGCCGTACGCCGCCTCAGCTCGAGTTCCCACCGCTGCGCTACCTGAGCGAGGCGGAGCGGCAAAGCGCGCGACGTTTGAAGCTCCGCCATCTGTTGTTGCTCCTGCTCCGTACCGCGCTGATCGTCGTGATCGTCCTGGCGGCGGCCCGGCCCCTCGTGCCGGTGCGCGGCGGGGGCGAGCATGAGCCGACCGCGTTGGTCGTGATCCTGGACAACTCGCCCTCGTCGGGCGCCGTGATCGACGGCCGGCCGGTGCTCGATCGCTTGCGGGTAGCGGCACGTGCGTCGATCGCGCGCACGTCGGCCGCGGACCGGGTCTGGCTCGTGCTGGCGGACGGCGTGATGCGGGGAGGCAGTCGCGAGGCGCTGCTCGCCGGCGCGGACAGCGCCACGCCCGACTGGCGCCGCCTCGATCTCGCGGTCGCCATCGAACGGGCGGCGCGCCTGGTCCACGCCGAGCCGTTACCGGGGCGCGAAGTGCACGTGTTGAGCGATTTGCAGCGCACGGCGCTGGCCGCGGGGCGAGCCGAGGTGCCGCGGGGCGTCAGGATCCTCGCGCTCGCTCCGGCGGGCGGGCGAGCGCCGGCAAACCGGGGCGTGGCGAGCGCCACGGTTGCCGAGGGGGCGGTGGTCGTCACGATCGCCGGCTCGGACCTCGACGCACCCGCGCCGGTGACCGTCCGGCTCGGGACGCGGGACGTGGGGCGGGCCTTGTTGCCGTCCGGAGCAGGGGCCGCGGTCTCGGTCACGTTGCCGCAAGAACGCGCGGGGTGGTGGGTAGGCGAGGCCGCGCTCGAACCCGACGAGCTTCGCGCTGACGACCGGCGACCGTTCGTCTGGCGCGTCGCGCCGCCCGCTCGCGTCGGCTCGGGACCGGGCGCGGGGCCCTTCATCGGCACCGCGTTGAGCGTCTTGCGGGACGCGCGGCGCATCGTGGAGGGACGTGACGTCGTCGTCGGCGATGTATCGGCGGGGGCGAGCGGGCGGTGGATCGTGCAGCCCCCGGGCGACCCTGCCCTCGTCGGTCAAGCGAACCGCGCGCTCGCCGCGCGCGGCGCGTCTTGGCGGTGGGCGACGGTGGGGACACCGGGTCCTCTTGCATCGCAAGACATC
>Ga0134079_10000321_pt1 | contig 12594 bp, 10 predicted proteins | sample 15_taG_2_FD_119770 | JGI IMG/M metagenome (GOLD analysis project Ga0134079, IMG submission 119770) | Grasslands soil microbial communities from the Angelo Coastal Reserve, California, USA - 15_D_Rain_40cm_2_09182015 | ecosystem: Environmental > Terrestrial > Soil > Grasslands ...
CCACCTGATGTGGCTCGGCGCGCACGGCCTCGACATCGGCGCGCTCACGATGTTCCTCTACTGCTTCCGCGAGCGCGAGGACCTGATGGACTGCTACGAGGCGGTCTCGGGCACGCGCATGCACGCGACGTACTATCGGCCCGGCGGCGTTTTCCGCGACCTGCCGGACAGGATGCCGAAGTACCAAGCGTCCGCGCACCGCGACGCGAAGCACCTCGAGCGGATCAACGAGGCGCGCAGCGGCTCGCTGCTCGACTTCATCGACGACTTCACGCGGCGCTTCCCCGCGAACGTCGACGAGTACGAGACGCTTTTGACGGACAACCGGATCTGGAAGCAGCGCACGGTCAACATCGGCGTCGTTTCGCCGGAGCGCGCACTGCAACTCGGCTTCACGGGCCCGATGCTCAGGGGCTCGGGCGTCGTTTGGGACCTGCGGAAGAAGCAGCCGTACGAGGTCTACGACAAGGTCGACTTCGATGTGCCGGTGGGCGTGAACGGCGACTGCTACGACCGTTACCTCGTGCGCGTCGAGGAGATGCGCCAGTCGAACAGGATCGTCAAGCAGTGCGTCGACTGGCTCAAAGCGAACCCGGGCCCCGTGATGCTCGAGGATCGCAAAGTGTCGCCGCCGAGCCGCATCGAGATGAAGGACGACATGGAGTCGCTGATCCACCACTTTAAGCTCTTCACCGAGGGCTATGCGGTGCCGGAAGGCGAGGCGTACGCCGCGGTCGAGCATCCGAAGGGCGAGTTCGGCGTCTACTTGATCTCGGACGGCGCGAACAAGCCGTATCGCCTGAAGGTCCGCGCGCCCGGGTTCCCGCACCTCGCGGCGCTCAACGAGATGGTCGCGGGCCACATGCTCGCCGACGTCGTCGCGGTGATCGGCACGCAAGACATCGTGTTCGGGGAGATCGACCGATGAGCGTGCCGAGCGCGCCGTCGGAGCTCAGCGCGTCCGTCTCGCTGTCCGCGCACGTGCGCGAGGAGATCGACCGTTGGGTCGCGAAGTTTCCCGCTGGACGGCAGCGCTCGGCGATCATCGGCGCGTTGCACGCGGCACAGCACGAGAACTTGGGCTACCTCACGCCCGAGATCATGACGGCCGTCGCCGAGTACATGCAGCTGCCGCCGATCCAGGTCTTCGAGGTCGCGACGTTCTACTCGATGTTCGAGACGAAGCCCGTCGGCCGGCACAGCATCTCGATCTGCACGAACATCTCGTGCATGCTGCGCGGCGCCGACGAGATCGTCGCGCGCGTCGAGAAGAAGCTCGGGATCAAGACCGGGCAGAGCACGCGCGACGGCCGGTTCTATCTCAAGCAGGAAGAAGAGTGTCTCGCGGCGTGCTGCGGCGCGCCGATGATGATGATCGACCACGTTTACCACGAGAACCTCGCGCCGGACTCCGTCGGAGCGATTCTCGACGCGGTGCAGGACTGACGCCGTGGCCGAGCGACGCTTCAACCTCGTGTGCTTCGAGACGCTCAAGTTCGGCGAGGCGTCGCACACGCTCGAGAGTTACCGGCAGATCGGCGGCTACGACGCCTGGCAGCGCGTGCTCAAGGGCGAGCTCACGCGCGACGCGATCATCGACGAGGTCAAGAAGTCGGGGCTCCGCGGCCGCGGCGGCGCGGGCTTCCCGACGGGCGTGAAGATGAGCTTCATGCCGCGCAACGCGCCGATGCAGAAGTATCTCGTCTGCAACTCGGACGAGAGCGAGCCCGGCACCTGTCACGACCGCGACATCCTGCGCTACAACCCGCACGCGCTCGTCGAAGGGCTCGCGATCGCGAGCTATGCGATCGGCGCGACGGTTGCTTACAACTACATCCGCGGCGAGTTCATCGCCGAGCCCGTGCCGCGTTTCGAGGCCGCGCTCGCGGAGGCCTACGCCGCCGGCCTGCTCGGCAAGAACATCCAGGGCGCCGGAATCGACGTCGACATCCAGACGTTCGTCGGCGCGGGCGCCTACATCTGCGGCGAGGAGACCGGGCTGCTCGAGTCGCTCGAGGGCAAGCAGGGCAAGCCGCGCTTCAAACCGCCGTTCCCGGCCGCATATGGTCTTTACGGCGCGCCGACCACGATCAACAACACGCAGAGCATCGCGTCGATCCCGACGATTCTGCGCAAGGGCGCGCAGTGGTTCTCGGACCTCGGCGTCAAGGGCTCGGGCGGCACCGCGATTTTCTCCGTATCCGGGCACGTCGAGAAGCCCGGCAACTACGAGCTGCCGCTCGGGATTCCGTTCCCGGAGCTGCTCGAGATCGCGGGCGGCATGCGCGGCGGACGCAAATTGAAGGCCGTGATCCCGGGCGGCTCGTCGTGCCCGGTCGTGCCGGCCGAGAAGATGATGACGCTCACGATGGACTTCGACACGATCAAGGCCGCGGGCTCGGGGCTCGGCACCGGCGCGACGATCGTGATGGACGAGACGACGTGCATGGTCAGCGTGCTGCGCCGGCTCGCGCGCTTCTACTACGCCGAGTCGTGCGGCCAGTGCACGCCGTGCCGCGAAGGCACGGGCTGGCTGTACCGCGTGCTCACGCGGATCACGCAGGGGCAGGGCACGGCGGCCGACCTCGACATGCTCGTCGACGTCGCGAACAAGATCGAAGGCCACACGATCTGCGCGCTCGGCGACGCGGCCGCGTGGCCCGTGCAGAGCTTCTTGAAGCACTTCCGGCACGAGTTCGAGTACATGGTCGAGCACCGGGGCCGGAGCATCGTCGACGCGCTCAACTCGGTGGCCGCATGAGCACGCCGAGCCCGACGCCGCCGCCCGCCGCCGCGACCGCGCCGCCCAAGTCCGCCGCGCCGCAGGGGACCGCTCCGCCCGCGGATCCGAACGTCGTGAACATCGAGGTCAACGGCGTGCCGCTCAAGGCGCGCAAGGGCCAGATGCTGATCGAGGTCACGGACCAGGCCGACGTCTACGTCCCGCGTTTCTGCTATCACCGCAAGCTCTCGATCGCGGCGAACTGCCGGATGTGCCTCGTCGAGGTCGAGAAGGTGCCGAAGCCGCTGCCCGCGTGCGCGACGCCGGTCGCCGAGGGCATGAAGGTGTTCACCCGCAGCAAGCGCGCGATCTCGGCGCAGAAGGCGACGATGGAGTTCCTGCTGATCAACCATCCGCTCGATTGCCCGATCTGCGACCAGGGTGGGGAGTGCGAGCTCCAGGATCTCGCGATGGGCTTCGGCCGCGGCGTGTCGCGCTACACCGAGCGCAAGCGGATCGTGAAGGACAAGAACATCGGGCCGCTCGTCTCGACCGACATGACGCGCTGCATCCACTGCACGCGCTGCGTGCGCTTCGGCACGGAGATCGCGGGCATCCAGGAGCTCGGCACGACGGGCCGCAGCGACTCGATGGAGATCGGCACGTACATCGAGAAGAGCGTCGACCACGAGCTCTCGGGCAACATCATCGATCTCTGCCCGGTCGGCGCGCTCAACAACAAGCCGTACCGCTTCAGCGCGCGCGCGTGGGAGATGATCGCGAAGCCGCTCGTCGGCGCGCACGACTGCGCGGGCAGCAACCTCTACGCGCACGTGCTACGCGGCAAGCTCCGCCGCGTCGTGCCGCGCGACAACGACGCGATCAACGAGACCTGGATCTCCGACCGCGACCGCTTCAGCTGCCACGCGCTCTACACGGATGATCGCCTGCTCTTGCCTCGCGTGAAGAAGGACGGCCAATGGGCGGACGCGTCGTGGCAGGAGGCGCTGGAGACGGCCGCCGAGACGCTCGCCGAGGCCGCGGGCGCCGACGGCGACTCGATCGGTGTGCTCGCGAGCCCAAGCGCGACGCTCGAGGAGCTGTATCTGCTGAACCGGATCGCGCGCCATCTCGGCACCGGCAACATCGACACGCGCCTGCGGCGTCGCGACTTTCGCGACCAGGCCGCGGACCCGGCCGTGCCGACGCTCGGCTGCGGCATCGCGGATCTCGAGTCGCGCGCGAGCGTCGTCGTGATCGGCTCGAACCTGCGGATGGAGGTGCCGATTATCGCGCACCGCTTGCGCAAGGCCGCGCTGCGCGGCGCGAGCGTCGCGTTCGTGAATCCCGAGCGCTACGAATACCACTTCGAGACCGCCGCGTATGTCGACGCGCCCCTCGAGTCGTTCGCGGCCGCGCTCGCGGGCGTCGTCGCAGCGGCCGCGAGCGCGGCGAAGGTCGAGGCGCCGCCGAACGTGCGCGCGCTCGTCGCGCGCAGCGCGCCGAGCGATGCGCAGCGCGCGGCCGCCGCATCTCTCGCGCGCAAGCCGGGCCTCGTGCTGCTCGGCTTGATCGCCCAACGGCACCCGCGCTACTCCGACATCCGCGCGCTCGCCGCGGCGCTCGCGGACCTCTCGAACGCGACGCTCGGCTACCTGAGCGAGGGCGCGAACGCCGCGGGCGCCGCGCTCGCGGGCGCGCTGCCGCACCGCGGCGCGGGCGGCAAGCCGCTCACGCGCGCGGGCCGCGATGCGCTCGCAATGTTCGAGTCGCCGCGCGCGGCCTACGTGCTCTTCGGCGTCGAGCCGAGCCGGGATCTCGCGGCCGGCGCGCGGGCTCTAGCCGCGCTGCGCGACGCGAAGGTCGTCTGCTTCACGGCGTTCGCGTCGGCTGAGCTTCTAGAGACCGCCGACGTCCTGCTGCCGATCGGGACGTTCGCGGAGACGGCGGGCACGTTCGTGAACGTCGAGGGCCGCTGGCAGAGCTTCGACGCCGCCGCCGAGCCCGCGGGGGAGTCGCGGCCGGGCTGGCGCGTGCTCCGCGTGCTCGGCAACGAGCTCGAGCTGCCGGACTGCGAGTACCGCACGCCGGCCGAGGTCTCGGCCGCGCTCGAGCAAGAGCTCGGCGGCCGCCCGGAGAGTAAGCCCGAGCGCTACCGCGGCAGCTTCGCCGCGTCCGGCAACGGCGCTGCGTACGCCGTCGACGCGCGCGCGCTCGACGTGCCGATCTACGCGGTCGACGCGCTCGTGCGTCGCTCCGAGCCGCTCCAGCTCACCGCGCTCGCGAAGGGCGCGGCGCCGGTGTAGCGATGTTCGGTTCGCTGCTCGCCTGGGCCGAAGGATCTTGGAGCGCGCTGCCCGCTGCGCTCCAGTTCGTGATCGTCGTCCTCGCGAAGATCGTCGTCGTGCTCGTGCCGCTGATCCTCGGCGTCGCGTACTTCACGTACTGGGAGCGCAAGGTCCTCGGGTGGATGCAAGGTCGGCTCGGGCCGAACCGCGTCGGGCCGTTCGGCTTGCTGCAACCGTTCGCCGACGTGATCAAGATGCTGATCAAAGAGATCATCGTGCCCGCGAACGCGAACAAGTTCTTGTTCGTGACCGCGCCGATGCTCTCGCTGATCCCCGCGCTCGCGGTCTGGGCCGCGGTGCCGCTCAGCGACACCTTTGTAATAGCGAACATCGACGCGGGCCTGCTCTACGTGCTCGCGCTCACGTCGCTCGGCGTCTACGGCGTGATTCTCGCGGGCTGGGCGTCGAACTCGAAGTACGCGTTCTTGGGTGCGATGCGCTCGGCCGCGCAGATCGTCGCGTACGAGATCGCGATGGGCTTCGCGCTCGTCGGGGTGCTGATGGCGGGGCGGAGCCTGAACCTCGGCGAGATCATCGTCGCGCAACGAGGCACGAGCTTCTTGAGCTGGTTCGTGATCCCGCTGTTCCCGCTGTTCATCGTTTACTTCATCGCGGGCATCGCCGAGACGAACCGCGCGCCGTTCGACGTCGCCGAGGGCGAGTCGGAGATCGTCGCGGGCTTCCACGTCGAGTACTCGGGCATCGCGTTCGGCCTGTTCTTCCTCGCCGAGTACGCGAACATGATCCTGATCACCGCGCTCACCGCGGTGTTCTTCTTCGGCGGCTGGTTGTCGCCGTTCGCCGGCATCCCGGGCCTCGAACGCACGGTCCTCGCGTTCCTCGCCGCGCCGAGCGTGGTTTGGCTCGGGCTCAAGATGGCGTTCTTCGCGTTCTGCTTCTTGTGGTTCCGCGCGACTTTCCCGCGCTACCGCTACGACCAGATCATGCGACTCGGCTGGAAGGTGTTCATCCCGGTCACGATCGTTTGGATCGGCGTCGAGGCCGTGCTCGCGGCGCTCGAGGTCGGTCCGTGGTCCGGTCCGGCGTAGGAGGGCAGGATGCAAAACCTCGTCAAGACGTTCCTGATGACCGAGCTCGGCCGAGGTCTGCGCGTGACGCTCAAAAACTTCTTCGCGAAGAAGGTCACGATTCGCTATCCGGAGGAGAAGACCCCGCAATCGCCGCGCTTCCGCGGGCTGCACGCGCTGCGCCGCTATCCGAACGGCCAAGAGCGCTGCATCGCGTGCAAGCTCTGCGAGGCCGTCTGCCCCGCGCTCGCGATCACGATCGAGTCCGACGTCGGCGCCGACGGCACGCGCCGCACGACGCGCTACGACATCGATCTCTTCAAGTGCATCTATTGCGGGTTCTGCGAGGAGGCCTGTCCCGTCGACGCGATCGTCGAGACGCGGATCCACGAATACCACATGGAAGCGCGCGGCGAGAACATCATGACGAAGGACAAGCTGCTCGCGATCGGCGACAAGTACGAAGCGATGATCTCGGCCGACAAGGCCGCCGACGCGCGCTTCCGTTGAGCTCGGGGCCGAACGGGATAAAGAAGAAGGAAACGTAGGTCTTGATCGCAGGTCTGTTGTTCTACGCGTTCGCGGCGATCTTACTCGTCGCCGCGCTCGGCGTGATCACGACGCGCAATCCGGTGCACGCCGCGTTGTTTCTCGTGCTCGCGTTCGTGCAGAGCGCGGCGCTCTGGCTCCTGATCGAGGCCGAGTTCCTCGCGATCGCGCTCGTGCTCGTCTACGTCGGCGCGGTGATGGTGCTGTTCCTGTTCGTCGTGATGATGCTCGACATCAACGTCGAGGAGATCCGCGAGGGCTTCACGCGCTACCTGCCGCTCGGCGCCGCGGTCGCGCTGATCGTCGCCGTCGAGATCGGCCATGTGATCTGGTTCCGCTCGCAGGGGCTCGCGTTCATCACGACGCCGACGCCGAATCCCGCGGGCTACAGCAACACGAAGGCCTTGGGCTCCGTGCTCTACACGCAGTACGTCTATCCGTTCGAGATTGCCTCCGTGATCCTGTTGCTCGCGATCGTCGCGGCGATCACGCTCACGATGCGCCGCCGCACGGGGCTCAAGGTGCAGGACGTCGCGAAGCAGGTCGCGGTGCGGCGCGAGGACCGCGTCCGCATCGTCAAGGTCGAAGCGAGCACGGAGCGCTGATGCTCACGATCACGACGGCACACTACCTCGTGCTCGCGGCGATCCTGTTCAGCCTCAGCGTCGCGGGCATCTTCATCAACCGCAAGAACGTGATCCTGCTCCTGATGTGCATCGAGCTGATGCTGCTCGCGGTGAACTTCAACTTCATCGCGTTCTCGCGGATGCTGAACGACACGACCGGGCAGGTGTTCGTGTTCTTCATCTTGACCGTCGCGGCCGCGGAGGCCGCGATCGGCCTCGCGATCCTCGTCGTGCTGTTCCGCAATACGCGCAGCATCAACGTCGAGGAGCTCGACAGGCTCAAGGGCTGAGGCGTGGAGAACCTCTATCTGACTATCGTGCTCGCACCGCTCGCGGCCGCCGCGGTCGCGGGGCTGCTCGGCAAGGTCATCGGCCGGATCGGCGCGCACACGGTGACGATCGCGGGCGTCGCGATTTCGTTCGTGCTCTCGGTCATCGTGCTCCGCGCGCAGCTCGGCGGGGCGCCGATCTACAACGGCCCGGTCTACGAATGGGCCGCGGTCGGGCGGATGTCGTTTCAGGTCGGGTTCCTGATCGATCACCTCACGGCGCTCATGATGGCGGTCGTCACGTTCGTGTCTCTCGCCGTCCACGTCTACACGATCGGCTACATGCGCGACGACCCCGGCTATCAGCGGTTCTTCAGCTACATCTCGCTGTTCACGTTCTCGATGCTGATGCTCGTGATGAGCAACAACTTCCTCCAGCTCTTCTTCGGCTGGGAGGCGGTCGGCGTCGTGTCGTACCTCTTGATCGGCTTCTGGTACACGCGGCCGACCGCGATCTTCGCGAGCTTGAAGGCGTTCATAGTCAACCGTGTCGGCGACTTCGGCTTCCTGCTCGGGATCGCCGCGCTCGCGACCTACACCGGCACGCTCGACTACTCGCAAACCTTCGCCAACGCCGAGCGGCTCGCGAGCACGAGCATCGAGATCTTCGCGGGCTTGCATTGGTCGCTGCTCACGTTCGCATGCATTTGTCTTTTCGTCGGCGCGATGGGCAAATCGGCGCAGATGCCGCTGCACGTCTGGCTGCCGGACTCGATGGAGGGCCCAACGCCGATCTCCGCGCTGATCCACGCCGCGACGATGGTCACGGCCGGGATCTTCATGGTCGCGCGGATGTCGCCGTTGTTCGAGCACAGCGAGGTCGCGCTGTCGGTCGTGCTCACGATCGGCGCGCTCACGGCGTTCTTGACCGGCCTGCTAGGCATCGTGCAGCAGGACATCAAGCGCGTGATCGCGTATTCGACGCTCTCGCAGCTCGGCTACATGACGGTCGCGCTCGGCGCGTCGGCGTACGGCGCGGGCATCTTCCACCTGATGACGCACGCGTTCTTCAAGGCGCTGCTGTTCCTCGCCGCGGGCTCCGTGATCATCGCGCTTCACCACGAGCAGGACATCCGCAAGATGGGGGGCCTACGCAAGCACCTGCCCGTCACGTACTGGACGTTCCTGATCGGCACGCTCGCGCTGATCGGCTTTCCGGGCTTCTCGGGCTTCTTTTCGAAGGACGCGCTGATCGATGCCGTCGCGCACTCCGAGACGCCGGGCGCGCCGTTGGCGTACTGGGCCGTGCTGCTCGGCGTGTTCGTGACGGCGCTGTACAGCTTCCGGCTGCTCTTCGTCGTGTTCCACGGCGAGGAGCGGATCGACCGGCACGCGAAAGAGCACCTGCACGAGTCGCCGGCGGTCGTCTGGCTGCCGTTGCTTGCGCTCGCGTTTCCGTCCGTGATCGCCGGCTGGCTCACGGTCGGACGCGTGCTGTTCGGCGACTACTTCAACGGCTCGATCGTCGTGCTGCCCGAGCACGACCCGCTGCGCGAGCTCCGCGCGCAGTTCCATGGGCCGCAAGAGTTCGTGATGGAGGCTTTCAAGGCGCCGGCGCTCTATCTCGCCGCGGCCGGGGCGCTCGTCGCGTGGTTCCTCTATCTCAAGCGCCCGGACCTGCCCGCGCGCTGGCAGCAGCAGTTCTCGGGCGTCTATCGCGTGCTGATCAACAAGTACTACTTCGACTGGTTGAACGAGAACGTCCTCGCGCGGGCCGGGCGGCTCTTCGGCGGTTTCCTCTGGAAGGTCGGCGACGAGACGGTGATCGACGGCGCGCTCGTGAACGGCAGCGCGAGAACCGTCGGCCTCGTCGCGAGCGTCGCGCGCGGGCTCCAATCGGGCTATCTCTATCACTACGCGTTCGCGATGATCGTCGGCCTCGCGGTCATCATCGGTTGGCTCGTGTTCAGGGGTTGAGCATGCGGGGCCGCCGATGAATCTGCCGCTCTTGAGCCTCGTGATCTGGCTGCCGATCGCGGGCGCGATCGTCGTGCTGCAGCTCGGTTCCGGCGCGCGCGCGCAGCTCGGCAAGCAGGTCGCGCTCGGCGTCTCGGTCGTCACGTTCGTGCTCAGCGTCCCGCTCTACACGCGCTTCGACGGCGCGACGGCCGCGATGCAGTTCGTCGAGAAGGTGGCGTGGATCTCGCGCTTCAGGGCGTTCTACGCGCTCGGCGTCGACGGCATCTCGATGCCGCTCGTGCTGCTCACGACGTTCCTGACACCGCTCGTCGTAATCGCCGGCTGGCAGGTGATCAAGCTCCGGCCCGCGCAGTACTTCGCGTCGTTCCTGCTGCTCGAAGGCATGATGATCGGCGTGTTCGCGGCGACCGACGCGCTGCTGTTTTACGTCTTCTGGGAAGCGATGCTCGTGCCGATGTTCATCATCATCGGCGTCTGGGGAGGAGAGCGGCGCATCTACGCGACCGTGAAGTTCTTCCTCTACACGTTCCTGGGCTCCGTGTTCATGCTCGTCGCGCTGATCTACATGTACTTCAAGGCCGGCGACTACTCGATCGCGTCGTTCCAGAACCTGCCGCTCTCGATGACCGAGCAGGTGCTGATCTTCTTCGCGTTCCTGCTCGCGTTCGCGGTCAAGGTGCCGATGTTTCCCGTGCACACGTGGCTGCCGGACGCGCACGTCGAGGCGCCGACCGGCGGCTCCGTGATCCTCGCCGCGATCCTGCTGAAGATGGGCGGCTACGGCTTCGTGCGGTTTAGTCTGCCGATCACGCCGGACGCGAGCCAGTCGCTCGCGTGGCTCATGATCGGGCTGTCGCTGATCGCGGTCGTCTACATCGGCTTCGTCGCGCTCGTGCAGGCGGACCTGAAGAAGCTCATCGCGTACTCGTCGATCGCGCACATGGGCTTCGTGACGCTCGGCTTCTTCGTGATCTTCCTCGCGACCGCGAAGGCGCCCGGCACCGACGGCGCGCGGCTCGCGCTCCAGGGCGGCATGATGCAGATGCTGTCGCACGGCCTGATCTCCGGCGCGCTGTTCCTCTGCGTCGGCGTGCTCTACGACCGGATGCACACCCGCCAGATCGCCGACTACGGCGGCGTCGTGAACACGATGCCGAAGTTCGCCGCGCTGATGGTGCTGTTCGCGCTCGCGAACGCGGGGCTGCCCGGCACCTCGGGCTTCGTCGGCGAGTTCCTCGTGATCATCGGCAGCTTCCACGCGAGCGCGTGGCTCGCGTTCCTCGCCGCGACGACGCTCGTGCTTGGCGCGGCGTACACGCTCTGGATGGTCAAGCGCGTCGTGTTCGGCGAGGTCGCGAATAGTGACGTCGCCGAGCTCACGGACGTGAACGCGCGCGAGTTCTGGATGCTCATGGTGCTCGCGGTCGCCGTGCTGATCGTCGGCATCTGGCCCGCGCCGATCGTGAGCGCGATGGATACGACGCTCGGCGCGCTGCTCGAGCACGTCGCGCAGTCGAAGCTCTAGCTCGAGACGAGGAACGAAGGCCGCCCATGCCGACCGCCGATCTAGCTGCCGCAGCCCCGGAGATCTTCCTCACGTTCGCGATCTGCGCGATGCTGCTCGTCGACGTGTTCCTGCGCGACGACCAGCGCAACGTGACCTACGTGCTCGCGATGCTCGCGCTAATCGGCACGGCCGCCGTCACGCTGAAATTCGCAGTCGGTCACCCCGTGGTTGCGTTCAGCGGCAGCTTCGTGACGGATCCCGCGTCGGGCGTGCTGAAGATGTTCGCGTACATCGTCGTCGGCGTCGTGTTCCTGTATTCGCGCGAGAACCTCGAGGCGAACGGCCTGCTCAAGGGCGAGTTCTTCCTGCTCGGGCTGTTCGGGCTGCTCGGGATCATGATCCTGATCTCGGCGCACAACTTGCTGAGCCTCTATCTCGGGCTCGAGGTGCTCGCGCTCTCGCAGTACACGCTCGTCGCGTTCAACCGCGACTCGGCGGTCTCGGCCGAGTCCGCGATGAAGTATTTCGTGCTCGGCGCGATCGCCTCGGGCACGCTGCTCTATGGCATCTCGCTGCTCTACGGGATCACGGGCACGCTCGAGCTCGACAAGCTTGCGGAGCACTTCGCGACGCCCGGCGGCGGCGGCGTGCCCGCGCTGCTCGCGCTCGCGTTCATCGTCGCGGGCGTCGCGTTCAAGTTCGGCGCCGTGCCGTTCCACATGTGGCTGCCCGACGTCTACCAGGGCGCGCCCGCGCCCGTCGCGCTCTACATCGGCTCGGCGCCCGAGATCGCGGCGTTCGCGCTCACCTGGCGCGTGCTCGTCGAGGGGCTCGGGCCGCTGCACGACGCGGGCTGGCGGGACATGCTGATCGCGCTCTCGGTTCTCTCGCTCGGGCTCGGCAACGTGCTCGCGATCGCGCAGAGCAATCTCAAACGCATGCTCGCGTACTCGACGATCGCGCACGTCGGCTTCATCTTGATGGGATTCATCGCGGGGACACCGCAGGGCATCCAAGCCGCGATGTTCTACACGTTCGCGTACGTGCTGATGGCGGCTGCCGCGTTCGGCATGATCATCCTGCTCTCGCGTGCCGGCTTCGAGGCCGAGCGGCTCGAGGACTTCAAGGGCTTGAACGCGCGCAGCCCGTGGTTCGCGTTCGTCACGCTGATGATCATGTTCAGCATGGCCGGCGTGCCGCCGTTCATCGGCTTCTGGGCGAAGCTCAACGTGCTCGGCAGCGTGCTGAGCTCCGGGCTCGTCTGGCTCGCGGCGGTGGGCATGCTGTTCGCGGTGATCGGTGCGTTCTACTACATCCGGATCGTCTGGCTCATGTACTTCGCGGAGCCCGAGGATCGAACGCCCGTCGGTGCGGCCGCGGACATGCGGATCGCGCTGAGCGCGAACGGCCTCGGGCTGCTCGCGCTCGGCGTGTTCCCGGGGCTCCTGCTCGATCTCTGCGCGCGCGTGCTCGGCGGCTGACGTCCGTCGCGGATACCGAGCGCAATCCACGCGCCACTGTCGCCGCGGGGCCGGACGCCGGCGGTTGCGGTACGACCGTTCGGA
>Ga0134079_10000322_pt1 | contig 12556 bp, 11 predicted proteins | sample 15_taG_2_FD_119770 | JGI IMG/M metagenome (GOLD analysis project Ga0134079, IMG submission 119770) | Grasslands soil microbial communities from the Angelo Coastal Reserve, California, USA - 15_D_Rain_40cm_2_09182015 | ecosystem: Environmental > Terrestrial > Soil > Grasslands ...
CGAGGCCGCGCTCGCGGACGGCGCGCGCGGCGGCTGGTGGTGGATGTCGTCGTTCGGCGCGGGCTTCAGCTGTCACGGCGCATTGTTGGCCGTCGCATGAGCGTCGCGCTTGAGACTGATGCGGCCGCGCCGAGCTGGCCGCGCCGCGTGACGCCCGAGCTGCTCGACGAGCTACCCGCCAGCGATCCGCGCGCGGTGCGCTCGCGCGCGGACTTGCGCCGCATCAACCGGATCATGGGCGCGCTCACGTGGCTCGAGCGCGGGCTCGCGCTCGCGTGCGCGGCACCGCCGCGCGCGCTCGTCGAGCTCGGTGCCGGAGACGGCACGCTCGCGCTTCGGCTCGCGCGGCGCCTTGCGCCGCGGTGGCCCGGAACGCGTCTCACGTTGCTCGATCTCGAGCCCAGCGTGGCTTCCGCGACTGCGGACGCGATCCGCGCGTGCGGTTGGACGCTCGACGTCGTCGCGGCGGATGCGCTCGAATGGCTCGCGGCAAGGCGCACGGCGCACGCGGACGTCGTGCTCGCCAACCTGTTCGTGCATCACTTCGTCGGCGAGCGCCTCGACCGGCTGCTCGGCGGCGTCGCCTCGGCGGCCGACGCGTTCGTCTGCTGCGAGCCGCGCCGCGCGCGCCTTGCGCTCGTCGGCAGCCACCTGTTGGGCCTCATCGGCTGCAACGACGTCACGCGCCACGACGCGGTCGTGAGCGTGCACGCGGGGTTTCGCGATCGCGAGATCGGCACGGCGTGGCGCGTGGCGAATGCGAGCGGCTGGACGCTGCACGAGGCCGCGGCCGGGCCGTTCAGCCATTTCTTCGTCGCGAGGCGCGGAGAATGACCGCTCGCTACGACGCGATCGTGATCGGCGGCGGCGTCGCGGGCGCGACGGCCTCGATCCTGCTCGCGGGCGCGGGCTGGTCCGTCGCCGTCGTCGAGAAACGCGCCTTCCCGCGCCGCAAGGTGTGCGGCGAATGCGTCGCGGCGCCGAACCTGCCGCTGCTCGACGCGCTCGGCGTGGGTGCGGAGTTCGCCGCGCTCGCGGGTCCACCGCTCGAGCGCGTCGCGCTGTACGCGGGCGAGGACGAGGTGCACGCGACGTTGCCGCGACTCCGCGGCGCGCGGAGCCCGTGGGGCCGCGCGCTCGGCCGCGAGCGGCTCGACACGCTCCTGCTCGAGCGCGCGGTCGCGCTCGGCGCGGCAGTCTGGCAGCCGTGGACCGTCGTCGACGTCGTGCGGCGCGACGGCGCGCACGCGTGCTCGCTCGCGACGAACCGGGCCGGCGAGTCCGCGGCGATCGCGGCACCCGTGTTGATCGACGCGCACGGCTCGTGGGAGCCGGTGCCGACGGCCGACACGCGCGCACGCACGCCGTCCCGCGCGTCCGACCTGCTCGCGTTCAAGGCGAGCTTCGCGCGCGCGAATCTCGAGCCGGGCCTCCTGCCGGTGCTCGCGTTCGACGGCGGCTACGGCGGCATGGTGATCGGCGACGGCGGCGCGCTCACGATCGCGTGCTGCATCCGCCGCGACAGGCTCCGCGCCACCCGCGCCGCGGCCCGCGGGGCGCCGGCGGGCCTCGCGATCGAGGCGCTGCTCGAGCGCTCGTGTCGCGGCGTGCGCCGCGCGCTCGAGGGCGCGGAGCGGATCGGCGCGTGGCTCAGCGCCGGGCCGATTCGCCCCGGCCGGCGCGCGCTCTGGACCGAGCGCGGCGGCTTCGCTGTCGGCAACGCGGCGGGCGAGGCGCATCCGATTCTCGGCGAGGGCATCAGCATGGCGATGCAGGGCGCGTTCCTGCTCTGCGCGCGGCTTGAGGAACGGCGCGCCGAGCTGCTCGCCGGCGCGCCGCAAGATGACGTCGCGCGGCGCTACGCGCGAGACTGGCGGCGCGCGTTCGGCACGCGGATCCGGTGGGCCGCGTTGCTCGCCGCGCTCGCGATGCGGCCGGGCGCGCGCGCGCTGCTGCCGGCGCTGCGCGGTTGTCCAATGCTGTTAACGGGGGCCGCGGTCGTCGGCGGCAAAGTGCGCCGCGCGCGGATCGGCGCCGCGGGCGAGCGCGCGAGCGGCGCACGCGAGCGCGCGGACGAACGGGACACGCATGCTAAGGTGGCCGCAGGGAATGCCGCGGCGTTACGGTGGCGGGGGAATTCATGACGACGACCTTCGATGGGCTCCGAGACATCATCGTCCGCGATTTCGAGCTGCCACCCGAGCGGCTGCTCCGCGCTACGCCGCTCGAGGAGATCGAGCTCGACTCCCTCGCGGTGACCGAGCTCGTGTTCGCGCTCGAGGACGAGTTCCACGTTACGGCCGGCAACGTGAACCCCGCGTTCAAGAATCTCGGTGACATCGCCGACTACATCGACCAGCTGATCGCCGAGCGCGACGCGCCGCCGAAGCCGGCGCGCAAGCCGGCAGCCAACGCGAAACGCACGGCGCCGCCTAAGCCTGCGGCTGCGTCGCGGGTTGCGGAACCGAAGCCCTCGCGCTCCGCGAAGACGGGCGCGAGGCCTGGCGCGCGGCCGCGGTGAAGCGCGTCGCGGTCACCGGGCTCGGCGTCGTCGCGCCCGGCGGCAACGACGCCGACCAATTCTTCGCGAGCCTCACAGCGGGGCGTTCCTCGATCGACGTCCTGCCCGACGAATGGACCGAGCGGCTCACGGCGCGAATCGCGGCGCGCGCGTCGTTCGACGCGGGCGCGCATTTTCGAGCCCAGCAGCTCCGGATGCTCGACCGCGTGAGCCAGCTCGCGCTCGTCGTGGCAGGGCAAGCGATCGCGAGCGCGGACATCGAGTGGAATGACGACACGCGCGCGAGCACCGGCGTGTTCTTCGGCACCGGCATGGGCGGCGCCGCGACGACCGACGACGGCTACGCGACGCTCTACCGCGACGATTCCGACCGGATCAAGCCTTTCACGGTGCTGACCGCGATGAACAACGCGGCAGGCGCGTGGATCGGCCTCGAGCACGGCCTCACGGGACCGAACGTCACGTACTCGACGGCGTGCTCCTCGTCCGCGGTCGCGATCGGCGAGGCCTGGCTCCGGATCCGGTCGGGCGCGGCGCCGCTCGCGCTCGCGGGCGGCGCGGAGGCGCCGCTCACGCTCGGCACGCTGAAGGCGTGGGAGGCGCTCAAGACGCTCGCGACAGAGGATCCCGACGATCCGTCCGCGTCGTGCAAGCCGTTCGCGCGCGACCGCAGCGGCCTCGTGCTCGGCGAGGGCGCCGCGGTCGTCGTGCTCGAGGAGTGGGAGCACGCGAAGAAGCGCAACGCGCGATTGTACGGCGAGCTCGTCGGCTACGGGCTCGGCACGGACAGCGCGCACATCACGCGGCCCTCGATCGAGGGCCAGGCGCGCGCCATGACGCTCGCGCTCGCCTCGGCGCGCGTCGCGCCCGAGCGGATCGGCTACATCAACGCGCACGGCACGGGCACCGTCGCGAACGACGCGGTCGAAACCGCCGCGATTCGGCGCGTGTTCGGCGCGCACGCGGATCGAATTCCCGTGAGCTCGACGAAGTCGATGCACGGCCATCTGCTCGGAGCCGCGGGCGCGGTCGAGCTCGTAGTCACGCTGCTCGCGCTGCGCTCGGGCACGCTGCCGCCGACGCTGAACCTGCGCGTCACCGATCCCGAGTGCGACCTGGACTACGTGCCGAACGTCGCGCGCGAGGGGCAGGACGTCGAGCTCGCGCTCACGAGCTCGTTCGCGTTCGGCGGCACGAACGCAGTGCTCGTGTGCCGGCGGGTACCCGCGCGCGGTTAACGCCGTGCGACGCGGCGGCGAAACAGCGCGAGCCCGATCACGAGATAAGCGAGCCCGTACGCGACGAGCACAGCGGTCGGCTTGAACGTCGCCTCGACGCCCCGCAGGCGGATCATGAGGTCGTTGAACGCCTCCATCGCCCAGGTCGTCGGGAACGCGAGCGCGACGGTGCGCATCCAGCGCGGCTCGAGGTCGATCGGCCACCAGCAGCCGCCGATCGCGGCCATCGACACGATCACGATCGCGCCGAGCGGCAGCACCGCGTCGCGGCTCCGCGCGAGCCCCGCGATGATCAGCCCGAACGCGGTGCCCGCGAACACGATGCCGCCGATCGGCAGCAGCAGCGCCCACGGCTGCGGGCCGAGCGACACGCGGAACAGCACGTAGCCGACCGCGAACAGCGCGATCATCTGCGCCGTGCCGACGACGAAGCGCGACAGCAGCTTGCCGATCAGCACGTTGCGCGCCGGCACCGGCAGCGCGCGGATCCGATCGAACGTTCCCCACTCGTGCTCATCGAGCAGGCCGAGCGAGACGCCGAGCAGCATCCCGAGCATCAGGAACGTGACGCTGAAGCCCGGCACGTTCTGATCGAACGTGTTGATCGTCGTCGCGCCGCCGCCGCCGACCGCGACTTCCTCGACGCCGAGCGCCGTGCCGGGCGGCGGCAGCTCGGGCACCTCGAGGTTCGGCACCGCGAGGTCGATGTCGGGCAGAGAGGGCGCCGCGATGGCCCGCGGCGCGCGCGGCTCGATGCGAATCTCGAGGCGCGCGGGCAATTCGATCCGCGGAGGCGCTCCCTCGAGCGCGCTGACGAGCTCCGGCGGCGGCTCGGGCAGCATCGGCGGCGGCGGAATCTGATCGGCCCGCCTGGCGGCGAGCCTCTGGAGATCGGCGAACCACTTCTCGAAGTCGCGGCGCGTCTGCGCGAGCGCGTCGAGATAGTCGCGCGCGGGCGCGCGCAGCTCCTCGACGCGCGCCGCGAACGTCGACTCGAGCCGCGTCGATAGCGTGCGCAGCTGCGCGTCGATTTGCGCCTCGACGTCTTTTCGCAGGCGAGCGGCTTCGGCGTCGAAGGCTCGCGTCGTGCGCGCGCTGAGCTCGCCCGACTCGCGCCGCGCCGCGTCGAGCTCGGCACGCGCGTCGCGGATCGCCGCGGCCAGCCGCTCGAGATCGGCGCGCAGCGATTCGCGCTGCCGCTCGAGCGTGTCCGCAACGCGCGCGCGCTCCGCGTCGGCGAGCGCGTCGCGCGCCTGGAGCACGCGCAGGCGGACGTTGAGCCGCTCGAGGTACTTGACCGGGTCCGTGTAGAGCAGGACGCGCGCGGGCCGCCCGGCCGCGAGCGCGTCGGCTGTGCCCGCCGGGATCACGAGCGCGCTGCCGGCCGCTTTGCTCGCGACGAGCCGCTCGGCTTCGGCGCGCGACTCGACGCGGCGCACGCGGACGCTCTTCTCGGTCGCGAGCTGCTCGGTGATCTGCCGCGCGAGCTCGCCGCCGTCCTCGTCGACGATCGGCAAGTCGTACGCGGTCAGCCCGGTCGGGTCGCTGCCGTAGAGGCTCGCGAGCGAGAAGCCCGCGACGCTGATCACGACGATTGGCGCGAGGCTCATGAATATGAGCGCGACTCGGTCGCGGAGCAGGAGCCGCAAGTCCTTGACGATGATCACCGCGAGCGACACGGAGCCAAACCCTCAATCGCGGATCGCGCGCCCGGTCAACGCGAGGAACGCGTCGTGCAGGCTCGGGCGCTGGACGTGGAACTCGCGGACCGCGCCGTGCGTCTCGGCGCGCTGGAGCACGCGCGCAGCGAGTCCGTGCTCGGCGAGGGAGACGCGGACGACCCAGCCGGCGTCGTCGTCGCCGCCTTCGTGCGCCTCGAGAACGCGCGCGCCGTCGAGGCCGTCGAGCCAGCCTTCGGGCAGCGGCGCCTCCGTGACGACGTCGGCCGAGAGCCCGAGGCCCAGCCGCGCGACGATCTCCCGCGGCGTACCGAGCGCGATCACGCGGCCGTGATCGATCAGCACGACGCGGTCGCAGAGCTGCTCCGCTTCTTTCATGTGGTGGGTGCTGTAAAGGAGCGCCGCGCCGCGTGCCGCGTGCGCGCGCAGCGCCGCGCCGATGCGTTCGAGCGACTGCGGATCGACGCCGACCGTCGGCTCGTCGAGCAGCACGACCTGCGGTGTGCCGAGCAAGCCGCACGCGAGGTTCAGGCGCCGCTGCATGCCGCCCGAGTACGTCGAGGCGGCTTCGTCGGCTCGCTGCGCGAGCCCGACCTGCTCGAGCGCCCCCGCGGCCGCGCGCCGCGCGGCCGCTCCGCGCAAGCCCGAGAGTCGCGCGAAGAACACGGCGTTCTCGCGCGCGCTCAACCGCGGGTAGACGGCGATCTCCTGCGGCACGCGGCCGATCGCGGCGCGCACGGCGCGCTTCTCGGTGCGCAAATCATGGCCCGCGATCCTGACGTCGCCGGTGCGATAGGGCAGCAGAGTTGACAGAACGCCGAGCGTCGTCGTCTTGCCGGCGCCGTTCGGGCCGAGCAAGCCGACGATCTCGCCGGGGGCGACGTCGAACGAAATCTCCTCGAGAACCGGCCGGCGCTCGCGGTCCGCGACGAGCCGACTGACCGAGATGGCTGGGGAAGCCGTCACGCGGCGCAAGCATAGCGCACGCGCCGCGATTCGGCGGTATCCTTGTGCGAGCACGGAGGGGGCGAAGCTATGACGGGCGCAAAGGCATTTGCCCCGATCGCGGCGGCCGCGATCGCGGCGTTCTGGGCGACGGCGGCTCAGGCGCAGTTCGGCTACTACCAGCTGCCAAAGAACGACTTCGTCTGGAACTGGGGCAACGTCGAGAAGACGGGCGCGAAATTCGAGGACTTCACCGTGAACGGTGGGGAGGGCGGGTTCAACTGCGAGCTCAAGGGCAAGCTCTGGGGCGCGAGCCACTTGACCGCGGGCGATCTCCACCAGCTCGAAGACCAGCTCCGCGCGCGGATCGACTTCATCTACGCGTCCTCGAACACGATGAATGAGCTCGACCGCAACGGCGATTTGCAGTGGGCCAGGCTCGCGTGCGCGAAGCCGGAGCCGAAGCAGTTGACGAGCGAAGAGAAGGCCGACCGCGAGCAGAAGGCGCGCGAGAAGATGCAGCGCGAGATCGATCGGCGCCGCGCCCATCAGCAGCCGACGGAATAGCTCGAGCCGCCGCGAGCCGATGAATCCGACCACCGCCGCGTCCGCGCCCGCGGCGCAGCCGCAGCCGCACGGCGCCGTCGCGCCGATCTTCGCAACGCTGCCGCCGCTCTCCCTCTACGTGCACCTGCCGTGGTGTCTGCGCAAGTGTCCGTACTGCGATTTCAACTCGTACGAGGCGGGCCCGGGCGACTTCGCCGAGGACGAGTACGTCTCTGCGTTGCTGCGCGACCTCGACTCCGAGCGGCCGCTCGCGCAGGGGCGCGCGATCTCGACCGTGTTCATCGGCGGCGGCACGCCGAGCCTGTTCTCGGGCGCCGCGATCGCGCGGCTGCTGCAAGGAATCGGCGAACGCCTCACGCTCGATCCTCGCGCCGAAGTCACGCTCGAGGCGAATCCGGGCGCGGTCGAGGCGCGCCGCTTCACCGAGTATCGCGACGCCGGGGTGAACCGGCTGTCGATCGGCGTGCAGAGCTTCCGGTCACCGCAGCTCTCGCAGCTCGGGCGCGTGCACGGGCCCGAGGAGGCGGAGCGCGCGATCGAGCTCGCGCGCGGCGCGGGCTTCGCGAGCTTCAACGTCGACCTGATGTACGCGCTGCCGGAGGACGACCTCGACGGCGCGCTCGGCGATCTTACGGACGCGATCGCGCGCGCGCCGCCGCACCTGTCCTGGTATCAGCTTACGCTCGAGCCGAACACGGCGTTTCACCGCAAGCCTCCGCCGCTGCCGGGCGAGGAGATCGTCGTCGAGATCGAGCGCCGCGGCCGCGAGCTGCTCGCCCGTCACGGCTATCGCCGCTACGAGGTGTCCGCGTACTCGCGACCCGGGCAGCGCTGCGCGCACAACTTGAACTACTGGCAGTTCGGCGACTACTTGGGTGTAGGCGCGGGCGCGCACGGCAAGGTCACGCTGTGCGACGAGGGCGCGATCGAGCGGCGCGCGAAGACGCGCAACCCGCGCACCTATGCGAGCTCGGCGGGCACGCCGCGTGCGGTCGCGATCGAGCGCATCGACGACGCGCGGCAGATCGCGGTCGAGTTCCTGATGAACGCGCTGCGTTTGCCCGACGGCGTGCCGCTCGCGTTGTTCGAGCAGCGCGCGGGGCTGGCGCTCGGCGCGATCGAGCGGCCGCTTCGCGAGGCGCGCTCGCGCGGCTGGCTCGCCGAGGAGCCCGGCGCTCTGCGGCCGAGCGCTGCCGGGCTCGAGGTCTTGAACCGCTTGCTGGCACTATTCTGCTGAGCCGATAATCCGCGGGCGCCCGACAACGAGAATCACAACCAAGGAGTCGATCACGATGGGCAAGCGCTCCGTAGTTCTCGCCGCGCTCGCGGCGCTCTCGGCATTCGCCGCCGACGCGCAGAACCGTCCCGCGCCGCCCGCGACGCCGCGGATCTACATCTTCGACAACGGCGCGATCAAGGGCCTCGATCCCGCGCTGTTCAACTTCAAGCGCGAGGAGCTCAAGGAAGTCGACTTCACCGACGTCTCGTATCTGATCGTGCATCCGCGCGGCACGCTGATGTTCGACTCGGGCGAGATCGCGGACGGCCAGTTCAAGGGCGACGGCCAGCCGGTCACGCAGGACGTCATGTCGGCGAGCAAACCGCTGCTGCCGCAGCTCGCGTCGGCGGGCTACAAGCCCGCCGACGTCACGTACTTCGCGTTGTCTCACTACCATGCCGACCACACCGCGAACGCGAACGAGTTCGCAAGCGCGACGTGGATCGTGCAGAAGGCCGAGCGCGACTTCATGTTCGGCACGCCGCCCGAGGGCACGATCATCCAAGTCGACACGTTCGCGAAGCTCAAGAACGCGAAGACGAAGCTGCTCAACGACGAGAATTTCGACGTGTTCGGCGACGGCACGGTCGTCGTGCTGTCCGCGCCCGGCCACACACCGGGGCACCAGGTTCTCGCCGTGAAGCTCGCGCACCGCGGCCTCGTCGTGCTCGCGGGCGACCTCTATCACTATCCCGAGGAGCGGACGACGGGCCGCACGCCGACTTTCGAGTTCAACGCCGAGCAATCGCGTGCGTCGCGCGCGAAGATCGAGCAGTTCGTCAAAGACAACCACGCCGAGCTCTGGATCGAGCACGACATCGCGACGCACGCGTCGCTGCCGCGCTCTCCCAAGTTCGTCGACTAGAAGGAGCGCTGCGGGCCTCGCCGCATCGCAGACGCCTCCCGAGACACGCCGGAAGACCATCCCTGGGGCTCGGGTGCGCACATCCCTGTGCGCACACGGTCTCGGGAGGCATCTGCGATGCGGCGAGGCCCGCAGCGCACATCGTTTGATTGGAAGAGCGCGGCAGCGGCGCGTGCTAGGTGGAGCGGAAGCCGATGCGCGCGTGGCTGCCGTCGCAGAACGGCTTCGTGGCGCTCGCGCCGCAGCGGCAGAGCTTCGCGCTCGTGACGCGCGCGACCATGCGCCCCGTGCCGGCCGTGATCTCGAGGTTGCCGCGAATCTGCAGCGGTCCGTCGAGCTGCGGATCGATGGCTAGGGGGCCGTCGCGTTGCGCGAGCATCTCGGTCTGCGCCCCGGTCGGCGGTTCGCCGCTCGCGGCGAATTTCACGTCGTGATGCGAGCCGTCGCAGTACGGCTTGTTCTTCGACGCGCCGCAACGGCAGAGCGTCGCGCGGAAGCCGACGGCCGTGCCGTCGAGCCGGAGGTCGGCGCGCACGGCGTACGGTCCTGCCTCGCGCACCGCGATCAGGTTGACGGGCGGCGCGGCCTCGTCGGGACGGCCGTCCTTGCGCCGGTAGCGGATCGCGCCTGACGGGCAGACGTGCGCGATTTCGGCGAGCAGCTCGACATCGATCGCATCCGGGTTGATCCACGGTCCTTTGACGTTCGCGAGGAACACCGTGGGCGCGCCGGTCACGCAGTGGCGAGCGTGGATGCACTTCTTGCCGTCGTAGAGGAGCGTGAGCTTCGCACCCGCGATCTCGTCGACCCCGTCGACCACGGTGGGAATCGGCGGTCGTGAGCCCCCGCTCGGCGCGGCCGACGTCGACGCCGCGGGCGCGGCGGCGGCCGGCGGCGCACCCGGCAGCGTCGAGCCGTTCGCGCCGACGCTCGCGGGCGCGGCCACTGCCGCCGCGGACGCGTTCGCCGCCGCGAAGCCGCGTTCGCCGCGCTGCGCGAGATCGGCGAGCACGCGCGCTGCGGAGCTCATTCGCGCGTCGGGGTTCGCTGCGCGCGCGGCGCCGTCCGCGAGCTCGCGGAGGCGCTCGCTGAAGTAGCGGCGCGAGCTCGGGCCGCGCGGCAGCGGCGCGGAGTCGCGCAGGATCGCGAACGACATGCCCGCGTTGCAGCTCGGATTCGACGGCCCGGCGGGTAACCGAGCCGCGCGCTCGCCGAGGTAGGCAACCGCGCGCATCGTGCCGAGCGCGAGATCGATCGCGAGCGACTTCTCGGCGGACGGTCGCGGTACGGCATAGGCGTACGCGATGAGCCTCAGCATCAGCATGTAGCCGCTGTTCGCGAGGTCGACCGTGACGGCCGCGTCCTCGTTCTCGATCCAGACGCGCCCGGCGGGCCGCATCGGCGTGCGCTGCACGGGATTGGTCGCCGCCGCGAAGGCAGGCCTGAAGGCCGGGTTCGCTCGCTCGAGCGCGCGCATCTCCTCGCGGATCGCGATGAACTTCTGAAAGTGCGAGCCGAGCGAGCTCGTCGGCGCGCCTTCGCCTTGCTGCACGATCGCGGTCAAGGCGGCGAGCGCGGTTTTCGCGCAGATCACCGGCTTCGCGCCCACCAAGTCGACTTCCGTCGCTGAAATTTGCAGAGCCGGGTCGCCGCAGAATGCCGCTGCCTCGCCGTGGTGCGCGACGAATTCTCCGAGCTGCTCGCCGAGAGTCGCGTAGAAGGTTCCGACCGTGTCGTAGTCCATGCCGATCGGCGTGAGCCGGCTCTTCGTGCTGCCGCGGCGGAACTGGAACTCCGGCGCGAACCCGTCACCGTCGGGCTCCGTCGAGCCGTCCGGGCGCTCGAGATAAACGAAATGCTGAAGCACGGCCGCGTTGAACGGCGCGAGCTTCACGACGACGCCGGCCGGCAGCGCGCCCGGATCGAGCGGGAAGTTGCCGCGGCCGAAACGCGGCGAGCCCCCGAGCGCGGACGTGATGTTCCAGACGGCCGTGAGGTGGCCCATCTCCTCGATCGCGACGCCGACGATCGCGGCGCGCCAGCGCGCGACGGCGGCGGCCTCGTCCCGCGTGAGCCCTTCGTCTTCGCCGGAGCGGAGGCTGAACGCCGCGTAGAGATAGGTGCACATCAGGTTGTGCTCGAGCTCGGCGGCCTCGTAGAGCGCGTGCAGGAGCTGCTCGCGGGTCGAGACCCTCGTCGCGTCGATCATGGTGATGCTCCCGTCGTTAGCGAGTCACTATTTACCACAGATCGTCATCTCAGATCGGCGACACCTTGGTGTTACGCCGACCGCCGCGAGAGTTGTGGCATAGTGGCCAGGGCCCGAGCGAACGGCACGGAGTTGCAGATGAATCAAGCTCGCCAAGATCTCGTCGTCCCAGTCCAGGCCGCCGACCATTCGCTCGGCCCGGAGCACGCGCCGGTCGTCATCGTCGAGTATGGCGACTTCGAGTGCCCGAGCTGCAAGAACGCCGCGCCCGCGGTCAAGATGCTGCTCGAGAACTACGACCAGAAGGTGCGGTTCGTGTTCCGCCATTTCCCCCTCGAAGACCCGCATCCGCACGCGCTCGCGGCCGCCGAGGCGGCGGAGTGCGCGGGCGAGCAGGGCAAGTTCTGGGAGATGCACGACCTGCTGTTCGCGAACCAAACGCATCTCATGCCGAAGCATTTGCACGGCTACGCCGACCGGCTCGGTCTCGACATGGCGCAGTTCACCGCGGAGATGGACGACCACGTGTACTTGCAGCGGATCCGCGAGCACGTCGACGGTGGCAAGCGCAGCCACGTGCGCGGAACGCCGGGCTTCTTCGTGAACGGCACGATTCGAGACGTATCGTTCGAACTGCACGCGTTGTTCGACGCGACGGAAGCAGCGCTCGGCAGCTCGAGGGGCGCGCCGCCCCGCAAATAGACGTCATGCAGCTCGGGATGATCGGCGTCGGCAGGATGGGCGGCAACATGACGCGCCGACTGCTCGCCGCGGGCCACGAGTGCGTCGTGCTCGCGCGCCGCGCCGACGCCGTCGAGCCGCTGCGCGCCGCCGGCGCGACGGTCACGACCACGCTGCCCGAGCTCGTCGCGAAGCTGCGCCCGCCGCGCGCGGTCTGGCTCATGATCCCGGCGGCAGCGGTCGACGGCGTGATCACGGAGCTTGCGGGCCTGCTCTCGCCCGGCGACGTGCTGCTCGACGGCGGCAACTCGCACTACGTCGACGACATCCGCCGCGCGGCCGACCTCGGTTCGCGCGGCTTGCGGTATCTCGACGTCGGCACGAGCGGCGGAGTCTGGGGACGCGAGAACGGCTATTGCTTGATGATCGGCGGCGACACGGACGCCGTCGCGCGGCTCGCGCCGATCTTCGCGGCGCTCGCGCCGGGGGACGACCGCGCGCCGGCCGCGGGCGCAGCGCCCGCGGTGCGTGCGAAGACGACGGCCGCCGGTGCCGCGAGCAGCGCCGAGCAG
>Ga0134079_10000323_pt1 | contig 12553 bp, 7 predicted proteins | sample 15_taG_2_FD_119770 | JGI IMG/M metagenome (GOLD analysis project Ga0134079, IMG submission 119770) | Grasslands soil microbial communities from the Angelo Coastal Reserve, California, USA - 15_D_Rain_40cm_2_09182015 | ecosystem: Environmental > Terrestrial > Soil > Grasslands ...
ATCTGGATCGTGTTGAGGCGGTAGAGCAAGTCGCTGCGGAAGCGCCCCGCCTCGATCTCGGCCGCGATGTCCGCGTTCGTCGCGGCGAGCACGCGCACGTCGACCTGATGCGTGCGCGAGGAGCCGAGCCGCTCGAACTCCCCGCCTTCGAGCACGCGGAGCAGCCGCGCTTGCTGCGCCGGCGGGATGTTCGCGATCTCGTCGAGGAACAGCGTGCCGCCGTCGGCGAGCTCGAAGCGGCCGACGCGGTCGGACTTCGCGTCGGTGAACGCGCCCTTCACATGGCCGAACATCTCGCTCTCGAACACCGTCTCGGCGAGACTGCCGATGTTCACGGTCACGAAGCTCCGCGCGGCGCGGGCCGAGCGCTCGTGGATCAGCCGCGCGACGAGACCCTTGCCGCAGCCGCTCTCGCCCGTGATCAGCACGTTCGCGTCGGTCGGTGCGACGCGCTCGATCGTCTCGAGAACGGGCCGCATCGCGATCGACTCGGCGATGAGCTCCGCGCCGCCCGCGCCCGCGAGGCTCCGGTTCTCGGCCTCGAGCAGCCGCGTGCGGTTCAGCGCCTGGCCGAGCGCGACTTGCGTGCGGAGCACCGTGAGCAGACGGTCGTTGTCCCACGGCTTCTCGACGAAGTCCTGCGCGCCGCGACGCATCGCCTCGACCGCGAGCCCGATGCTGCCCCACGCGGTCATCACGACGATCGGCGTGTAGGCGTCGAACGCGCGGATCTTCGCGATCGTGTCGAGCCCTTCCTCGCCCGACGTCGTGTCGCGCGTGTAGTTGAGATCCATGAGCACGGCGTCCGGCGCGCGCCTGCGCAACGCGCCGAGCAGCGCCTCGGGGTGGTCGAAGGTCTCGGCCGTGTAGCCCTCGCCCTTGAGCAGCAGGCGCAGCGACTCGGTGACGTCGCGCTGGTCGTCGGCGACGAAGATCCGGGGCGGGCGGTTTGGCATTATTCTTATCCGCGACCCGGGCCGAGCGACCGGGTCAATCGATCGAGCCCGCGGAGGGCTGCCGCTGCGTCGCGACCGGCCGGTCGGCGTTGATCCAGCCGTCCGCGATTTCGATCACGCGCCGGCCGAACGCCGCGACGCGCTCGTCGTGCGAGACCTGGATGATCGTCGTGCCCTCGGCGTTGAGCTCGCGCAGCAGCTCCATGATCGCCTCGCCTTGCTTCCAGTGCAGGCTGCCGGTCGGCTCGTCCGCGAGCACGATCCGCGGCTCGGCGATCACCGCGCGCGCGACCGCGACTTGCTGTTGCTGGCCGCCGGACAACTGCGGCGGGTAGAGGTCCTTCTTGCCGACGATCTGGAAGCGGTCGAGCATCTCCGCGACGCGCGCGTCGCGCTCCTTGCGCGGCACGTTGCGGTACGAGAGCGGGATGTCGAGGTTCTCGGCGACCGTGAGGTCGTCGAGCAAGTGAAACTGCTGGAACACGAAGCCGACGTTCTCCTTGCCGAGCGCGGCGCGCACTTTGTTGCTGACGCCGTGCGCGGGCTTGCCGTCGAACCAGTATTCGCCGCCGAAGTCGCCGTCGAGCATCCCGAGGATCGAGAGCAGCGTCGACTTGCCCGAGCCCGACGGGCCCATGATCGTCACGAAGTCGCCCTCCTCGACCTCGAGCGCGACCTGGCGCAGCACCCACGTCTGGCCGCCTTTGTACGGGTAGGACTTCTCGACGTTCTTGAGGCGAATCATCGTCGTCGGTGCGGGCTGCGCGTCCGGGGCGTCTGGGGCTGTCGTCGCCATGCGATCTCCTGAGCTCGATTTTCGGTGACTGTATAGCGCGCGTCGTGGCGGCGGCTACTCGTAACGCAGCGCCTCGATCGGCGCGACGCTCGAGGCGCGGCGCGCCGGGACGTACGCCGACCCGAGCACGACGAGCGTGAGGATCGCGACCGCCGCGCCGACCGCGGTCGGGTCGTAGCTCGACAAACCGTAGAGCATCGCGCCGACGACGCGGCCGACCGCGAGCGCCGCCGCGAGCCCGAGCCCCGCACCGACTACCGCGAGCACGGCGACCTGCTTCAGCACCATCGCGCGCAGCGCCGACGGCTCGGCACCGAGCGCGAGCCGCAAGCCGAGCTCGCGGGTCCGCTGCGCGACGCTATAGGCAAGCACGCCGTAGAGGCCGATCGCGGCGAGCCCTGTCGCGAGCGCCGCGAGCACGGTCGACAGGATCGTCACGATGCGGTCCTGGGAGACGTTGTTCTCCGCCAGGCGCTTCACCGTCGAGAGATTGCCGACGGGCAGGTTCGGGTCGACGCTCGCGACGACGCGCGGAATCATGCTCAGCAGCGAGTCGGCGCCCAAGTCGCCGCGCACGAAGAAGAACAGCGAGCTGAACGAGGTGTCACCGCGCGGCCGCGGCAAGAAGATCTGCGCCGCAACGTCGCGCTTGACGCTCGCGAGCCGCATGTCGCCGACGACCCCAATGATCTCGAGGTCCGAGCTCGGGGCATAGAAGGCCCGCACTCGCACATGCTTGCCGACCGCGTCGTTGCCGAGCCCGAGCTTCTTCACGAATGTCTCGTTTACGATCGCAACGGCAGGGCTTGTCCGGTCCGCAGCGCTGAAATCCCGGCCGGCAAGCAGCGGTACCGAGAACGATTCGAAGAACCGCGGGCTCACCTCGTAGTTCGCGTCGGCGTTCGTGTTCGGGGGCAAGTCCACGCCGTCGACGCTCGTGACATTCGCGCCCAAAGCGAAGTTGCCGAGGATCGGGATCGCGCCCGACCCGACGCTGTGAACCCCGGGCTGGGCGGCGAGCGCGGTTTGGACGCGATCGTAGATCGCGTCGAGCGCGTCGGACGTGTAACCGGAGAGCAGCGGCGAGACGCTGAAGCTCGCGACCGACTCCACGGCCATCCCGAGATCGAGGCGCGCGACGTTGATCAGGCTGCGCGTGAACAGTCCCGCGAGCACGAGCAGGATCGTAGCGAACGCAATCTGCGTGGCGATCAGCGCACGGTTGAAGCGCGCGACGCCTCGTCCGCCGCGCGACTGGGCGGCCTGGCCCTTGATGATCGACGCGAGATCCGTGTGACTCGCCTGGATCGCGGGCGCAAGGCCGAAGGCCAGCAAGGTCGCGAGCGCTGCCGCGCCACCGAACACGAGCGCGGGCACGCTGAGCGATACCGCGAGGTTGGACGTGAGCGCGAGGGACGCGACGAAGCGCAGCGTCACGGCCGCGACCGGCACGCTCGCGAGCGCGCCGAGCAGCGCGAGCGCCGCCGCCTCGGCGAGCAGCTGCGCCGCGAGCCGGCCGCGGCTCGCGCCGACGGAGGTCCGGATCGCGAGCTCGCCGGCGCGCGCCGCGCCGCGCGCGAGCAGCAGATTCGCGATGTTCACGCAGACGATCAGTAGCAGGAGCGTCGTGATGCCGAGCAGCAGCGTGAGCGGCGCGCCGGCCTGGCCCGGCACGTTGCTCTGCCCTCGCCCGCCCGGCTCGAGCAGCATCTTGCGATCGAGGAAGCGCGCCTTTTGTTGTTCTGTTGTCCCGTTCGGGGCGAGCGGCAGCTCGGACTCCCGCGTGATCGCCGCGAACAGCACGTTCATCGCGGCCGAGGCTTGCTCGCGCGAGACGTCGGGCTTCAGGCGCGCGAGGATATAGACCCAGTACGAGAAGCGATTCTCGTCGTTGCGCGGCTCCTCGGGCTGCATGAGCCAGCGCATCGTGAGCGGGACGTAGACCTGCGGATTCCAGCCGAGCATCGCGCCGTCGAAGCCCTTCGCCGCGACGCCGACGATCGTGAGGTTGCGGCCGTTGATCGGCAGCGTCTTGTTCAAGATGCCCGGATCGCCGCCGTATCGGCGCTGCCAATAGTCGTAGCTCAGCACCGCGACCTCCGACTCGCCGACGCTCGGCTCGTCCTGCGGGCCGATCAGGCGGCCGAGCGCGGGCCGCACGCCGAGCACGTCGAAGTAGCGCCCCGACACGAGCGTGCCGCCGCCGAACGTCGCACGATCGCCCGAGCCGATGCTGACGAGGAAGTCGTAATGCGCGGCGACGCCCGTGAACACCTGCTGCTTCGCCTCGAGGTCGCGGAACATCGGATAGCTGAACGCCGCGTCCCAGTTGTTGACCGCGAGGCCCGTGCGCCCGCCGCCGGGCTTCACGCCTGGGACGCTGAGGCTCACGAGCCGGCCCGGGTCCGGCACTGGCAGCGGCTGCAGCAGCACCTCATAGAACAAGGAGAAGATTGCCGTCGTCGCGCCGATCCCGAGCGCGAGCATCACGATCACGGTCGCGGACAGCCCGGGGCGCAGGACGATCTGGCGGAAGGCGTGTTTGAGCTCGTTCATGCGCTTGCCCCGGGGCGTGGAACGGCAGCCTGATACTTGCGTGACGCCATCGGCGTCAATATAGTCGTCGTTATAGTCGTCATATAGTAGCCGCCGTAGTCATGCCGACGAGCATACACGCCCCCAAAGCGCTGCTGGACGCCGTCGATCGGAAGGCCCGCGCACTCAAGATCAGCCGCAACCAGCTCATCGTTCGCGCGCTCGAACGCGAGCTGCAACCGAGCAGCGACTGGTCGCCGGGTTTCTTCGAGCGCCTGTCCGACGTCGACGCGACTCTGGCGAAGGACGTAGACGATCTGCTCGCGGCAATACGCGGCGCGCGCCGTTCCAAGCCGGCGCAGACTCCGTGAAATACGTGCTCGACACGAACGCCGTGTCGGCGCTGATGAAGGGAGACGCGTCGGTGGCCGCGCGCTTGCGAAACGTGAACCGCTCCGAGGTGGCGATCCCGCAACCCGTGATCGCAGAAATCGCTTATGGGATCGCACGATTGCCGCGTTCCGGACACCGGCAGCGGTTGCTGGAACGATTCGAGCTCGTGTGTGCCGAATTCGCACGCGCGCAATGGACTGACGCTGTCAGCGGGCGCTTCGGCGCGATCAAAGCGACGCTCGAGGTGCGCCAGGGCCGGCGCGTCGAGGACTTCGACGCCGCGATCGCGGCCCACGCGTTGGAGGCGGACGCGACGCTCGTTACGGCCAACCGCGAGGGCATGGCGAAGATTCCGGGACTGAAGACCGAGGATTGGGCGCGTCGCTGAGGTTCGTCGTGCCGCGTGACTGCGCTCGTTCATTTCGCCCTGCCCCTACTCGAGCTCGTTCATTTAGTCGTGTGCTCCTAGCTCGCGTCCGAGATGCGAACGCTTCGCGTTCAACAAATCCCTCCGCGGAGGGATTCCCTACTCCGCCCGCAATGCGTTGATCGGATCGACGCGTGCCGCACGTCGCGCGGGCAAGTACGCCGCCGCGAGCGCGGCGCCGACGAGCAGCACGCAGACCGCGACGTAAGTCGCCGGATCGAGCGCGCTCACGCCGAAGAGCAGCGTCCTCATGAGCCGCGTCAGCGCGGCGGCGCCGCCGAGGCCGATCGCCACGCCGACGCCGACGAGCAGAGCCACTTGCCCGAGCAGCAGGCGCTTGAGCGCCGCGCCCGGCGCGCCGAGCGCGATACGAATGCCGATCTCCTGCGTGCGCTGCGCTAGCGAGTAGCTGATCACACCGTAGATGCCGATCACGCCGAGCAGAAGCGCCATCGAAGCCGTGACGCCGAGCAGCACGAGTGTCAGCGACGTGCGCGCGAGCGAGCGCTGATGGACGTCGCTCATCGACTGCACGTCCGCGAGCGGCAGGCTGCCGTTGACGGACCAGATCGCTCGTTGAACGTCCTCGATGAACCCGGGCGTGCCGACGCGGTCGCTCCGGAGCACGAACTGGACCTTGCGGGTCATGTACTGGGCGAGCCCGTAGCTCTGCGACAGATAGAACGTTCCCGGCGCGGCTTGATCGAGCCCGGCGCTCGCGATGTCGCCGACGACGCCGACGATCTCGGCCCACGGGTCCGTGGGCAGAGGCCGCAGCCGCTTGCCGAGCGCCGCCGCGGCCGAGCCCCACTCGGCCCCCGCGAGGTTCTCGGAGACGAGCGCCACCTGATGCCCTTCCTCGTTGTCGCGCCATTCCAAAGTCCGCCCGGCGATCAACGGCGTGCCGAACGTCGCGAAGAATCCCGGCGACGCGAAGCGCAGCGCCCGAAGCGCAGGGCTCTGGCCGCGGGGCAGCACTTTGTCCTCGAGCAACAGCGAGAACCACGGGCCGTCCGGTCCGTCGAGCGGCAGCGAAGAGATGTACGCGGCGGAGTCGACGCCGGCGATCGCCGCGAGGCGTTCCTGGATCTCGTGCTGCGCAGCCATCACGCGCTTGAAGTCGGGCTCGAGCGCGTTGGGGATCGAGATTCCGATGGTCAGGAGGTGCTCGGGCTCGGTGAAGCCCGGGTCGACCGCGCTCAGCGCTGCGTAGGTGCGGATCATGAGCCCCGACCCCACGAGCAGCACGAGCGCGATCGCGACTTGCGCGACGACGAGCGCGCTGCGCAAATGCTGCCGCTCGCGCGAGACGCCCGGCGAGCGGCCCGCCGCGCCGAGCACCGGCACGAGCCGCGGCGCCGCATACTTCGCCGCCGGAATCAGCCCGAAAAGGAGCCCGACGCTGACGGATAGTGCGAGCGCGAACGCGACGACGCGTGGATCGATCGAAATTTGGAGCACGGTCGGCAGGTTCGGCGCGGCGAACGCGAGCAACGCGGGTAGCGCGGCGGCCGCAAGTGCCAAGCCCGCGAGGCCGCCCGCGAGCGCGAGCACAGCGCTCTCGAGCAGCACGCTTCCGGCGAGTCGCGCCCAGCCCGCGCCGACCGCCGCGCGGATCGCGAGCTCGCGCGCGCGGCCGTCGGTCCTCACGAGCTGCAGGTTCGCCACGTTCGCGCATGCGATCAGGAGCAGTAGCGCGATCGTGCCCGTCATCACCCTGAGCAGGTCCCCGAGGTCGCGAACGAAAGTGTCCTTGAGCCGGGTCAGGTCCGCGTGCGGCAAGTCGCTTTCGGTCGTGCCCAGCGGGGAGGGAAACGTTGCGAAGAAGATCGGGATCATGCGTTCGACGTCCGCGTTCGCGGCCGCGAGCGAGACGCCGGGCTTCAGGCGTGCGATACCGTTCTCGCTGAGAATCCCGACCCACGATCGTGTGCGGCTCGGCTGCATCGGCAGCAGAAGCTCCGACGGGCGCTGCGCGAAGCGGAAGTCGGCGGGCAGCACACCGATCACGGTGCGCGCCGTCCCGTCGACAACGAGCGTTTGCCCAACCGCGCTCGCGGCGCCGCCGAAATGTCTTTGCCAGTAGCCATAAGACAACACGACCGTCTGAGCGGCCCCCGGCTCGTCGTCCGCCGCGACGAACGAGCGACCGAGCGCGGGCCGCACGCCGAGCGTCGGCAGAAACTCGTGAGTTGTGCTGAGGGCTTGGACTTCCTCGGGCTCCCCGCTGGTGACGCTCGCGGTCCCGGGCAACCACAGCGCGACCGACTCGAAAGTCTGGTTGTTGTCGCGATAAGTGAAATAGAGCGCCGTCGACGCGGGCAGGTTCCGAGCATCGCCGTTCGCTGTGCGATGCGTGAGCGCGACGAGGCGGTCCGAGTCGGGGAAGGGCAGCGGCTTGAGCAGGATGCCGTTCACGACGCTGAAGATCGCCGTCGTCGCGCCGATCCCGATCGCAAGCGTCAGCGCTGTGGTCAACGTGAAGCCCGGTGAGCGACCGAGCCGGCGGAGTGTCTGTCGCAGCTGCATCATCGTTCTGTTCTGTTCCTAGTTCGTGTCCGAGATGCGAACGCTTCGCGTTCAACAAATCCCTCCGCGGAGGGATTGCTACTCCCCCTTCAGCGCCCCCACGGGGTCGACGCGCGTCGCGCGGCGGGCCGGCAGATACGCGGCGAGCGCAGCCGCGGACAGCAACGCGACGGCGCCGAGCGCGTAGGTCTCGAGATCGAGCGCCGCGACGCCGAACAGCAGCGACTTCATGAAGCGCGTTAGCACGGACGCCCCGGCCAGGCCGAGCGCTATACCGATCCCGACGAGCCCGAGCACCTGGCCGAGCAGCAGGCGTTTGATCGCGGCGTCCTGCGCGCCGAGCGCGATCCGGATTCCGATCTCGCGCGTGCGCTGCGCGAGCATATAGCTCAGCACGCCGTACACGCCGACGAGCCCCAACGTGAGCGCCATCGCGCCCGCGATCCCTAGCAGGGTGAGCGTGAGCGAGGTGCGGGCGAACGAGCGCCGGTAGAGGTCGTCCATCGTCTCCGGCGCGGCGAGCGGCAGACTCGGATCGACCGACCACACGGCGCGCTGGAGCTCTTCCGCGAAGCCCGTCGTGCCAACGCGCTCGCTGCGCACGGCGAACGACATATGGTGCGTGATGCCCCACTGCGTCATGGGGTCTTTAAGGCTCAAATAGACCGTCTCTTGTGCCGGGCCGTTGAGGCCGTCCCAGTGGACGTCGCCGAGCACTCCAATCACTTCTTGCCACGGTCCGGTCGGAAGGAACCGCAGGCGTTTGCCGAGCGCGGCCGCGGGCGAGCCCCAGCGGCTCCGGGCCAAGCTTTCCGACACCATCGCGACTTGGCGGTCGCTGTCGAGGTCGCTCCACGTCATCGTCCGCCCCGCGACGAGCGGCGTGCGCATCGTCTCGACGAGGCCAGGCGACGTGAAGCGGAATTGCGTTTGTCCCGGCAACGTGCCTTCGGGCAGCGGCGCATCCTCGTAGACGGCGCCGCCGCTCATCAGAAGGCCGCTGAGCGGCAGCCACAATTGGAAGCCTACAGACTCGACGCCGGGAACGGCCGACAGCCGCTCCTGGATCGCACGGTGAGCTTGCCGCAAACGATCGAGCGGCGTCGTGTCGGGTATGACCAGCATGAAGGTCTGGACCTCTTCGCCGCCCGCAAAGCCGGGCTCGACCCTACGCAGCGCGTCGAACGTCCGGATCATCAGACCCGCGGCGACGAGCAGCACGAGCGCGAGCGCGACTTGAGCGACGACGAGCGAGCTCCGCGCGCGGTGCCGCTCGCGGCTCGCGCTGTGCGCACGCCCGCCGAGTGCGCCCGCGACGCGCGCGACACCGTACTTCAGCGCGGGCACCGAGCCGAACAGGAGCCCCGCCGCGATCGAGACCCCGGCTGCGAATGCGAGCACCGTCGGATCGATGCCGATCGCGAGCACGCGCGGCAGCTCGTTCCCGGCCGCCGCGAGGAACACGGGCAGCGCGACGCCCGCGAGCGCGACGCCGAGCGCACCGCCCGCGAGCCCGAGCACCGTGCTCTCGAGCAGCACGCTGCCTGCGAGCCTGCCCCGACTCGCTCCGAGCGCCGCGCGGATCGCGAGCTCTTGGCCGCGGCTCTCGGTGCGCGCAAGTTGAAGATTGGCGACGTTCGCGCACGCGATCGCGAGCAGCATTCCGATCGCGCCCATCAACACCCAGAGCACGTTGCCGAGGTCACCGACGAAATACGCCTTCAGAGGACGCGGGAACGGCTCGTAGCGACGGACGACGGCACCCGCGGGTGCGCCGCGATCCGGGTAAGTCTCGATCGCGATCGGGATCATCCGCTCGATGTCCGCCGACACGTCGGCCAGCGTGACGCCGGGCTTGAGCCGCGCGATCGCCCGCTCGCCCATCGGTCCGTAGACCGCGTGCGTGCGCACCCACTGCCCCCCCGGCACGAGAATGTCCGCGGGCCGCTGCAGGAACTGGAATGACTGCGGCAGCACGCCGATCACCGTGTGCGGGGCGCCGCCGATCGTCACGGTCTTGCCGAGCACGTCCGCGGCGCCGCCGAACCGCCGCTGCCAAAAGGCGTACGAGAGGACCGCGGTCAGAGGCGCGCCGACGTCGTCGTCTGCCGCGACGAACGAGCGCCCGAGCAGCGGCTCGACGCGCAACGTCGGCAGGAACTCGTGCGTCACGTACAGGCTCGTGACCTCCTCGGGATCGCCGCCACCCGTGACGCTGTCCGGGGAGTTCCACCAGAGCGCGATCGACTCAAAGGTGCGGTTGTGGTCGCGGTAGGTGAGATAGAGCGCCGGCGACGCGTTCATGGCCCCGATGTACTTCGAACGGTGTTCGACCGAGATCAAGCGGTCCGGCTCGGGGAACGGCAGCGGCTTCAGCAAAATGCCGTTCATGACGCTGAAGATCGCGGTCGTCGCGCCGATCCCGATCGCGAGCGTCAGCACCGTGGTCAACGTGAAGCCGGGCGAACGGCCGAGCCGGCGAAGGGTCTGTCGCAGCTGCATGCCCATTCACCTACTCCTCGCGCAGCGTGCGCATCGGGTCGACGCGCGCCGCGCGCAGCGCGGGGAGGAAAGCCGCCAATGCGCCGACGCCAACGACGATCCCGACGACCGCGATTAACGTCACGGGATCCGTCGCGGAAACGCCGAACAGCATTCCTTGCAACGCGCGCGCCGACGCGAACGACAACGCGAGGCCCACGACGCACGCGACGCCGACGACGCGCAGCGCCTTCGACACGAATTGCCCGACGATATGGCCCTGAAGCGCGCCGAGCGCGAGTCGCAACCCGACCTCACGCCGCCGCAGGCTCACGACGTAGCTCAACGTTCCGTACAGTCCGAGGCACGCGAGCGCGAGCGCAGCGCCCGCGAACAGCGCGAGCACGATCGTGCGCAGGCGGTTCTCGGCGAATGCGTCACCGATCTGCTCCTCGAGCGACGCGATCGAGAAGACCGCACGCAGCGGCTCGAGCTCCTTCATCTTCGCGCGCACGGCCGCGACGACGGCGTCCGGCTCGCCGCGCGTGCGGACGAGGACGAACGGCGTCGGCGAGCCGGCGAGGTTGCAGAAGTACACCGTCGGCACCGGCGGTTGGTCGAGCCCGCGCTCGCGGACGTCGCCGACGACGCCCGTGATCGTCGCGCCGGCCGGCAGCTGCGCGCGCCCGATCCGCGCGCCGACGAGCTCGGCGCCGCGGCCGTAGCGCTCGACGAAGCTCCTGTTGACGAGCACCTCGCCGCCGCCGAGCCGGCACAGCGCGCCTTCGACGAGCGGGATTCCGAGCGTCGCGAAATAGCTCGGCGACACCGTGCGCTCCTCCGCGAGCACACGGACGTCGGGGCTCACGCGACCGGCCGGGAGCTCGTATTCTTGCTCGAAAGCCGTGGGCACGCCGGGCGGCGACCACGAGGTGGTCGCCGTGGACTCGACGCCCGGCAGCGCCGCGAGCGCCTCGAGCGTCGTCGCGTAGCGTTGCTGGAACACCGGGAAATTGTCGCCGGACATGTCGGCAAACGCGGCGCTCACGCGAAACGTGAGCACGTGGGCCCGCTCGAAGCCCGCGTCGACGCGCCCGAGCTCCTGAATGCTGCGCACGAGCAACCCGGCGCCCGCGAGCAACGCGACGGACAACGCCACCTGCGTGCCGACGAGCCACCAGTGCAACGATTGGCGCGTCGACACTTGCGCCCTATTCCCGCGCGCGATCTCGCCGGCCAGCACTCCGCGCGCGCTTCGAAGCGCGGGCAACATGCCGCAGAGCAGCGTGACGACCGCGACGGCGGCGATCGTGTAGAGCACGAACCGGCCGTCGAGCGCGATCTCGTCGAGGCGCGGCACGTTCGACGACAGCGCGCGCAGCGCGCCCGTGGCTGCCTTCGCGAGCAGCAGTCCTCCGGACGCGCCCGCGATCGCGAGCACCGCGGTCTCCGTCAACCATTGACCGGCGATGCGCCCCGGGCGCGCACCGAGCGACAGTCGTACCGCGACCTCTCGGCGCCGCTCCGCACCGCGCGTGAGGAGCAGCGTCGCGATGTTCGTGCACGCGATCAACAGCAGCAGGGACGCCGCGCCGAACAAGAGCCACAACGAGCCGCGCGCGCCCGCGACGATGCCGTCTTTGTACGGCTCGACCTGCACGCGCAGGTTCGCGTCCGTCTCGGGATACTGAGCGCCGAGCTGTGCCTGAACGACCGCGAGATTCGCACGCGCCTCGTCGAGCGTGGCTCCGAGCTTGAGTCGCCCGATCGCGGGGTACCACGAGAGCGCGCGCGACTGCGCGTACGTGGCGTCGATCGGCGCCGGAACCCAGACGTCCGTCTGGCGATCCGGGAATAGGAACGAAGCCGGCATCACGCCGATGACCCGCGGTGCTCCCGTGCCGATTCGAAGCTGCGTGCCGATCACGTTCCGGTCTGCGCCGAGCCGCGTCCGCCAGTAGCGCTCGCTCACGAGGACGGTCAACGGCTGGCCGTGGTGGTCCTCCTCGATGAACCCGCGGCCCAACACCGGCGCGACGCCCCAAACCTCGGTGAACCGCGGCGCGACGGTCGCGCGCCGAACCATCTCGGGAGTCTCGCCGGTCGCGTCCGAGACGTCCTCGGTGTAGAAGCCCGTGATCGCCTCGAACGTCGAGCTCAGCCGATTCCAGTCCTCGACGCGAATCGGGGCGGTGCCGCTCGGCGGCCCGTCGCCCTGGGACTGCGTGAGCCGCATGAGCCGATCGCCGTTCGGGAACGGCAGCGGCTTGAACAGCACGGCGTCGAGCGCGGAGAACACGGCGCCGTTCGCGCCGATCGCGAGTGCGAACGTGAGCACGACGGTGAACGTGAAGCCCGGAGAGCGAAGCAACGAGCGGCACGCGTAACGCAGGTTGTGGACCAACATGTGCCTCCTCTACTCGGCGTTCAGAACAG
>Ga0134079_10000324_pt1 | contig 12501 bp, 9 predicted proteins | sample 15_taG_2_FD_119770 | JGI IMG/M metagenome (GOLD analysis project Ga0134079, IMG submission 119770) | Grasslands soil microbial communities from the Angelo Coastal Reserve, California, USA - 15_D_Rain_40cm_2_09182015 | ecosystem: Environmental > Terrestrial > Soil > Grasslands ...
CACGCAGCTGTTTTTCACTACGGTGGACCGCCATGCCGGTCTTGCGGCCGCATTCCGGTCCAAAGTAGGTGGCGCCTGGGTCTCCATTACCCACCGCGAAACGCTCGACCGCGTGCAGGCGATCTCACTCGGCCTCCGGGAGCTGGGCATTCAGCCCGGCGACAAAGTCGCGATCATTTCGGAGAATCGCCCCGAATGGGCGCTCACCGACTATGCCTGCCTCTGTGCCCGCGCGACCGACGTCCCGATTTACCCGACGCTGACCCCGCAGCAGACCGAGTACATCCTCCGCGACTCGGAGTCTGTCGCCGCGTTCGTGTCGACGCAGGCCCAGGTGGATAAGGTGCTCCAGGTGAAGGGACAGTTGCCGGGTCTGAAGCACGTCATTGTGTTCGACGGCGGCGCCGCGGCGCAGCGGCCCGGCGCGCTCTCGCTGACAGCCGTCGAGGCCAAGGGCCGGGCGGTGGCGGCGCAGCATCCGAATTGGCGCGCGGAAGCGCTGAGCGTCGGGCCCGAAGATCTCGCGACGCTGATCTATACGTCGGGAACGACCGGCGACCCCAAGGGCGTGATGCTGTCGCACTACAACATCTGGTCCAACGTCCAGGCGTGCCTGCAGATGATTCCGATCGGCAGTGGCGACGAATGCCTGTCGATGCTGCCGCTCTCGCACAGCTACGAGCGGATGGTGGACTACACGCTGTTTCAGGCGGGAGTCATCATCAATTACGCCGAGTCATTCGATACGGTCGCGGCGAACCTGGGCGAGGTGAAGCCGACGGTGGTGCTGTCCGTGCCGCGGCTGTACGAAAAGGTGTACGCGCGGGTGCTCGAGAACGCGTTGTCGGGGAGCGCGATCAAGCGCACCATCTTTTTCTGGGCCAAGCGCGCCGGGGAGCAGTGGGCCAGCATGTCGCTCGCCGGGATGTCGATTCCGGCCGGGCTCGCCCTCAAGAAGAAGATCGCGGACCGTCTCGTGTTCGCCAAGCTGCGGGCGCGCACCGGCGGCCGGATCCGCTTCTTTGTCTCGGGTGCCGCGCCGCTCTCGGCCGATATCGCCAAGTTCTTTTACAGCGCCGGGCTTCCGGTCATCGAGGGCTACGGGCTGACCGAATCGTCGCCCGTGCTCACCTTCAATCCGCTGGACCGCATCAAACTCGGCACCGTGGGGAGGGCGATTCCCGGCGTCGAGCTGAAGATCGCGTCGGACGGCGAGATTCTGGCGCGCGGGCCGAACATCATGCAGGGCTATTACAAGCTGCCCGACGCGACCAGGGAAACGGTGGACGCCGACGGCTGGCTGCATACGGGCGATATCGGCGAGCTGGACTCCGATGGGTATCTGAAGATCACCGATCGCAAGAAGGAGCTGCTCAAGACCGCGGGCGGCAAATACATCGCGCCGCAGCCGATCGAAATGGCGGTCAAGCGCAACAAGTTCGTCGCCAACGCCATGCTCTACGGCGATCGCCGCAAATTCCCCGTCATCCTCATCGTCCCGAACTTCGAAAACCTCGAGCGGTGGGCGCACGAGCGAAGCCTGGCGTACGGCACGCGCGCCGAGCTGATTCAGCTGGCGGATGTGCGGGCGAAGATCGAGCGCGAGGTGATGAGCATGCTGCCGCAGCTCGCGAAGTTCGAGACGCCGAAGAAGGTCGTGCTGATCGAAAAGGATTTCACGATCGAATCAGGCGAGCTGACGCCGACGCTGAAGGTGAAGCGCCGCGTGGTGGAGCAGCATTACAAGGATCAGATCGACGCGGCGTACTCGGCCAGTGACGCGATGGCCGCCGCGATCGAGTCTTAGCGCTTCGCTCCCACCCACAGCCCGTTCTCGGCCGCCAGTTTCTCGAGCCCGATCGGCAGCTCGGGATCTTCGTTCACGACCACAAAGCGCCGCCCGCGGAGGAGCACGCGATGCGCTTCCACGAGCCACGGTGACGTCGTGAGATCGGCGCCCACGACGACGCCGCGCGCGACGGCCGAGCGCAGCGGAATCTTCTCCGTCGCATACACGAGGGAGAGCGCGGGTTGTTCTTCCAGGTCGGGCGGCGGGTTGATGCCCACGAAGTGGATGCCATCCATCAGCGCGCTGAGCCGCTGCGCCTGTCGCGCCGCGGCTCCCACCAGCACCACATAGCCGCCCGGTCCGGAGAGCTCGAGCAGCGCCTGCAGCCGGTCGGCATCGGCGAGCGGCAGCGGTGACGGAGGCTGATAGGCGGGGCGTGGACCGGAAGACGACTCGTTCGAAACGCGCTCTTTGCTGCGCCGGAAATTCACGATGCCGCGCGAGATCGGATACTCCTTGTGGCACACGGGACAGCCGATGAGTCCCGAGCGCACCATGCGGTCACGGACCTCGCCGGTGGACAGCACGAGCATCTCCTCGCGGTGAGACTCCGGGCAGCGCAGCATTTCCGTCAGCTCGATATGCATTAGAAGCCGTGCGTCGTGCGTCGTGCGTCGTGCGTCGGACTCATGGACGGAACTCGACCCATGTGAGCTTCCCGGCCTCAACCTTCACTTGCCGAAACACCCGCTTCCCGCCGATCTCGACACCAAGAACATACGTCCCCGGTGGCACGTCCGAGATCCCGAAGTGCTCGTGGTACACGGGATCGGAGTGGTTTTTCGGGCCGTAGGTCTCGATATACGAGAACGGCGTTTCGCGCGGCTCGGGCTTCACGAGGCCGTAGATCCTGGCTTGTTGTACCGGATTCCCCGCGGAGTCCCACACCTGGCCGGCGATCATGCCGGTACCGGGCAGCGGCTCGATCCAGAGCTCGGGGTTCGTGTTGTACGGCGGATAACGGACGTCAGGATCGACGATCAAGCGTGTCGAATCGTACGGCGAGGCATGCACCTCGAGGTGCAAATGATCGTTGGTGGCTCGGCCCGTGTTGCCGACGAGCGCGATGACGTCGCCGGCTTTCACTCGCTGCCCTACCTGCGCTACCAGTTTCGAGTTGTGGTAATAGACTGAGAACACGAAAAGCCGTGCGTCGTGCGTCGTGAGTCGTGCGTCATGCTTGATCGCAACAGTGAGCGCGCCGCGCTCCGCCGGCCCCGAATGCACCACCACCCCATCGCCGATCGCATGCACGGGCGTGCCGTCGGCGTTGTTGAACTCCACGCCCTGGTGCGCCTGGAAGTTGCCGCCCATGGTCGAGCCGAAGCGGTAGGTCTGATCGATGTAGGGCTGGTCGGTGAGCGCGATGGGGCGCTTGAACCAGTTGTGCTGAGGCACTTTAGGAGATCCGGCGCGTGGAGCTGCGGGCAGGCATTGGCCGTCACGATCCAAAACCGAAATCTGAGGCGGCGGATCAATAAACGCGCAGTCGCCTCTGAGCTCGAGGGATGAAAGCACCTCGCCGTTATGGATGATCCAATCTGAGCGCGCCGGTGGGCAGTCGACGCGCGCGCATAAGCCGACCGACTGCGCATCCGCCCACGTTCTTCCGCCGTCTGCCGACCGCGTCAAACCTCGAGGAGTACCGATCCAAATGTGCTGGCCATCGAGCACGATTCTGAAGACATATTGATGGTCGATCTTGCCCCACAGCGAGTCGCGGGTGGTCGTTGCGCCGATCGAATCCGTTATCACGCGCCAGGTCTGCCCATCATCCCACGTCAGTTTTATTCCATCTGCCGTCGCGATGTACGTCGTGTCCCCGCGCGTGACGATTCCGCCGGGCGCGACGTACTGCCACTCGGGGCCCAGCTGGGCGAACTCCCAATTCTTCCACGTCTTGCCGCCGTCGAGCGACAATCCCCAACCATTGCCGACTGTGCCGTACCAGATCTCGCCGCGCGGCCCGAAGCCGAACGCATGGACGAAGTCCCACGAAATCGCGTGTGCGGCTGTGTCGTTCGATGAGCGAACCTGCTCCCATCTCCCTTCTCCCTTTCTCAACACGAAGATCCCCTGCCCGTACGTCCCGACCCAGGCCGAGCCGTCGGGCGCGGGTACCCTCGCGAGCACATGCACGCCCCACCCGGATGAGTCCGGCAGCGGCGCAATCGTCTGCCCAGCGAGCGGAGCGAAGCAACACAGCGATGCTACGACGCACGACGCACCACGCACGATCAGCCTCTCGGCGTATAGATGGCAGGTAGCAGACGTATCTCCGTCACCGCAACGCGCTCGGGTTGTGTGACCGCGTAGACCACCGCGGCGGCCACGTCCTCGGCCCGCATCATGTCCTTGCGCTTGGTGAATCCGGGCTTGGAATCGGGATCGACGGCATTCCAGATATCGGTGTCGACGGGCCCTGGCGACACGAGCGTCGTGCGCACGCCACTCTTCGCCGTTTCCTGGCGGATCACCTCGTGCATCCCGCGCAGGCCAAACTTGCTCGCCGCATATGCGGTCGATCCGGAGAAGCCGATGTAGTCGGAGATGGAGCCGATCGTCACGAGGTGCCCGCGGCCGCGTGCGGCCATCTTGGGCACGATCGCATGTGCGAATACAAACGCGGATTGCAAGTTGGTGGTCAGCGTGGCGCTGAAATCGGCCAGGCTGGTTTCGGCAAGCGATTTGATGAAGAAGATGCCGGCGTTATTGACCAGCACGTCGGGCACGCCGAGCTGCTTATCGATTCGCGAGATGGCGCGATCGATACTCGCGGGATCGGTGACGTCACAGGAAATGTCCATGCGACGCTCGGCCGAGGTGTCGCGCAGGCTGCGCGCAAGTCGTATGACATGGAGCCCGGCGGCGTGGAGTGCGTCCGCGACCGCCAGCCCGATTCCCCGCGATGCGCCCGTCACGAGCGCGATTTTCACAGGTGGAACGTGCCGCCGTGGACGAGCCTCAGGAACTCATCGCGCGTCTTGCCGTCGTCGCGGAACGCACCGCGCAGCGCGCTGGTGACCGTCTTCGAGTTCTGCTTCTCCACGCCGCGCATCATCATGCAGAGGTGATAGGCCTCGATCACGACGCCGACGCCCAGCGGCTTCAGCACCGCGCACAGCGCTTCGGCGACCTGGTCGGTCAGCCGCTCCTGCACCTGCAGCCGCCGGGCGAAGACCTCGACCACGCGCGGGATCTTGGACAGGCCGACGATCCGGCCGTTGGGGAGATAGGCGACGTGCGCGCGCCCGAAGAACGGCAGCATGTGATGCTCGCACATCGAGTAAATCTCGATGTCGCGGACGCAGATCATGCTCTCGTGCTTTTCTTCGAAGAGCGCGTCGCCGATCACTTCGTCGACGTGCATGCCATAGCCGCGCGTCAGCCATTTCAACGAGGCTTCCACGCGCGCGGGCGTCTGCACGAGACCTTCGCGCTTCGGGTCCTCGCCGAGCTGTTCCAGCATCTCGTGGACGAGCTGCTGAAACGGAATGCGGACTTCCGTCGGCTCTGTGTGCGACTCGTGGAAGCTGTGCAGGCTCGCTGACTTTATTTGATCTCGTGCCATGGTATCTTGGACCCCCGTGACCCCCGGACTCCCGTGCGATTCCTAAAGCTACTCGGCTCGACGCTGCCGGCGGGAGGCACCGCGCTGTCGGCGCTGTGGACCTTCCCCGGCATGCTGCTCTCGGCCTTTCTGGTGGCCTGGGGCGCGGAAGCCGCGCAGTTCCTCATCTCTCAGGGCCTCGCGCTCGCCATCCTCGCGTGGGTGCAGACGCTTCCCGAATTCGCCGTCGAGGCGGTCATCGCGTGGGAGGCGGGCGGGATACCGGCGCGCTCGCATCTCGCCATCGCGAATCTCACCGGCGCGATCCGCCTGCTGCTCGGGCTCGGCTGGCCGATGATCTACTTCGTCTTCGCGGTGTCGTCGCGGCGACGCGGCAACGGCAGGCCGCTGTACATCAAGCTCCAGCCCGAGCACGCGGTCGAAGTCATCGGTCTCATCCCGCCGCTGCTCTACTTTATCGTGATCGTGTGGAAGCAGACGATGAGCTGGATCGACGCGGTCGTTCTGCTGCTTCTGTATGTCGCCTATCTCGTGGCGCTGCTCCGCAATCCGCCGCACGATGCGGAGGAGCTGGCTGATGCGCCGAGGATCTCGCAGTGGGCGTACCGGCAGCGCGGCTGGCGGCAGAAGGCCGCGATCGGCGGGCTGTTCGCGGCGGGGGGCCTGCTGCTCTACGTCACCGCGCATCCGTTCCTCGAATCGATGCTGGCGGTGGCAGCGACCTTCGGCGTCAGCCAGTTCGTATTCGTGCAGTGGGTCGCGCCGTTCCTGTCCGAGTTTCCGGAAAAGGTCTCGGCGTTCCTGTGGGCCCGTCGCGTGACGCATGCGCCCATGGCGCTGATGAACATGGTCTCGAGCAACATCAATCAATGGACCGTGCTCGCCGCGATGATTCCGCTCGTCTATGGCTACTCGCATTACCGTCACACCGGCACGTGGGCCGATTTTCCGTTCGACTCGGCGCAGCGCCTCGAGATCATCCTGACGCTGCTGCAGACGGCGCTGGGAATGGTACTGCTCGCGAACATGGAGTTCGACTGGTTCGACGCCACGGCGCTGTTCGTGCTCTGGCTGGTGCAGTTCCTGGCGCCGCATCTGCGCGAAGAGGTCGCGACGGCCTACGCGTTATGGATCGTGATCCTGCTGATTGGATTCGTGGTCCGCGGGCAGGCGCTGCTCGCGCCGAAGTATTTCTGGCAGTCGGTCGTAAAGAAACGATCGGCCGGCGCTGCATGACGCAAGGCCGGCCGACCGGTACGACAGGAACGAGGAGGATTTTTGAAGCCCGAAAGTAATGACGGGTCCCTCACCACGAATTCTGTCTTCCCCAATCGAGGGGGCATGACATGGGCCGCAGTATCCGGGTCCACGATCGAGCTTGTTGGCTCAAAGATTTGACTCCCCGCTCCTGGGTACTAGAATAGGCTTTGTCCCTCAAAAGGCAATCGCCCTGAACGTGACCTTGCTCACCGCGACGGTTCTGCTGGTCGCCTGGTTTCTGCTGCTGTTTGTGGCCCAGGTGCCGAGCGGCGCCATCAATCTCCTGTATGGCGCCGCGATCATCCTGTTTGCGCGCCGTATTCTGGTCGGGGCACCGCGCTTCGTGTCGTGACGCGGAGGTGCCCTAGATCTCCCAATTCGAAAACAGCACACCCGGCGCGGCCTGCCGCTCCGGATAGCCTTCGTACGTCATCCGCAAATCGGTCCAGCGCACGCGATAGCCGCGCGCGATCAGCCGCCGGAACGCATCGGCGTAGCGGCTCTGGCACCGCACCGCGATCCGGCGGATCCCCGCTTTCGCCGCCGCCGCCTCGACCGCGCTGATCGCGGCGTCGAACGCGGCATCGCTGACCGCGGCGAGCTTCAGCACGCGCACTTCGTCGCGCGTGCGGCTGTCGGCGAGCGGCGCCGAGTGCCACACCGCGATCGCCTCCAGCCCGTCCTGGCCGTCCACGAGCGACGTGTCGCCCAGGCCGAGCTCGGCCGTGAGCATGATCTCGCGCGAGAAATCGATGCCGGAGACGAGCGCGCTCAGCAGGCGCCGCGCGGCCGTCATCGCCGCTTCCTTGTCGTCGCCATTGCGGCGCGACAGCAGCGCCGGCGCGGGATGCCCGCGCGTCGCGATCTCGTTGGTGAGCGTCACGGTCAGGAAGCCGGGGCTGAAACCCAGCCGCGCATAGAAGCCGATGTTTTCCGGCGTGCGCGGCATCGTCTCGAGACCGAGCGTCGTGACGCCGCGGTCGATCAGCCAGTCCGCCGCGGTGCGCACGATCGTCTTGCCGATCCCGGTGCCCTGGCGGTCGGGACGCACCGCGAGCGGCCCCATCCAGCCTTCGCTCCCCGCCTGGTGCGCGACGTTGAACGCGGCGATGTCGCCATGCTCGTCGCGCCACACCATCGCGCCAGCACCGGCGTCGAGCAGCGCGTAGCGCCAGACCAGCGGATTGAGCTGCGGCACGCGCACGCCGATCAACCCGTCGCGACGATACCGGTCCGTGAATGCCTCGGCGAACACGCGATTCAGCGCGTCGATGTCGCGCTCGACCGCCGGCTCCGGGCCGGTGACGCGCGCTTCAGGCAGCCACGCTCGCATCGGGCGCTCCCAGGGTAGCCGTGTCGTCGCGCGTGACGCTCGAGCCGCTCGTCGCATCGTAAGCGACGCGGATCACGCGGTCGAGCCCGTCGCGCACCTGCTCGATGTGGGTGATGAGAATGACCTGCGGGAAGCGGTCCCCGAGCCGGCGCAGCAGCGCGAGCACGTGGCCGCGGCGCGATTCGTCGAGCGAGCCGAAGATCTCGTCGAGCACGAGCAGCGACAGCGGCTGGCCGGCGCGCTCGGCGATCATCTGTGAGATCGCGAGCCGCAACACGAGATTCGCAATGTCCTCTTCCCCGCCCGAGATCACCGGTTTCGGCACTCCTTCGTCGAGCACGACCACGCGGTAGTCTTCGTCCAGATCTACCTCATCGTAGCGCCCATCCGTGAGATCGGAGAGGAAGCCCGACGCCAGGGCGCTGATCTCCGGCCGCATCTGCGCGTTCAGGTCGGCGCGCAAATCCGAGAAGGCGCGATCCAACTCGTTGTGCAGCCGGTACTCGATCTTCCGCTCGGCGATCGTGCGCTCGCGCGCGGCGCGCTCGGTGGCCCGGCGCTGCGCCTCACGGACGGCCGTTTCAGCCGCGACCAGCTCACCGCGCGTCTCCGCGACGGCCAGCTCAGCCGCTCGTAATGTGTGCGCGGCGCGGTCGTGACGCTCGTGCGCCGCCTGGAACTTGGGCTCGGAAAAGCCCTGCGCCTTCACCGCGTCGGCGAGCTGCCGGACATGCTCCTCCCGCGCCGACAGCGTCTTCTCGGCGATTTCCGCCTCGCTCACCAGCGCCTCCGCGCGATCGGCGCGCCCCGCCAGCGCCGCCGCCTGCAGGGCGACGGGCTCGAGCCGAGCCAGATCGGTACGGACTTCGTTGTGCCGCTCGGCATTGTACCCGGCATCCCGCGCCGCGACGCGTCGCTCGATCTCTTCGGTGCGTCTCGCGAGGCCGGCGCGCTCTTTCTGGATGCGGGCCGACTCCCGGGATTGCTCGCGCAGCGTGACTTCGCGATCGCTCGCCTGCCGCGCCTCCTCGCGCAGCACATCGCGCGCCGTCTCCGCCTGGGTGACCGTCGGGGGAGGCTGCGCGAGCTGCTCGAGCCGCTGCCGGAAATATGTGCCGTCGTCCACGATCGCCAGCAGCTGCCGGTCGAGCACGCCGATCACCGTCGCATGCTCGTCGCCGAGCGGCCGGCGGCAGGTCGGACACTCTCCTTCGGGACCCAGGCGCTCGATCTTGTCGCGGTGATCCTTCACTTCATCGTACTGCTTGAGCAGCTCGGCGCGCTTGGTGCCCGCGTATTCCTTCTCGCGCACCCAAACAGCTTGCTGCTCTTCGACCTGCTTCTCCGCCGCTTCGAGCTTCGCCGCCAGCGCGCGCTTTTCCTTGCTGGCGCGCGCGAGCCCGCCCTCGGCGTCGGCGAGCTCCGCTATGCGGCGATCGAGCACGTGCAGGTTGCGCGTGAGCTCGGTCAGCTTCGCCTGCTCCTCACGCCGCGCGGCGTCTTCCCGATGCAACCGGTCGAGCTCGGCCAGCTCGGCCTTCAGTCTGGAGATGGGCGCAACCGTCGCTTCCAGGCCGCGCAGCTCTTCGCGCGCGCCGAGCGCGGCCGCGAGCTCTTTGTCGAGGCGCTGAAACTCCTGGCGAGCGGACACTACCGCCGCCTCCGCCACCCGCAGATCGCCATGCAGCGACAGCGTGCGATCGCGCCGCTCGACCATCTGCTGCCAGCGCGGCTCTTCCTCCGCGAGCAGCTCCTGCGCCTTGGCCCGCGCCGAGGCCGCCAAGGCCGCGGCCTTGCGCGCCTCGGCGAGGCGCGCCTCGGCCGCCTTGCGCTCCTTTTCAATCTCCGACTGCGGCGGCAGGCCCGTTTCGAGTCCTTCGACCTCGTGGTCGAGCCCGTTGCGGCGCTCGCGGATCTTCTCTTGCGCGACGGTGAGCTGCTCGTGGCGCAGCACGCGCGACAGAAACGCCGCGCGCTCGGGACGGGAGGCATCCGCGAGGACGGCCAGCTCTTTCTGACCGGTGAAGTAGGTGTTGAAGAACTCGGCGTGCGTCATGCCCAACACGCGCTGCAGCCGCCCCGTGACCTCCTTGAGCGAGTTGGCGACCACCACGCCGTCCTGGTACAGCTCGGCGTTGTTGAGACCGCGCTCCACCCGGAAGGAATGGTTGCCGAGGGAAAACTCGAGCTCGACGCGCACCGATGTGCGCGCCTTGGCCCGCAGGTTGCGGATCGAGTCCTTGTCGCCGCGCGCGGCGGGATTGCCGTACACCGCCCAGGCGATCGCTTCGAGCAGCGAGGTCTTGCCGGAGCCGTTTGGTCCGATGATGCCGGTGATGCCGTCGCCGAACACGATCTCGGTGTCGGCATGCTGGCGGAAGTTGACGAGCCGCAGGCGTTGCAGCTTCACGCGGTTCCGCTCTCCGCACTCGCGGCGCTCTCGAGGTACTCCACGCCCAGCTTCACGAATGTCTCGCGGTTCAACTCGGCGTCGAGCGGCCGGCGGCCGAGGAAATCGCGCACCGTCTCGGTCAGAGTCTGGCGACGCGTGCCACTCGATCCGGCGTTGCTGGTCGCTCGCTGCGCTTCGGGCCGGCGCAGGTCGAGCTGGAAGTTCAGCGCGCGGGCCTTGTACGCGCGGATCGCCGCGTGATCGAGGTCGCGCGACGTGGCACGGTCCACGTCCCACGCCAGCAGCCGCACGATCTGATCGTCGATCTTGGCGGCCGCGACGCGCTCGGCGATTTGCGCGTCGAGCTCCTTGGCGTTCAACCCCGCCGCCTGAATCGGCGGCAGGTCGATGTGCCGGCGCGCCGGCGCGATCGGCCGGAACGTGACGCGCGCGCCTGGAAGCTCGACGAGCAGGTAGCCCTTCCCGTTCCTCTCCTTCTTGCTCTTTCCGGCCGCGCGCTGCGCGGCTTCATCCTGTAGCTGGCCCCACGGATTCGGCGGCAGGTACTCGAGGCTGCCCGAGTACCAGGCATTCGCGGCGATCGACTGCGCCGTGTGGTAGTGGCCGAGCGCGATGTAGTCCCACTTCTCGGGCGCGAGCAATTCGCGCGACAGCGCGGCGCCGCCGTATTCCACGGTGCCGCGTTCTTCACCGAGGCCGCCATAGACGCCGTGCGTGACCAGAACATTGATCGTCGGTCCGCCGGCCTCCGGCCGCAGCGCGGGACGATCGGCCCTCGCCAGCGCCTGTTGCGGCACGGTCAGCACCGCGCAGTCGAGCGTCGGCAACACGATGCGGCGCGCTTCTTCGATCGCGATCTCGACGCCGAGCGCTTCGTAGAGCCGCAGGATCGTGCCGGTCTCGGTCGAGCGCGGCGTGTCGTGCTCGCCCGCAATCGCTACCACGGGCGATTGCGGTAATCCCGTGCGCAGCCGGTGCAGCTCGCGGAAGAAGAACAGAATCGCGGCGTTGGTGGGGCGAACAGAGTGGAAGATGTCGCCGGCGATGACGATCAGATCGGGCTTCTGCTCCAACATGTCGTCCACCGCGCGCTTGAACACTTCGGCGATGTCCCACTCGCGCTGGTTGATCCCCCTCGACGTCTGCCGGTCGAACTGGCGGAAGCCCAGGTGCAGGTCGGCGAGGTGGGCGAGCTTCATCAGTACGGCTCGTCGGAGATCGGATTGAGCGGCGGCACCACTTCGTGCTCGCGCCGCAGCGCGGCATCGGGCTCCACGCGGCCGCCGAGCACTTTCCGGAAATAGGCGAACGCGTCGTCGGGGCGTGTGCGCCGGACCGCGGCGAGCGCTCGACGCACGTCGTCCTGCTCGCGATCCGCAATGAGGTCCTTGACCTGGTTGGGCCGCACGCGCCGGTCCAGCCGTACCAGTTGCCGCACGACCGCATCGTCGAACGGCACGTCCTCCGCAGGCGGGAAGCGCCCGACCCCATCCCGCCCTCTCAGCACGGGCGGCCTGGGAAAGCGCACGAAGATCGGCTGCGTGAAATGCGGGTGCCGAACCATCAACTCCCCGATCGGCAACGTCGCCAGCTTGCTTTTGGTGGCAGGGCTGAGGACCTGATACCCCGGCGTCGCGAGTTCGTCCATGTCCATGCGGCCGAAGAGTTGCGTTCCCGCGTTCCCGACGACGCGCCGGTGTACCTGCGACCGGAACTGCTCCGCGCCGAACAGCACGAGTCCCAAATACCGCCCGCGCTCGGATATATCGAGCAGCATTTTCTTGACGTAGGTATCGGGGCCGTCGCCGGGAGCGTACTTGTTGAGCTCGTCCACGAACACGACAACGGCGTCCACGCCGAGCTCGCGGCGTTCGAGCTGCTCGCGCAGCTTCGACACGACGCGCGCGAACACGAGGTCCTGCCCGAGCGGGTCGACGTTCGCGATGTCGATTACGTAGACCGTCCGGTCCGCGAATTCCTTCCACGGCAGATCGCTCGACGGCCCGTCGTCGGTGACGAGGCCTTTGCAACGCGTGGAGATATTCAGGAGCCGGTTGCGGACTTTGCGCATCGTC
>Ga0134079_10000325_pt1 | contig 12489 bp, 13 predicted proteins | sample 15_taG_2_FD_119770 | JGI IMG/M metagenome (GOLD analysis project Ga0134079, IMG submission 119770) | Grasslands soil microbial communities from the Angelo Coastal Reserve, California, USA - 15_D_Rain_40cm_2_09182015 | ecosystem: Environmental > Terrestrial > Soil > Grasslands ...
TATCGCGCGTCGCGGTGTCTCGCGCGACGTGCACGACGATTGGCTCGGGGCGCCCCGCGACTGTGAATTGGAGCCGTTCGGGACCCTCGATCACCTTCTCCGCGAACTGGTCCCAGGTCTTCAAGGAGTCGCCGTTGATATGGGTGATGAGATCGCCACGATGCACGGTGGCGAGCGCCTCCGCGCCCGGTGGCAGGCGCATCGCCTGAACCGAGTCCACCGGAGTCACCGCGGGACGCGGAGCGCCTGCGATCGCGACGAGTCCGGTGAAGATGACGAATGCCAAAAACAGATTCATCGTGACGCCGGCGAGAATGACGGCCATGCGGGCCCACAGGGGTTTCTGGTCGAAGGCCCGAGCCGGATCGATCGGCACCGTGGCTTTGCCGCCTTCCAACTCGCCAACCATGCCTTCGTCTTCCAGGCCCGCCATCTTCACGTACCCACCGAGCGGGATCCATGAAATCCAGTACTCCGTCTCTCCGCGCCGCCACTGGAACAGCGGCCGCCCGAACCCGAGGGAGAACCGCAGCACCTGAATGCCGACGGCTTTGGCGACGATGAAATGGCCGAATTCGTGCACGGAGATCAGCACGCCGAGGACGACGATCAGCGATCCAATCAGGAGCATGCCGCCTCCTGAGCCAGGCGGCGCGCTTCCGCGTCGGCCGCCAGCACACCCGCCAGCGTCGTGGCGTCGCCGGGCCGGGCACGCTCCAGCACGCGCCCCACAACTCCGGAGATTTTACCGAACGGAATCTTTTCGTCGAGAAAGAGCTGCACCGCCACCTCATTGGCCGCGTTGAACATTGCCGGCGCTGTGCCGCCGCGCCGCGCTGCTTCACGTCCCACCGCATACGCCGGGAACCGGTCCAGCTGCAGCTCCTCGAACGTAAGTGCTCCGGCCGCGACCGGATCGAACCGCCGCACGCCGCTGTCCGGTACTCGCTCAGGATAGGTGAGCGCGTACAAAATTGGCAGCTCCATCGTGGGGAACCCGACCTGCGCGAGCACGGAGCCATCCACGAATTCGGCGAAACCATGGATGACCGACTGGGGGTGAATCACGACGTCGATGTCCTCATCCGCGACGGCAAACAGATAGTGAGCCTCGATCACCTCGAGAGCCTTGTTCACCAGCGTCGCCGAATCGACCGTGATCTTCTTTCCCATCGTCCATGTCGGATGCTTGAGTGCCTCGGCGACGGTCGCCTGCGACACGCGCTCCGGCCCCCAGGTGCGGAACGGACCGCCCGATGCCGTGAGAATGAGCCGCGCCAGCTCCGTCGGGAGCCGCCCGGTGACGCACTGGAGCACCGCGCTGTGCTCGGAGTCGACGGGGACGATCTCGCCGCCACCCTCGCGCGCCGCCTGCGTCACCAGGTCGCCCGCCATGACGAGGGTCTCTTTGTTCGCGAGCGCGACGCGCTTGCCTGCACGCAGCGCCGCGAGCGTTGCTTCGAGACCCGCTGCTCCGACGATTCCGTTGACGACGATTCGGACGTCAGGATGGGTTGCCGCTTCGACGAGACACTGAGCGCCTCTCCGTATCCCGTTTCCCGTGTCCCGCGGCCCGCCGTTCACCAGGCCAACGAATGCCGGCCTCCACTCCTTCTCTTGCGCCGCGAGGAGGTCCTTGTTCGAGTGGCCGGTGATCGCCACAACACGGAATCGTTCCCGTTGCCGGGAGATGACCTGGAGAGTCGACCTCCCGATCGATCCGGTCGAGCCGAGTACCGCGACGCCGACGCTCATATCACCCCGAACATACGATACAAACCGGCGGCCGCGGGGATCACGAAGTAGAGCGAATCGAGTCGATCGAGCACCCCGCCATGTCCCGGAATGAGCGTGGAGGAATCTTTCAGACCTGCCTCGCGCTTGAAGAGCGATTCGGCGACGTCGCCGACCTGCCCCACAATGGACACCGCGAGCCCGAACAGCAACAGCTGCGCAGAGGAGAAGCTCCACCCTTGCTGGTTCAGTACGAATTTGCCCAGCGCGAGTGCCGTGATCACGCCCCCGAGCGTGCCCCCCACGGCGCCGGCCTGCGTCTTCTTGGGAGAGAGCACGGGCGCGAGCTTCGTCCCGCCGACTGCGCCGCCGACGGCCATCGCCGCGGTGTCGCAAATCCAGGTGATGACGAGGGGAAAGAGTGTCAGGAGCACGTACGCGGAGGGCCGCGCGACGGCCTCGCTGCCATGCCGGATCGCAATCAAGAACGTCAGCAGTCCCGACGTGTACAGGGGGCCGAACACCGTGACCGAGACGCTGGTGAGCGGCCGGCCCGAAGGCCCGCGTCGTGCCATCGCCATCACCATGGTGAGCATCAACCACAGCGCGCCCGCATACAGAGTCGGCTCCGCCCAATGCAGTTCGGAGCCCTTGGCCCAATACGCGAGCAGCGGGATGCCCGCTGCCGCGAGCCAGCCGGTGCGATCGAGCGGTTCGATGCCCTGCCGGCGGCCGAATTCGTAGACCTCGCGCGCGCCCAACACGCCCAGGATCGCGAGCGTCGCCGCGAGCACCCAGCCACCGAGCCAGATGATGCCGAAGACCAGCGGAATGGCGATCGCGGCCACGATGATGCGCTGCACCAGGTTGTTGGATGGCATCAGGACGCGGTGACTTTGCCGAACCGGCGATCGCGCCGCTGATAGTCGAGGATGGCGTCGAGCAGCGTGCGCCGGCTGAAGTCCGGCCACAACACGGGCGTGATGTACAGCTCGGTGTACGCGAGCTGCCAGAGCAGGAAGTTCGAGAGCCGCTGCTCGCCGGAGGTACGGATCAGGAGATCGGGATCGCCCCACGGCGCCGTGTACAGCTTGGCGCGCAGCGCGTCCTCGTCGATGTCCTCGAGCTTCTTGGTCCCCTTGAGGACTTCTTCGGCGAGCAGGCGGGCCGCGCGCGCGATCTCGCCGCGCGACGAGTACGAAATGCAGAGATTGAGCGAGAGCTTCTGACCGGCCGCCGTCTCACGCTCCACGCGCTCGACTGCCGCGCGGCCACCGGGCGTCAGGCGGCTGCGATCGCCCAGCACATGCACCTGCACGCCCTGATCCCTCAGCTCGGCGACCTCGTTGGCAATGTACTCCTCGAGCAGATCCATCAGCGCAGAAATCTCGGGGGCCGGACGGCTCCAGTTCTCTTCCGAGAAGGCGAACAGCGTGAGCACTTCGACGCCTGCGTCGATCGCGCCCTCGACCGCTTCGCGCACCGCCTTCATTCCCGCCCGGTGGCCGAACGGACGCGGCAGCCGGCGCTCGGCCGCCCAGCGACCGTTACCGTCCATGATGATCGCGACGTGACGAGGGATCGGAGGGGGAGAAGGGGGGGTGCCGGGCAGCATCAGACTTCCATGATCTCGGCTTCTTTCGCCTTCACCGCGGCGTCGACTCCCTTGAGATGCTCATCGTGCAGCTTCTGCACGTCCTTCTCCGCGTGCTTCTGATCGTCGGACGAGACATGTTCGGTCTTCTTGATCTTGTTCATCGTTTCGGTTCGCGCATGGCGAATCGCCACGCGTCCTTCTTCCGCGAACTTGTGCACGACCTTGACCAGCTCTTTGCGGCGCTCTTCGGTGAGCGGCGGAATCGGAATCCGGATGATCGTACCGTCGTTCGCCGGCGTGAGGCCGAGGTCGGACGCGAGAATTCCCTTTTCCACGGCCTTGAGCAGGCTCCGATCCCACGGCTGCACCGTCAGAAGCTTGGGCTCCGGCGCCGCGACGCTCGCGACCTGCGTGAGCGGCATCTCATTGCCGTATGCGTCCACGCGCACCAGGTCGAGCAACGCGGTCGTCGCCTTGCCGGTGCGCACGGTCGAGAACTCGCGCTTCACGGCTTCCACCGCTTTGTCCATCAGCTGTTTGGCGTGCTTGACGTGATCGGTGAGGCTCGCACCTGGTGCAGGGGTCATTGGACGATCGTGCCGACGCGCTCTCCGGCCAGGACCCTGGCCGTGGCGCCGGGCTGGTTGATGTTGAACACCACGATGGGGAGCTTGTTCTCTTTGCACAACCCGAACGCGTTTGCGTCCATCACCGCGTACCCTTTGACCAGTGCCTCCTGAAACGTCAGCGACGGCCGAAATTTGGCCTTGGGGTCCTTCTTGGGATCTGCCGTGTAGATGCCGTCCACATTGGTCGCCTTGAGAATGACCTGGGCCTCCATCTCGAGCGCTCGCAGCACCGCCGCGGTGTCGGTGGAGAAGTAAGGATTGCCGGTGCCGCCGGCAAAGATGACCATGCGCCCCTTCTCGAGGTGACGCACCGCACGCCGCCGGATGTACGGCTCCGCCAGCTCCTCCATGCGGATCGCCGTCATCACGCGCGTATCCACGCCTTTCTTCTCGAGAATGTCCCGCAGCGCCAGCGCATTGATGATCGTCGCCAGCATGCCCATGTAGTCGGCCGACACGCGGTCCATCCCCTGCTCGCTCGCCGCGGTGCCGCGCAGGATGTTGCCGCCGCCGACCACCAGGCCGAGTTGAACCCCGGTCGCGGCGACCGACTTCAGCTCATCGGACAGCCGCTCGATGACCCCGAAATCGATGCCGGAAGCTCGCCCACCCGCGAACGCTTCGCCCGAAAGCTTGAGCAGCGCGCGCTTGTAGGCGAGCGTCGTCACCTAGTTGCCTCCCAGTTCAAACCGTGCGAAGCGCCGTACTTCGACCTTTTCCCCCGTTTTTCCGGACAGCGCCTTCACGAGATCGCCGACCGTGACCTTGTCGTCTTTCACGAACGGCTGCTCGAGCAGCACGTTGTCCTGATAAAACTTCTTGAGTTTGCCTTCGACGATCTTCTGTTTGACCGCTTCGGGCTTCTTCTCCTCGGCGACCTGTGCCGCGTACACGCGGCGCTCGCGCTCCACGACATCGGCCGGGACGTCCTCCACCCGCACGGCGATCGGCCTGGCCGATGCCACGTGCAGCGCGATGTCCTTGGCCAGTTGCCGGAACTCGGCGGTGTTCGCGACGAAGTCGGTCTCGGAGTTGAGCTCGACCATCGTGGCAACCTTCCCGTTGAAGTGCAGATAGATCTCAATGACGCCCTGGCCCGCCGCGCGGTCGGCGCGCTTCTCGGCGCGCGCGGCGTACTTGACGCGCAGCAGGTCTTCGGCTTTCGCCATGTCGCCGCCCGACTCCTCGAGCGCCTTCTTGCAGTCCATCATCCCCGCGCCGGTCTTGGCGCGGAGCTCGGCCACCAGTTTTGCCGGAATCTCTTTCACTGTCGTCATTGCTTCCTTTCACTCCTCATAAAAACGCCGCCCTCGCGCCGTGTGGCCCGGGGCGGCGGTCGGTCGTTCATCCTGCTCGAGTTGTTACGCCTTCTCCCCGCTGACGGGTTCCGCCGGCGCGGGCGCTTCCTCCGACTTCAGCCGCGCGGCGATTGCCTCCGGCTTCGGCCGCCGCTTGCGACGGGCCGGCCGCTTCTTCCGATCGCCATCGACGTCCGCTTCGCCCGTCTCGGTCGAGTAGGTCGTGCCTTCGCCCTCTTCACCCGAACCCGCGTCGCGCATCGGCATCTGCCGCCGCGCCTCGGCGATCACGTCGGAAATGGCGTTCGTGATCAATGAGACCGCTCGAATCGCGTCGTCGTTGCCGGGAATCGGCACCGTGATCAGGTCGGGGTCGGCGTTCGTATCGACGATCGCCACCACCGGAATCCCCAGCTTGTTCGCCTCGGCCACGGCGATGCGCTCCTTCTTCGCATCCACGACGAACAACGCGCCGGGCAGCCGGCCGAGATTCTTGATGCCCGCGAGGTTCTTGTCGAGCTTGCCGCGCTCGCGGTCGAACAGCAGCTGCTCTTTCTTGGTGTAGTTCGTGAAGTCACCGTCCGCCGCGCCCTGCTCCAGCTCCTTGAGCCGCTTGATCTGCTTCTTGATCGTCTGGAAGTTCGTCAGGGTGCCGCCGAGCCAGCGCTCCGTCACGTAGAATGCGCTGCAGCGCTTCGCTTCGGCTTCCAGGATCCCCTTCAGCTGCTTCTTCGTGCAGACAAAGAGGATACCCTCACCCTTGAGCACGACGTTGCGCAGCAGCTCCTGTGCGACTTCGAGCTGACGCATCGTCTTCTGCAGGTCGATGATGTAGATGCCGGAGCGTTCGGCGAAGATGAAGCGCCGCATCTTCGGATTCCAGCGGCGCGTCTGGTGGCCGAAATGGACACCCGCTTCCAACAATTCCTGCAACTGAGGCTGAGCCACGCTATCCCTTTCCTTGGGTTATTCCGCCGTCACCGTCTTCTCTCAACCCACCCCGAGGGGACCCAGATTGAGATCGGGTGACGTGTGTGATTTATCGTGCGTTGTGCGTGGTGCGTTGTGCGTGGGACCACGTACCACGCACCACGTACGTTTTATCTCTTGCTGAACTGGAACCGCTTGCGCGCTCCAGCTCGACCCGGCTTCTTCCGCTCCACGGCGCGCGGATCGCGCGTGAGCAAGCCTTGCTCTCTGAGCTTCTTCCGATGCCGATCGTCCGCCAACACGAGGGCTCGGGCGATCCCAAGCCGCATCGCGCCGGCCTGCCCAGTGAGTCCGCCACCCACCACGCGCGCCTTCACGTCGAAGGCGCCCAGCGTGTCGGTCGCGGTGAACGGCTGCTGAATGTGCGACACGAGTGAAGGCCGGGGGAAATAGTCACCCAGCGTGCGCCCGTTGATGCTCCATTTGCCCGAACCTGGCGTCAGATACACCCGCGCGATGCCGAGCTTCCGGCGTCCGATCGCGTGCCACCGCAGCTCCGGTGTGATTCCTGTGCTCACTTGGACTCCCCCCCCACGGCGACGAGCGGTGTCGGCTGCTGCGCCGCGTGTGGATGCTCAGCGCCCGCGTACACCTTCAGCATCTGCTTCACGTGCTGGCGCGACAACGTCGTCTTGGGAAGCATGCCCCAGACCGCCTTCTCGATGACGCGCTCGGGATGTTTGTTGATGAGCTTCGCGACCGGCGTAAACCGTTCGTGGCCCATGTACCCGGTGTGCCGGAAGTAGCGCTTCTGCTCGGCCTTGCGACCGGTCAGCTGCACCTTCTCAGCGTTGATGACGATGACGAAGTCTCCGCCGTTCGTGTGCGGCGTGAATGTCGGCTTGTGTTTGCCGCGGAGCACCTGCGCAATCCGGCTGGCGAGGCGGCCGAGCGGCTGATCCGCCGCGTCGACGACCCACCACCGGCGCTCGATGTCCTGCGTCTTGAGTATGAACGTCTTCATGACTTCGAATTCTCGTCCAGGTGTCGGGTTTCGGGTGTTCGGCACCTAAGACCAGGCATTGGACACCTGGTTTTGGGCAGACCGCAAACTTTAACCGGGGCGTAACGCTCTGTCAACTCGAAGGTTCCGCGACTTTCGCCGGTCCGAGTGTGACGAGCGGGGCGCCCTTTTCGACGCGTTGCCCCGCTTCGACGTGGATCTGCTCAACCAGCCCCCGGCTGTGGGCGCGGAGCTCGTTTTCCATCTTCATGGCCTCGACGACCACGAGACCCGTCCCCGCCGCCACCTCCTGCCCCACCGTCACCTCGACCCGGACGACGAGCCCCGGCATCGGTGCCCGCACGAGCCCGCCGGCGGCCACTTTGCGGCCCTGGCCGGTGAGCTCCTCGACCTGCTTCGACCGGTCGTCTTGCACGTCGACTTCCAGCCGTTCACCGGCCGCCCCCATGGCCCACCGCCGGCCCGCGTTGTCGAGCCGCTGGCAGGCGACAGTCCAGGAGTGCTTGCCGAGCAGCAGATGGATGAGTGGTGTGCCGGGAATCGCAGCCCAATGCGCTTCCATCCGCTCGCCGTCAACCGTCACGGCACCGCCGCTGACGTCGACGACGTAGGTGTGGCCGCGGAGGGTGACGTGGTACTTCATGCGGCCTCCAATACCACCACAGTCTCCACGTGCGCCGTCTGCGGAAACAAATCGAATGCCCGCACCGCCGTAATCAGATAATTCACGTTCAGTCGTGAAAGGTCGCGGGCGAGTGTCGCCGGGTCGCAGGAGATGTACACGAGCTTCGCGACCGGCTCGGAAGTCAGGCGCAACGTCACATCCCAATGGAGTCCGGCACGCGGGGGATTGACCACCACGGCGTGGGGCGGCGGCAGGCTCGCCAGCACGTCCTCGGCCCGCGCGGCGATGAAGCGAGCGGTTGGCAAGCGACCGCGGCCCCAGTTCACGGCTTTCTCATCGGAATCGACACTGACCACGCTCGCACCCGCATCGATGAGGAGCGCGGCGGTGTCGCCGATGCCGCCGTAGAGGTCCCAGACTGTTTGGCCCCGCACATCGCCGAGCTGATCGACCGCCCAGCGGCGGGTGATCGCGCCCATGCTGGGGTTCACCTGCTCGAACGCCGTCGCCGGAAATCCCGTCACCGGCCCCGCGACGACTCGGGCCGCACCGTCCACCGGTTGCCACCAACAGACGATGTCGGTTTCGCCCAACGCCCCGCGCAACTCCTCGGCATTGAGCCAGGGTTCTCCTGACGATTCGGCGATCACGTGCCGACCGCCTTCGCGGTCGAGCCGCAGCGTGAGCCGGGTCAGCGGCTGCGGCAGCAGCGCGACCTTGCCGCGCAGCTCGCGCCACAGCGCCATCAGCCTGAAATCGGTGATCTGACAGTCGGCGAGCGGAAATACGAAATTGGGCCGATCGAAGGGATGCAAGCCCACCACCTGAGCCTTCGCTTCCATCGAGATCTTGGAGCGATAGCGCCATTCCTCCAGGGCCTCGACGATCTCGGGGTCCTTGACGTCGAGTTTGCCAATCCGCCGGAGCGCATCACCCACCATCGCCTGCTTCGCGCTGAGCTGTGCGTCGTACGCGAGGTGCTGAAGCTGGCAGCCGCCGCAGTGATCGTGCGCATAATGCGGACACGGTGGCTCGACCCGCGCGCGACTCGCCTCGACGATTTCGCCGACTTCGGCACGCGCGAATTTGCGGTGTCCCTCGAACGATCCCTCGCGCATCCGGATACGATCTTCGGGCGCCGTTCGCGGAATGAAGACGACTCGTCCATCCTCGAGTCGCCCCACTCCGTCACCGCCTGCTGCGATGCGCGTGATCGATACGATGCCGCTCACTCGAGCTCGCCCCGGAGCCCGTCCCGACGCGCTTCGATGACCCAAGGCGACGGCCCGCCTCGCCCGACTTGCCCGTCTCGCCCGTCCCGCCCGTCCCTCCCGCTGGTCCGTTCGCGTTGCTCATCCGCTTCCAGCGCGGCCGCCACGGCGAGCGCCCGCTCCAATCCCGGCTGCGGTGGCGCCGACAGGACCCGGGCGCCGGCGCGCTCCAGATACGTGATGTCGAGCTCGCCGCGCAGGAACTCGGGATCGTCCATCACGCGCACGTGAAACGGCTGGCTCGTCGGCAGCCCAACCATGATCAACTCGCCCAGCGCGCGACGCATCCGCTGAATCGCGATGTCGCGCGTTTCCCCCCAGGCGATGAGCTTGGCCAGTAACGGATCGTAGAACAGCGTCACCTCGTCGCCCGCCTCGACCCCGGCGTCCCAGCGTATCCCGGGGCCGCTCGGCACGCGCAGATACTGCAGCACGCCCGTCGCGGGGAGAAAATCGTTGAACGGATCCTCGGCCGTGATGCGGCACTCGATCGCGTGCCCGCGGGGGTGCAGCGGCGTGCCACCGACGTGCACGCGCATCGGCTGCCCGGCCGCGATCCGCAGCTGCTCGCGCACCAGGTCCACGCCGTACACCAGCTCGGTGACGGGATGCTCGACCTGAATGCGGGCATTCATCTCGAGGAAGAAAAACTCGCCGGTCGGCGTAAGCAGGAACTCGATCGTGCCGGCGCTGATGTATCCAACCGCTCCGGCGGCTGCCGTCGCCGCTTCCGACAACCGGCGCCGCAACGCCGGCGACACCGCGACCGACGGCGCTTCTTCGATCAGCTTCTGGTGGCGCCGTTGGATGCTGCACTCGCGCTCCCCCAGCGCGACCACTCGCCCGTGGCGATCCGCCAGCACCTGAATCTCGATGTGTCGCGGGCGCTCGAGGTACTTCTCGATGTAGATGCTGCCGTCGCCGAACGCCTTCAATGCCTCCCGTCGCGCCGCCTGAAACGCCTCCTCCACGTCCGTTTCGCCTCGCACCAGACGCATTCCCTTCCCGCCCCCGCCGGCCGCCGCCTTGAGCAGCACCGGGTAGCCGATCCGCTTCGCTTCACGACGCGCATCCACCGGATCGCGCAGCGGCGCGGCCGTGCCCGCAACGACAGGCACGCCCGCGGCTTGCATCCGGCGGCGCGCTTCGGTCTTGTCGCCCATGGCCCGGATCGCCGCGGCGGGCGGGCCTATGAAGATGAGTCCCGCGTTGGCGCACGCCTCCGCAAACGGCGCGCGCTCGGAGAGGAAGCCGTAGCCGGGATGGACCGCCTGGCAGCCGCTCTCGCGCGCGGCGGCGATGAGCTTGCCGATGTCGAGATACGATTCGGCGGCGGGCGCGGGACCGAGCAGCACGGCGGCATCGGCCTGGCGCACATGCGGCGCCAGCCGATCGGGCTCCGAGTAGACCGCCACGGCGTCGAGACCCTCTTCGTGGCAGGCGCGAATGACGCGCAGCGCGATTTCGCCGCGATTGGCGACGAGGACGCGACGAATCGAGGTCACGTCACCGGCATCCGACCTCGGATCCCAGTTCGAACGTATCGAAAGCTTTGCACAGCCCGCCGACGCTGCTGACGGCCCGCGTGTAGAGCGCAGTCACCGGCGCGGTCCACGTTTCGTGCTCATCGACCGCCAGTCGCAACGCCGCGAACACGAAGTCCTGCGGAGGGACGCGGTCGCCTTTCGTTTCGCGTCCGGACACCCAGACGAGGGGCCGCTTATTCCATTTGACGGCGGGGCGCTGCTCGGGTGCGCGCTCGAACCCCATGCTGGCGCAGACGGCGCGGGTCTCGCCGAGCGCCCGCAGCGACGGATCGCGCCTCCTCATCTCCCGCAGCACGCGATTGCGCAGCACCGAGTCGAGCTTCCAGCGGTCGAGCGGCACGACGACCAGATCGGGACGCAGCCCCCGCCCAAACCGCAGGTACCACGCCGCCTGCGTGTCCATCTCGTTCGCCGTGAACAGCACGCCCTGATGCGGGCAGGCACGCAGCAGGTTCTCCCCCAACTCCTCCAGCACGGGCGGCAGCCGGAGACTCTCCGGGAGGCCGTGCCACGCCAGCGTCGCAGCCGCGGTGCCCCCCGATTCCCAGTCCACGTAGGCCCGTTCCCCGAACGCATACACGCGGAAGACACGCGCCGAATCGGCGGTGCGCGTGCCGGGGCTCAACCGCGCCGAGCGATCGAACGCCAGTTGCGCCGTGTCGAGAATCGCGTGCGCCAGAACGGTATCGACGACCACCGGCTTCTTGTGCGCGTGGTACTCTTCGCTGAGCTGCAAGTAGTACCGGCCCACGTCGAGCCAGGCGGAGCCGTCGGTCGAGTCGGCCGTGACGCGCGCCCACACACTGGCCCGCGCCGAATCCTGCGCCGGCGGAGCCGGGGGACCGGCGGGAGCCGGCGACGTCGGAGGCGCCGGCGGGTTCTGCACCAGCAGCAGCCCGACGGCTGCCTTATAGAGGAATGTTCCCATGCTTCTTGGGCGGATTTCGGCCGCGCTTGGTCTCGAGGGTGAGCAGCGCCTCGATCAACCGTGGCCGCGTATCCCGCGGATCGATGATGTCGTCGAGGTAGCCGCGCGCCGCCGCCTGATACGGGTGCGCGAACTTGTCGCGGTATTCGTTGGTGCGCTCTTCGCTCGCTTCCCCCTTGTACAGGATCTCGACCGCCCCCTTCGGACCCATCACGGCGATCTCGGCGGTCGGCCAGGCCACGTTGTAATCGCCGCGGATGTGCTTGGAGCTCATGACGTCGTAGGCGCCGCCGTACGCTTTCCGCGTGATGACCGTGAGCTTGGGGACGGTCGCCTCGCAGTAGGCGTAGAGCAGCTTGGCGCCGTGCTTGATGATGCCGCCGTGCTCCTGCGCCACGCCCGGCAGAAACCCCGGCACGTCCTCGAAGGTCACGAGCGGAATGTTGAAGGCATCGCAGAAGCGGATGAACCGGGCACCCTTGAGCGACGCCGAGATATCGAGCACGCCCGCCAGCGCCGCCGGTTGATTCGCGATGATTCCCACCGGCCTGCCGGCCAGCCGCGCGAACCCGACGATCAGATTGTTGCCGTAGTCGGGCTGCACGTCGAGGAAGGCCCCATTGTCCACGACGAGCTTCAACACGTCGTGCATGTCGTAGGGCTTCGTGGCTTCATCGGGGACGATTTCGAGCAGCGCCTCTTCCCGCCGGTCCGACGGGTCGTCCGCCGTGCGCACCGGCGGGCTGTCCAGATTATTGCCCGGCAGAAACGAGAGCAACGTGCGAATCGCCGTGAGCGATTCAAGCTCGGAACCGTGCACGAAATGCGCGATCCCCGAAGTCGCCCCATGTACGTCGGCGCCGCCGAGTTTCTCGAAGTCGACCTCTTCGTGTGTGACCGTCTTCA
>Ga0134079_10000326_pt1 | contig 12486 bp, 17 predicted proteins | sample 15_taG_2_FD_119770 | JGI IMG/M metagenome (GOLD analysis project Ga0134079, IMG submission 119770) | Grasslands soil microbial communities from the Angelo Coastal Reserve, California, USA - 15_D_Rain_40cm_2_09182015 | ecosystem: Environmental > Terrestrial > Soil > Grasslands ...
ATCTCTGCCCGTCTGCGCCCACTGATGGTGTTCGAACAACTGGTCCTGCATCTCGAAGTACCGGCCTTGCCCACCGGCGCACTGCGCCGCGTGAGCCGCGAACCGCGAGTACTTGTGAATTGGCAGCGGGAAATCGCGGAAGCGCCACCGCACCTTCCCGCTGTTGATCAGCTGTTCCTTGATCGTCGGCATCTGAACCGTCGCAAACGTCGCGCAGACGGGGCACTCGAAGTCCAGGTACTCCGTGATCTCCACCGGGGCGCCGCTCTGGCCAAGGGTGTAACCGCGGAATCCGTCGTCGGCGACCGTCGGTGGCGGGCCGGCGGCCGCGGCGGGTGCGCCGCCGCTCGTGCGCAGCAGCGCAAACACTGAGACGCCCAACACGAGGGCGACGACGGCCAGCACCACGTAGAATCGATTCATGACTGCGATCGCCTCGCGACTACCATCAGTGATGTGCGGGAGCCCGCGGCTTGGGCGGCGTGTGCGCGATGATGCTGTCGGCGATCGTCTTGAAGGCGTCGGACGTCGCACGCGGGCCGGTGAACATCTTGCCGTTGATGAAAAACGTCGGCGTGCCGCCTACCTGCAGCTTCTGCCCTTCCTGACGGCTGAACTCGATGCGCGACGCATAGCGGCCCGAAGTCATGCAACCGTCGTAGCGCTGCACGTCCAGTCCGATCGTCTTGGCGAAGTCATGGAAGAGGCCTGACGGATCCTTTCCCGTTTGCGCCCATTCATGATGAGAGAACAGCTGGTCGTGCATGTCCCAGAATTTGCCCTGCTCGCCGGCGCATTGCGCCGCGTGCGCGGCGAAGCGCGAATACTGGTGCACGGGGAGCGGATAATCGCGATACCGCCACCGCACCCTGCCAGTGTTGATCAGCTGCTCCTTGATCGTGGGCATCTGGATCGTCGCGAAGTTGGCACAGAATGGGCATTCGAAATCCGAATACTCGGTGATCTCGACGACTTGATCACCGGCACCGATCGAAAGCGTGTAGCCGCGGAATCCGTCGTCGGCGACCGTCGGTGGCGGGCCGGCTGTCGCAGCGGGTGCGGTGCCACCCGTGCGCAGCAGCGCGAACACGGAAACGACCAGCACGACGGCGACGACGACCAGCACGACGGAGAATCGGTTCATGCCTTTCGCGTTCCTCCACCTCGCCAGAGCTCGTCATCATCGGGATCGTCGAGCGACAGCTCAGCACCTCCGCCACCGATCGCTTCTTCCACGATGCGGCGACTCTCGGCAACCTCAGGCGTGTCGTAGGTACTGCGCACCTCGTAGTGAAATAACTCGCTGCGCGCGTTGCCCAAAAGTTTTTGCAGCTCCGGCGCCGCATCGAGCAACCGGCCCGTCCGGTCCAGCTCCTGTATGCGCTCGGCTAATGCCCTGAGCAGCGCAACGAGACGTTGCGCGCGTTCGGGCCCGTAAACTTCTTCGCTCATTGCCGCCTCCCTGAACGCGGGGAACCCCCGCTCCTGCTGTGGCATTATACCATACAACCCGTTATGTTGCGGCGCCGTTTTTCGTGACGTCCTTACCGAAAGGAAAGCCCCTGCATGGCCAAAAAGCGTAGTGAGCCCCGGAAGTACGCGATTCCCACGAGCTTCGAACAGGCGCGCGACGAGCTGTTCTCGCACATCCTCCGCTGCGGAGTGCTGGAGGCCTCGCCTGAGCATCAGAAGGAATGGTTCGACGACACACTGCTGTATCTTACGGACCGCTTTAGCGACCTGACCGAGACTGAGCTGAACGAGCTGCGCGTGCTGGGCGAACGCTACTGTCGCCCCGTCGTCGCGCGCACCTCACCTGTCGGCGCCAACGCCTGACGCGTCCGGTGGGGTGAGGGCAAGGGCGCCTCGGTAACGGGCGCCCTTTGTTTTGTACGGGCGCAGGATGCTGCGCCCCCTGCCTCTATCCCCACCACCGCGGGAACGACCGCATCCGCCATCCCGCCGCGGCGCGCACGCCGCCCGCAAATCCCAGCTCGACATACCAGGCTTTGCGCCGGCCGGGCGACCCCTCGACTCCGAGCAGCAGCGCCAAAAAACCCTGCCCCGGCGCGCCCCGCTCGCCTGCAAAGGCCCCCCCCACGGCGGCGTAGACTCCCGCCCCGGAACGAGCCAGCGAGTTGACGAGCAGCTGCACGGTGAGCTGCGCGCGCATCGCCGGCTCGCCGCTGATCGCGCCGCCAGCGAGGACGAGCGCGATCCGGCTCTCGGCACTCGGGCGGTGGGCCAGGCCGAGCTCCCCTCCGACGAAGGTGTGATGTGCCATCACCGCCGTCGCGCCGAGGCTGAGCTCGGTGGCGGTCAGGGGTTGCGCTTGCAGCGCCAGGACGCCGGCCGGCACGAGCAACAACAGGCTAGGCAATGGCGACGTCGTAGCTGATCGCGATGTCCGGCGCGAGCGATGCCATGACGGAGCAGTACTTCTCGATCGAGAGATCGACCGCGCGCCGCACCTTCACATCGTCGGCGCCTGCTCCGCGGACGGCGACGTGCAGCGCGATCGCGGTGTAGCGGCGCGGCTCCGTTTCGCGGCGGGTACCGCGCATCGAGATCTCGAGCGACTCGAGCTTGACGCGCTGCTTCTGCAGGATGATCACGATGTCGGACGCGGTGCACGTGGCAGCCGAGAGCAGCAGCAGCTCCACCGGCGATGTCGCCGCCTTTCCATCACCATCGACCAGCACCCGCGGGCGTCCATTGCCGCTGCCTTCGAACTGCAGATCGTGCAGCCAGCGCATCGAGACTTCCGCGATCCTGGCAGCCAACGTCAGTTCCCTCGGCGCGTCGTGAGCCCGATGTAGAAGCGCTGGCGGCGCATCAGATCCATGCCGTGATACTCGATCAACCAGTTGAAGGTAGAGCGGTACCGCAGCTCGAATCCAAACACGACGTTGAGCCAGAGGTCGGGGCACTGCGGATCGGTGCCGCAGCCGTCCTTGCCGGCAACGCTGAGGCCGCCGCCGAGGTACGGCGTAGGGACCTCTTGGTCGGCGTTGAGGCGCCACAGCGCTTCGAAACTCCCCACGTAGGTGTTGGCGCCGTTGAACACGCCAAGCTCCGCGGAAGGCCGCAGCCGGATGCGATTCGTGAACAGATCGCCGAAGTCCAGTGTGCCTCCGAGCACGAGCTGCTCGGATTTGCGAAAGTCGATGCCGCCCCTGACCCCGAATCCGAGGAGTCCGATGCGCGTGCCGGAATGCTTCCCGTTCTTGGGCGGCTGGAACTGCTGTGCCGCCAGCGAGGTCATGGTGCCCCCTCCCCCGGCCGCCCATACCAGACTCGCGAGTGTCACCGCCACGATTCGCATTCCCGTCCCCACGCCCTCCGTCCCGCTGCCCTTCGTCCTCGCCTTTTTGGCGGCAGTACGCCCGTAATCCCAGATTGCATACACGGCGATGGCCGCGGTGGCCCATGCGAGATGCCGAGTGTAGGCCCAATCGGTCACTGCCGCCACCAGCGTGAGCAATTGCACGATCGTCACGGCCTTGCCGCCGGCGCGCGCGGGCAGCGCAACGGGCCGCCGCAGGAGCCACGTGGCGATGAAGCCAAGCACCGCCAGGATGTCGCGCAGTAGAACGCCGAGCAGCTCATACCAGACCAGCAGGCCGCGCCGCCACACCGTCACGAATGCGACCGCCATGAAGAACTTGTCCGCGATGGGGTCGAGCACCGCCCCCGCCCGGGACGAGCCGAACCGCCGCGCCAGCATCCCGTCGGCGAGGTCGCTGGCCGAGGCGACCGCGACGATCGCCACCTGCCAGGCGGGCGCGCGTACGAGCGGAAACAGGACGGCAAGCGGAAATCGCAGCGCCGTGAGGATATCGGCTACCGCAAAACGCGGTTTCACCCTAGCTTAGCCTCCGTGGACGTCAAGCTGCTCAAGCAGGCCGCCATCTTCCAGGATCTCGACGAGGGCGAGTTGGCCCGCGTCGCCGAAGTGTGCCGCGAACAGAAGTTCACCGTCGGCCAGCACGTCTTCAAGGAAGGTGAGCCCGGCAACCGGCTGTTCCTGATTTCAGACGGCGAAGTCCGCATCTCGCGGACGATTCCGGGCTCGGGCGAGGAGGCGCTGGCCGTGTTGAAGCCCGGCGCCTGTTTCGGCGAGATGTCGATCTTCGACCGGTCTGAGCGCTCGACCGACGCGATCGCCAACACCGCCTGCACGCTGATTACGATCTCCCGTTCCGATTTCGAACTGCTCCTCGACTTCAACCGCGACGTCGCCTACAAGGTACTCTGGTCCGTGGTCCGGCTGCTGTCCGCCCGGCTGCGCGTGACGAACGACAATCTGCGGTCGTTCCTCGCGATGTCCATGTTCTAACGGAGAACCTCGTGAACGCATTGGCACCCTACGCCGCGTTCTTCATGCGGCTGGCTGTAGGTGGAGTGTTCCTGAGCCGCGGGCTCGATCGGGTCCAGGGCGGTATCCCGTACCTGTCGCTGGGCACCCTCCTGGTGCTGATCGTGATCGCGATCGAAACGGTCGGCGCGGTGTGCGTGCTGCTCGGCATGTGGACCCGTGGGTGGGCAACGGCGATGGCGGCGTACATGGCGGTGACGATCATCGCCACCAAACTGCCCCATCACGCCAACATCGAGCTCGAGGCGCTCTTACTCGCCGGCTCGGTCACCCTGATGGCGCTGGGCGACGGACCGCTGTCGATCGGGATCCGATTCAAGAAAACGACCTAGTGCAGGATCCTTAGAACCCCAGCATCGGCGCCGGCCCGGAGAAAGCTCTCCGGGTCCGTAGCAGGAATCGCGACGCCGGTCTGCTTGCGCCAGCGCTTGGCGCTCGCCTCCATGTACTCCTCGAGCGACCCGGCGACCCACTCGGCGGCATCGTCCTTCATCTGCCGCACGATCTCTTCCCAGGTGCCGACGTACGTGGCACCCGACACCGTGCTCACGCGGTGGACTTCGAAGCTCTTGTTCTTCATCCCCTGCAGCTCGGTGAGCAGCGTGCCGAACAGCTCCAGCTGCCGGGGGTCGCGGATCTGGCCGTCCGGCGTCATCGCTTCGATCTCCGCGAGCAGGATGTCCTCGGGAGCTGCGTCGCCCGCCAGCTCGTTGAGCCGCTCGTTCCAGGGCACAAGCTCGGGATCGTCGTCGGGCAGGCGGTAGACGCTCTTCTTCAGCTCGACGAGCCGCCAGATCGCGAGGGCATCATAGTGCTCCTCGGGACCGGTGCGCTCGAGATGAAACAGCGCCGCTTCGTACTCGCCGCGGTCGTATAACAGGTTCGCGAGGTAGATCCGCGCCTCGCCGAGGCTCGGGTCGAGCTCCAGCGCGCGGCGCAGCCAGTGCAGGCTGCCGCCTTCGTCGGCGAGCCGATGGGCGGCGTAGCCCACGCAGGCGGCCGCGTCGGCGGAATCGGGATGCGCGTGCAGCGCGCCCTCGAAGAACCGCCGCGCCTGATCGAGCACGCCTTCGCGAAACAGCGCGCGGCCGACCTGCAACATGAGGTCGTGATCGTCCTGGAAACCGAGCGCGAGCACGCGCTCGAAGCAGCCGAGGGCGCCGGCGCGGTCGCCGAATTTGAGCAGCACTTCGCCCAGGCCCGCCAGCGTGTCCTCATGATCGGGATCGAGGCCGCGCGCCTCTTCGAACGCCCGCCGCGCCCAGGCATACTCCTCGCGCGCGAGCCGCGCGTAGCCCATACCGACATGCAGCTCGACGGCGTGGGGATAGAGCCCCAGCGCCTCACGCAGGGTCTCTATGGCCTCGTCGTATTGTCCTTCGTTGTAGAGCTGATGTGCACGTTCGTCATATTCGTCGGAACTGAGGAACTTGTCCGACATCGAACGGGTCCCCCCTGGAAGGTTGTGCTATGATACGAAACGGGGCACTGTTACACAAGCGACCATGTCTACCGGATTTTCCCCGATCGACGACGGCTCGGCGACGTCGCCGGGCGGTTTCACCGCCGCCGGCGCGCACGCGGGTCTCAAGGCGGACGGCGCGCTCGATGTCGCGCTGCTCGTCAGCGCGACGAGTTGCGCGACCGCGGGCATGTTCACCAAGAACGCGCTGCGCGCGGCTCCCGTCATCTACGACGCGCAATTTCTGAGCGACCGGCCGGGACGCGTGCGCGCCGTGGCGATGAACGCCCGCGTCGCCAACGCCTGCACCGGCGCCGCCGGACTCGAGGCCGCACGCGCGATGGCGCGCGCCGCTGAAGAGGCTGCCGGCCTGCCGCCGTCAACGGCGTTGGTCCTCTCGACCGGCGTGATCGGCGTGCCGCTGCCTGTGGACAAGGTGGAACGCGGGCTGCGTGCCGCTGCGGCGAAGCTCTCGGCCGACGGCGGACCTGACGCCGCGCGAGCGATCATGACGACCGACACGCGGCCCAAGCACTGCGCGGTTCGTCTCGAAACGCCGGGAGGGGGCGCCCCGATCACGATCGGCGGCATGGCCAAAGGGGCCGGGATGATCCATCCCGACATGGCGACGCTCCTCGCCGTCATGACCACCGACGCGGTCTCCGAGCCGGGTACGCTCCGCCCGTTCTGGAAGCACGTCGTCGATCGCACGTTCAACGCGATCTCCATCGACGGCGACACCAGCACGAATGACACCGCCCTTTTCCTCGCGAACGGCCACTCCGGCGTCGATCCCTCACGCGACGGCGCCACCTGGAAGGTGTTCGAAGAAGCCGCGATGGCGGTCGCCCGCACGCTGGCGCTGGCCATCGTCGAAGACGGCGAGGGCGCGACCAAGCGGCTCGAGATTCAGGTCGTGGGGGCGCAGACCGAAGCGCATGCCCGCGAGGTGGGCCGCGCGATCGCGCGCTCCACACTCGTCAAGACCGCGATCTACGGCGGCGATCCGAACTGGGGACGCGTGCTCGCCGCGGCCGGAGTCGCGGGCGTCGCGCTGGTCCCGGAGCGCATCACGCTCCAGGCCGCAACGCCGAACGGGTCAGGCTGGCTCACCCTGGCGAGCGGCGGCGCGACCGCGCTGGCGGATGCGCGGGAGGCCCGCGCCATCTTCGAGCAGAAAACCATCCGCCTCCGGCTCGACCTTGGACTCGGTCGAGCGGAGGCGGTGGTATGGACCTGCGATTTGTCCCCGGACTACGTCCGGATCAACTCAGACTACACGTCCTAGTCAGGGCTTCGACTTGGTCGTGTCGTGCGGCGCGGCCGTCGTGGACGCTTTCTTCTTGCTGCTGCTGCTCTTATGGCCGTGCTTGGACGACGACTTGGCCTTAGAGGTGTCAGCCTGCTGGGCCGCGTTGGCCTGCGGCTTGGCAGCTGCCGGTTGCTGGGCGGGCTGCTGTGCAGCGAGTGCCAGGAACAGGGTTGTTGCCAGAAACATTAAAGCCTCGGGTTAGGGTCGCCCTTACGACCCAGTCGTTCCACGTCGCGTCACCGCACCCGATTCAGCCGCAGGGACGTTGGGCAGCATGGCCCGGACATGGGCCAGTGCTTCGGAAGGAGTTCGGCCCCCACCTCGCTGCAGCTCGTGATCGGCGGCAACCGCCACATCGAGCAACCGCATTCCGCGCAGACCTTTGCTGTGCGCTTCGACGAGCAGGTCCACGGCCGAATCCGGCTGGAAATGATGCGCGATCAGATCCGCAGCCGCGTGCAGCGCTGGGCCCGGCGGCTCCTTTGGAGCGATCGTGAGGATCCGCTCCACGAGGGGTGCCGGCAGTCCGCGCGAGAGTGCGGCGGCCACGGCAGCCACATGACCGTCCTGAACCGGTTGTCCGGGCACTGCCTCCGCCACGATCAAGCGTGCCGCGCGAAGCTGCAGCAAGCCCCGCCGCACGCCACTCACCAATCGATCGGGCGGAACGTTTTTCGCGCTGCCCTCGAGCGCCTTTTGAACCAGGGGCTCGGTGGGCAGGCTTTCCGCCACCGCGGTGGCGATGATCGAATCGATCGCGGGCAGAGCGGCCGGTGGGACACGGCCGGCCAGTCGGGTCGAAGCGCTCTGTGCAAGAAGCAAAGAAGGCGCTGCGGCACAAGCCAGCGCCAGCGCCAAGCGCAACCTCACGGCTCGACCGCCGCGGGACGAACGATCAGGACCGAGTTCTGCTGGCCCGCACCGAAGCCATCATCGACGTAGCGCCCGGCCAGAGGGTCGGGCACCCAGCGCTCGCCGTCGACCACGAACATGTACTCGTGCGGACCGGCGGGCAGCACCGCCGCACCGTGCCAGACGCCGTCGTGATCATCGTCGTTCAGGTGCAGCATGCCGCGGCTCCAGTCGTTGAAGGAGCCCACGACCTCGACCGAGCGCGCACCGGGGAAATGGCCCACGAAATTCGCCACACCTTCGGCGACACCGGGCGTCAGGCTGTTCTCACGCCAGGGAAGTAGCAGAACCGCGGTCAATCCAGCGGCCAACGCCAGGGTCCAGACCGGCCTCAGTCGCACCGTCACAGCGCGAGGACGGCCCAGCCAACGCGAGAGCCGGCGCGCGGGAGTGCCCGTCAGCACGGACGCGCGAGCAGGTGCGGGAGCAGGCAGCTCGCGGATCTGGGCCAACACGCGCGGGGCGACGCTCAACCGCGGCGTCCCGGCAAGCAGCTGGGCCGCGCCGGTCAGCCGGTCGTACGCCTCCCGCAGATCCGCCGGCAGTTCGCCTGGATCACGCTCGCCATCGAGCGCTTCCTGCAACCGAGGATCAATTGGGCTCATCGTACGACCTCCTCCAGTGCTGCCAACAGTGCTTCGCGGGCGCGATGTACACGCATCTTGAGCGTGGGAATGCGCGCGCCGGTCACCGACGCCATCTCTTCGTAGCTCATGCCCTCGACGTGCTTCAGCACAAACGCCTCGCGCTTTTCGGCGGGCAACGCGGCCAAGGCACGCTCCACCAGAGCCACCTGCTCGCCGCGCTCCAACGCTGCCCACGTATCCGTGCTGTCGGCGAGCGCCGGTGCGGGCGCTTCGCTCAACGGGATGTCGTTCGTGTGTCGCCGGGCGAGGTGGCTGCGGCAGCGGTTCCCCGTGATCCGGTACAGCCAGCTCTTCAGCCGGGCAGGGTCGCGGCACTGTGCCAAATGCCGGTAGGCGCGCACGAGACTCTCAGCTACCGCGTCGGCCGCGGCGTCGGGATTTCCGAGCATACGCGTCGCGAAGCGCAGCAAACCCGGCTCGTACCGCCGGATGAGAATCCCAAACGCTTCCCCATCGCCGCCCAAGACCCGGGCGACTACTTCGACATCCGGGGCCCCGTCGTTCACCATGAGAGTGACCCCCCTGCCAGGGGGTTGGTCACGGTAGTTGCAGGGTTTCGCGAGCGGCCGCCAGGAAAGTCGTCGAGCGCACGCCGGCTCCCGACATCGCGCCGGCGAAGCTCTCGAGCGTCGTCCGGGCGCGCCGCCGGTACGAGGGTTCGCCGGTCACCTGCGCCAGACGCGCGAAGAGTAACGCCGCCTGCGCATTCGGACCCGGGAGCACGTCGTCGAAGACGTGCTTGGTCCGATCGCCCAGCGGCGGCGAGGCCGTCCCCCGCCCATCCCCCTCCCCGCCCGGTGACGTAGCCGCGAGGTCATAGTAGCCGCCCAGGGAGTCGCCAAAGACTTGCTCGACGAGACCGACGAGATCGACCGCCACGTCGAGGTAATGGGAGTCGTCGCTGAAGCGATGGGCCGCGAGGCAGGCGGCGGCGACCTGCAACTGATCCTGGAGCAGGCCTGGCGGCGTCGAGGCAATGGCATGGCGGACGCCCCACCCATGCGCGTAGTTCCGCCGCAGCAGGGCATCCAGCGCGGCGCGCGCGCGCTTGGCGGCCGCCGCTTCTCCGAATGTCCCCGCCCCAATCAGCAGATGCTCGATGAGGAACGCCTCCTGGTCCGCGAACATCACATCGTTGGGCAGATCGTCCGCCAGCCTCCGCACCACGTCGCGGCCGATCTCGCGGTAGCGCGTCGCGCCGGTGACCGCCCACGCTTTCGCCAGGCTGGTCGCGAGCGCGGCCCGCACGAGCCGCGGCGGATCTTCTTGGATGATGCCGGCGGTGGTATCGAGCATGAGCTCCAGCGCGTCGCGCGCCGACGCACGTTCCAGCGAGTCGCCGGCGAACAACAACGCTACCGCCTCGGCGTGCATCACGCTGCCCCTCGCGGCGCGACTCCGCATGTCATCATCCAGCTCTCGTCTGACCGACGCCATTCCTTCCTCGACGAGTGCCGGCCGCAACGTAGCCCGCGCCTCAGCGCCTCCCGAGATCATGAGCTGGCGTACCAGCGCCGCCTGTTGCTCGATGGACTGGCGTTGGTCGCGATAACTCTTCGCCACCTCGGGCAGCAGCTGCTTCAGCCCGCGACCCGTGACGGGGTCGTCGGCGGGAAAGTACGTGCCGCCGAAAAACGCCGAGCCGTCGGCCGTGAGAAAGACGGTGAGCGGCCAGCCGCGCAGTCCCGCGAGATGCTCCACGGCCGACTGATAACGCTGCGCCACGTCCGGCCGTTCATCGCGATCGACGCGAACGGGAACAAAGTAGGTGTTGATGAGGGCAGCGATCTCGGGTTCGGTGTAGATCGCGCGGTCGGATTCGTCACACCAATGGCACGCATCGCTGCCGACGTACAACAGGACGGGGCGGTTGAGCTTGGCGGCGAGTGCGAAAACGTCGCGGCCCCACGGCTGCCAGCGCACCGGCTGCCGCGCCGCCCGTGCGAGGTAACTCGTTCCCGACTGAGCCATGCGGTTCGTGAAGGGTCTACGCTCGCCGAAGCACGCCGAGAGCACGGCACTGCAGATGACGAACACGACAGGGGTCGACATCGGGCGACGCACGCGGAGAAATACCCCATCTCCCGGAGAACCGTGCCGCTATATTGGCGGGCATGACCCAGGTGACCATAACACCAAAGGCGAACGGTCCGCTCATCATCGAGGGCCCGGTGCGGATTGTGACACCGGATGGACGGGAATTGCCCCCCCCACCCCGCAAAGACGGGAAACCGGCGGAAGTCGTTGTGCTGTGCAGATGTGGGGGCTCGGCGACGAAGCCCTTTTGTGACGGAACGCACAAACGCAATGGTTTCCAGGACGGCTCCGTTACCACCGCCTAGCGCAGCCTTATTATGTTGTCAGCGCTTGGAGGCTACCCGTTCCCCCCGTACCCCGTGCCCCTGAACGGAGGAGCGACCGACAATGGCAAAGGGAAAGAGCCCAATGGCCGCGGATGAAGGTTACTGCGTGAAGTGTAAGGCGAAGCGGAAGATCTCGAACGCCCAGCAGGTGAAGATGGCCAACGGCCGCCCCGCGCTCAAAGGTGTCTGTCCGGTATGCGGGACGGGAATGTTCAAGATTCTGCCGCCCAACGCTGCCAAGTAACCGCCCGGTCCATACAATTCATCCGCACGCCCCCGGCGCTTCAAACCCGGGGGCGTGCTTTTTTATAGCGGATCGTGTAGCACGCCGCGCCCACCTCGCGGCAGTAGTAGGCAAGAATCTCGACCGTGGCGAGCTGCCCGGACCGCGTGCGGATCGCATAGACGTGGTGCTTCGAGGTCAGCAGGTGCGACCACATGCTGTAGTCGTACCACTTGCCGATCGCGGTGTTGGCTGTGTCGGCAGCGAACGTCGTGGCGACGTAGCCCTCCGTTGGAAGCTCCGTTGGGTAGTCGAACGACACGCGACCGAGGTCGATCGCTCCCGCGCCCGCCGCGGTGATGACGCGATTACGCCGGAAGCCTAGCTCCTGCCACCACTGCCACTGATCGCCCCGTGAAGCATCGAGCGTGTAGGTGCCGTCCGCGTGAGGACCGAGATCGTAGGGTGGGAACTCGGGCTTGCTGAACGCCCCGATCAGTAACGACGCCACGAGCAACAGGAACGCCGCCGCGAGCGCCCAGACCAGGAGAGGCGCTTTCAAGCCTCGGCCATGAATGGGTACCACGGGTCTCTGGGCGGCACAAAGTTCTCTTTGATCGTTCGCGCGCTGGTCCAGCGGATCAGGTTGAGCATGCTCCCGGCCTTGTCGTTCGTTCCGCTGGCCCGCCCGCCGCCGAACGGCTGCTGCCCGACGACCGCGCCGGTGGGCTTGTCGTTGCGGTAGAAGTTGCCCGCGGCGTAGCGGAGCGCCGCATCGGCCTCGTTGAGCGCGGCGCGGTCCTGCGCGAACACGGCGCCGGTGAGCGCATACGGCGATGTGCGGTCCACGAGCGCCAGCGTCTCCTTCCACTGCTTGTCGGGATAGACGTAGAGCGTCAGCACCGGTCCAAAGATCTCTTCGCACATCGTACGGTACGTCGGATCCTCAACCTGAATCAACGTCGGATGGACAAAGTATCCATCGGTGTCGTCACAGTCGCCGCCGAACAGGATTTTGGCCTTGGGATCGTTCTTGGCCCGGTCGATGTAGCCTTTGATCTTGTCGAACGACTTCTTGTCGATCACGGCCCCCATGAAGTTGCGGAAATCGGCGGGATCACCGACGTGCACGTCGGCGAGCAGGCTCAGCACTCGCTCGCGCAGCTTGGGCCAGATCGATTCGGGCACG
>Ga0134079_10000327_pt1 | contig 12485 bp, 11 predicted proteins | sample 15_taG_2_FD_119770 | JGI IMG/M metagenome (GOLD analysis project Ga0134079, IMG submission 119770) | Grasslands soil microbial communities from the Angelo Coastal Reserve, California, USA - 15_D_Rain_40cm_2_09182015 | ecosystem: Environmental > Terrestrial > Soil > Grasslands ...
GTCGACTCGCAGCGCGTCCCGCGCGGAAACCACTTCTTGAATCCGTCCCAGGTGCTCGGGACGATCGCGACTCGGAATTCCGCGGGCTCGATGTCGTGTGGATGCGCACCGAGTCCCTGTTCCGTGGCGAAATAGGCGAAGTACTTGACGATGACCACGGCCACCTTGGAGAGGTCCAGCGTACTCTGGTCGGGGTGACCCTCCACCCGCGCGATCGCCGGTCCTTTGGCACCGGGTTTGGTGAGCAGACGGTCCAGCTGGTAGTAGAGCACCGGTCGTGCGGGTAGGGACTCGCCCGGGAACGCCTCCGGGATGCGAATGTCGGGACCCGCTGTCCCGTTGAGATTCGGTTCGTCCGGAGAGAACCAGAAGATCGGCGCCATGTAGGCAGCAAAGCGGGCAACAGTCATCCGTGATTCGCCGCCCCACCACACGACACCGGGGACCTTGCTGAAGTCACAGCGCTGCGCCGCGGCGCGGGTCGAGACGACCGCGAGCAGCAACGCGAGGAACGGCCTCATTCAGTGCATGACCTTGGCGTCGAGGACCTTGCAGGTTGCGGGGCGAGGTCACGCGGCGGAGTTGGACCTTGGTGCCATGCTTGGGGCCAGTCCACCACGAGCCGCATTGCACCAAAAGCCGATGCGCCGGTCCTCGCGGCGGGCGGACCTTATGCAGTCGCATGAAACGCTTCACGCTGCTGTTGACCCTGACGCTGGTGGACCTGCCGTGGGGGACGACGCTCGCCCTCCAGTCGCCGGACAGCGTATCGCAGGATTCCAGCAACCACGCCATCGCGTTCGGCTACTTCGCGACGCTCGGTGCCGACTGGCAGATCGAGGCGGTCGAGATCGGCTATGTGCGGCACCCCAACCGTGGTCCCGCGGCGCTGGCCCTCGCCGCTCGCCTGGGGACGTTCATGGAAGAGAGTGCGGTCATGAGCGCCTCGCGCGGGGCGGTGTTTGCAGTCACGGTCTCGGCGCGCACGCACATGCGCCAGATCTCGGAGCTGGGCAACGAGGAACGACCCATCCCGATTGGGCTCGATCTCACGCTCGAGGCGACGGGCTATCTCGCCTCGAGCTCACCGTTATTGCAGGGAGCGAATTGGTTCGCGGTCGGCGTTCTGCCGTCGCTCAGAGCCGGACGTCTCGCGATCACGCTGGGCCCCACGCTCTTCTTCGACCGTCAGAAGGCGTCCGTCCGCAGTGTGCTGGCGATCCGCGGGGAGCAGCCGCTGGGGCGCCGCGGGCGAAGTCCGAGCCGCTAGCGAGACTTCGCTGTGCGTAGCAGCAAGTGGAACGTGGCGCCGCGTTCCCCGTTGTTCTCCCCCCAGAGACGCCCTCCATGCGCGGTCATGATCGAGCGCCCGATCGCGAGGCCCAATCCGAGTCCCTTGTCTTTCGTCGTAAAAAACGGCTCGAAGATGCGATTCGGCGTTTCGGCCGGCAATCCGATCCCACGATCCTGGACCGTTAGTTCCACATACTCCGAGTCCCGGTGCTCCACCTGAACCCGCAAATACCGCTCGCGCGGCGGCTTGGCACTCATCGCTTCACAGCCGTTCACGATCAAGTTGAGCACAACTTGCAATAGCTGGACCGGATCGCCACGCACCGGCGGCAGACCTGCCGCGAAATCCGTTTCGACTTCGACGCCCAGACGGTCCACCACCGCGCGGGCGAGCGCGAGGGCGTCGCGCACCAGCGACTCCAGCTCGAGCGATTCGACGCGTGGCTCCCGTTCCTGCAGAAACGTGCGCAGGCGCGTAATCACGTTCGCCGCGTATTTGTCCTGCTCCGCGATGTCATGCAGAATGGCCCGGATTTCCTCACCGTTACCGTCGCCACGGGCCAACAATGCGCTGGCGGCTTCCGCGTTCGCGAGGATCGCCATCAGTGGCTGGCGCAGCTCGTGCGCGAGTGCGCCGGACAACTCGCCGACCGCTGCGACGCGAGTCACGTGCGCCAGTTGATTGCGCTGCGCCTGCACCTGCGCGTCTGCCTGCTCGCGCTCGCGGATCACCGCCGCCAGCAGCAGGATGGGCATACACATCGTGATCCAGAACAGCTGGAGCGACGTGACCCGATAGGCGTCGGCGATCATCACGAAGGGCCCAAGCTGCCGCGCCGTCCCCCAGACCGAGAGCACGGCGATCACCAGCAGTGCCGTGCTCGCGCCAAGGGGCCCGATGCGCACAGCAGCCCACAGCAGCGGCGGAAACATCAACAGCAGCAGCGACGGAAACCGCGCGATCTCTCCTCCGGTCCCGAACGCGACGAGTCCCACAGAGACGAGGAACAGCAACACCGCGCTGGTTTCCAGTAGCTGTCGCGGGCGCGCCCGCATCAGTGGTCGCAGGCCATGGTCCGCCCATAGCAGGATCACCGGTGTCACGAGCAGCATCGCCGTGGCATTCGAAAGTGTGACCCGCATCCACGCAAGCAGCGGCGTGTAGTCCTCGAGCCGGAGCACGGAGCGAACGACGGCGGGAGTCGTGAGTGCAAACAGGGCCGGCAGACCGAACGCGGTCGCCATGTAGGCGAGTGCCTGCCGGCGAGTAGAGAAGCTCAGTGGCAGGCCGACGAGACGGCGCAGCACGGTCGCCATCGATGTCGTAAACAGTGCGTTGAACGCGATCTGCCAGAGAATCCGCCAGAGCTCAACATCGGGGGCCATGGCGGCGAAATGGGCCGAGGCGGTGACGATCAGCACCCACGGCCACTGTGACGGATGCGTGAGGACGAGCGCCGACAGGAGCACGGCATTGGCTACCCAGACCACGCCGATCATCGAGTTTTGAAATCGGAAACCAAGGCCGATGCGCGCGGCGAAGTAGTAGCCGATCGCCAACGCACCGAACCAGCCGATGAGTGCGACCCGATTTCGCAGTGTGATGACGGCCATCAGCGCCTACCGGTGCCCAGACGGGTCACAATCGACTATGACCCGCAGCATCGCGCAAGGAACGTCGTCGCCCGCGCCGCTGCGCGCGAAACAAGGACGCCACCGCACGAACATGGGGGCTCGGCTCGTTCTGGCGCGAGAGCAGCTCGAGTCCAAGAGGCAGGTTGAACCCGGCGATCCGCACCGCCACCGTTCCGGCCGGCGCGCGTCCGGTGTGGCGCTGCGAGTGGAAGCCGACCGTCCAGCCCTTGCCCTGCGCGACCAGCGACCAGACCGTCGGCAGGTCGTCGCACGTCGCATCGATCCGCGGCCGCAGTCCGGCCGCCGCGAGCGCGCCCTTCATGCGGTCGTAGAAGGCGGGGTCAAAAGACCGATCGATGAACAAGAACGGCGTGTCCGCCAGCTCGGCGGGTGCGATCTCACGCTGGCCGGCAAGAGGATGTTCGAGCCCCAGCAGCGCTGCGTCGAGGTGATCGTCGAGCACGCGCGTCGCCACGAGCCCCCACCCTCCACCGGCCTTCGATCGCTTCGTGGGGAATGTATGGGCGATGCCGAGGTCGATCTGGGCGCCGCGCAGCGCCGCGCGCTGTTCCGGGGTCGTCATCTCCGCTACGCGCAGCTGGATATCGGGATGCCGCACCGCGCAGCGCTGGCTCACCAGCGTCAGGAGATCGGTCGCAGCGGCGGTGGCAACGACTCCAATGACGCAACGCCCTTCCACGGCCCGCCGCGCCCGGCTCACCTCTCGCACGAGATGCTCGGTGGTCTCCAGGATGGTCGCGGTATCGGCGGCGAGAGAGGCTCCGGCCGCCGTCAACGCGACGCCCCGCGCCGATCGCTCGAGCAGGGTGAGGCCCACCGCATGTTCCAATGCCCGCAGCCGGCGCGACAGCACGGGCTGTGTGATACCGAGCTGAGCGGCTGCACGACCGATGCTTGGAAGCGTGCTGACCGTGAGGAGGGCCCGCAGTTGCCGGAGCTGCAGATTCGCCGGCACGGTGCCGGCGGGCCGCGGCATGCGGAACAGGAGACTGCGTGACCGGAGCCGCCCGCCGGAGGCAGGACGCACGCGCGTGTCGGGATAGTGGCGCGCCACATCGCGCATGCGCTGCAGGACGGTATGGACGACCGGGCGCCGTTCCTCCCGCCGCCACACCGCCGTCATGTCTACGGCGAGCGCGACGCCCTGGATCGTCAGGGGAACCGTTCCTTCCGGCGGCGCGTGGGCGCGCGCGTGCGAGATCAGGGTCCAACCGCGCTTCGTCGCAACCGCGAGATGGGCGGCGCGCAAGTCCCCATCCAACGCCATCACGGGCGACCGCAGCCCGGCGCGGTGCAGTTTCTCCGCGACCTGCGCCTGCGCCGACGCCGATGCCGTACCACGGGCAAAGACAAAGGGGAACGAACTCAGGTCTTCCAGGGTGACGGCGCTGCGGGTTGCGAGCGGATGGTGGCGCGAGACGATCACCTGATCCAGCGTCTCGACCCACAGGGACTCACTCTCGAGTCCCGCTGATAACTCGCTCTCGGTGCACACTGCCACGTCCGCGCGGTCCTGTGCGACGGCCTCGGCTGGAGAGGGTTGCTCGAGGTCGCGGATCACCAGCGTGATGCCGGGATAGTCCGATCGAATCGACTCCTGCACATCGGTGGGGAATCCGCGCACGGCCGCGCCGCGCGTGGCCGCGAGCACGACGCGGCCCCGGCGTCCGGCCGCGGTTGCTTCCGCGCGGTCGAGCGCCGTGGCCAAGTCCCCCAAGAGTTGTTCGCCGCCGCGCGCGAAAGCGACGCCGGCCGGTGTGAGCCCGACACCCTTCGCGTGCCGCGTGAGCAAGTCGACACCGAGCTCCCGCTCCAGCGCGTGAATGCGACGGGACAGCGCCGGCTGAGCCAGGCGCACATGCCGCGCGGCACGGCTGAGGGCCCGCATTTCGACGACGGCGGCGAAACATTGCAGATCTCTGAGCTCCATGCTGTCTCCGCATGGGTGTCCTTCGCGATCGGTATTTGCAACTGCCCAACGTCTCTGGCTATTTGCCCAAAGACATACGATGGGAGCTTGCTGTGCCTGCGGACAAAAACGGGCTACCGCCTCATGAGGGTGATACATCTCTCCTGCTGCCGGGTCATGGGGAGCTGGTGCTCGTCGTGGACGACGACGACAAACTCCGTGCCGCACTCGGCCGGATGCTCAAGAGTCTTGGCTTCAACGTGGTCACGGCCGCCAATGGACAGGATGCGCTCGACCTCGTGCACACCCTCACCACGCCGATCGATGCCGCTCTGGTGGATGTCGTGATGCCGAAGCTGGGGGGACCCGAGCTCGTGGATCAGCTCGCGCAGCGCGGCATTCACCCGGCGGTGATCTACATGACGGGCTACGACGACCCGGCCCGGCTCAGCCGTGTGTTGGAGACACCCAGCATGACGCCGTTACTGCACAAGCCCTTCACCCTGCACGCACTCGTGTTGGTGCTGCGCAACCTGCTGGATCGCCGTGCCAGGCGCTGAGCTGCCGGTAGGTGTGGGATCGGCTGGCTGTGGAGGAAGAAAATCCACCGGGGATGATCGCCACGTGGCTTGAGGCTGGCCGTCACAGCCGCCAAACCAGAAACGTGACGAGACATCCCCGGCTATTCTGCAATGATTGGGAGTGCGCGCGGCCGCGGAATCACTTCCCCCGTCTCGGCTGTCAACCACTGCTGCTTCGCCGTCGCGACGCCGCGGCCGGCGCTCACCCTAACTTTCCCTTCCAGCGCACGAACATACCGCGGCGTTCGCGTCGAGGCCGTTGGCCTTTGGTGTAATGCTGTATTGAGCGTGGTCGATGTACGGCGTCAGGATCTTGTCCGGTGCTATTGCTTCCTCTATATGCGGAGACAATTGCTTCCCCCGCGAACGCTCACAGCGTGATGCGGTAGTTTCCCATTAGCAGGAATGACACGCGGCCGATGAACCCAACCTCTCCCCGCAGTCCCCAGTGCCGCCCCACATCGTAGGTGCCGCCAATCAGCAAGTTCCACGGATCGGCCACCTTCTTGTTCAGCGTATAGTTCACGACGGTCGTGTCGAGGCCGCCCCCGAGTCGCTGCACGAAGTTGTCCACGAGTGTCTTCTGGGCCGGCGTCAGCGCCTGATACCAGGCCGAGTTCTGATAATTGTTGAACAACGTATCCATGCCCGGCGGAACGACATCGGAGAGTTTGATCGAGCCCACGGTTTCGTTCTGCATGCCCTGGTACATCGTTCCCAGCCAGAACGTCGCGCGCATACGTTTGGCGCGCTGCCCGACGCGAAAGGCCTTCCCCAACCGCATGCTGAGAACGTTCACCGGTACCGGATTATCGAGCAGGCTCGAAAACCCCCATTGATGGTTGAAATCCACGACCACGAAGTTACGGCGAAACCCAAATGCGCCCGTGAGACCGATGCCGGCGTTCGTTCCTTTGAAGTCCGCCGTGGTCGTGAACTGCACAGGTGCGGAGATGTGGACCGTCGTGTGCCCGTTTCCCGTCCCCACCATGCCGTAGACATTGAGGAAGGGGAACAGCCACAGATCCGTCCGGACGTTCACGTTCGTGAGTGTGGCCTCCGCGCCCGCAAATTGGATGAAGCTGACGGGCTGGGCCGGGCTATTGAATCCGAGTCCCAAATCAGAGATGAGGATATCCTGGTTGGCGTAGAACCCGCCCAGGTTGAATCCAAGAGGGTTGGGAAGATCGAACCCTCGCTCGATGGCCTTGCGACCCCAGATCGGGAAAACCTGGTGATAGTGCGCGAGCACGCTGTCACGCTCGGCGTCGGTGAGCGCGAGATCGGGATTCCCCTGCGCGAAGACACGCAGCGGCATCAGCAGCGCCAGGAGGCCGATCAGGATTCGGTTCATTTGTTGTGAGACTCCGTGTGGCGCGGACCGCCGATCGGCAACCCGAAGCCCACGCCGATTGTGTCGTTAGTGCCCGGCGCGTCCGACAGGGCGTCTCCGAACGCGTGATACCAGACGACCCGGATCCGCATGCTGCCCAGGCCGAGCTGCGGCGCGAGGGAGAATTCGCCCGTTGCGCTGACACCGCTGTCCCAGCGATTCACGCGAGACCACAGGCCGATCGTGTAGGACAAGTCCCCTTCGCGCTCGACCGTGCCGGTATAGCGGTCCTCGGCGCGCACGACGTAGCCGAGCTGTGGGCCAATGCCAAAGCCGAAGCGACCAGCTCTCAGCTTCAGCAGGATGGGAATGGTGATGTAGCCGAGCCTTCGCGTAACGGACACGCTCGTTGCCGTCGCGAATGCGCTATCGACGGCGGGCTGCCCGGTCGGAGCGAACGGCAAGCCGCGCGCGCCGGCGGGGGACTTGAACGTGAACTCCGGCTGAATCGACCAGCGGCCGCCGAGCTTCACTTCGATGAAACCGCCCAAATCCCACGACCTCAGGCGCTCCGCGTCGGACAGTCCGGAGAGCGTGGTCCAGACGCCGTCGAACTTGATCCCCCCCTGGACGTTTTCAGACGCGAACTTGTCGCCGAAGAGCAGGACGAGCAGTGCCTGCGGCCGGGCCGTGCGCAGCGGCAGGAGGCAGAGCATCACGCCGAGCAGCGCTCGGGCGGTCAACCGTGCAATCAGGGGACAGTCTCCGGTGACTTAACCGAACGGTCCGACGCTGAACACGACGCTGACGATCGCGACGATGCCGATCAGGAGCAGGAGAACCGCGGTGATCAGTGTGGCGGAGACCGGAAACGCGCCCTGCCCGTGGATCAACCCGTCGGCGGTCAGCTCGTCGCGCAGCCCGCGGAGACCGAGCATGAACCGCACGTGATAAACTGTGCCAAGCACCAGGAGCACCAGTCCGAGCATCACGAGCGCCGCGCCGAAATTGCGGGCGGCGTGCTCGCCTCCCGTCACGACGTCCGCCGTGCGCAACCGCGTGAACAACAGGTCGATGGCGAACCCGAAGCCGATGAGCGAGAGCGAGGTCCTGATGACCGACATCAGTGTGCGATCGGCGCTGAGCTGCGTGCGCTGGAAGGACATGCCGGTCTCGCGCGATGCGAGCTCGATCGAGATCCGGCTGGCCTCCGAACCCGCGGTCACGCGTGGCTCTGAAACGCTTTGTCTCATGTCTTGCGGGCGATGCAACGAAAGCCCAGGTGGCCCGCCGGCGTGTCGACCGGCTGTGCGCGCCGGGCGGCGGGCCGATAGCGCAGGCAAAAATTTGGCGCGCAGAGGTGCGAGCCGCCTTTCAGGACCTTGCGTGGAATCCGGATCTGGGGCTGGTGCGGGTCGTAGCTGTCCGCTTCCAGCCCGCCCGTCGCCTCGGCCGTGTGCTTGCTGGTGTACCAGTCCGTGGTCCATTCCCACACGTTGCCGGTCATGTCGTACAAGCCGTACCCGTTCGCCGGAAACGCCGTTACCGGAGACGTGCGCTCGTATCCGTCGTGCCGCAGGTTTTGGTGGGGAAAGGCGCCCTGCCACGTATTGGCCATGTACCGGCCACCGGGCAGGAAGTCGTTGCCCCAGGCGAAGTCGGCGCCGTCGAGTCCGCCGCGCGCCGCGAACTCCCACTCAGCTTCGGTCGGCAGGGTTTTCCCCGCCCACAGCGCGAACGCCTCGGCATCCCGATACGCGACGTGCACGACGGGATGGTCGTCCTGCCCGTCGATCGAGCTGGAGGGACCGTACGGGTGCCGCCAGTTGGCGCCGACCCGGAATTCCCACCACTGCGTCCAGTCGCGCAGATCGACGGGTCTCTTGGGGGGCGTGAAGACGAGCGAGCCGGACTTGCCCTTCGGATCGGACGGGTGCTCGGCGAGCGTTGCGTAGCCGGTTGCCTCCACGAACGCCCGAAACTGCCGGTTCGTCACTGGAGTGCGATCCATCCAGAATCCATCCACCCGGACGCGGTGGACGGGCGCTTCCTCGGGGTAGTGCCGATCGGAGCCCATTCGGAACGTCCCGCCGGGAATCCACAACCCGTCCAGCCCTGGCTCCCAGACCGGGTTGTGCGCAGCGCCGGGTGGCGCCTCAACCGGCAGAGTCATGAAGTCAACCTTCGCACGCTGGGGCTACGACTCCATCGCACCTTGGGGCAGTGACCCTGACCCCAAGCCCGCTGTTGCTACGGTTGTTCGTTCTTGGGCATGGGCACGTTGTGGGAGGCCAGCACGCGACTGATCGCGTCGAGCAGCGCGGTCTCTTCGAACGGCTTGCGCAGATACACCTGCCCGCTCGCCTCGATGCGCTCCCGCAACGCGGGATCGTCGTGGGCGGTAATGAAGACGATAGGAAACCGCAGACCCACATCCGCCAGGTAGGACTCGAGGTCGAAGCCGCTCATGCCCTCGAAGTGCACGTCGAGCACCAGGCAGTGCAGCGTCCACGCTTGATGGGTCTCGAGGAACAACTCTGTGGAGGCGAACGGGACGACGTAGAAGCCGGCGGAGCGCAGCAGGCGCACCAGCGCCTTCAATACCGATGGATCATCGTCAATGACACCGATAACCGGCCGCAACGGAGGCGTTGTGGGCGTCATGACGGCCCCCGGGTGAAAAGTCCGCGTCACCACGGCGCTCCCCGCGCCGCGGTAGCATGATGTTTACGCTCCCGGGTGCCGCATGCGAATATGACTTTAGGTCAACCTGAGACGACCCTGGTTCGGTTTGCCGGCGGCAGTCACGGGGCTGGGCGGGCCATCGACCGCCGATCCGAGCTTGACGGCCATCCGCACGAGTTCGGCGACTGACCCCGCCTCCATCTTCTTCATGATCCGCGCGCGGTGCACCTTGATGGTGCGCTCGCAGGTCCCCAACTGACCCGCGATCTGTTTGTTCAGCATTCCGGTCACGACGAGCGCAAAGACCTGCCGCTCGCGCGGCGTGAGCCGCGACAGCCGGCCGGTCAGCATGCTCATCAGGCTCTTGAGCTGTTGCAACTCCGCGTCCAGCGACAGCCCGCGCTGCACCGCGGAGAGCAGCTCGTCCTCGTCGATCGGTTTGGTGAGGAAGTCCACCGCGCCGATCTTCATAGCGCGCACGCTCGACGTGACGTCACCGAAGCCGGTCGAAAAGACGATCGGAATCGTCGATCCCGTGTTCCGCAGGGAGGTTTGGAGATCGAGTCCATTGAGGCCCGGCATCCGAACGTCGAGTATGAGGCATTGCGGTTCCTCGGCCGGGAGTTGGGGACGCGCCAGAAACGCCCGGGCCGACTCGAATGTCTGGACGCGATAGCCGGCCGCGCTGAGAAGGCGGTCGAGGGATTTACGCACCGAGGCGTCGTCATCGACGACGAACACCAGCGAGCCCATGGCTCGCCCGGACCGCTCCGTGGGACCTGGTGCGTCGCCCGGCGCTGCCCGCGACATGGTTCGTGCCGTGCTGCTGCTCCTCATGCTGCCCCCTTTCGCGAGGCAATCGGTAAGCCGACGTGGAACGTTGCCCCGGCGTCCGAGTTATTCGTCGCCCAGATGCGCCCCCCGTGCGCCTCGACCACCGAGCGCGCGAACGAGAGCCCCATGCCGAGCCCATCGGGTTTTGTCGAGAAGAACTGCTCGAACATGCGGTCGAACTGGTCGTGCGGAATTCCGGTTCCGGCGTCCCGGATGGAGATGACACAGCACCCGTCGGTGCCTCCACGCGTCCGGATGATCATGCGGCGGTCCCCCGGCACGGTCTTCTCCATCGCCTCGAAGCCGTTCATCACCAGGTTCAGGAGCACGTGCTCGATCCGCACGCGATCGCAGCGGATCGCCGGTAACGGCGCCTCCAGGTCGAGCACGAGCGCCACGCGTCGCAGCAGGCAGTCCCCGTGCAACAGCCGCACGACGTCGCGAATGATGTCGTTCACGTCGAGCTCGACGGGCTCGACGTCTTGATGATTCAAGAGCGCGCGCATCCCGTGAATCAGCTCGCCGGCGCGGCGGTCGTCGGCATCGATGTCGTCGATGATCGCGCGCACCTCGTCGATCGGCGGATCGGGCCTGGCGAGGAATCGCCGCGCCGCCTGCGCGTTCGCGAGAATGGCGGAGAGGGGCTGATTCAGCTCGTGGGCGAGCGATAATGCGAACCCGCCGAGCGTGCGCACGCCCGCGAACCGCGCAAACGACGGCTCGGCGCGGACCGTCGCCACCGCCGCCTCGACGGGATGATGGTTGCCGTTGGACCCGCCGCGGTCGTGACCGTTGAGGGCATCGGCGAGGATTGCCCCCACGAATTCGAGCCGCTCCACGATCGCGGTCGACCACCGCCGCGGTGTGCCCGCACTCAGCGCGAGCGCGCCGAGCACCGCACCATTGTGACGCAGCGGCACGAACAGGACCGACTCGATACCGTGGCGACGAAATGCTTGCCGGTCCCGCGCGAGCGCGGGCGGCAGGACCTCGAGACTGTCGAACCGAACGACCGCACCGCGCTGCACGAGCTCGGTGAGAGCGGGGAAGTCCGTGACCGGATACGCCGACGCGCGGCCCCACGCCGTCGTTGCCGCAAGCGCGAGCGGCGCAGACGGGGAGTGTCCGTTCGTCGCCGGCAGCAGATTTGCGCGATCGACGTCGAGACTGTTGGCGAGCCGTTGCAGCCAGCGCGTGATCAGCGGGAGCCGTTCGGCACGATCGACCATACTGAGGCGCGACGACAGCTCGGATACGAGGGTTTCGAATTCGAGGCGCTGCTCGAGGAGGCGCTCCGCCTGGCGCCGGCGGCGGCGCTCCAACACGAGGCCGGCAATCAGGATGGTCTGAGCCGTGACGACGATCCCTTCCAGTAGCGTCGTTCGATAATCGCCGGTGATCGCTATGAGCGTACGTCGATCGGTGGCACGCGCAACTCGACTCTCGCTCCCGGGGAGGGCGTCCGTATCCAGGCACTGAACCGACGTTCCGAGGAGCGTCCAAACCAGCATGCGCGTGATCCAAGGCAGCAGCGGCATAGAACGCTTGGCAGATTCTAGGCCTCCCCGCTACCTCCACTAGATGCAGGGGATAGTCCTTTGGGGCAATAGGGGATTGTCCCAAGGTCTCGCTCCGTTTTCCCGGCGACGGCGCCCACCGGTTGGTCGAAAGTCTAATACCACCCCGCTAGCCCCGCTTCGACATTGCCGCATCCAACGCGGAGAGGATTGACCAATGCAGACACGGTATGCGCTTTTGTGCGCTCTGTTCGGGGCTTTTTCGGTCGGATGCTATCCCGGAGAAATCCAGACCGCCGCACAAACGGACCTGGTGGCCACGTTCCACAAGAAGGACGCCGATTTTAAAGCCAACAAGACGTTCGCGATGCCCGATTCCATCGTGGACATTGGCGTCGCGGCCGGGCACGACACGTCGTTTAACCATGCGCACGACGCTGAGATCCTCGCAAAGGTGGCGGGAGAGTTCGTGGCGTTGGGCTATACGCGCGTCGATCTCACGAATCCTCCCACCATTAAGCCCGACGCCGTCGTGCTGGTGTCGGCTGTCTCGGTCGACAATTACGATATCTGGTACTCCTATCCGTGGTGGGGCTATTGGGGCTGGTGGTACGGATGGGACGGCTACTGGCCGTACGGCGCGTCGTCGAGCTGGTACTATCCGTGGTCGCCGGTGA
>Ga0134079_10000328_pt1 | contig 12485 bp, 13 predicted proteins | sample 15_taG_2_FD_119770 | JGI IMG/M metagenome (GOLD analysis project Ga0134079, IMG submission 119770) | Grasslands soil microbial communities from the Angelo Coastal Reserve, California, USA - 15_D_Rain_40cm_2_09182015 | ecosystem: Environmental > Terrestrial > Soil > Grasslands ...
GGCAGCATGCCGGCGGGCGCGCGCGAGCTGTATCAGGAAGGCCTCGTCATCCCACCGACCCGCTTGACGCCCGAGCTCGAGCGTCTGCTGCTCGCGAACGTCCGCACACCGGCGATGCGCCGGGGCGATCTGGCCGCGCAGCGCGCCGCCGTCGAGCGGGGGGCGAATGGCCTCCGTGCCCTGGCGCACCGGCACGGGTGGGACGCATTGCGCGATGCCGCCCGGGAGCTGCTGGACTATGCCGAACGTCGCACGAGGGCTGTGTTGCGCAAGATGCCGGCCCTAGCCGCCGCAACCGATTTCCTGGAAGGCGACGGCGTGATCGATGACGATCTCGAGATTCGCGTGAGGGTCAAAATCCGGGACGGCATCTTTCACGCGGACTTCACGGGCACGCGCGATGCCGCGCTCGGCAACGTCAATTGTCCGATCGCGGTCACGCGCTCTGCCGTGCTGTTCGTCGTGCGCACGCTGCTGCCTGACGACGTCCCGATGAACGGCGGCGTGCCCCGGGCGATCGACGTCACCGCGCCGCCCGGATGTCTCGTGAATGCGCGTCCGCCGAGTGCCGTCGCCGCCGGCAACGTGGAAACGTCGCAGCGCATCGCCGACACGGTGTTCCGCGCGCTCGCGAACGGTCGCTGCATTGTCCCAGCGCAGGGGCAGGGGACGATGAACAACGTGACGTTTGGCGGGAGCGGGGAGCAAGGAGCAGGGAGCTGGACCTACTATGAGACGATTGGTGGCGGGCAGGGTGCGAGTCGTGGCGCGAATGGCCCCTCGGGCGTTCATGTCGGCATGTCCAACACGCTGAACACGCCGATCGAGGTGCTCGAGCTCGAGCATCCGCTGCGGATGCGCACGTATGCGCTGCGCCGCGGGAGCGGCGGAGCAGGGCAGTGGACCGGTGGCGACGGTGTGGTGCGCGAGTTCGAGGCGCTCGCGCCGATGGAGACGACGCTGCTCACCGAACGGCGGCGCCACGGCCCGGCCGGGACTTCGGGCGGGACCGATGGCAAGCCGGGTGCGAATCTGCTGAACGGCAAGGGGTTGGGATCGAAAACCACTGTGCGGCTGGCTGCAGGGGACGTCCTGCGCATCGAAACCCCAGGCGGTGGCGGCTGGGGAAAAGGAGAACCATGACCTGGTTTCTGATATCACTGCTTGGATTGTTCGCGGGTGTCGTGTCGGGATTGTTCGGTGTGGGCGGTGCCGTGGTCATCATTCCAGGACTCGTGTTGATCGCCAAGCTACCGCAGCACACCGCGCACGGTACGTCGCTCGCGGCGCTGCTCTTGCCCGTCGGGCTGCTCGGCGTCATTCAGTACGCCAAGCGGGATCAGGTGAACTGGGGTTACGCCGCCGTCGTGGCTGTCGGCCTGCTCATCGGAGCGTATTTCGGGGCGCGGTACGCCGGATCGATCCCGGACCTCACGCTGCGGCGGATGTTTGGCGGTTTTCTGCTGGTGATATCGTTGAAGTTGCTTTTCTTGTGATGGTGCACGCGGTGCTACAACCCGGCCGCCTCCGCGATCTGGCGCTCGAAGATTCGCCCCTCGATGAAGAGCTTGAACAGCTCGGCGTCGAGCTGCCCGTCCTTGACCTCGGTGGTGAGAATGTCGAGCGCGCGATCGCTGGAGACCGCGCGCTTGTACGGCCGGTCTTGCGCCGTCAACGCGTCGTAGATGTCGCTGATGGTCATCATCCGCGTCTGGACCGGAATCGCATCCGCCGTGATGCGCCGCGGGTATCCGCGGCCGTCCATCTTTTCGTGATGGCCGTAGGCGATGAGCGGGATCTGCTGCAGCTCGCGTGTCCACGGAATGCGCTGCAGGAACTGAAACGTATGCGTCACGTGACTCTCGATCTCGTGGCGCTCCGCGTCGTCCAGGCTGCCTTTCCGGATCGTGAGATAGCGAATCTCGTCCGGTGAGAGGAACGGCTCGGGGGCGCCGTCCAGGCCGAGAAAGCTGCGCTTCGACCAGGCCTTGAGCTCCTCGAAGCTGCCATCGGGCAGAATCGTCGGTTCATTGGCCTGGAGCACGATCTCCAGGAAGCGGTCCAGCTCGTTCAGCTCCTGTTCGTGCGCCGCCTCCAGCTCCTTGATGAAGCCGTCGTAGCCCTTCTTCCCGTTCGCCTCGAGAAACTCCGCGCGCTTGCGCCAGAACTCGCGCTCCGCCGTCCGCCGGATGAACGCGTGACGGTGCCGCACGAGCCCCAGATCGGAGGGATACAGCTTTTTGGCCTTGATGAGCACCTGCTCGCGCACGCCGACCTTGCCGAAGTCGTGCAGCAGCGCCGCGTAGCGGATCTCCTTGAGCTGCTCGCGCGAGAACCGGATGCCGCGATACGGCCCGTCGCCGGCGCGATCGACGACTTCCGCGAGCCCCACGGTCATGCCCGCCACACGACCCGAGTGGCCGTACGTGGTCGGATCGCGCTGCTCGATCGCATGCACGGCGGCGAGCACGAATCCTTCGAACAGCCTCTCGATGTCCTCGTACAGCCGGCTGTTCTCGATGGCGACCGCGGCCTGGCCCGCCAGGGCCGTCACCAGCTCCACAGTGCGTCTCGAGTAGGGCACAACCTGCCTCTCGACGTCCGCAGGGGTCGAGAGGATGGCGTCGAGATTGCGCTTGCGGTTGATGAGCTGCAGCACGCCGATGATCTGGTCCTTGTGATCCTTCATCGGGATCACGAGCATCGATTTGGTGCGGTAGCCGTAGCGCTCGTCGAACGACCGGTTGATCGTGTACTCGACGTCGGGCGGCAGGAAGTAGGCGTCGTCGATGACGAGCGGATCACCGGTGACGGCGCAATAGCCCGCGAGGCTGCCGCGATCCACCGGAATCGTATGCTCGACGAACGGCGCCTCGGGCTTCGAGTAGGTCTGGGCCAGCCGGAACCGGAGCCGCCTGTCGCCGTGCTCGTTGGTCTCCACGAGGTACAGGCTGCCGGCGTCGGACTGCGTGATGCGGCGCGACTGCGTGAGGATCAGATCGAGCAGGGTCTTGATGTCGCGCTCGGTGCCGAGCGCCACGCCGATGCGCGTCAACTCGCCGATTTCCCGGGCGCGCTGCGCCGCCTCGGCGCGGGCCCGCGCGGTCTCCGCACGCGCGGCCGCCTCGCGGAACCCCGCGCGGATGGCCACGAGCAAGCGCCGCGGGCTGGTCGGCTGCGTCAGGAAGCCCGACAGGAATTCGGTGGGCAGGGCCTCGGGGACGTCCGTCTCGCCGTTGCGGCCCAGCGCAACAATCGCGCCCCCCGCGTCCACGAACGAGCGCATGATGTCCACCGGAAAGGCGGAGCGGCTTTCCGCGTCGAGCAGGAACACCGTCGGTCGGTCGTCGGCCACGGCGAGCTCCCGTGCGGAGTGCACGGGTCGCGCTTCGACCTGGGAGGTCTCGAGCGCCGGCGCCACCGCGTCGGGGCGCCACATGGGCGGATGCAGCAGTAGGTATCTCACAAGACAGCCGCTCGCCGGGCGCCAAACCGGAAGCGCGCCAGCGCTCCTAGTCGGGAGAGCGGGCGCGCCATTGATCTGCCTAGCAGAGTGAGCGGGTTCGTCAGGACCGCTGGACCCGCTGCAAGCCTTCCTCGGCCTCAGCGTATCCGGGGAAGGCGGTGAGTGCGCGATTGAACATTTCGACCGCCTTGTCTTTCTGACCGTGATCCGCATAGAGCAAAGCGCGCGAGTAGTACGTCAGAGCCTCAGTCGGGACGTGCCGGCTCGAGCGGTCGTCGGACGCCTGGCGCTGGAGCGCCGGCAGGTTGGCATCCTTCATCAGGCGCGCGGCGACATTGCGGATGATGTCGAACATGTGGTCGCGCTGCATCCGCTCCGACTCGGTCTTCACGATTTCACCCGTCTCGACGTTCACCAGCCGCACGTCGACGCGGAAGTCGCCGTAGAAATCGATGAACGTACCGGCGACGACGTAGCGGGCGCCGACGAGCTTGCCGACCTTGGCGGCGGTCTGCGGCTCGACGCGGTTCTGCCCGACGAGGTTTTGCTCGTCGATGATCCGCTGGATTTCCTGCCGCTCCACCACCCGCGCCGCGGGATTCTGGGCCAGCTCGGAAATCATCATGCCCGCGATGCCGCGCTCGAGCGCGTCAAAGTCTTCTTTTCCCTGACCGTAGGAGCCGCCGTTCGAGAAGGGGAAAACGGCGATGCCCGGGCGCGTATCCTGGTTACGCTGCTGCGCGCCCAGGAGTACGGGTACCAGGCTCAACACGGTCACGACGGCACGCACGCGCATACCTACTCCTCGGGTCACAGGGTCACTTTCATGCCTTCTTTGGCGGCTACCACTTTCAGTACACCGCCACGCCGCTTGGCGAACTTCCGTGCGGCCGCCAGCAGGCCATCCATCTGCGTGTCGGCGTGCTCGGGCTCGTGGTGAAACAGCATGAGCTGTTTCACGCCCGCATCCTGCGCCAGGGTCACCGCTTCCTCATATGTCGAGTGGCCCCAGCCGCGATGCTGCTCGAGCTCCTCCGGCGTATACATGGCGTCGTGAATCAGGAGATCGACGGCTTTCAGAAAGCTCACGAAATCGCGCCGCCAGCCCTTCGAGACTTCATATTCTCCGCCGGCGCCCAGCTCGTTGTCCGTCACGTATGCCATGCTCGGTCCCCCGGTGGCGGGGGTGAGCCGGAATCCCAGGGTCGTGCCCGGGTGCCGCAGCCGGATGGTCCGGACCCGGAACCCCCCGATCGCAAACTCCTCGGTGTCCACCTGCTGCACCGTCAACTGTGCCGACAGCGCGTCGAGCGGCACCGGAAACACGGCTGGGTCCATTTGCTGTCGCAGGATCGCTTCCAGCGACGTCGTGCCCTGCCGGGAGCCCCAGATGCGAACGGAGTTGCCGGGCGAAAAAAACGGCTTGAAGTGCGGCAACCCTTGAATGTGATCCCAGTGCGCATGCGACAGCAGAATCTCGACTTTGGCGGCGCCGTTCTGCTTGGCGACCAGGTCGAGCCCTAACGCCCGAATGCCGGTTCCCGCATCAAGCACGACAAGTTGACCGGCGCCCTCCACGGCGACGCACGGCGTGTTTCCACCGTATCGCGACGTCGCGGGCCCGGGAGTAGGAATGCTCCCCCGGGTTCCCCAGAAGGTCACCGTGTACGACGAGCGTGTCGGCAAGCCGAGACTCGCGCTAAGTTACTGGTAATTAGTGACGTAGAACAAGCTGCCGCCTCACCCACGCGTCGTGATCGGCCTCACGCGCCGCCCCGTCCGGCCGCTTGCTCGAGCGCGCCGCGATCGCGAATCACGATGTCTTTCCGGCTGACATCGATCATCCCCTTATCCACCAGCTCACGCATGGTGCGTGAGACGGTTTCGCGGGATGAGCCGATCATTTGGGCGATGGTGTGATGGGTCAGGCGGCGCGTGATGCGCTGGCCGTCGGTTTCATCGGCGAGGTCGAGGAGCAGCTGGGCGACGCGGCCGTGAACGTCGAGCAGCACGAGGCTGCCGACTTTTTCATCCACGCGACGCAAGCGCCGCGACAACTCGCGCAAGAGCGCGAGCGCGATGCCGGCCGAATGCTCGAGGATGCCCTGGAAGTCCTCGCGACGCAGCACGAGCAGCGTCGAATCTTCCATGGCGATGACGTGCGCCGACCGCGGCTCGTCGTCGATCAGCGCCATCTCACCGAAGAACTCCCCTTCGCCGAGGACGGAGAGAATGACCTCGCGGCCATCTTCGCCGATCAGGACGACTTTGACCTGACCTTTCGCGACGACGTACAGCGCGTCGCCGGGATCGTCCTCGAACAGGATGACGGAGTTTTTGGGATACGCACGGTCGCGGGCGACTTCAACCACCCGCTGCAGGTCGACGGCTGCAAGCTGGCTGAAGAGCGGGACCTTTTGCAGCACGTCCGTGGCGGACACGCGAACACTTTACGCCGTGCCGCAAGCCGTGTCAATTGAACCAGAAACCCGAGCCTTGCCGCCAAGTTTGTGCCCTGACTATATTTCCGCACTTCGTTCAGTCCGACAATCAGGCAAGGATGTGTGCAGTGAAACCCGGAATTCATCCCAAATACCAGCGGGCGACCGTCCAATGCGCGTGCGGTAACAGCTTTGTCACGCGATCGACGACCCCCGTGATCCATGTGGAAGTCTGTGCCAGCTGCCATCCCTTCTTCACGGGCAAGCAGAAGCTGCTGGATACCGCCGGCCGCGTGGAGCGTTTCCGCCAGAAGTACGGAACCAAGGCCGGCGCGAGCTAATCCCGTGGACGACAGACTCCGCCAAGCGCTCGCGCGGGCGGAGGAGGTCGCCCGGCAGTTGGCCGACCCCGCCACGGCGCGGAACCCAGCCACACGCAAATCCCTCGGCCGCGAGCACGCCCAGCTCGAGGCCATTCGGGTCGCCCACCTGCGCCTCGAGCGGCTGCAGGTCGAGCTCGATCAAGCGCGCGAAGTGCTCGCCGACAAGGACCCCGAGCTGTCGCAGCTGGCGCGCGCCGATCTGGAGCGGCTGAGTCCCGAGATCGAACGGCTGGAGACGGCGCTGGACGAGCTCCTCACCCCCGCGGATCCGTTTGACGACCGCGACGCGATCGTGGAGATCCGCGCGGGGACCGGCGGTGACGAGGCGGCGCTGTTCGCCGCCGATCTGTTCCGCATGTACACGCGCTTTTGCGAGCGGCGCGGGTGGAAAGTCGACATCCTCTCGCTTTCGGAAGGCACGCTCGGCGGTTTGAAGGAGGCGATCTTCGCCGCGCGCGGTCCCAAGGCCTACGGCACGCTGCGGTACGAGTCGGGCGTGCACCGCGTGCAGCGGGTGCCGGTGACCGAGCAGCAGGGCCGCATTCACACGTCGGCGGCTACGGTCGCCGTGTTGCCCGAAGCCGAGGAAGTGGATCTCAAAATCGAAGACAAGGATCTGCGGATCGATGTGTTCCGCTCGGGCGGCCCCGGTGGCCAGAGCGTCAACACGACCGACAGCGCGGTGCGCATCACGCACGTGCCGACGGGACTCGAAGTGAAATGCCAGGATCAGAAATCGCAGCTGCAAAACAAGATCAAGGCGATGGAAATCCTGCGGTCGCGATTGCTCGACCGCATGGTGGCCGAGCAGGAGGCCACCCGCGCGCGCGAGCGGCGCGCGCAAGTCGGCACCGGCGACCGCTCGCAGAAAGTCCGTACGTACAACTTTCCGCAGAACCGTGTGACCGATCATCGCATCCACTTCACGACGCACAACATCGATGAAGTGATGGACGGCCGGCTCGACGAGCTGATCGCCGAGTTGAAGAAGGAACGGGAAAAGGAGCGGATCGGTGTCTAATGCTGCGGCGGTCGGGCGGTCAAACGACAACGGCGGCGGTCAGACGGCAACGGCGGCGCTCTGGGCGGCGATTACTGGGTTGTCGATTGGGGAAGCGTGGCTGCGGCGCGACGAGCCGAAAGCGCCGGAGTTGGTCGCGAAGTATCAGAACGCGATCGCGCAGCTGGATCGAGGAGTCCCGTTCGCCTACGCCGTTGGCTCGGTGGGCTTTCGCACGCTGGACTTGAAGATCGATCCCCGCGCGCTGATCCCGCGACCGGAGACGGAGGGGCTCGTCGAGCTGGTGCTCGGAGAGATCGGGAAACGAGAAACGGGAAACGGGAAACGTGGCGTCGTCGCCGACATCGGGACCGGATCGGGCTGCATCGCGCTGTCACTCGCAGTCGAAGGGCGATTCGACAAGATCGTGGCCGTGGAGCAATCGCCCGCCGCCGCCGCACTCGCGCGTGAGAACGTGAAACGCGTTGCGCCGAAGCCTCCAGTCGAGATTCGCGAAGGGAACCTGCTCGACCCGCTGGCGGACAAGGGGGAACGCTTTCGTGCGATCGTTGCGAACCCGCCGTACGTGACTCTCACCGAATACGACGCGCTGGATCGGTCCGTGCGTGAGTTCGAACCGCGTGAGGCGCTGGTGAGCGGCGTCGATGGTCTCGATGCCACGCGCGCGCTCTTTGCCGGCGCGGCGCCACTGCTCGAGCCCGGCGGCTTGCTCGCACTCGAGATCGATGAGCGACGCGCGGATGCAGTTCGCGCGCTGGGCAGAGAACACGGATGGTCCGTCACAATCCACGATGATCTGTTTGGCTGTCACCGGTACGCGCTGGCGACACCGGGGCATGGCCCCGGTGCTACGAGAACGGAGGATTAGTGCTCGAGGAAAAAGCGGAGGATCTGGGACGCGTACTCGGTCAGACCGACGAATACAAGGCGCTCAGGCGCGCGACGGAAGCGTTGCGGGACAATCCGGAAGTGCAGAAGGTGCTCGCCGAAGCGGAGCGGCTCGCCCAGGAAATCGAGCGCGCCGCGCAACAAGGCGCAGAGCCCACCAAGGAACAGGTGGAGCAGTACGACGGCGCGCTCCAAGGCGTGCAGGGCAATCCGGTGTATCAGCAGATGGTCGCGGCGCAGGCCAATTTCGAAAAGTTGATGGCGAAGATTAATGCCCGGATCTACGAGGGCATCAAAAAGGGCGCCGCGAGCCCCATTATTACGCTCGGATGACGTTTGTCGTGGTGGAGGGTCCCGAAGGCGCCGGCAAGTCGACGCTGGTGCGCTGGCTCGGCTCGGCGCTGCGCGCCGAGGACCGTGACGTCCTGACGGTCCGCGAGCCGGGCGGCACGCCGCTCGCCGAGGCGGCGCGCAAGCTGGCATTGAAGTCGCGCCACGAGCGGGCGTTTGGCGCCGAGTTGTTTCTGTTTCTCGCCGCGCGCGCCGACCTCGTGGAACGCGTGATCCGGCCCGCCCTCGCCAGTGGCCAGGTGGTCATCGCCGACCGGTTTGGGCTGTCCACGATCGCCTATCAAGTCGCCGGGCGGGGGTTGCCGCGGGCCGATGTGGAAGCGGCCCTCCGGGTCGCGACGGGAGGCCTGACCCCCGATCTCACGCTGGTGCTGGACGTCCCGGTGGCGGTCGGCCGGGAGCGCCAGCGGGCCGCCGGGAAGGTTAAAGACCGTATCGAGCGTGAGGATGACACGTTTCACACACGGGTGCGTGACGCATACCGTAGCGCATCCGGACCGCAGATCGTTCATATTGATGCAAGCCAGAGCAGGAAGGCCGTCCAGGAGACCGCCTGGAGGGAAGTCGCGGCGGTAACGGCATTATCACTGAGAGGGGCATGATGATTCGTCACAAGGGATTGGTGGTTGCCGCCGTCGTCTCCGCCGCGCTCGTGTCGGGCGGCTGGTTCTTGCAGCGCGAGACCGAGCCAGCCGGGTCGGTCTATCAGCAAGCCCGGTTGTTCGACGATGTGCTGGCGCATGTCGCCGACTATTACGTCGACTCGCTGGACGAACGTCAGCTCTATCAGATGGCAATCGACGGTATGCTCGATCAGCTGAAGGATCCTTACTCCGTATTCCTCAAGCCTGACGACTTTCGGCAGTTGTCCGAGGCCACGACCGGCAACTACTCGGGGCTCGGTATTCGAATCGACGTGCGCGGCGGCTGGATCACCGTGGTCGCGCCGTTGCCCGATACGCCGGCCGAACGCGCCGGCGTCCAGACGGGCGACCTCATCGTCGCGCTCAATGGCCAGTCCACGGAAGGCTGGAAGGAGGACTCGGCCGTCAAAGCGCTGCGCGGACCCGCGGGCACGACCGCCGATCTCCAGATTCGCCGCGCCGGGATCGACAAGCCGATCACGTTCAAGGTGACGCGCGCGACGATCCACATCCGCTCGGTCGATCCACGCATCACGCTGATGGTCGACGATCGCGTCGGCTACATCGCGCTCTCGCCCGTGAGCGAAACCTCGTCGCGCGAAGTCGCGCAGGCGATCGATACGCTCCTCAAGCAAGGCATGAAGTCGCTGATCTTCGACCTGCGCGGCAATCCTGGTGGTCTGCTGGATCAGGGAGTCGCGGTGTCCGACCTGTTCCTCGATCCCGGCAAGGGCATCGTCGAAACGCGCGGGCGCGCGCCGGGCTCGTCGCACGAGTACACCGATTCGAAGCCGCAGCAATGGCCGAATCTCCCCATCGTCGTGATCGTCAACGGCGGCTCGGCGAGCGCTGCCGAGATCATTGCCGGCGCGCTGCAGGATCATGACCGCGCGGTGCTCGTCGGGACGCCGACGTTCGGCAAAGGTCTCGTGCAGTCGTTCTGGCGGCTGACGCCGGAGACGGGTCTCAAGTTGACGACCGCGCGCTGGTTCACACCGAGCGGCCGGACGATTCAACGGGTGACGCACAATGAGGCCGAGCAGGAAGCGCAGGTGATCGCGGCGCAGCGAGGGCAGGACACGAAAATCGATTCGACCGCCATCTTCCACACCGATGCGGGCCGCACGATCTTCGGCGGGGGCGGCATCCGGCCCGACCTCTACGTCGTGGCGGACACGTTTACGACCGCCGAGCGGGCGTTCATCCGGGCGCTGGGCGACAAGTATCCGCTGTATCGCGACGCGCTCGCCGTCTACGCGCTCGAGCTGAAGGAAGGCAACAAGCTGGCGTCGCCGAACTTCACCGTCACGCAGGCCATGATCGATGAGATTGTGCGGCGACTGCGCGCCAAGGGCGCCGATGTCCCGGATTCCGTTGCGAGCGGTGCCCACACGTTGATCAGTCAGGAGCTCGGATACGAGGCCGCCCGGTACGTCTTCGGACGGTCCACGGAATTCCGCCGCCGCATGGCGGATGACGAGCAAGTGAAGCGCGCCCTCGCGCTGGCCGACAAGGCGCGTTCGCCGCAGGATCTGCTCACGCTGGCCAACACACAGGCTTCGTCGACGGTCCGCAATAGGTGACCCAACAGTCTCCCCGCGCGATCGGGCTCATTGGGCCCGGTCGTGCGGGAGTCGGACTGGCTCTCGCGCTGGCCCAGGCAGGCTACTCCGTCTGTCTCCACGGGCGAAACAAGAAAAGCGTACCTGCACCACTCAAGCTGACTGTCGGCGACGGCGGAAAACCGCCCTGGATCAGCGACGTCGATGTCGTCGTCCTGACGGTGCGCGACGATGCCATCACGCCGCTCGCGGCATCCCTCGCCAATTCAGGCGCCATCGCCGAGCGACACGTCGTGCTGCACCTGTCAGGAGCGCAGGGGCAGGAAGCGCTCGGGCCCCTGGTCACCACACGAGCGGCGCTCGGCTCGTTCCATCCGCTGCAAACCATCGTCGAGCCGGAGCAAACGCCTGCAAGGCTCAAGGGGGCGTGGGCCGCCGTCGAAGGCATGCCGCGTGCACTCGAGGCCGGCGAGCAGATCGCCACGGACCTGGGCATGCGGCCGTTCCCCATCGCCACCAAATCGAAGGCGATTTATCACGCGGGCGCGGTGTTCGCGTCGAACTACTTGGTCGTGGTCGAAGCGGTCGCGCAGCGCTTGCTCCGCCATGCGGGCCTATCGGATGCCGATGCGTGGGCCGCGCTGCGGCCGCTGGCCCTTGGCACGTTCGAAAACCTGGGCCGGTACGAACCGCGCGAGGCGCTCACGGGACCCGTGGTGCGAGGAGATACCGCGACGATCGTGCGCCACCTGCAATCGTTAGCGGTGGACGACGCGAAACTCTACCGTGCGCTGGGCCGCGCGGCCCTGGAGCTGGCGCAAAAGCAGGGAATGGACGAGCAGACGGCGGGGAAGGTGGCCGAGGCGCTGGCTACTGATCTACCACCCGTAATCCGGACGTCGGGGAAAACCGGAATTCAGGGCCAGCGATCGCCTGATTCACGGTGAGATTTCGGAGGATGATGATACGCCGCTGACCCGAATTCTCCACGATGTCGATCCGCCGGATCAAGCCGTCCCGCTTCGCCACCCACACCGTCGCTTCCGAGTAAGGAAAGTCCTGCGTCTTGGGCGTCAGCGTAAGGACATCGAAAGCGCCGTCTGCCGTCGAGTCGCTCCGCACGTAGCGCGCCCTATAGCGCTCGCGGGGATGCTCCGCGAACTGCCCGATCAGATTCGGTCCCGTGCTGCCCGTGGCGGGAATGGCCGCCCGGATCACCTGGCCAGGCGTCGTGCTCGGCGTATACAACCAGAGCTTTTTTCCATCCGCCACGATGCGGTCGCCCTTCGGGTCGGTGAACCGCATGGCGAAGTAGCTTGGCCGCTGCTGGTAGAGCTTGCCGCGCGTCGTGTCGGGATCGCCGAGCATGGGGTTGTCGACGATTTGGGTGAAGTCGGCCTGGAGAGTGCGGACTGTGTCGAAGGATGCGGATGCGCGGTCGAGGATCGGGCTGGGATCCTGCGGAATGATGGAATGATGGAATGATGGAAGGAGTACCATCACTGCCATAATTGCAACATTCCATCGTTCCATCATTCCAGCTTTCAGGCGCCCACCGCCGCCGGTTCAGCCACCCGTCTCCCAATCCCTTCCGCAATTATCCGCACCTCCCGCATCAGCTGCGCGAACTGATCCGGGAAGAGTGATTGCGCGCCGTCCGACAACGCCTCCTCGGGGCTCGGATGCACTTCGACCATGATGCCATCGGCACCGGCAGCGATCGCCGCCC